>Ga0070673_100001762_pt1 | contig 12893 bp, 9 predicted proteins | sample KBSM23metaG_FD_65342 | JGI IMG/M metagenome (GOLD analysis project Ga0070673, IMG submission 65342) | Miscanthus rhizosphere microbial communities from Kellogg Biological Station, Michigan, USA - KBS M2-3 metaG | ecosystem: Host-associated > Plants > Roots > Rhizosphere > Soil ... | reverse complement strand
TGGACCAGGACCTGGCTGATGGCCCGTCCGGTGAACGCGGTGGTCCCCGGGATGCCAGTGGTTACCGGCGGGTCGATCGGTCCCGTGAGGTTCGCCGTGGTCGACGCGTTATCGATCCGGTAGAGCCCCACGCCGAAGAAGCTGTCCGCGGACCCGTTGGGCTCGCCCGTCCCCACGTAAAGGATCTCCGGGTTCGACGGGGCCAGGGCCAGCGAGCCGATGGCCAGCGACATGGCGCTGTCGAAGATGGGAGTCCAGTTCAGGCCGCCGTCGAGGGACCGGTACACGCCACCCTGTGCCGCCCCGACGTATACGATGTCCGGGTTGGTCGGATGGACCGCGATGGCCACCGTCCGGCCACTGCACGGGTTCGTGGGCGGATTGGTCTGACCGTTCGGTATCGGCGCCGGGCCGATCTGGGTCCAGAACGCAGGGTCGATCTCCTGGTAGCGCGACTCCTGCTCGGCCAGCTCCTGGAGGGCCTTGACCCGCGGGTTGTAGGGCAGGAAGGCCGGCATGCCCCGCATGAGGGCCATGTACTCATCGCGGCCCTTCATGAAGGCTTCCTTGTCGGCATCTTGCATCTGGGGCGGGAGGTCGGGGTCAATGGAGCGCTCCTGGGCGCGGACCTCGCCCATGAACGGCCCCAACGCCAGAGCCGTGGCCATCACGACCGCGAACCGCCGATTCGCTGGTTGCATCGAATCTCCTCCTGCCGGGAACCTGCTGGGACTCCTTTGTGATTCTAGCCACAAAGTCGTCCGAAACGCACCCAATACTAGTTGACGCTGCTCTGCGGCGTATGTTAGTTACACGTTTCGTACGCTCCCGATAACCTTGCGGTCACCCGTCCACGGAGGGAAATCCATCGCCCCCGTTCGCGGGACCTCGTCCGTTCAAGCACTTAGGAGGTTGGCTGTGGCGCTTTGGAATACCCGGTCGCTGACGGCGTCGCTCCTCGTCCTGGCCGCGCTCTCCAGCGCTCCGGCCTGGGCCATTGCCCCCAAGCAGCCCGGTGCGCCGCTCGAGGACCGCGCCTTCTTCAAGCCCGAGCTCTACATCACCAGCGCCTCCGTCCCCTTGGCTGACCTCAAGGACCGGGTCGGCAACCGTGCGGCCTGGGACGCGTTCCTGGCCCAGCCCGCGGGCTACGTCTCGGACGTCCACGTCTTCCTCGATCCCCGCTCGGGGTCGGCCGTCAACATCATCGGGGCCTATCCGCTGATCCCCGGCTCCGGGGTGGGGAACCAGCTGACGCTGCAGTCCCTGGGCAGCCGCCTGGGCCGCCCGGTCCGCGCGGTGGACGCCGCCGTGGTGGGCGACGCGGTCCTGGTCTTCGCGCGCACCCACCAGGACGTCCTCGGCATCGACGTCTCGCAGCTGGGGACGCCGAAGGTCGATCAGATCAGCCCCGAACTCTGGCAGGTGAGCATCCCGCAACGGGTGAACGGCGTGCCGGTGCGCTACGGCCGCCTGCTGGCCTCGATCAGCCACGGCAACCTCGTGGTCGTCGGCACCGAGACCTGGGGCGACGCCCGCATCGACGTCACGCCCCGCGTGAGCAGCAGCGACGCCCTGGACGCCGGCTTCGCGTACGTCGACGGCTGGCAGGCCGGCGACGTCCTGGCCCGCGACCCGGCGCTGGAGGTCATCCCCGTGGCCCCGCCCGCCTATCAGGACGGCGAGGCCTTCTCCGGCCCGGTGGGGAAGGGCTACGAGCACCGGCTGGTCTGGACCTTTGAGTTCCAGCGTCCGCCGGAGCTGGCGCTCTGGGAGCTGACCGTCGACGCCCACAGCGGCGAGGTCCTCGCGCTCGAGGACAAGAACCAGTACGTGGAGAAGCAGGTCACCGGCGGCGTCTATCCCTTGACCTCCACCGGCATCTGCCCGAACCCGGACCAGTGCGGGACCATGCAGTCGAGCTGGCCCATGCCCTACGCCAACACCGGGCTCCAAGCGCCCAACGACTTCACCAACAGCGCGGGCATCTACCAGTGGACGAGCGGCAACGCGACCACCACCCTCTTCGGCAAGTACGCCCGCATGGTGGACACCTGCGGCGTGGCCAGCGCGACGGGGGCCGGCGACATCCCCCTGGGCGGCAGCAACAACCAGCACGACTGCACCACTCCCGGCTTCGGCGGCGCCGGCAATACTCCGGCCTCGCGCTCCGGCTTCTACGAGCTCAACAAGCTGATCGAGCAAGCCCGCGGGTGGCTGCCGAACAACGCCTGGCTCAACGCGCAGCTCACCGCCAACATGAACCTCAACCAGACCTGCAACGCCTTCTGGAACGGCAGCACGGTGAACTTCTACCGCTCGGGCGGCGGCTGCCGGAACACCGGCGAGATCGCGGCGGTCTTCGACCACGAGTGGGGCCACGGCCTCGACGACAACGACGCGGCCGGCGTGCTGAGCAACTCGTCCGAGGCCTACGCCGACGTCGCCTCCATCTACCGCCTGGAGGCCTCCTGCGTCGGCCACGGCTTCTTCCAGAGCGATTTCGACGGGTGCGGCGCGACCGCGGACGGCACCGGGTTCAACACCAACGAGGCCCTGACGGGCGCCGCGTACTGCACCACCGACTGCTCGGGCGTGCGCGACACGGACTACGCCAAGCACACCCCGGCCACGCCGGCCACGCCGCTCGGCTTCGTCTGCGGCCAGTGCACGACGGGCACCGGCCCCTGCGGCCGCCAGGTCCACTGCGCCGCGGCACCGGTGCGGCAGGCGGCCTGGGACCTCGTGGCCCGCGACCTGGTGAGCGCGCCGTTCAGCTATGACAGCCAGACCGCCTTCATCGCGGCGAACCGCATCTTCTACCAGGGCAGCGGCAACATCGGCGCCTGGCATTCCTGCACCTGCGGCTCCTCGGCCACCGGCTGCGCGGCGGCCAACGGCTACATGCAGTGGATCACGGTCGACGACGACAACGGGAACATCAACGACGGCACGCCGCACATGACCGCCATCTTCAACGCCTTCAACCGGCACGGCATCGCGTGCAGCACGCCCACGGCGGTGAACAGCGGCTGCCCGAGCGGGCCCTCCGCCGCATCCACGCTCAGCGTCACCCCGGGCAATTACCAGAACCAGCTCTCCTGGACGCCGGTGACGGGCGCCACCCGCTACCAGGTCTTCCGCACCGAGGGCCACGCCGGCTGCAACCTGGGCAAGGTCAGGCTGGGCGAGGTCACGTCAGGTACCAGCTACACCGACACCCAGGTGGCCAACGGCCGGACGTACTACTACAACGTGGTGGCGGCCGGCGCCTCCAACTCCTGCTACGGGCGGGCCAGCAACTGCGCCAACGGGACGCCCAGCTCCAGCCCCGACTTCAGCCTGTCCTGCAGCCCGGCCAGCGTGACCGTCCAGCAGGGAAACAGCGGGACCAGCACCTGCACGGTCACCTCGAGCGGCGGCTTCTCCAGCGCCGTCAGCCTCTCCTGCTCGGGCCTGCCGGCGGGCGTCTCCTGCGCCTACAACCCCGGCGCGGTCACGCCTCCCGCCAACGGCAGCGTGAACAGCACGCTGACCGTCTCGGTCGGCGGTTCGGTGCCCACCGGGGGCTATAGCTTCCAGGCCGTGGGCACGGACGGCAGCTCGACCCGCACCTTCAACATGTCGCTCACGGTGACGGGCGCCCCGGTGCCGGACTTCGGCATCTCCGCCTCGCCCTCGTCGGTGGGCGTGGCCCAGGGCGGCACGGGCACCAGCACCATCACGGTCTCCAGCCTCAACGGCTTCAACTCGGCCGTCGACCTCGGCGCGTCGGGCCTGCCCACCGGCGTCAGCGCGTCATTCGCGCCGGGCACCGTGACACCGCCCTCGGGAGGCAGCGCCACCTCGACCTTGACCTTCACCGCGTCGGCCACCGCCGCCACCGGAACCTTCACGGTGACGGTCACCGGGACGTCGGGCTCGCTCGTCCACAGCACGAACATCAGCCTCACGGTCACGGGGACGGGCGGAGGAGGCGACCAGACCGCGGTCTTCGACGCCGCGCTCCAGGCGCCGAAGTGCGGGACGGTCGGGAAGTCGTGCGACACCGGCGCCGCGCTGGTCCTGGGCCGGGGGAGCCTGGGCCCCGAGCCGAACCAGCCCAACACCATCGCCGACTCCTGCGCCGACGGCACCTCGGGCGTGTTCCATTCCGACGAGTCGAACGACCGGGTCAAGGTGTCGACGCTCGACGGGACGGATTTCGCGCCCGGCAAGACCGTCCGCATCGACGCCACGGTCTGGGCCTGGACGACGCCGTCGGCGGACAAGCTCGACCTCTTCTACGCGGCCAACGCCAGCGCGCCCTCGTGGACGCTCATCACGACGCTCACCCCGACGGTGGCGGGCGCGCAGGTCCTGTCCGCCAACTACACCCTGCCCAGCGGAGCCCTGCAGGCGGTGCGCGCGCAGTTCCGCTACCAGAGCACCAACGCCGCCTGCGCCGCCGGCGCCTTCAACGACCGCGACGACCTCGTCTTCGCGGTCACCAGCACGCCGGTCACCACCGTGTACCAGGACAACTTCGAGACCGCGACCGGTTGGGCCACCAACCCCAACGGCACCGACACCGCCGTCACGGGCATGTGGGAGCGCGGGGACCCCGAGCCGACCACCGACACCGGGGCCAAGCAGCTGGGGACCACCACCAGCGGCGTCAACGACCTCGTCACCGGGCGGCTGGCCGGGGCCTCGGCGGGGGCGTTCGACATCGACGGCGGCGTCACCACCATCCAGTCCCCGCCCATCGCGCTGCCGTCCACGGGCGTGCTGACGCTGTCCTTCCAGTACTACCTGGCCCACGGATCGAACGCCACGAGCGCCGACTACTTCCGGGTCCGGGTCATCGGATCGACACAGAGCACGGTCCTGAACGTACTCGGCGCCCCCGTTAACCGCAACGGCGTATGGACGGCCTTCAGCGGGAACATCAGCGGTCAGGCCGGCCAGACCGTGCGCATCGTCATCGACGCGGCGGACACCAGCACGGCCTCGCTGGTGGAGGCCGGCGTGGACGACGTCACGATCACGCAGCAGTAGCGGGCGCTCTTCGTTCGAGCCGCACGACCGGCGGGGCCCACCAGGCCCCGCCGGTTTTGCTTTGGGCCAGGCACAATTTCCCCGTACGCGGCACATGGCCAGCTTGTTCCGGAACAGGTTCGCGCTGCTCTCTTACGATTTTCGAATCCGCCCCGGGGCGGATGGACATTGGAACGAGCGACGGAGCCAGTGGTTCCTCCCGGCGAGACTGCGGTAAGGTAGCCGTCCAGGGACAGAAGTGGCCTCCACCATCGGTTTCGACTTCGTCGCGCGCACGCGACTCGTCTTCGGACCGGGGATGCTCGAACGGCTCGGCGAGCTGGCCCGCGAGGCGGGCTTCCGGCGGACGCTGCTGGTGTCCGATCCGGGCCTCGCGGCGAGTGGTCACGCCGAGCGCGCGCGCCGACTGCTCGAAAGCGCCGGCATACAGGTCGTGGAGTTCCACGACTTCGCGGCCGAGCCGGACTCTGACATGGTCGAGGCCGGGGCGCAGGTGATCCGCGCGGCGCGGATCGACTCCTTCGTCGCCGTGGGCGGGGGCAGCTCGCTCGACTGCGCGAAGGGCCTGAACTTCCTCCTCACGAGCGGCGGGCGCATGGCCGACTACCGGGGCTACGGCAAGGCCACGGCACCGATGCTGCCCATGATCGCCGTGCCCACCACCGCGGGCACCGGCAGCGAGGCCCAGTCGTACGCGCTCATCTCGGACAGCCGCACCCACGACAAGATGGCTTGCGGCGATCCCGGGGCCGCGTTCCGGGTGGCCATCCTCGACCCGGAGCTGACCGTCTCGCTGCCTCGGCACGTCACCGCGGCCACGGGTTACGACGCGCTCTCGCACGCGGTGGAATCGGCCGTCACCACCAGGCGCAACCCGCTCTCCGCCGTTTTCGCGCGCGAGGCCTTCCGACTGATCGACGCGCACTTCGAGCGGGTGCTGGACGCGCCGGCGGATCTCGACGCCCGCGCGGCCATGCTGCTCGGCGCGCACCTGGCCGGACTGGCCATCGAGGCCTCCATGCTCGGGGCCACGCACGCCTGCGCGAACCCGCTCTCCGCGCGTTACGGCACCATCCACGGCGTGGCCATCGCGCTGTTCCTGCCTCACGTCGTCCGATGGAACGGAGACGCGGCCGGCCCGCTCTACGCGGAGCTGCTGCGCGCGGCCGGGCGCGACCCGGGTCCCGACCCGGCGGCCGCGGTTGCCGATCGCCTGGAGCACCTGGCCGTACACGCCGGCCTCCCCCGCGGCCTGCGCGCCGCGGGTGTCTCGCCGGAGCACCTGCCCGCGCTGGCCGCCCACGCCGCGGAGCAATGGACCGGCCGCTTCAACCCGCGCCCCTTCGACGCGGTGGGCGCCCTCCAGCTCTACGAGGCGGCGTACTGAGATGAACCGCAGGCGCGCGCTCGCGCTGGTGGGCGCGGGGCTGGCCTCGCCCTGGGTGGCCGGGCGCGCTCGCGCCGCAACCGACAGCTGGCCGCAGTTTCGCGGCGACCCGCGGCTGACCGGTGCCGCGCGCTCGGCCCTTCCCCCCTTGAAGGTGGCCTGGACGTACGAGGCCGGCGGCACGATCGAGTCGTCGGCCGCCATCGCGGGCGGCTCCGTCTTCGTCGGCTCGGGGTCGGGCCAACTGCTATCCCTCGACGCCGCCACCGGCAAGAAGCGCTGGTCGTATCCGACGGCCGAGGTCGGCGAGTCTTCGCCGTGTGTCGCGTCCGGCCTGGTTTACATCGGCGACCTCAAAGGCGTCGTCCACGCGGTCTCCGCGCGGGACGGGGCGCCCGCCTGGACCTTCAAGGCGAAGACGCAGGTCAAGGCCTCGCCGGTCGTCGTGGCGGGGAAGGTCCTCGTCGGGTCCTACGACCAGACCGTCTATGCCCTCGACGCGCGGACGGGACATCTGGCCTGGTCCTTCGAGACCGACGGCCAGGTGCACGCCACGGCCGGGGTGGAGGCCGGCCTCGCGTACGTGACCGGGTGCGACGCGCTCCTGCGCGCGCTGCGCGTGGCCGACGGGAAGGAGATCTTCCACGTGGCCTCGGGCGCCTACACGGGCGCATCGCCCGCGCTGTCGAACGGCCGCGCCTTCTACGGGACCTTCGAGAACGAGGTCATCGCGGTGGACCTGGGCGCGCGCCAGGTCGTCTGGCGCTATCGCCCGGAGCGGCAGTTCCCGTTCTACTCGTCGGCCGCGGTGGCCGCCGGCAAGGTGGTCGTGGGCGGCCGCGACAAGCTCGTCCACGCGCTCCACGCCGCGACGGGGAAGGCGGCCTGGACCTTCGCCACCCGTGCCCGGGTGGACTCGTCCCCCTTGATCGCCGACGGCAAGGTGTGCGTGGCCTCGGGCGACGGAAGGGTCTACGTCCTCGACCTCGCGCACGGCGCGAAGCTCGAGGAGTACGACGCGGGATCGCCCATCAGCGCGTCGCCCGCGCTGGCCGAGGGCCGGCTGGTGATCGGCACCCAGGACGGCCAGGTCATCGCGTTCGGCCCGCCGGGAAGTAACGCTCGATAGTGGCCGCGCTCGGCCGCGGCGTCAGGGCCGACACCACCAGCATCAGTAGCGCGGAGACGAGCACCATCGGCACCACCGGCATGAAGCCGAAGACCGCCGTGCCGCCGGCCGTGCGGGCCAGGGCGTCGAGGCCGAACAGGCGCGACACCACCAGCGGCGGGCCCGGAGCCGGCGCCGGCACCGCCGCCTGGAACAGGGCCACCGCGACCACGGCGAAGGCCACCCAGACCGTGGAGACCAGGGCGCCCCAGCGCGTGCTGCCTTTCCAGAAGAGCGCCGCCACCAGGAGCGGCGAGAGGGCCGCGAAGCCGGAGAAGGCGTACTGGATGGCCAGCGAGAAGATGCTCTCCGGCGCGCGCAGCGCGATCGCGTAGGCCAGGGCGGTCAGCAGCACCACGAACGCGCGTCCCATCTGCACCTGGGCCCGCTCGCCGAAGCGGTCCCGGCCCCCGTAGTGCGTGAGCACGTCCTCCGTGAACATCGTGGAGAGGGCCAGGATCTGCGAGTCGGTGGCCATCACCGCGGCCATGATCCCGGCGCCCAGCAGGCCCGCCAGCCACAGCGGCGCGTAGCGCTGCAGCAGCAGCAGGAGCACGTCGTCCGCGTCGGCCTTCTCCCGGAGCACCTCGCGCTGCTCGGGGGTCATCTGCCTGCCCTGCTGGGCCAGGGTCCGCCGCGCCTCGACCTTGGCCTTGATCTGGGGAACGTCCTGCGCGCGGTTGGCCATCACGCCCAGGAACACGCAGGGCAGCCAGATGGCCAGGATGCACACCGGGTAGAAGATCACGGTCTTGGCGAACTGGCCCATGCGCCGCGCCGTGAGGCAGAAGATCGTGATGTGGGGGAAGGCGATGGCCGAGAGGGGGATGAACGTGTAGCTGAAGAAGTAGTAGGGCGGGACTTTTTCGCGGGTGAGCAGGAAGGCGTTGGGCGAGGCGAGCAGGCCCTCCGCCGCGGCGCGGAAGCCGCCCATGCCCCAGCCGATCACGATCACCGCGACGGAGCCGAAGAGCAGGAAGAGCACGGTCTGGAAGGTGTTTACCCAGGCCGTCCCGCGCATCCCGCCGAAGAAGACGTAGCTCATCACCACCAGCGCCACCACGGCGCCGCCCATCCAGTAGGGGACGAGGCCGCCCGACACCACGTTCAGCGTCGTCCCGCCGCCCATCACGCCGATGATCACGTAGGGCAGCAGCAGCACGGCCTGGACGGCGAAGATGACGGTGCCGATGTGCGAGCACTCCCAGCGGTCCCGGAAGAGCTGCACCGGCGTGATGAAGCCGAAGCGCTTGCCCAGCGCCCACACGCGCGTGCCGATGAAGAAGATCGTCAGCGGGATGACCAGGCCGGAGGACGAGGCCATGAGCCCGTAGGTCACGATCCCGTTGTTGAAGGCGTGGCCGGAGCTGCCCAGGATGGCGAAGGCCGTCATGTTGGTCCCGAACAGCGACATCAGGAACACGAACGGCCCCAGGGACCGGCTGGCCAGGAAATAGTCCTCGACCTCCTCCTTGCCGCGGGCCTTGCGGAAGGCGAAGACGCCGATGTAGACGACGACGGCCAGGTAGAGGAAGACGATCGCGGCCGGGATCATTCCGTACGCGGCCGCGGCCGCGCGTCCCGCTTCGCCTCTTCCTCGATGTGGGAGGGCCAGGCCTCGCGCACCAGGAGCCACATCAGCAGCGAGGCGGCCACGGAGTAGCACGCGTGGTAGAAGAGGCCGATGGGGACGAACCCGAAGACGAGCGGCCGCGCCGTGCGCCAGAGCCAGACGTCCTGGTGCAGGACGTAGAGGGCCACCACGGCCAGGACCAGGAGCGCGCGCCTCACGGTGGCCCGATTCAATCCGCTCGTGGCGTGTGCGTCAAGGCGCGCGGTGTGAAACGTTGTCGCGCGGGCCGAGGGTGCCGGCTAGCGCTGCGGGCCCTCGACCTTCTTGAGCGCGTCCGCGGCCGCGGCGCGCACGTCGGCGTCGGGATCGTCCAGGGCGCGCCGGAGATCTTCCGCCCCGGCCTTCCCGCCGGGTCCCATTGCGCCCAGCGCCATCGCTGCTCCGCGCCGCACCTCGGGCCGCTCGTGGCGCAGGCCCTGGATGAGGGACGGCACCATCGGCCTGGCGGTCGGGGCCAGGGCTCCCAGGAACCGCGACAGCGCCTCGCGGTCGGATGGAGAGGTGTCCTGGAGCGCTGCGGCGATGGCGGGCGCCGCTGCGTTGACCAGCGCGGCCAGCTCGGGCCATTCCGCGGCGCCGCGGCGACGATGAGCGGCGGCATCGCGGAGGCCGCTCTCGAACAGGTCGAGCATGGCGTCGGCGGTGTTGTTCCACAGCTCGCGGTCCGCGCCGTGCGGCGCCAGCTCCGCCGATCGCATCGCGCCGATGAGCCCGCGCGCGACCGCGTCTTCCTTCGCGGACAGGATCCAGCGGGTGATCTCCGCGGCCGCGTCGGCATCCACGGTGCCGGCCCGGAGCGCCTCGCGCAGGAGAGCCGGCGCCTCGGTCGACGCCCGCTTCTCGTCCGCCTGTCCCGTCCCGGCCAGCGCCAGGACCGCCGCCGCCATCGTCACCGTCATCGTCACGCGCATACCGGACCCCCGGGTCGTTGGAAGATCCACGATAGCACCGCCATCGCTCTTGTCCAATGGGCGGTGTGAAACGTTGTGGCGGCGGGCCCTAGAGCCGGTTTCCGCTTGAAGCCCGCCGTGGTCGCGCTACCATGCCCTCCAGACTCGACAGGAGCCAGGTGATGAACCGATCCCGATCGATGCGGCGCATCGTCGACGTGGCGTTCGCGGCGGCCATCGCCGCCTGCCCGGCGGGAGCGTTCGCGTCGGACTGGCCGGGTTGGCGCGGGACCAATCGCGACGGCCAGTCGCCCGAGACCGGCCTCCTCCAGGAGTGGCCCGCCGTGGGACCGCGGCTGGTCTTCAAGGCGCGCGGGATCGGCGCCGGCCTCTCCAGCGTGGCCGTGGTGGGCGACCGGGTCTACACCATGGGCGACAAGGACGGCACCCAGCAGGTCTTCGCCCTGAACAAGGCCGACGGCCGGATCCTGTGGGCGGCGCGCGTGGGACCGCCCTGGGACGACGATTACGGCGGGCCGCGCGGCACGCCCACGGTGGACGGCGAGCTCGTCTACGCCATCGGCACCGAGGGCGACCTGGTCTGCCTGGAGACCAAGAGCGGCAAGGAGCGCTGGCGCAAGAGCCTGCCCCGGGACTTCGGCGGCGCCATGATGTCGATGTGGAAGTTCAGCGAGTCGCCGCTGGTGGACGGCGACCGCCTCGTGTTCACGCCGGGCGCGCGCGACGCCGCCCTGGTGGCCGTCGACAAGCGCACGGGACAGACGCTCTGGAAGGCGGCGGTTCCGGACCTCGGCCCGCGCGGGAAGGACGGCGCCGCCTACTCGTCGATCGTGGTCTCGAACGCCGCGGGCGCCCGGCAGTACGTGCAGCTCCTGGGACGCGGTCTGGTCGGCATCCGGGCCAGCGACGGCAAGTTCCTCTGGGGCTACAACCGGATCGCCAACGACGTGGCCAACATCGCGACACCGGTGGTCCGGGAGAATTACGTGTTCGCCTCCACCGGCTACCAGACCGGGTCGGCGCTGCTCGAGCTGAACGCGCAGGGCGACGGCGTGGCGGCGCGTGAGGTCTACTTCCTCCCGGCGAGCACCTTCCAGAACCACCACGGCGGGGTGGTGCTGGTGGGCGACCACGTCTACGGCGGCCACGGCCAGAGCAAGGGCTTTCCCATCAGCATCGACTTCATGACGGGGAAGGTGGCCTGGGGCGGCAACATCCGCAACGCGGGCTCGGGATCGGCGGCGGTGCTGTACGCGGACAACCGTCTCTACTTCCGCTACCAGAACGGCGTCGTGCTCCTGGTGGAGGCGACGCCCACGGCCTACAGCGAGAAGGGCTCGTTCACGATCCCCGAGGTGGCGCATCCGAGCTGGCCGCACCTCGTCGTCTCGGATGGCCGGCTCTACGTACGGGAGCAGGACAACCTCTACGTGTACGACGTGCGGCGGCCGCCGCCGCCGCGCCCGGCACGGTAGGGTGCTCTTCCCGGTCCTCCTGGCGCTGGCCGCGGCGTCCCTGGTCGTGTCCCCGGGTCCGCGCGCCGTCGGCGTGCGAGTGATCCAGCCGGGGACGGTCGTCTGGTATCCGGCCGAGCGCCGGGTCCCGGGCCCGCTCATGACGTACCGCGACTACGTCCTGCTCGCGCTGCGCGATGCCGCTCCGGAGGCGAGCGGCGCGGCGCGGACCGTCGACGATTACGTTGCCTTCCTGCGGTCGAAGGACGTTCCCGCCGCCGGCCTCGCGGCGTGGCTGGCCTCGCCGATGGCCGCCGTGCGCGATACCGCGCCCGCGTCCGGCCGTTTCCCCGTGGTGGTGATCGCGCCGGGCTTCGGCGGCGCCGTCCACGACGAGGCGGTGCTCGGCGAGTTCCTGGCCAGCCACGGCTATCTCGTGGCCGTCGAATCGTCGCCGGGCTGGCAGGGTCGGACCATGGGGAGCGACGCCGACGTCCTGCCCGTGGCCCGCGAGCAGGCCGGCCGCCTGGGCGCGACGCTCGATCGCGTGCGGGCCCTCCCCGGCGCCGACGCCTCGCGCGCCGCGGTCGTCGGCTACAGCTTCGGCGCGCGCGCGGGGCTGCTCCTGGCCGCGCAGCGCCGCGAGGTCCGCGCGCTGGTGAGCCTGGCCGGAGGCATCGGGTCGAGCGAGGCCAAGGGCTGGCTGCCGGCCGAGGCGCTCAACCGGGCGCGGTTCGCGACGCCCATCCTCCACGTGTACGACGACGCCGACACCGCCATCCCTCCCGACTTCACGCTGCTGGACTCCCTGCCCCGCGCGCGCCGCGTGCGGACCCGCGTGCCGGGCCTGGGACACTTCGACTTGATCACGTTCGGCCTCGCGCGCGCCCGCCTGCCCGACCTCGGCGCCGCCGATCCCGGCCAGGACGCCCGCATCGAGCACGTCCTGGATCTCGTGCGCGCGTTCCTTAAGGAGACGCTGGGAAGCTAGCGGGGCCTGGGACGCAGCCGCGAGGCCACCAGGCCGACCACCGTACCCCAGGCGACCAGCAAGGCGGCCGTGAACGCGACGCCCGCCGCCACGTTCGTGCACACGGGGCAGTCCGGCGGCCCCGCGACGTGGATGTTGCAGGTATCGGTGCCGCCCGCGAAGAGCCAGGAGCATCCGCAGCGGAACACCAGGTTGCAAATGGCGTGGTAGGTCAAGGACGTCACCGCGACGGTGACCAGCGATACTAAGTTGCGAAAGCCGGCCATGACGCCTCCGGTCGTGGAGAGCAGCATACATCTCGCCGCGGGC
>Ga0070673_100001753_pt1 | contig 12933 bp, 13 predicted proteins | sample KBSM23metaG_FD_65342 | JGI IMG/M metagenome (GOLD analysis project Ga0070673, IMG submission 65342) | Miscanthus rhizosphere microbial communities from Kellogg Biological Station, Michigan, USA - KBS M2-3 metaG | ecosystem: Host-associated > Plants > Roots > Rhizosphere > Soil ... | reverse complement strand
GGCTTCCTGGCCGGCCTGGGTTTGATCCGGCTGCTCGCGAAGACACGGCCCCAGTCTCCGACGGCGGCCCCCGACGTCGAGTACCTGCCGCCGCGCCGCCGCGATCAAACGTGGTAATGGCTTGACAGCGTCGGGCCGCCGCGCAAGATCGCGGACCATTTCTGACCGGTTCAAAATTTAGGCGGCTTAGCTCAGCTGGTTAGAGCAGGCGTTTCATACGCGCCGGGTCCGGGGTTCGAGTCCCTGAGCCGCCACCGAGGAAAAGAAGGAAAGACGGAAGGCGAAGCAAATGAAGCGTGTCGAGAAGCCCTGGGGCCACGAGACGATCTGGGCCATCACCGACCGGTACGTCGGCAAGGTGCTGCACATCAAGGCAGGCCACAAGCTGTCGCTGCAGTACCACAAGACGAAGGACGAGACGGTCATGGTGTGGGCGGGGCGGATGCAGTTCGAGCACTTCGCCGAGGGCCAGCCGCCGCAGATCAAAGAAATGGGCCCGGGCGACGCGTTCCACGTGACGCCGCTGCTGCGCCACCGCATGATCGCCGTCGAGGACACGGACGTCTTCGAGGTCTCGACCACCGAGCTCGACGACGTCGTCCGCCTCGAAGACGCCTACGGCCGCCAGGGCACCTCGGCGCCGTAGACCCGCTATGGCGCGGCGCCGAATCAGTTCAGGGCGCCAGGCGCTTGCGGCGCTGGGGTTGCTGCTCGGCTCGCAATTGCTGATGGGGGACGCCATCGCTCCCGGTTGTTGCGCGTCGTCGCACGAGAATCTGTGCGCCGCCCACGAGGCGATCGCACTGACGTTCGAGGTCAGCGGGGATTGCAGCACGCCCGGGACGATCCAGATCATCGGCGCCGTCGGCTCGTGCCAGCTCACCGTCGAAGGGCACCCGGAGTGGCGCTGGGGCTACCGCGAACCGGGCTCCGCCATAGCCAGCGGCCACTGGGAGATCGCGCGGACCGCGGACGGCTACAGTTGCCCGATCTCGGTCTCGGCGTCGGTCCCGGGCGAATACAGCGTCACCTGCCACGGCCCCGACGCCGCCATCTGCACGTCGGTTCTCCGCCCCGTCCCCTGAGCGAGCCGGATCGGGCAAAGGTGGGTTTGTGGCGTAGTTCCTTGACGCTGCCGCGACGGACGGGCTAAACCGGCGTCGCCATGTACGACACTTCCGATATCCGCAAGGGCCTGAAGATCATGATCGACGGTGCGCCTTACACGATCGTCGAATTTCAGTTCGTCAAGCCGGGGAAGGGCGCGGCGTTCACGCGCACCAAGATGAAGAACCTTCTGACCGGCGCGGTGCTGGAACGCAACCTGCGCTCGGGTGACAAGCTGGAACCCGCGGACGTCGAGACGAAGACGATGCAGTACCTGTACGCCGACGCGGACTCGTTCATCTTCATGGACACGTCGACGTACGATCAGGTCGGCATCCAGAAGGACACCGTCGGCGAGTCGGCGGACTACATGCCCGAGAACATCAACGTCGAGGTGCTGTTCTTCAACGGCCGCGCCGTCGCCGTCTCGCTGCCGAACTTCATCGAGCAGGCGATCGTGTCGACCGACCCGGGCTTCCGCGGCGACACCGCGACGGGCGCCACCAAGCCCGCGAAGATCTCGACGGGCGCATCCATCAACGTGCCGCTGTTCATCAACGTCGGCGACGTCATCAAGATCGACACGCGCACCGGTCAATACCTCGAGCGCCTCTCCCGCGCCTAGGCGGCGGCCGTGGTCGCGGCGCGCGAGACGCTGGAGACGCGCGCCCGCATCCTGCGCGCCGTACGCGGCTGGTTCGAACGCCAGGACTTCGTCGAGGTCGACACGCCGGCGCGCGTCCGCTCGCCCGGGCAGGAGGTGCACCTCGACGCGTTTCCCGCAGGCGCTGACCGGTGGCTGATCACCTCGCCCGAGTACCACATGAAGCGGCTGGTCGCCGCGGGCCTGCCGCGCATCGTCCAGGTCGCGAAGTGCTGGCGCGCGAATGAATCGGGGCCGCACCACCGCGGCGAGTTCACGATGGTCGAGTGGTACCGCGCGAACGAGCCGCTCGAGACGCTGGCCGACGACTGCGAGGCGCTGCTGCGCGTGGCCGCGATCGCCGCCCGCCGCGACGCGCTCGCCGCCCCGTTCGCCCGCACCACGGTGCGCGAGCTGTGGGCCCGCCACGCGGGCATCGATCTGCGGGGCGACGAGGACGCGGCAGACCTTCGCGCCAAGGCGGCCGCGGCCGGCGTGGCGCTCGGCTCGGCGGAGGCCTGGGACGACATCTTCTATCAGGTGTTCCTGGACCGCATCGAACCGCAACTGGCGGCGGCCGGGCCGACGTTCGTGTTCGACTGGCCCGCGCCGCTGGCCGCGCTCGCGCGGCCGAAGCCGGACGACCCCCGCTTCGTCGAGCGGTTCGAGCTCTACGCGGGCGGGCTCGAGCTGGCCAACGCGTTCGGTGAGCTGACCGATCCTGTCGAGCAGCGCCGCCGTTTCGAGGAAGAGGCGCGCATCCGCGCCGCCCGCGGGCGGGACGCCTATCCCGTCGACGAGGCCCTGCTGGCCGCGCTTCCCCGCATGCCCCCCACGGCCGGGATCGCCCTGGGATTCGACCGTCTGGTGATGCTCGTGCTCGGGGTCAGGGACATCGCCGAGGTGGTCTCATTCGGTGACGAAGTGTGAAGAGAGGTCACGGCTGAGGCCATATCTCTTGCCCCCTCGGCGCCTTCCTGCTATGCGTTTCGCGGCTGGAGGCAGTCGTGACTCATTTCCTCAATGTTTTGGCCCAGACTGGCGCCCCCTCGGGCGGCGGTGGTCCGTTTGGTGGTCTCGGCGGGATGCTGCCGCTGATCTTGATCTTCGCGATCATGTACCTGCTCATCCTGCGCCCGCAGTCGAAGCGCCAGAAGGAGCTGCAGAAGGTGCTGGCCGATCTGAAGAAGGGCGACGACGTCGTCACGTCGGGCGGCCTCATCGGCAAGATCACCGGGATGAAGGACACCGAGCTGACGCTGCAGCTGCAGGAAGGCGTGCGCGTGCGCGTCCTGCGCAGCGCGGTCACCGGCCTGTACTCGGGCGCGGCGACGGCCGCGAAGTCCGACACGAAATCCGAGGCCAAGGCCTCCTGATCGGCCCCGGCTAAACGCATGGAAAGAGGCTGGTGGTGGAAGGCAGCACTCTACGGTTTCGTCACCGTATTGGCGGTGCTTTACCTGATTCCGACGGTTGTTCCTGAGGAGAAGCAGCCGCGCTTCATCAGGAATCACTTCCAGAAGAAGATCCAGCTGGGGCTGGACCTTCAGGGCGGCCTGCACCTCGTCTACAACGTCAACGTCAGCAAGGCGGTCTCGGACAAGGTCGACCGGCTGTCGTCGGATATCGAAGATCGCCTGCGCAAGGACAAGAACGTCGCGGACGTCAACGTCGCGCGCGCGGACAAGGTCGAGGAAAGCCACTACGACATCATCCTCACCTTCAAGAACCCCGCCGACCAGGCCAAGGTCGACGATGCGCTGCTGCGCGAGTATCGCAAGTCGCTGGACCTGATCAGCCGGGACCCGGCGAAGGGTGAGGTGCGGCTGCGCCTGGATCCCGATCAGATCGACGAGGTCCGCGACTACGCGCTTCGCCAGGGCATCGAGACGATCCGCAACCGCGTCGACAAGCTGGGCGTCGCGGAGCCGACCATCATCAAGAAGGGGACCGACATCATCGTCGAGCTCCCCGGCCTCAAGCCGGCCGACTTCGAACGCATCAAGAACATCATCGGCCGCACCGCGCAGCTCGAGTTCAAGATCGTCGACGACGGCCCGGCCGACTACATGAAGAAGGTCGCGGGCGCGGTCCCCAAGCGCGATCCGAAGGCGGCGCTGGGACCGACCGACATCGACGTCGGCACCGAAGCCTGGAACGAGGAAGACAACGGGAAGCAGCACGAGGACGTCTACCTGCGCTCGAAGAGCCGCGAGGCGCTGCAGAAGTTCTTCGCCGCCCAGACCGGCGAGCTGGCCGTCCCGCCCGATCACGAGATCGGCTACGAGGAGATGGGCGGCCGCGGCGAGAACGGCGAAGCGACGCCGGACAAGTACTGGCGGACGTACTACCTGCACAAGCGGGCGGCGCTGACCGGCGAGTACCTGACCAACGCCGACCAGACCTGGGACCAGAACACGGGGCGGCCCGAGGTCGCGTACGAGTTCGACCGCCAGGGCGCCGCCATCTCCGAGCGGCTGACCGGCGACAACATCGGCCGCAAGATGGCCGTCATCCTGGACGACCGGATCAAGACGGCGCCGGTGATCAAGAGCCGCATCGGGTCGCGCGGGCGCATCACGCTGGGCAGCTACGGCGACCCGTTCCAGTTGCAGGAGGAGGCGAAGGAGATCGTCGCCGTGCTGCGGTCGGGCGCGCTGCCGGCGCCGCTGACGAAGTCGTTCGAGACGCAGGTCGGGCCGACGATGGGCCGCGATTCGATCGCCAAGGCGAAGCTCGCCATGGGGATCGGCGCCACGTGGGTCATCCTGTTCATGCTGATCTACTACCGGATGTCGGGCCTGATCGCGGTGCTCGCGATGTTGATCAACATGCTCTACATGCTGGCGATCCTGGCCGGCTTCGAGGCGTCGTTGACCTTGCCCGGCATCGCGGGGTTGGTGCTGACCGTCGGCATGGCGGTCGACGCCAACATCATCATCTACGAGCGCATACGCGAGGAGTTACGTCTGGGTAAATCCGTGCGGACGGCGGTGGACGCCGGCTTCGCGCGCGCGTTCTGGACGGTGTTCGACGCGCACGTCACCAACTTCGTCGCGGGCGTCGTTCTCTACTCGTACGGTTCCGGTCCGATCCGCGGCTTCGCCGTGACGTTGCTGGTCGGCATCATCACCAACCTGTTCACCTCTTACTGGGTGTCGCACTGGATGTTCGAAGCGATGGTCGGACGTCGCGGCGCGGCCAAACCCACCCTGTCGATCTGACCATGGCCTCTCAGAACCCAGAACAGAAGTTCCTCGAGGTCATCAAGCCGCACTCGAACTACGAGTTCATCGGCCGGACGAAGTACTGGGTCGGGCTGTCGATCCTCCTGACGGCCGTGACGATCGCGATGGTTTTCCTGAACGCGTACGTGATCAAGAGCCGCGGTCACTTCCTGAACTGGGGCGTCGACTTCCGCGGCGGCAGCGAGATCCTGATCGAGTTCTCGCGCGACGTCGACGTGCAGAAGGTGCGTGAGGCGCTGGCCGAGGCCGGCTTCCACGACGCCGACGTGGTCAAGTACGGGGACCCCACCAAGCAGCAGTGGAACTACCTGGTGCGCGTCGGCGCGGTCTCGGTCCTGTCCGAGAAGCAGGCGAAGCAGATCCACGAGACGATGGCCAAGGTCGGCGACGCGTCGTTGCGGCGGGTCGACTGGACCGAGGGCGGCGACAAGGTCTACCTGCGCTACGACAAGGCCGTGGAGCCGTCGCTGCTGCAGAACTCGCTGAAGGCGATGGGCGTCAACGCGACGCAGGTGCAGGGGTTCGGCCGCGCCGACGACAACACCTACGAGGTGACGCTGGTCGGCCTGGACACCGAGATTCGCCGCAGCCTGGAGGCGAAGCTGGGCGCGGGCGCGGTGGCGGCGATCCCGAAGGTCGATTCGGTCGGCGCCAAGGCGGGCAATCAGCTGAAGGCGGACGGCGTCAAGTCGCTGCTCTACGCGATCTTGCTGATCATGGTGTACATCGCGTTCCGGTTCGACCTGCGCTACGGCCCGGGGACGGTCGTCGCGCTGGTGCACGACGCGGTGATCACCATCGGCGCGTTTGCCGTCACGTACAAAGAATTCTCGCTGACGACAGTCGCGGCGGTCCTGACGATCATAGGCTTCTCGATGAACGACACGGTCGTCGTGTTCGACCGCATCCGCGAGAACGCCGCTCGCTACCGGGATCGCCGCTTCGACCGCGTCGTCAACCAGTCGATCAACGAGACGCTGTCGCGCACCATCTGGACCAGCGCGACGGTCTTCTTCGTGACGCTGGCGATGAACATCTGGGGCGTGGGCGTCATCCGCGACTTCGCGTTCGCGATGAACGTCGGCGTCATCGTCGGCACCTATTCGTCGATCTTCATCGCCAGCCCGATCCTGATCTGGCTGAACGAGAAGTTCATGGCGAATCAGCGCAAGCAGCAGCGCCAGCCGCGCCGCCCCCAGCGCGACGACGGCGAGCCCGAAGGCCTCTAAGTTTCTCCCTCTCCCGCTTGCGCAGTGTGGAGAGAGGGTCGGGGTGAGGGCAAGCCGCTTTCGGGCGACGTCCGCGCGCAAGTTATCCACAGCCGCGCGGGCGAATAAAAGATATCCACAGCGCCCGGTGCTAGCGTCGTCTGCGTGAGCGCCATCGCCTGGGAGGCTCCGTCGATCGACGAGTCGAAGGTGGCGGCGCTCGCGGCCGCGGCGCGCATCCGGCCGCTGACGGCGCGCTTGCTGGTCGCGCGCGGCATCGCCGAGGCGGATCTGGCGGCGCGCTTCCTCGATCCGCGCCTCTCGGACCTGCGCACGCCCGACGGGATGGCCGATCTACCGCGCGCGCTCGAGCGGCTGGTGGCGGCGCTGGCCGCCGGCGAGACGATCGGCGTGTTCGGTGACTACGACGTCGACGGCGTCACGACGGCCGCCATCCTGACCAGCGCGCTGCGCGCGTTCGGCGGCAAGGTGGTGGCGCGGGCGGCCAGCCGCCACGCCGGCTATGGCCTGGGCGCCGACGACGTCACCCGCTTCGCGGACGGCGGCTGCCGCGTGCTGGTCACCGGGGACTGCGGCACCAGCGACCACGAGGCGTTGCGGGCGGCGCGCGCGCGCGGCATCGACACGATCGTGATCGACCATCACGAGCTGCCCGAGGGCGAGACCGCCGCGTACGCGCTGGTCAACTCGCGGCGGCCCGACGACGCCTTCCCGTTCAAGGGGCTGGCGTCGTGCGGCGTGGCGTTCTACCTGGCGGCGGCGCTGAAGACGCGTCTGGGGGCTGCGTTCGATCCGCGCGAGCTGCTGGATCTGGTGGCGCTGGGGACGATCGCGGATCTCGTGCCGCTGGTGGCGGAGAACCGCATTCTGGTGGCGGCGGGGTTGCGCCACCTGAGCGCGCGCAAGCGGCCCGGCCTGGCGGCGCTGGCGCGGCGGGCCGAGCTCCCGGACGGCCGCATCACCGCGCACGACGCCGCGTTCCGTCTGACGCCGCGGCTGAACGCCGCCGGGCGGCTGGGCGAGGCGCAGCTGGCGCTGGACCTGCTGCTGGCCGGCGAGGCCGACGCCGAGCGCCTGGCCGGCGAGCTGGACGATCAGAACACCGAGCGGCAGCGCGTGCAGGAGCTGGTCTGGAAAGAGGCGCTGGCGATGGCGACCGCGCAGGTCGAGGAGCACGCCGCCCCCGCGCTGGTGGTGGGCGCCGAGGGCTGGCACCCGGGCGTCGTCGGCATCATCGCCGCGCGCCTCGTCGATCGGTTCGCGCGTCCGGCGATCGCGATCGGGTTCCGCGACGGCGAGGGGCGCGGGTCGGCGCGCACGGTCGCGGGGGTCAACCTGTTCGACGCGCTGGCGGCCTGCTCGCGCCACCTGACCAAGTTCGGCGGCCATGCCGGCGCGGCGGGCATGAGCATCGCGATCGCCGAGCTGGACGCGTTCCGCGCCACGTTCGCCGCCGAGGCGGGCCGCCAGCTGGGCGCGGCCCGTCCGTCGGCCGCGGTGGCCGTCGACGCCGAGGTGACGCTGCGCGATCTGGACCTGGGCTTCGCCGAGGAGCTGGCGCGCCTCGCGCCGTTCGGCGTCGCCAACCGCGAGCCGCTGTTCGCGCTCAGCGGCGTGACCGCCAGCGCGACGCGCGTGGTCGGAAAGGACCATCTGCAGCTCACGCTGGCCCACGGCGGCGCGATGGGCGAGGCGATCGCGTTCGGTTTCGCCGACGCCGACCCGGGCCCGGGCGCGCGCGTCGATCTGGCGGCGACCGCGGAGCTGGACACATTTCGCGGCCTGACGCGCGTGCGCTTGAAGGTCGCCAAGCTGGCCCGCGCCGGGTAGCCTTCGCTGCATGCGGGGGCGTCTTGCGGGCGTGGCGGTCGTGGTCGCGGTGGCGATGTTCGCACGCCCGGGTGCCGCCTACGACGAGGCGCACGACGTGACGCGCGGCGAGTGCGCGCTGTCCTCCGGCAAGGCGAAGCTGCGCACGGTGACCGACCAGAGCTGCGACAAGCACGGCGCCTGCGAGGGGAGCACCGTCATCACGCTGACGTCCGCGCGCAAGAAGCGCCTGCTGCGGGTGGAGCGCTCGGCGAGCGACCCGACGGTCAGCTGCGCCGACACCACCGTGACCGTGTCGTTGCCCGCCGGCAAGAAACCGGTGTCGGTCGCGCTGGTCTACAGCCCGTCGGACGATCGACTGGCGCTGGACGCCGCGGTCCTGCGCGATCTCGAACAGCGCTGGGCGCGGCCTCCCGCCCCCGTGGATCCGGACCGAGACCGCTGGATCGAGCTTTACGGGCTGATCGATTCGTTCGACAAGCGACCGGAGGTGTCGGCGACGTTGCTCGGCGCGCGGGAGGCGCTGGCCGCCGGCGACTGGAGCGCCACCGACAGGTACCTGGCAGCGGCGGCGGCGCAGGGCGGGGCGCGCGACACGACGATGGCGGGGCGGCGGCGCGACATCGCGGCGCAGCTCGCGGCGGCGCGAAAGCGAATGCGCGGGCTGCTCCTCGGCGAATGGCGGCGCATCGGACGCGTGCTGTCGGAGCCCGTCAGCCCGCCGAACTCCGAGGCGTCCTGGTTCTGGAACGGCGCCACGCTGTGCGTGCAACAGGACGGCGCCACGCCCGGCACGCGCGAGCCGTTCATGCGTTGCTATGACGCGGTCGCGCGACGCTGGAGCGAGCGTGCCCCGCTCGCGCGCGGCCCGCTGGACGAAGCGCCCAAGGTCACCTGGCACGAGGGCGCCAACGTCTGTGACTTCGAGAACGGCTGGACGATCGACGGCCTGAACTTCGGCGGCGCCGGGATGTGCGGGTACGACTTCTTTCCCGACGACCTGCTGGTCGTTGCGAAGGGACCGGTCGCTCTGACCTTGGGCAGCCAGCGGTTTCAGCTGACGCGGCCGGGGCCGGCGCCTGGCAAGGTCGACCAGACGCCCGCCGACCTCGCTGCCGTGAAAAAGATGGTGGCGGCGTCGGCCGGAAGCCGCCTGGCCGGTGCGGGCGACTTCATCTTCGACGACGAAAGCTGCACGGTGTCCTGGACAGCGGACGCCCGGAAGACGTGGGTGCCCCTGGAACGGAACGGCAAGGGGCAACCCTGGCGCCCGATCTGCCCGCCGCTGGTGGCGCCCAATCAGAACGCGCTGGTGGTCGCCGCGCGGCGCGGCGCCGCGCCCGGGACGGACGGCGACGTCATCGACCTGTGGTGGATCGCGCTGGATTCCGCCGCGCGGGGTCACGATTAGTCAGTGGACGATTCCTCGCATAAGCTTCGCGCGTCCTTGGCGACCCCAGACCACGACCCGGCCGACCCGCGGCAGCCGCCCCGGCCGCCGCCTGCCGAGAAGAGCTTCTGGGCGCTGCTGCCCCGGCGTAATTTTCGCCGGGCAGTGTTCCTGCTGCTCGCGCTGGTGGCCATCATCGTCATCAAGCGTATGGGCGGCTTCTCGCTGACCAGGCTGTTCGACGGCGTCGCGCCCGCGCCCCAGCCCGCGCCGCGGCAGGACCAGCCGTTCCGTCACCTGGAAGTCAAACCGCGATGACGTCCGAATCGCCCATGTCGTGGGTGGTGTTCGGCGCCGTCGTCGCCGTCATGCTCGCGCTCGACCTGGGTGTGTTCCACCGCAAGGCCCACGTCATCCGTACGCGCGAGGCGGCGGTCTGGTCCGCGGTCTGGATCAGCGTCGCCCTGCTGTTCAACCTTGGGATCTACCTGCACAGCGGTTCGGATCGCGCGCTGGAGTTCTTCCAGGCGTGGCTGATCGAGAAGGCGCTGTCCGTCGACAACCTGTTCGTGTTCCTGGTGGCGTTCTCGTACTTCGCGGTCCCCGCGCACCTGCAACACCGGGTGCTGTTCTGGGGAATCATCGGCGCGCTGATCACGCGCGGCATCTTCATCGCCGTCGGCGCGGCGCTGCTCGCGAACTTCCACTTCGTCATGTACATCTTCGGCGCGTTCCTGATCTTCACCGCCGTGCGCCTGCTGCGCGGCGGCGACGAGGAACCTCACCCGGAGAAGAACCCGGTCCTGCGGCTGTTCCGGCGCTTCGTGCGCCTGACGCCCGAATACGAAGGCACGCGCTTCTTCGTCCGGCAGAACGGCGTACTGTACGCGACGCCGCTGCTGCTGGTGCTGGTCGTCATCGAGGCGACCGACGTCGTGTTCGCGGTCGATTCGATCCCGGCGGTGTTCGGCGTGACGAACGACGTGTTCATCGTCTACACGTCGAACATCTTCGCCGTGCTGGGCCTGCGGGCGCTCTGCTTCCTGGTCGCCAGCGTGGTGGCGCGGCTGAAGTACCTGCGGCCGGCGCTGGCGCTGGTGCTGGCCTTCGTCGGCGGCAAGATGTTGCTGTCGGACAAGTTCCGCATCCCGAACTGGATCTCGCTGGTGGTGATCGGCGGACTGATCGGCAGCGCCGCGGCGATCTCGCTGATCGCCAGCCGCAACGAATCCAAGTAGGCGGCGCGGAGCGACTAGAGCCGGCGGTGCGTCAGGACGGGGAGCGCCGCCCGCAGCTTGTCCTGGTGCGCGAAGTCGAGTCGCGCGAGCGCGAAGCCTTCCTCGTCGGAGCACTCGGCGACGATCACGCCCCAGGGGTCGACCACCAGCGCGTGGCCGTAGCTGCGGCGGGTCGGGCCGTGCGCGCCGATCTGCGCGGGCGCCATCACGTAGACCTGGTTCTCGATGGCGCGCGCGCGCAGCAACACGTGCCAGTGGTCCTTGCCGGTCTCCAGCGTGAACGCCGACGGCACGGCGACGATGCGCGCGCCCTTCGCCACCTGCGCCCGGTAAAGCTCGGGGAAGCGCAGGTCGTAGCAGATGCTCAGGCCCAGGCCGCCCCACGGCGTCGGCGCGACGACGACGTCCGTGCCCGGTTCGACGGTCTCCGATTCGCGGAACCGTTTCCCGCCCGGCACATCGACGTCGAACAGGTGCAGCTTGCGGTAGATGGCCGAGATCGTCCCCTCGGGGTTGAGCAGCACGGAGGTGTTGCGGATGCGGTTCGCTGAGCTGCTTTTCTCAGGGAAACCACCCAGCAACAACCACACGCCCGCCTTGAGAGCCAGAGCGCGCATCGCCCCCAGGATCGGCCCGAGGTCGCGGTGCTGGTCGGCGCCAACCGGCGGTAACTCTTCCGCGATGTTGAGCCGATGATCCTGCCGGCTCCCTAGATACGCGAAGTTCTCGGGCAGCCCGACGATCAGCGCGCCGGCGGTCGCCGCCTCGCGGACCAGCTCGCGCGCGCGCTCGAGGTTCGCCTCGACGTCTTCGCCCGAGGTCATCTGCACCGCAGCGATGACCAGGTCGTTCATGGCCCGGACGAGCCTATCATGGCGGACTGCGTCCTTCCGAAATCGCCCGTGAATCTATACGGTTAGGTCCTGGTACGGGCCGGTGCGGCGTCTTGCGCCTCACGGATCACCATGTTATAAGACGCGTCCCAGAAATTGCGTTGCCTCCTTGAGAAAGGGTGGGCCGCGTGCCCGCCCTTTTTTTTTGCCCAGCGAGAGAAACCAGAAACAAACAGAAGAGAAACAAACACCTCAACCCCGCATGCGAAAGGAAGTTCAAGACTTGTGGCTGCTCGCCGAGCCCTACGTTCGCGACGCCGGCTTCGATCTGATCGAAGTTCAGTACGGTCGTGAACCGACAGGCTGGGTGGTGCGCCTGTTCATCGATAACGCCGCGAGCGCAGGCGCGGGATCGGGGACTGTTGGACTGGACGACTGCGAACGAGTCAGTCGGGACGTTTCGGCCGCACTGGATGTGGCCGATCGCGTTCCGCACGCGTACCAGCTTGAAGTGAGCTCGCCCGGGCTTGATCGGCCCCTGCGGCGAGAGCGGGACTTTGCACGATTCGTGGGTCAGAGCGCGCGCATTCGGCTCAATGACGGGGTGGAGGGGCGCCGCAATTTCCTCGGGACCCTCCAGGCGGCCAAGGACGGCCGCGTGGAGATCGCTTGTGACGGCCGGTCTTACACCATCCCCATCGACGACATCCAGAAGGCCAACCTGGTGCCGGATTGGGAGCGGGAATTCCATCGGAGCGCTTCATGAACGACGGTGCCGCCCTCGGCCTGGTCCTCGACCAGGTCTCCAAAGACAAGAACATCGACAGAGCCGTGCTGGTCGAGACGCTGGAGCAAGCGATCCTGACCGCCGCGAAGCGCGCCTTCGGCTTGCACCGCGAGATGGAAGCCAAGTTCAACGAGGAGATCGGGCGCGTCGATCTGTTCCAGATCATCGTGATCGTCGATCAGGTGACGCCCGGGCAAGGGTTCCAGTCGGTGCCGCACGTGGCGCCGGTGGGCGGCATCATGCCCGCGGTCCTCGAAGGGACGGGCGGCAAGGAAGTGTCGCTGGAGGACGCCACCCGCTACGGCCTCAAGGCCGAGGTGGGCGACGAGCTGCTGTTTCAGATTTTCTACGACGAGAAGGACCAGGCGAAGGCCGAGGAGCAGGACGCGAAGTACGGCGAGCTCTTGAAGCTGAATCGCGCCTGGAAGGGATTCGGCCGCATCGCCGCCCAGACGGCCAAGCAGGTCATCCTGCAGCGCGTGCGCGAGGCGGAGCGCGAGAACGTCTTCAACCAGTACAAGGACCGCAAGGGCGAGCTGATCTCCGGCATCGTGCGGCGCTTCGAGCGCGGCAACATCATCATCGACCTGGGCGGCGCCGAGGCGGTGCTGCCGGTGCGCGATCAGGT
>Ga0070673_100001751_pt1 | contig 12937 bp, 15 predicted proteins | sample KBSM23metaG_FD_65342 | JGI IMG/M metagenome (GOLD analysis project Ga0070673, IMG submission 65342) | Miscanthus rhizosphere microbial communities from Kellogg Biological Station, Michigan, USA - KBS M2-3 metaG | ecosystem: Host-associated > Plants > Roots > Rhizosphere > Soil ... | reverse complement strand
CGCATCTCGGTCGACCCGAAAATGCAAGGCATGGCGTTCTCGATCGTGATCCCATGAGGTGGGGGCTGCGGACAAGAGTCCCGCCAAGCCCCAGCCGTTCTTGTTTTCGTCAGCCATTACATGGATAACTCCGGCGCTCAAACCGAGATCGATGCCCTCGTAGCTAAGTTCTTTTCGGCCTTTGACAATCGCGACGGCGCCACGCCTCTCCTCGCCGATCTGATCGATTGCTTCACCGACAAAGCGATCATTGTGCGTCGCTCCCACACTGGTGCGGAGCTATACACGGTCCGGGAGTTCGCAATTCCCCGCATCGAGTTGCTCACTCAAGGCGCGCTTCTCCACTTTCATGAATGGGAGATCAGCTCGGAGACGCAAATATTTGATGGGATTGCAATCCGCACTTCACGCTACAGCAAATCAGGCTTGCTTGATGGTAACGATTACAGCGGGTCCGGCACAAAATGTTTTCAACTCGTTGGAATAAGCGTTGGCTGGCGAATCGCGTCGCTGGCTTGGGTCGATGACAATTTACCGCCCTAAGCGGGGCGCGACCGACGGAACGACGACCGTCACCAAGGAGTGCCCTCGTCGACCATCGGGGCAAAGGATACGTGATTGACACTTATCGGTTGATCTGCTTAAAATCGCTGTATCGACAGTAGTTCAGCCCCCCGAACCTCTCTCTCCTCCCCCCGAAACCACTTCATTAGAATGCTCGAACAATGAAAGAAACCGGATTTAGATCGATTCGGTCGGTTGCCGTAGTCCTGACACTCTTGCTGGGCCCGATCTCGATTTCAAAAACCAGCGCTGGTACCGCCAGGAGTGTACATCCAAATCCCATTCTGGCCTTTAGCTTTGACCACGTCACGAGCAGCAATGTTCAAGACGATAGCGGTTCGGGGAATTCCTACTCGATCGTCGCCTATGACCAGAACGGCCCGTTTACACCCACGACGGGAAGGAGTTTTGTGCGAAGTGGAAATGCGATGAATTTCGATGGATTTCAGAAGCAACGGATCGAAGTCAATGGTTCGGCGCTGACTGTTCAGGCGTTCACAATCATGGCGGATATCCGTTTGCATAATCCTCCCAATTTCACGGATCCACAACGCTGGGAGATTTCTGAGAAGTCGGGAAGTTATTGGGCAAATATTCGTGTGGATCAAGGGACTGTGCGGCCTGGTCCACCTTTCCTCCTACGTGTGGGCGGCTTTTTCAGCGGCGAGGGCAACACGAATTACACGGGCGTGACCGCGATCAAAGCTGGACCTTGGCAAAACGTCGCTTTTGTCTTCGACAATGTCGGACAGACATTGTCCACTTATATAAACGGGGTTTTCGATCATTCCGAACCGCAAACCGGAAGTCTTGATCCAAGCATCCTCCATAATGGAATCGATGAGAACCTGGTCGTCGGCGCCAAGCACCGGCAGGGTGGAACAGAAGCCTTGCAGGCATGCTTCGACGGGCAAATGGATAATTATCGCTTGTTCGATGTCGCGTTATTGCCAGCAGAGATCGCCTATTTTTCCGGACGACCGGTTGTTTCATTGAGTCGGTGAACGTCTGTAGTCAGTCTTTGCTCCGTCGTCACTCGTTCGCAGGCTCCGGCTTGAGAATTGGCCTGCCTTAGAAGCTCTGCTACGTAAAACGCGGGCCCCAGCATGCCCCACGGTCAAGAGTTACTTCCCGGCGCCGGCCAGCTTCGAGATGTTGAATATCTCGAACGCGTTCGTGGTGCCGCCTCCTTCCACGATGTAAGCGTATTTGTTCGAGACGAAAATGTCGTCGGGTTGGCCGCTGTGGGCCAGCGGGCTCTGGCTTACAAGTAACGGCGTGGCCGGATTGGAAACGTCGAATATCTCGAATGCGTTGGTCGTTCCCCCACCCTCCACAATGTAAGCAAAGCCGTTTCTAACCCAGATAGCGTCGCCGCCGCCCGTATCAATGCTACCCGCATTGGCGAGGTCGGCCTGGCCCGCTAACACCGGTGCCGATGGATTGGATACGTCAAAAATTTGGAAAGCATTGAAGGTTCCCGCGCCCTCCGCGATGTAGGCGTAGTTACCTTCGACAAATATGCCATCGTCCGGGACTCCATAATTCAGGTCTGTCGCGCTCATGAGGATCGGCGCGGCCGGGTCCGATACATCGAAGATGTCGAAGCCTTGGATTCCAAATCCACCAATGGCGATGTAGGCGTAGTTGCCCTGAACGTAGATAGAGGCCTGGTCGAATGCTGTGAGATTACTCTGACTTACACGCACCGGCGCCGTCGGGTTCGATATATCGAAAATCTCGAAGCTATTGGTGTAGCTGCTGCCCTCCACAATATAGGCGTACTTGCCTTTGACGAATAAGCGGTCGCCGGCGTTATTGGCCAGATTGGCCTGGCCGACAAGCTGTGGCGCGGCCGGGTTAGTGACGTCGAAGACTTGGAGGCCATTAACCGTACCGCCACCCTCGACGATATAAGCGAAGCCCTCTTTGACCCATATGTCGTCGGTCGAGACTCCGTTGCCACCATTGGCCAGGTCGGTCTGGCCAACAAGGGTAGGAGCTTTAGGGTTGGATATATCAAATATTTGGAAGGCGTTGGTCGTACCGCTTCCCTCAGCGATGTAGGCGTAAGCGCGTTCTATGACGAAGATGCCGTCGCCTCCACCGCCAACGACCTTACCCTGCGCCAGATTACTCCGGCTGACCCGCCACACGAGATTCGTTTGGACTCCGTCGTTGATATCGAAACCGGCGGTCGGCGCGCTAGAAGCCAAAGGAACTAAAGCGATACCGAGAATGAACAAACCGAAGATCTCTCTCTTCATGCAATCGACATCCTTTCTTTGCGACTAATATGCACCCTGATAAGGTTTGCGCACATTGATGTTGGCTGGGGAGCGTTCTCGCAAAATTCACCGATCGTAAAAGACGGCGCAGCTGCCTCGCGCACTACAATTTGCTTGCAACGACCGGGAGCGTTTTGGTTTCTTGGATTCAATGAGAAAACCGAAAAAGACGTCACGCGCCGACGGCGATGCTTCCTATCAGAAACCTGCCCTGCGTAGCGAGGCGTTCACCCGCGCGCTCGCCGAAGCGAAATTGCGTGTTGCTGGTTCCGGCGGTTTGCGTTCGCTTTTCGAAAGCGCCGCGAAAGACGCTGCGTCACTCCCGAGGCATCGATTCAAGGCTAATTGGCCGTATCTTCAGACGATGTTGCGACTAATTCGCGCCTACGAGCGCGGTGAATACAAGGAGATTTCAATTCCTGATCTGACCTGGATCGTAGCCGCTCTCAGCTACTTGATCGACCCATTCGATTTGATCCCGGACAAGACTCCATTTCTCGGGTTTGTCGATGACGCGACCGTTGTAGGATTCGTCGTCGAGAAGACCGGACAAACGCTGGACGATTTCATGATATGGGAAACTAATGGAGTTAGAGACCCTTAGTCACTGCGGATCGACCTGTTTGAGCGTCAATTGTAGCCGTAAAGGGCAGACGGCTGCGCGATACGGCCTTATGACTTGGGGTATTTCTTGCTCAACTCTCCCCCGAGAGCGTAAGTCTCAACCGATAGTCGCATGACGATCTGGGCTTGACAGACAAACCTCCGCTCACCGCCTCAATGATTAAACGGTGATATCCGTAGCCTTGTCTTCTTTCTCTTTGTTTCTTGTTTTCACTCGAAGCTTGCGACAGCCGTAAAATGGCTGTCATGGCACGTGCCTCTAGGCAAGAGCGCTTCGGACTGCGGCCAGAAAATCCCCATCGTCGAAGGGCTTGGTGAAGAACGCTATCGCGCCGGCCTCCATCGCGGTCCGCTTAACTCCCGGATCATTGCGACCGGTGATAACGATCACACGCGTCAGCGGCGAGACCCTTGCGAGCGCGAGTTGCGCCTCCAGCCCGCTCATTTTCTCCATCCAGATATCGAGGATAACGAGCGGAATCGAGTGCGTTTCCGCGTGGGTAAGAAAGCTTCGCGAGTCGCTAAAACTGCGCACTGTGAATCCTCCGGAGGCGAGTAGTCGGCCGCTCGATTTTAGAACGGTGGGGTCATCGTCCACCAAGCAAACTACTTTGGCTGCAACCGTATCGTTAGGCACCATGCACTTGCCTTTCATCTCCAACGGTTCGGTCGGAGCCATGGGCAAGAGGCAGATTAGTCTCGTGAATACGCCTGGATATTGGACTTTGGTCCCATCTCGATTCGGACCGGTGAGACGCCGGCGCGCTGTGACAAACGCACTAGCTCGGCTACCGCATTGAGTCCCAATTCGCCGGCGGATCTGAATAAGCGCGGCAATCCGAGACGGACGGGTGTGGTCGTCGTCTACCACACAGCCGAGCCGGCGCGCCGCGGCCATACGGTCTTTTGTGCTACAAAAAATCAGCTTGCCGGCAAGCGAAAGAAAAATTGGGCTCCGTCCTCGAGGCTTTGGGCCCCAAGTTCGCCGCCGTGCGCCTCCAGGATCGATCGCACGATCGTGAGTCCCATTCCCATTCCGTCTGGCTTCGTGGAGAAGAAATGCGTGAAAATTTTGTCCGGATCTTCTCTTGGCAGACCGACGCCATGATCGCGAAGAGTCACTTGCACAAAGCCACCTAATGTTTCCGTAGCGATCAGAAGGCGGCGCTCACTCGTTGGCATTTCGTGCATGGCCTCAAGCGAATTCATAATCAGGTTCAGCAGCACTTGTTGCAGATGAATCGGGTCCGCTTGCACGGTCGAAAGATTCAGTGCCAACTTCGTCTCCACCGTCGCGCCACGACCCAGCAAATCGGAATGCAGCAACCGCAGCACCTCGCGAATGAGGTCGTTCAGGTTCAACGCGCACCGCGTTCCTTCTCTCTTGCGCACAAGGTGATGGATTCCATGAATGACCTCGCCCGCGCGTCGAGCGTCGGCAAAAACATCCGTCAAAATTTCCTCGAACATTTTTGGATCGAACAAGCCGCTCGCCAGAAACCTCTTTGCCGCAGCAGCGTTGCTGGCGATCGCAGCGAGCGGTTGATTCAGTTCATGCGCGAGTGAGGCCGTCAGCTCTCCCATCATGGCGACTCGGCTCAGGCGAGTCATTTCCTCGCGTTGCATATCCAGCTCAAGATCTGCTCTTACCTGGCCGGTGACATCGAGCGCCACGCCGATTAGCTCACCGACTCGATCGCGATCGCTCCGCAGATACCGGCCGCGCGCAATGAGCCAGCGCGTTTCGCCATCGGGTCGGGACAAGCGATACTCAATTTCGAAGGTTCGGTGTTCCGCTCGAGCGCGCTCGATTGCGTCCTCCACCCTCTGGCGGTCTTCTGGATGCACGCGCGAGAGAAATACTTCGCGCGAAAGGCGCTCGTTAGGCGCAAAGCCAAAGAGCTCCCGGCCTTTGTCGCTCATCCACGATTCACGCCGCTCATCGTCGATAGTCCACAACGCCAGATTGGCCGTTTCCGCCGCGAGGCTAATACGTTCTTCGCGCTCGCGAAGAGTTTCCTCTGTTTCGCTGCGTTCCTCAATCACGGCCGCCAGCAGCAGCAAAGTCATCGAAAGGACGATGAGAAATACCTGGATGGCAAATGCGCTTCTTTCCGACGATCCTCCCGAAAACGGTCCGTGTCCGTGAGCCGCAGCCCACACGCTCAGGAAAGCGAGAGTGAAAACTGCGGTCGCTGAACCACACCTCCCGAATCGCACGGCCGCCCAAAACAAGAATGGTAACGGCAGAAAAAGCAAACCTGGGTCGGCATCGCGTCCCAGCTTATAGAGAACAGTGAAGCTAATTGAAAATAGACCAAGAAAGAGCAGCGCCGCTTCCCCCCAGCGGCGACCCGGCACCTTTTTCAAGGAACCCAGGCCACTATTTGCCCATGTTAGAACAAGAGGAGTAACGATCAGCGCGGCGAGAACATTGGAAGTGAACCGTATCCTCCAGATCTCAAAATACGATCCGGTCCCCCATTCATTCCACCGCACGAAATTCGTATCGAGAAAAGAAGAGAGAAAGGGACCGAGAAACGCGCCGCAAAAACAAAAAATTGTGACACCTCGGAGATTGTTAAATAGCAACCCGCTCCTGACTAAAAAGCGAATGGAGGTCGCGCCAATCAGCGCTTCAACCGAATTACTAACGAACCAGCAAAAGATCATTCGAGGCGGAACATTGCTCTGGAGCTGAACGAGCCAATGCGCTGGAAATACGGCCAGTAACAAGACCCACCACGTTCGCCGCGGCCTTAATAGGAGGGCCGCCAGCAAAATCGAATTCGGCGGCCAAAGAACCGAGACCGGAACCGGCTTGAAGGTTAGCGCGAATCCAATTTTCGCACCGACGTAATAGCCGACGAAAACAAGCACCGCGGCCAGAATCGTCCCCCCATCCGAGATGAGACTTCGAGTGTTAGGTTGAGCATCTTGAAATTCATCAAAAATCACACCCGAGCCATTCACGCGAGTCACCTCCCCAGCTGGAATTCGCCTCTGAATAGCGGAAGTTCAACGTTTCCACAAGCCCAGCGAAATATCGCCAATTCCTCGAACCTGCCTCCCCCAAAGCGACACTATCGCTACTACTCTCGTTTACTTTGTCTTCGTCCCACTCCCGCCATCGGCCGTGAGGACGGCGGACCCCGCCTTCGAGGTGTCGAAGAAAATCAAAGCCGCCGATCATGCTGGCCAAGAGTTCACCATATTCGTTAAGTCAGAGACCCAAAACCCATGCACCCTGAAAACTCTCATCCGCGCGGTCGCGTCCTGACTCTTTTCGAGTTTGGGGTGGGAAGTGCTGCGGTTATCGGGCACAATGTCCTGCACATTCTGCCCAATGAGGTGCCTATCCTGGTGATTCTAGGCTGGATCTCGCTCCGTTGGCGAGACGGCGGCTGGAAAGCCGCGGGACTGACGCGTCCGGGTTCGTGGCGGCACACAGTGTTACTGGCCATTGGAGCCGCGGCGGTATTGCAGTTAGGCAGCGAATTAGTTGTGGGACCGATCACTAAGCACTTTTGGCCTGAACCACAACACGTCTCCGAGGCACTGACATCAGCGGGGTTAGGATGGAAGCAAGCGCTCGGCGCCCTGCTCCTTGTCTGGACTTTTGCTGCGTTCGGGGAAGAGCTGGCTTACCGCGGTTACCTTCTCACTCGCGCTGCCGACGTTTTGGGACGGACCAACACCGCCTATCTCTTATCCATGGTCGTCGTCGCTGTTCTCTTTGGCTTTGGCCATTACTACAAGGGCCCGGCCGGCGTACTCGACAGCACTTATTCAGGTCTCGTGCTGGGCGGCGCCTATTTACTCTCAGGGCGAAATCTCTGGGCCCCCATCCTGGCGCACGGTATCAGCGACACCTTCGCCGTCGTGGTGCTGTTCCTGGGCTTGGCCGGTTAATACAACGCGGGTGCGGGATACTGACGCCCGCCAGACTTCTACCAAATTGCGACGACTAACGAAAAGGTGATCAAGAGCACCAACCCTATCAGGACGCCATAAACGATGCGATCCTGGCCCTGGGCTCGGCGGGCCGCCTCAGCATAGGGAATACGAGTGAATGAAACCATGAAGTATAAAGGAAGATAAATGCCCGGAAGTACGCCTTCGAGCGTGTGATCGAGCTTCTTTTTTGCCCGGAAAGCGCCGGAGGCCGTCTTGTCGCGCATCTCAATGAAATTGTGCAGGGCGAGGTCGGCGAGCGCGTCGGAATTTGCTTTCCGCCGTTTGAAATATTCCGCGAAGGCACGCTGACGGTCGTTCGAAAACTCCGCCAGACATTCATCCAAGGCTACGCAATCCTCGAAGGCGGCATTCATCCCCTGCCCGTAGAACGGCACCACCGCATGGGCCGCGTCACCGACCAGAGCGACTTTGTCCCGATAATTCCAAGGGGCGCACCGGACAGTGACAAGTGAACCGGTCGGATTTTCGTTGAAGTCGCTCAGCAATGCGGGCATGAGCGGGACCGCATCCGGAAATTCCTCCTCGAAGAAACGCCGCACCTCATCGTCATTGCGTGTGGTGGCGAAACTGCGCGGACCGTCGAACTCCCAGAAAAGAGTACACGTAAAAGAGCCGTCCGGATTTGGCAGCGCAATCATCATGAAGCTTTTGCGCGGCCAGATGTGGAGAGCATTTTTTTCCATTCGCCACCCGCCATCGGCTGCCGGCGGAATGGTGAGTTCTTTGTAGCCGTGCGCGAGATAACTCTGGCTGTACTCGAAACGATCCAGCCTCTGCATGGAGCGGCGCACAGCAGAGAAAGCGCCGTCGACCCCAATAATGGCGTCAGCGCGAGCGAGCGTCGTCTCGTTCGTCTCCGTGTTGAGCAACTGGGCGGAAGGCGCGTCGAGATCAACGTCAAGGCACCGATGATTAAACAGGACCCGCACATTTGGGTAACGCTGGGCGGCCTCGATCACGACGGTATTGAGCGCACCGCGTCCGATCGAGTTGATGCATTTGCTCGGGTCGCGGTCGTAAGGTGAGAAATGGAGTTCGCCCGCTTTATCGTGGATCATCCGGCCGCGCATCGGGATGGCGTGGCGCAGGACTTCATCAGCCAACCCCAGCTGGGCCAGGGCGTGAATTCCGCGGGTGGAAAGGGCGAGGTTGATCGATCTGCCGCCGACGGTGTTGCCAGCGCGGGGGTCGGCGCGACGTTCGTAGAGTTCGACTTCGTACCCTCTTTTGCCGAGAAAGGCGCCCAGTAGTCCGCCAGCCAGCCCGCTGCCGATCAAGGTCAGTCTTGTTCCCATGCGGCTTCTACCGTGATCGTTTCCGGGAATTTGCCAAGCGCAGAGGATGTGTTTGAGGTTGAGCCGAGACATGCGGCGCGAATTGGAGACGCAAAAACTCGAGCTTGGCACCCCGGCTGCTCAACGCATCCTACATCTCCATGAAACCCGCGCCCGAATCAGGCGATCCCAAACCCTCCGGAAAGACCTTTGAACTGAGAGCCGTCCTTCTAGTTGATGACGACAAGCAGCTCGCGTCCGCTTTGCAGTGGATCTTGGCGGACGAGAATTTTCTCGTCGATGTCGCCTTCGACGGCGAAGAAGCCCTGGTCAAGATCGCGGCGCACGATTACGACGTCGTCATCTGCGACTTGAAAATGCCGAAGTTGCAAGGGGACGCGCTCTACCTGAGGGCGCGGGAAATCCGGCCGAGTCTGGAGGACCGTTTCATTTTCATCACCGGCTACGCGACCGATCCGATCATTCGGCATTTCCTCATTGAGCAAGAAGTGAAGTTCCTTGTGAAACCATTCCCGATCGGCGGTTTGATCAACTGCGTGCGGGAATTGCTCGGGTAGCGAGAACAACTCGATGCGCTGACGACAGCGCACGCTACAACGAACCGGCGTTTCAACTGAAGGTTGTAGAGTCCGCTGTCTCAGCGGATTTGGGAAGATACACGGACGACACCCGCCTGAGGCGGATCCTTCCTCCATGTTGCGCTACAAACGCTTATCTGTGCTCGGCGAGGATTTTCGCGAAGCGCCAGACTTCGTGGAAGGTGTTGTAGAGCGGGGTTGGCGCGACGCGGATCACATTCGGTTCGCGGAAGTCTGTTTTGACGCCGGCGGCTTCGAGTTTTTGAAATAGCTCACGCGGGTGTTCGTGGACGACCATGGAAAGTTGCGCGCCGTGTTCGTTAGGCGCGGCCGGAGTAATGACGGTGTAAAGCTGCGAGGGCGCCTGCCCGAGGAGGAATTGCAGGTAACCGGTAAGACGCAGCGACTTTGCGCGGAGCGGCGCCATCCCGCCGGCCTCGTCGAAAATCGCGAAGGATGTTCGGAGAGGTGCCATGGCGAGGATCGGCGGATTGCTCAATTGCCAGGAATCCGCAGACGGCACGGGAAGAAAATCGGGATTTAGATGCATGCGAAAACGCGTCGCCGGATCGTTGCCCCACCAACCGGCCAGCCGCGGAAGGTCGGGGTTGGTCGCGTGGCGCTGGTGGACGAAGGCGCCGGCGACGGCACCCGGACCGGAGTTCAGATATTTGTAGGAACACCAAACGGCGAAATCGACATTCCAATCGTGGAGTGCGAGCGGGACGTTCCCGGCGGCGTGTGCCAAATCAATGCCGACGAGGCAGCCCCGGGCTTGGGCGAGACCTGTGATCTTCGCAATGTCGAAGAGTTGGCCGGTGAAAAAGTTCACGCCGGCGAAAAGAACCAGCGCTATCTGGTCGCCTTCCTTTGCGAGCAGATCTTCGATGTCTTCCACTCGAATTGTTTCCTCCCCTGCCTTCGGCCGGGCCAACAGGAGTGAGTCGTTAGGCATGAACCCATGATGGATAATCTGCGATTTGATCGCGTAGGTGTCGGAAGGAAACGCCGGGTCTTCCATCAGGATCTTGTGGCGCTTTTTCGTCGGACGATAAAAGCTCGCCATGAGGAGATGCAGATTGACGGTCAGGCTGTTCATGCACACGACCTCGTTAGGAAGCGCCCCGACCAGACGCGCAGCCGGTTCGCGCAAGGTCTCGTGATACGAATACCAGGGAGTCGCGGCATCGAAGTGTCCGTCAACCCCGAGCCGCGCCCAATCGTCCAGCTCCTGCTCCACGATTTTGCGGGTTGTTTTCGGCATCAGGCCTAACGAATTGCCGACAAAATAAATGAGCGGCTGGCCATCCGAGCCGGTCGGGACGTGGAACCGATCGCGAAAAGCACGAAGCGGATCCTCGCGATCCTGTTGCAGGGCGAAGTCTTCGTCCGAAGAGAAAGAATCTGAAAACGAGGAAGCCATGAAGCAGAATCAATCAGAAGCGCAGGTAAGCAGGAATTGCAATCTCGTCGGTGCTTGGTGTGCTTCGGTGTTCGGGAAAAAATCGGTGTCTGAGGTCAACGAGCGGCGTCGCGCGTGAAGCTGGGGAGCGCACGCGCCCTCGCGTGCTGTTTGCGGCGCCTCGCCGCAAACATGGCCGCGCGCAGGAGAGAACCACGATGCCGCCATCGAACCTTCATCCGTTCGGCGTGGCGCTAAACGGAGCACGCGAGGCGCGTGCGCTCCCCAGAGCTCTGGCGCGGAACGTCTTCTGGGTCAGTCCCGCGACCTTCAGTGTTCTCATAACCCAGCAAAGTCGGTCGATGGTTCGTTTTGTTAGGTGGGCGGCTGCATGAATTCGATCGTCGTTCCGTCAGGATCGCGCACGTAGACGACGCGTTTGCCGGCGTTGGGACCGGCCGTCAGCGTTTGCGGTTGGCCGGCAGATTTCCAACCCGAAGCGGCAATCGCATTCAGGACAGCGTCCAGATTATCCACCTGGAACCCGACATGAACCGATCCGACATCGCACGGACGCGGACGAAGCTGCTGGCGATCGGGGGGCGCGAGATACTCCAGCAATTCAATTTTGTGCCCGTAGCCCTTGAGAACTGCGATGGAAATCTCAGCTCCGGGAACTCCCGTGATTTCGCTGGCCAGTGATCCGGTTTGATGTGGTCGATGCGAAAGCTCGAAGCCGAGCACATCGCGCCAGAAGGCGAGCGACCGCTCGAGATTCGCAACCGTGATGCCGGTATGGTCCGCGGCGAGGATTTTGAATGAAGACGCGCTCATGCCATGAAAGTGTCGCTCTTGCTACGTTCTGTCATCCTGAGTCGCGAAGACGACGAAGGATTTCTAACTATTTCTGACTACGGAGACTTGGCCGCGCCGAAATGGTCAGAGATCCTTCTCCCGCGGCTGCGGGATCAGGATGACAGAAAAGGATGGCGGGTTCGGCTCGCTTCGTTGCGAAATTTCGAGTGTGATTTTTCGCGCATGCCTGCGAATCACTCCGAGAACCGATGCAGGCCCTTTCCACCACTACGACAATGACCGCTGTCGCCGACGAGGACGTTTTCACCCGGCTTCTCGATCAGCATGCCGGCATAATTCGCAAGGTCGCATTCGGCTACACCAATACGTTCGCCGATCGCCAGGATCTGACCCAGGAAATAACCCTCCAACTTTGGCGGGCATATCCACGCTACTCGTCCGACCGTCCGTTCTCGACCTGGATGTATCGAATCGCGCTCAACGTCGCGATCTCGTTTCTGCGCCGGCACACTCACCCTGTCCGGCAAACGTTGTCGCTGGAGGAAAACGAAATCGAGCTGGTCGATGAAACTGCCGGAAACAGCGAATCCGACGAACGGATCCCACTCCTCCAACAGGTAATCGCTTCACTCCCGGCGCTCGACCGCGGATTGATGCTTCTGTATCTCGACGACCACAGCTACTGCGAAATCGCCGCCATTCTTGGGATTAGCGAGACCAACGTCGCCACCAAACTCAATCGCCTCAAACAACGTGTGCGCGAGGCGATCACCAAACTTAACCAACGAATCTCATGACTGACATCGAACTGGACGACCTCAAATCAGCCTGGCAATCGCTCAGCCGAAATCTCGAGCGGCAAAACGCATTGACCCTGCACCAATTTCGACAGAGCAAACTCACAGATGTTCGGACCGGATTTCGGCCCTTGGTCATCGGCCAAATCATCCAAATCATTGGCGGAGTGTTTCTCGCTCTTTGCGGCGGAAGTTTCTGGTTCGATCACCTCGGTGTCACACACCTCATGGTCTACGGAATTTACGTCCACCTTTACGGGCTCATGCTGATTGTCTTTGCGGCGCGCGATTTGTTCCTGATCAAGAGCTTCGATTACGCCGCGCCTGTCCTTGCGCTGCAAAAACAGATCGCCGACTTGCGCAACTGGCATCAACGCTCCGGCCTTTGGTTTGCCATTGCCGGCTGCTTGATTTGGGTTCCACTAATTCTAATGATCTTTCACGGGTTGGGCGCCGATGTCTGGCGGCGAAATCCAGCGGTTGTCGGCTGGTTCGTGGTCAGCGGCTTGATTTGTCTTGGCGTCGTTTACGCGATTGTCGCGTTCTCGCGCCGGCCCGGGAAGGAAACGTTTGCCCAGAGTCTGGCTGACAGTTC
>Ga0070673_100001749_pt1 | contig 12944 bp, 12 predicted proteins | sample KBSM23metaG_FD_65342 | JGI IMG/M metagenome (GOLD analysis project Ga0070673, IMG submission 65342) | Miscanthus rhizosphere microbial communities from Kellogg Biological Station, Michigan, USA - KBS M2-3 metaG | ecosystem: Host-associated > Plants > Roots > Rhizosphere > Soil ... | reverse complement strand
CGGCATCGTCTTCAGCCGGCGGCAGCTGCTCGAGCGCATCCGGGGAAGCGCGGACTACCGCGAGCCGCGGACGATCGACGTGCACGTCCGGCACTTGCGCGAGAAGATCGAGCGCGATGCTCGAGAGCCCGAGCTGATCCTCACTGTGCGCGGCGCCGGGTACCGGTTCCGCGACGGCGCCTCGGTGGGATGAGCCTCCCGGGCGGGATTCGCACGACGTTGGCGGTCGCGCTGCTCCTGATCGTGGGCGGCGCGCTCGGCGGTGCATATCTGATGGTCGTGCCGTCGCTCGAGCGGCGACTCGTCGCGGAGCGCCTCGACGAGCTCCAGAGCGACGCGGAGGCGACCGCGTACTCGTATACCCGGGCGGACGCGCGCGGCGACTTCAACGACCCGCTGGCCGTCGACACCTTCGTCGACGCGGCGTCGCTCCTGGTGAACGCGCGGGTCGTCGTCTACCAGGTCTTCGGGCCGGAGCCCCTGTCGCTCCGGACGCTCGCCGACTCCGCCGCGACCGCCGGGCAGATCAGCGACGACACGGTCGGCCTCGACACCGCCCAGGACTCGCGCATCACCCGCGGACGTGTCGAGCGCCGCGGCAGGCCGTTTGCCGAGATCGCGGTGCCTCTCGTGTCGGGCAACGTCCTGCTCCTCTCGACGCCGATCGAGGACCAGCTCGCGACGGTGCGTGTCGTGAAGCGGCGGATGCTCTACGCGACGGGTGTCGCGCTCGCGATCGCGGCGATCCTCGGCAGCGCGGCGGCGACGCTCCACGCGCGCCGCATCCGACGCCTCGAGCGTGCCGCGAACCGGATCGCGCAGGGTGAGTTCGACGAGCCCGTGGTCGATCTCGGCGACGACGAGCTCGGCGAGCTGGCTGCCGCCTTCGAGCGGATGCGCGTCCAGCTCGCGCAGCTCGACACGGCCCGGAAGGAGTTCGTCGCGAACGCCTCGCACGAGCTCCGCACCCCGCTTTTCTCACTTGCCGGGTTCCTCGAGCTGATGGCGGACGAGGATCTCGACGAGGACACGCGGGCGGGCTTCCTCGTCACCACGCGCGAGCAGGTCGACCGGCTGACGAAGCTTGCGGCCGACCTGCTCGACCTCTCGCGGATGGACGCCGGACGATTCCGCGTCGAGCAGGAGGAGGTCGTCCTCGCGGACGCCGCGCGGACGCTCGTCGACGAGCTGACCCCGCTCGCCGAGTCGACGGGTCACAGCTTGCTGCTGGAGACCGACGATCGCGCGTGGGCGCTCGCGGACGAGGAGCGCGTCCTGCAGATCGGCCGCTCGCTCGCGGTCAACGCGCTCACGCACACGCCTCCGGGTACGGAGATCGTCCTGACGACGGCCCTGCACGCGGGTCGGGCGGAGCTCGCCGTCTCCGACGACGGGCCCGGGATTCCGCGCGAGCACGCCGAGCGTGTCTTCGACCGCTTCTATCGCATCGAGGGCCCGCATGCCTCGGGCAGCGGCCTCGGTCTTGCGATCGCACGCCAGCTTGCCGAGCGGATGGGCGGCACCGTGGAGCTCAGCGGAGCGGCGGGGCGGACGACGTTCACGCTCTCGCTGCCGGCGGCGACGGTCCCGGCCGGCGAACTCGCCGTTTCCACGTGAAAACGGGCTGAACCACGCCGTCGTTTTCACGTGGAAACGCAATGGCCGTTGCTACGGTGGCCGGCATGGGTCGCAAGGCAGCCGTGGGGCTTGCCGTCGCTGCCGCCGCGATCGGCGCCGTGGTGGCGCTCCTCGTCGGGTCGGTCGCCGGTGTCGGCGGGAGCACGACGACGATCGTCGAGACGAGCGCCGCTTCGGCACCGTCCGGCACGGTCCCGTCTCCGGCTCGGCGGCCGGGCACGGCGTTCGACCCGGAGGCGCTCTACGCTGCGCGCGCGCCCGGGGTCGTCACCATCTACGCGAATCTGGGGCTCGACGGCACGGCGCAGGGCTCGGGCTTCGTCGTCGACCGTGACGGCGTGATCCTCACGAACGCGCACGTCATCACGAATGCCGCGGAGGCGCGGACGAACGTCCAGGGCGCCAGCGCGGTGTACGTGGAGTTCGCGGACGGCGAGAGGATCGGCGGGCGCGTGGTCGGCTGGGATCTCTTCAGCGACGTCGCCGTGATCCGCGTGAAGCCCGCGGACCACGCGCTCGATCCCGTGCCACTCGGGGACTCCGCGACGGTCGTCGTCGGTGAGCCGGTCGCAGCCATCGGAAGCCCGTTCGGAAAGCAGAGCTCGCTGACCGTCGGCGTGGTCTCGGCCACCGGTCGCTCGATCGACTCGCTCGCGGCCGGCGGGTTCGCCGTCTCGAACGCGATCCAGACCGACGCCCAGATCAATCGCGGCAACTCCGGTGGGCCGCTCTTCGACGCCGACGGGCGCGTGATCGGCATCAACGCGCAGATCGAGAGCACGTCCGGCACGAACGAGGGCGTCGGCTTCGCGATCCCGATCGACCTCGCGCGCCGCTCGCTGGAGCAGCTACTGCGCACGGGCAAGGTGAGCTATGCGTACATCGGCGTCTCGACGCAGGACGTGACACCCGGGATCGCGCAGGCGTTCGGGCTCGGCGCCGAGCGCGGCGCGCTCGTCACGCGCGTCGAGGACGGCTCGCCGGCGGGGCTCGCCGGTCTTCACGGAGGCTCCCGCACCGAGGCCTTCAACGGCCAAGATGTCACCCTCGGCGGCGACCTGATCGTCGCGATCGCCGGCACGAAGGTGGACGACGCCGACGACGTGTCGAGGCTCGTGACGACGACCCTCCGGCCGGGCCAGACGGTCACGTTCACGGTGCTGCGCGGCAAGAAGCGAGTGTCGATACCCGTCACGCTCGGCAACCGCCCCTCCTCGGGGTAATGGCCCGGCGCGAGCCGCTGATCATCGTCTCGAACCGCGGGCCTGTCGGCTTCCGGCGTGGCTCGAGCGGCGCAATCGAGGAGACCCGCGGCGCCGGCGGCCTCGTCACCGCGCTGCGCCCGCTGGTCGACCGGAACGACGTGATGTGGGTCGCGAGCGCAATGGGCGAGGTCGAGCGCGAGATCGCCGGATCCGGGCGGCGGGCGGAGGAGTCGGCGTCGGGCTCGGCGTACTCGCTGCGCCTGGTGGCCCACGACCCCGAGGTATACCGCCTGTTTTACGGCGTGATCGCGAACCCCGTGCTGTGGTTCGTCCAGCACGGTCTGTGGGAGCTGAAGCAGCATCCGGGGGCCGACCTCGCCCCGGCCTGGCGCGAGGGGTATGTCGAGGCCAACCGGACGCTCGCGGCGGCCGTCGTCGAGGAGCTCGACCGTGCGCCGGACGCGCCGGTCTTCGTCCAGGACTATCACCTCTACCTCGTGCCGGCCTTCGTTCGCGCAGCGCGGCCCGAGGCACGCATCGCGCACTTCACGCACATCCCCTGGGTAGGTCCGGACGCGTGGGCGGTGCTCCCGCGCGACATCACCGACGCGATCCACGAAGGGCTGCTCGCGTGCGACAGCGCCGGCTTCCACACCGAGCACTGGCGCTCCGCCTTCGTCGACTGCTGTGGCACCTTGCTCGATCGGGGCGGGGATGCCGAGCGCGTCTCTCACGCGAATCCCATCGCCGTGGACGCTGAGGAGTTCGACGCGCTCGTCGCCGGCGACGGTGTCCGCGAGCGGCAGGAAGCGCTCGCGGACGAACGCCCGGAGATCCTTGTGCTCCGCGTCGATCGCGCCGACCCCTCGAAGAACGCGGTCAGGGGCTTCGAGGCGTTCGGCCGCCTGCTCGAGCGCATGCCGGCGCTCGAAGGACGCATCGGGCTGCTCGCGCTGCTCGACCCCTCGCGCGAAGAGATTCCCGAATACGTGGACTACCGCGCCGCGATCGAGCGCGCCGCCGACGAGGTCAACGAGCGGTTCGCGCGGCCCGGTTGGACGCCGGTCTCGCTCGTGGTGCGCGACGACTTCCTCGCCTCCATCGCGGCGTATCTCGAGTACGACGTGCTGCTCGTGAACCCCGTGATGGACGGGCTCAACCTCGTCGCGAAGGAGGCGCCGCTCGTCAACGAGCGCGACGGCGTGCTCGTCCTCTCCCGGGAGGCGGGCGCGTTCGAGGAGCTCGCCGAGTGGGTCGTCCCGGTCGATCCGCTCGACGTCGAGGGCCAGGCGGCCGCGCTCGAGCGCGCGATCGGGCTTCCAGCCGATCTGCGGCGGGCGTGGCTCGAGGGCATCCAGCGCCAGGTGCGGATGCACGACGTGGACGCATGGGCCGACAGAGAGCTCCGCGAGCTCGACGCGCGCGTTCCCCGGCAGGGTGCCCGGGCTACGATGCGACCGTGAGCGCGAGCCCGGACGTCGCGAGCCGCGAGCTCGTCTCGATCGACCCGGCGACGCTCGATCCGCTCGGGCGCACTCCCGTCACACCGCCGGAGGAGCTCGCCGAGGTCATCGCCGAGGCACGCCTGGCACAGGCTGCGTTTGCGCGCGAGCCGCTCGAGGCCCGCCGCCGCCTGCTCGAGCGCGTCGTCCACGCGCTCGTCGAGGACGCCGACGCGATCGCGCTGACGATCTCGGCCGAGTCGGGGAAACCGCTCGCCGAGGCGTACGCGCACGACCTCGTCGTCTCCGCGGACGCCCTGCGCTGGCACGCCGAGAATCTCGGCCCCGCTCTCCGGGAGGAGCGGCTTCGGTTCCCGCAGCTCGTGCTCCGCCAGAAGCGCGGGTCGATCCACTACGAGCCGCTCGGCGTGGTCGGGATCGTCTCCCCGTGGAACTTTCCGCTCGCGATCCCACTCCGCCAGGCCGCGGCCGCGGTGGCAGCCGGGAACGCGGCGATCGTCAAGCCGTCGGAGCTGACGCCGCTCTCGGGCGCCTGGGTCGAGGAGCTCTTCCGACGCGCCGACGCGCCGCCGGGCCTCGTGCGCGTCGTGCAGGGCGCGGGCGACGTCGGCGAGGCGCTCGTCCGGCACCGGGGCATCGCGGGCGTTGTGTTCACCGGGTCCGTCGAGGTCGGCCGCGCGGTTGCCCAGGCGGCAGCCGAGCGGCTCTGCCCCGCGGTCCTCGAGCTCGGGGGAAAGGACGCGATGCTCGTGCTCGACGACGCCGACCTCGACCGTGCGGTCGAGGGCGCGCTCTGGGGCGTCTACACGAACTGCGGCCAGGCATGCGCGGGGATCGAGCGAATCGCCGTCCCGCCGGGTCTCCACGACGCGTTCGTCGAGCGCCTCACCGCCCGCGCACGCGGGCTGCGGATCGGACGCGGCGCCGATACCGGCGTCGATCTCGGGCCGCTCATCAGCGAGGAGCAGCGCACACGGTTCGAGGGCCTCGTCGCGGACGCGGTCGAGCACGGAGCACGCGTCGCCACCGGTGGCGGCAGGCCGCAGACGGACCTCCCGGGCTGGTTCTCCGAGCCGACCCTCCTCCTCGGCGAGCCGCGCGACGCGCGACTGGTCGGCGAAGAGCTCTTCGGCCCGGCAGCGATCGTTGTCGAAATGGACACCGACGAGGCGATGGTGCGGTGGGCGAACGACTCGCCGTTCGGGCTCGGTGCCAGCGTCTGGACCCGCGACCGGGCCCGTGCGCGCGCGATCGCGAATCGACTCGAGACCGGGTGCGTGTGGCACAACGACCACGCCTACTCGTTCGGCGCCTCGCAGACGCCCTGGGGCGGGAGGCGCGGCTCCGGCCTCGGCCGGACGGGCTCGCGCCACGGGCTACATGCGTTGTCGAACGTGAAGCTGGTCGACGCCGATCGCGGTTGGCTGACCCCGGGCTGGTGGTACCCGTACGGCGATCGCGCGGTCGACGGGCTGCGGGGGCTGCTCGGCGCGCTGTACGCGGACGGCGTGGAGTCGCGCGCCCGAGCCGTGGTCGAGCACCGTCGAGGGCTTGTCCATCTCGTGCGGAAGACCCTCCGGTGAGCGAGCTCTCCCACGTCGACGAGGCGACCGGCGAGGTGCGGATGGTCGACGTCGGCGCCAAGCCCGTCTCGCGCCGCCGCGCCGTCGCCCGTGGCCGCGTGGCCATGGACGCGTCGACCGCGGCGCGGCTTCGGACGCTGCCGAAGGGCGACGCGCTCACCGTCGCTCGTATAGCGGGAATCCAGGCGGCGAAGCGGACGGGGGAGCTGATTCCCCTCTGCCACCCGCTGCCGCTGACGGTGGTCGAGGTCGACCTCACGGTCGATGACCATGGCGTCGCGATCGAGGCGGCGGCCGAGACGACGGCGCAGACGGGCGTCGAGATGGAAGCACTCACGGCCGCCGCCGTCGCGGCGCTCACCGTGTACGACATGGCGAAGGCCGTCGACAAGGCGATGCGGATCGAAGGCATCGAGCTCGTCTCGAAGACGAAGGAGCCGGTTTGAGCGCGCTTGCGGCGCCACTTCCCGTCCGGCTCGCGCGGCTCGTCCGGCTCGAGCACACGGTGTTCGCGCTCCCGTTTGCCTACGTCGGCGCGCTGCTCTCCGTCGACGGCTGGCCGGGGATCGAGCCGATGGCCTGGGTCACGGTCGCGATGGTCGGCGCCCGGACGCTCGCGATGGGGCTGAACCGCCTCGTCGACGCGGAGATCGACGCGAGGAACCCACGCACCGCCACGCGGGAGCTTCCTGCCGGTGCGCTCACGCGCATGCAGGTCGGGGCGCTCTGCCTCCTCGCGCTGCTCGTCTATCTCGTCGCGGTGCTCCAGCTCGAGCCGATCGTCCGCTGGCTCTGGCCGATCCCCGTCGTGCTGTTCGTCGTCTACCCGTATCTGAAGCGCGTCACGTGGCTTTGCCACCTCTGGCTCGGCGCTTGCCTCGGCCTGGCGCCGGTCGGCGCCTGGGTGGCGATCACGGGCGAGCTTCCGTGGGAGGCGTGGGCGCTCGGGGGCGCGGTGTGCCTCTGGGTTGCCGGCTTCGACCTGTTCTACGCGCTGTTCGACCTCGACCACGATCGCGCGTCGGGTCTCCACTCGTGGGCCACGAGATTCGGCGTGCACGGGACGTTCCGCGGCGCCCGCGCGATGCACGCCGGCTCGGTCGCGCTGCTCGCCGCCGCCGGCGCCGGACTCGACGTCGGGGCCTGGTACTGGCTCGGCGTCGCCGTCGTGGCTGTGCTCCTCCTCTACGAGCACCTGATCGTGCGGCCCGACGACTTGCACCGGCTCGACGCCGCGTTCTTCACGGTCAACGGCGTTCTGTCCATCGCGTTCTGCGTCTTCGTCGCGCTCGACACGTTGCTCTGAGGCACCGCGCGGCGCCGTTCGTGCGTCACAGTGGGCGTGTCTGTCGGGGCGGACGCCCCCTGCGCCGGTCGGACGCGGTCGTCGCGCCCGTCACACTTCCGGCACGATCCCGGCACACATGCGTCACAGATCTGCCGATAGCGTGGCATCAGGGCACCTGGGGTGCCCCTGGGGGCAGTTGGGGACGTTGGGCGGCGGGCGTGCGGCGGCGCCCGGAGGACGCGCGGACGGTGGCTGAACCGATCGTCCGGGCGGCGGGACTCGAGAAGCGCTACGGGCTGCGACCCGTGCTCCGCGATGTCTCCTTCGAGCTCGAACCAGGCGGAGCTCTCGTGGTGACCGGGCCGAACGGAGCCGGGAAGTCGACGCTGCTCCGGCTGATCGGCGGGCTTGCCGCGCCGTCGCGGGGATCGCTCGAGATCCGCACCGAACGGAGGAAGGTCGGCTTCCTCGGGCACGAGCCGCTCGTCTACCGCGAGCTGACCGCGCTCGAGAACCTCGACCTCTACGGACGGCTCTACCGCGTCCCGGAGCGGCGCGAGCGCATCGGGATGCTGCTCGAGCGCTTCGGTCTCTGGGAGGCGCGGCATCAGCGCATCTCGTCGTACTCGCGGGGCATGACGCAGCGACTCGCGCTCTGCCGGGCATTGCTCCACGAGCCCGATCTCGTCGTCCTCGACGAGCCGCACTCGTCGCTCGACGACGAGGGGCTCACGCTGCTCGATGCGGAGCTCGGCACCCTGGCGGCCGCCGGCAAGACGCTGGTCGTCGCGACCCATGATCCGGGGCGCGTCGCGTCGCTCGCGACAGCCCACATCGACCTGGAGCGCGCATGACCGCCTACCTCGGTGACGTCGCCGCGCTCGCCCGAAAGGATCTCCGGCTCGAGCTCCGCGCGCGGGACACGCTGCCGGCGATGGCGCTCTTCGTCGTCGCGACGCTCGTCGTGTTCCACTTCGCGCTGCCGGGCGGAGCGAGCGAGGACGCCGCGTACGGCTTGCTCTGGGTTGCGCTCGTCTTCACGGCGCTGCTCGGCCTCGGCCGTGCGTGGACGCCCGAGAGCGAGGCGGGCGCGCTCGACGGGCTCGTCCTCGCGACATCCGATCGCAGCGCCATCTGGCTCGGCAAGGCGCTCGCGACGCTCGCGTTTCTCCTGGCGGCCGAGGTCGTGGCGTTGCCGGCGTTCGCGCTCTTCTTCGCGCCGCTCGACGGGCCGGCGCTCCTGGGAGTCCTGCTCGCGTCGGTGGGTATCTGCGCGGTCGGCTCGCTCGTCTCGGCGATGGCAGCCGCAGCGCGGGGCCGCGAGGTGTTGCTCCCGCTCCTGTTCCTCCCGCTCGCGATCCCGCTCGTCGTCGGCGGTGTCGGCTCGAGCATCTCACCGGAGCCTGGCGCGTATCTCGCCTTCCTCGGCCTCTACGACGCGGTGTTCGCGATACTTTCGTGGGCGGCGTTCGAGTATGTCGTCACCGAATGAGCATCACGAGACCCTCTCTCTCAGCACTGGCGGCGCTCGCGGTTGCGCTCGCCGCCGCGTCGGTCCTGATGATCTTCTTCATCGCTCCCGAAGACGCCGACCAGGGCCTGTCGCAGAAGATCTTCTACGTCCACGTGCCGATCGCGCTCACGGCGTACGGGTGCTTCGGGCTCGGCGCGTGGAAGGCGCTCCGGCTGCTGCTCACCCGGGGGGAGCGGTACGACCTGGAGAGCTATACGGGAATCCATCAGGGCACGATCTTCGGCGCGCTCACTCTCGTGACCGGCTCGATCTGGGCGAAGGCGTCCTGGGGCGTGTGGTGGACGTGGAGCTCGAACCAGCTCGTCCTGTTCCTCGTCCTGTTCCTCTTCTACTGCGCGTACTTCATGCTGCGGTTCTCGATCGAGCCCGGGCCGCAGCGCGAGCGCATCTCCGCCGTGTACGCGCTCTTCGGTGTCGCGCTGATTCCGGTGAGCTTCTTCGCAATCCGGCTCGCAAGCGACTTCATCCATCCGACGGTGTTCACCCGGGCCGGGCCCCAGATGACCGGCTCGATGTTCGCGGCCTTCTGCACGTCGTGGGCGGCGATCACGCTGCTCGCGTACGTCATGTACCGCACCGAGCTCGCCGGCAAGCGAACCGATGTGAACCTGCGGGAGCTTCGAGAGGCGCTGGCGCGGTGAGCGCGGGGGAGAAGTACGTCGCCGCCGCGTACGGCGTCTTCCTCGTCTTCGTCCTCGTGTGGGCGGCGATCATCGCGACGAAGCTCTCGCGCCTGGAGCGCGAGACGGGGGAGCTCGCCCGCCTCGCGCGTTCCCGTACGCCGGGCGAGCGGGGCGATGGCTGAGCTGCTCGTCTGGCCCGCGCTGCTCGCCTACGGCGAGGCAGCGTTCGCCTACGCCGGCGGGCTGCGGGGTGCCGGCAGGTACGGCCGGCTCGGGATCTGGGGCGTCCGGATCGGCTGGCTGGCGCAGACGGCGCTGCTCGCCGTGCAGGCGACGTCGTCCGACGGCTTCCCCTGGGGCACGTGGGCCGGCGCGCTGAACCTTCTCTGCTGGCTCGTGGTCACCGGGTACCTCGCCTGGGGCAGCAATCCTCGCTATCGGCTGCTGGGGATCGGGGTGATGCCCGTCGCGGCCGCGCTCCTCGTGCTCGCGTGGATGGGCGGCGGCACCGGCGTCCACAACGCGAACGGGGCGGGATGGGCGCTCGATGTCCACGTGGGACTGATGCTGGCCGCCTTCGCGAGCTTCACCGTCGCCGCTGCGGTTGCACTTCTCTACCTCTTCCAGGAGCGGCGCCTCAAGCGCCGGGATGCTCGCCTCCTGCGCCTTCGCCTGCCGCCGCTCGAGGCACTCGACCGGCTCGCGGCGCGGGTCGCGCTCGTCGGTTTGGCGCTGCTCAGCGCGGGCATTGTCGTCGGTCTCACCCGGCTGGAGGCAGGCGAGATCGACGTCGCGATGACCGTGACCGTCGTACTGTGGGCGCTCTACGCAGCCGCGCTCGTGCTGCGGCGCGAGATCGGGCTTCAGGGCCGCCGGCTCGCATGGTCACTGGTCGCCGGGTTCACGCTCGTCGGCGTCGTCCTTCCCCTGACCCACTTCGCGTCGTGAAGATCGCACTCGCAGGCGTCTCGCATCACACGGCGTCCATCGAGCTGCGTGAGCGGGTGGCCATCGATCGCGAGGCCGCAGCGTCGTTCGCGGGGGAGCTCGTGCGCAACGGCAACGGCCAGACCGAAGCGGTCGTCCTCTCCACCTGCAACCGCACGGAGCTCTACATCGCGTCGGGCGACGGCGACGCGGGCGAGATCGCGGATCGCGCGCTCCTCGCGCTCGCGGGAGCGGACGCGGACGCGCTCGCTCCGGTCGCATACCGGCTTTCGGACGAGTCGGCCGCGCTGCACCTCTTCCGCGTCGCAGCGGGCCTCGACTCCCTCGTCCCCGGCGAGGGGGAGATCCTCGGCCAGGTGCGGGACGCCTACGAGGCGGGGGCCCCCGGCGCGATGCTCGACCGGACCTTCCGCATGGCGCTGCACGCCGGGCGTCGCGCGCGTCTCGAGACGGCGATCGGCGAGAGCCCAGCCTCCGTCCCGGCAGCGGCGGCCGCCCTCGCACAGCAGGTCTTCGAGGGTCTCGACGGCCGCCGCGTCGTGCTGGTCGGAGCGGGAAGGACTAGCGAGCTGACCGCCAGAAACCTCCGCTCGCGCGGCGCAACGGTGACGGTCGTCGTGAACCGTACGCTCGAGCATGCAGAACGGCTCGCCGCAGAGCTCGGCGCCCGCGCGCTCCCGCTCGGCGACGTCGCGGAGGCGGTGACCCAGGCGGACGTCGTCGTCTCCTCCACGAGCGCGCCGGGGTTCGTCCTCACCGGCGACCGGCTCGTCTCCGCGTTGCGCTCGCGCCGGGGCCGTCCGGTGCTGTTCGTCGATCTCGCGGTGCCGCGGGATGTCGACCCGGCGCTCGCGTCCGTCGACGGATGCTTCGTCTACGACGTGGACGACCTCGAAGCCGTCGTCTCCGCGTCGCTCGAGGGTCGTCGCGCAGAGGCCGTGCATGCGGAGCGGATCGTGGCTGCGGAGGCGGAGCGATTCCGCGCCTGGCAGGCTTCCCTCGCGGTCGTTCCGGCAATCGCGTCGCTACGCGCGCTCGCGGAGGAGATCCGCTCCTCCGAGCTCGCCCGGGTCGAAGGCAAGCTTCCCGAGAGCGAGCGTGCCGTGGTCGACACGGTCACCGCGCAGATCGTCAACAAGCTGTTGCACCTGCCGACGATCCGCATGAAAGAGGCGGCTGTCACGCCGGATGGGCTGGTCTATGCTGACGTCGTGCGCTACCTGTTCGGGCTCGCGGAAGAGGACGAGGCATGACGCGCCAGGCTCTCGCCCATGCTCGGCCGCTGCCGCTCGTCGTGCCCACCGCCTTCGTCCGGATCCGGCCGCACGGGTCGAAGCCATGCGGCATCCCGGCGACGCACACCACCCGCCGCAACTGTGCTTCTTCGCGTCGGCTCGCGCGGTAGCAGGCTTGCGCTGACCCAGGCCGAGCGCGCAGCCGATGCGCTGCGCCGGCCGGGTGTCGAGATCGCGCTGGTGCCGATCACGACCGCAGGCGACCGCGACCGGACGCGGCCGTTCGGCGAGATCGGCAGCCGCGGCGTCTTCGTCAAGGAACTGGAGGAGGCGCTCCTCGAGGGCCGCATCGACGTTGCCGTGCACTCGGCGAAGGACATGACCTCGACCGACGTCGCTGGGCTCGCGGTCGGGGCGTATCCCTCGAGGGAGGACCCGCGCGATGCCCTGTGCGGTGCGTCGGAGATCCGCCCGGGCATGCGGATCGGAACGGCCTCGGCACGTCGCAGGGCGCAGCTTCTCGCGCTGGACCCGACGCTGTCCATCGAGCCGTTGCGCGGCAACATCGACACGCGGCTCCGCAAGCGCGGCGAGCGCGGCCTCGACGCCGTGGTGCTCGCTGCATGCGGGCTCGACCGCCTCGGGCTCGGTGGCGAGATCGGCAGGCGGCTCGATCCCGACGAGATGCTGCCGGAGGCGGGGCAGGGAGCGCTCGCCCTCCAGGTGCGGGCCGGAGAAGAGCACCTCGTCGCGGCGGCCGACGACCCCGAGACCCGCCGCCGCGTCGAGGCCGAGCGCCGCTGCCTTGCGGCCGTCGGAGGGGGCTGCCTGGCTCCGGTTGCCGCACACCACGACGGGATGGTGTTGACGGGCCTCGTGGCGGCCGAGGACGGAAGCTGGCTCGAGCGCCGTACGGGCGACGACCCGGCGACGCTCGGCCGCGAGTTGGCGGCGTTGGGCCGGTGAGCAAGGTCGACGACCTGTCGCGTGAACGAACGCCGTGATGCGGTCGGGATCGGCCGTAGGCTCCTCCCGGACGGGAGCCGCTGATGCGCGCGAGAGCCGGAGCTCCGTCGAACCCCGTCACACAATCGGCACAGATTCGGCCCAGACACGTCACACGTTCGCCAGTAGCGTCCGTGTCCCCGTGGGTGGGCGGGGGCTAGGGATGGGACGAAGCGGCGCGACGCTTTCGACTATCGGGACGCCCGACAGGCCCGTCGGCGGAAAGCGCGCCTGCCTCTCTCTCGCCGGAACCTCCGGGTGCGCCGTCCGTCACCGCGCGTCAGGCGACCGACCGACGTCGCGCCGCGGGCACTGACCCGTGCCACGAGTCGTCGTCACCCGGCCCGCCGGCCGCGAGGGTGAGCTCCTCGAGGCGCTGCGGTCGGAGGGGTACGACGCGATCCATGTCCCGCTCGTCGCCA
>Ga0070673_100001747_pt1 | contig 12951 bp, 25 predicted proteins | sample KBSM23metaG_FD_65342 | JGI IMG/M metagenome (GOLD analysis project Ga0070673, IMG submission 65342) | Miscanthus rhizosphere microbial communities from Kellogg Biological Station, Michigan, USA - KBS M2-3 metaG | ecosystem: Host-associated > Plants > Roots > Rhizosphere > Soil ... | reverse complement strand
CTGGCCGGAGATCGCACCCCTTAAAAAATCGCTCCCTGTTTTCGCTACCCATTGTTTCACCCGTCTCTTGTTTTATTTTTCAGTCGAGGACGCCGCTGGTGCGTCGTCTGCCGGTTCGTGGTGCACCGGTTGTCTTTCGGTGCGGTCTCTTGTGCTGCGGCGCTCGACGGTCGAGGTTGCATGGCATACAGGCGGCGACGAGGTTGTCCGGGTGGTCGGTTCCTCCGTCGTGGCGGGAGACGACATGGTCGACGCTGTTCGCTGGTCCGCTGCAGTAGCGGCATCGGTAGTTGTCTCGGAGCAGGATTGCCGCCCGGATGCGGCGCCATTGTCGGGTTCCGCCTGACGCTTTGAGCGCGCTGGTCATGGTGTCTCGGTCTCTTCGTGTAGGTCGGGGGCTAGGCGGTAAAGCCGGTTCACGCCGTCGTCGTCCATGCCGATCAGTTCGTTCGTGAACCGGTTGTGATCCCATGCCTTGCCGTACTGTTCCACTACCGCTAGGCGTGGCGAGTCTCGGGGGACACGACCGTCGATGCAGCCAGCGGGGCAAGGAATCCGCAGGTCTGCGGTCTCGTATGTCGACTCGGCCAAGTGATGGCCCGTTCCCCCGCACGTCGGGCATTCCTCCGTGGTGCGGTGCGCCTCCCACGTCGCTAGCAGTGACCTCGCACGTTCGCGCCACGACTCCGGGAATCGAGCGTCCTCCCACGACCCGCGCTCGTCGGTGCTGAACCACGTCCAGAGTTGCCGTGCGCCCGCTTCGATCAGTTCGTCTCGGAACGTCAACGGCGCAGTAATCCGACGAGTGCGCCGAGAGCGATGATCCCGACCTCGACAACGATGATCCAGCTTTGAGTCTCGGTCATGGCGTGTCTCTCCGTTCTCTGCGGGACGGGTGGGTGCGGACGAGTGCGACGCGTTGCGGGTGCGCCTCGACGATGCGCCGTCGTCGAGACCGACACGGTTGCGCGGGTTGTGCGCCGCAGAGTGGGCAGACGACGCGCATCGGGGGCGGGTACCGGGCGAACACGTCGGTCACTGGTCGACCGCCGTGAACACGTCTCGGACGATCTCGGAGACCGGGGTCGAGAGCGGGACGGTCCAGCTGGTGTGACAGACGACGCAGAGAACGAGCGCCTGGCCTTCACTGTCGAGGGACAGGACAACGGTTCCATGGTCGCAACCTTGGGCGAGCCAGTCGTTTTTCATGCGGTTATCTCCGTTCGTCGAGCATGACGGCGATGACAAGTGACGCGAATACGGCGGACAGGATGAGTCCGGGCCATCCGCCGGTGAGTGCGGCGAGGATGACGACGGGCGACAGGACAGCCATTGCGAGGACGGGTCTGGACAAGGCCGAGATCATGACTGACCTCCGGTCAACTTCCGGCGTGTCTGCGCGATGACGTCCGCCATCCGGGCGCGTTCCTCGTCGGTCGCCCGGTGGAGTCCGTCGTCCTCGTCCGACCCGACCACCGCGAGCGCGCGCGCTATGCGGTCACGGTCGGGTCCTTCCGGAGCGGAAACGGCGCCGCTTGCGGTCGCGCCGTTTTCCGCGGTTCTGTTTACGGTTAATTGGTTTCGCGCGGTCTGACCGCGCACTACGGGGTCGAAACCGCGCACTACGGGGTCCTGACCGCGCACTACGGGATCGCTAGTGCGCGGTCCTGACCGCGCACTACGGGATTCCTCAGAATCGTTAGTGCGCGGTCTAGAGCGCGCACTAGGAGCAACCTCCGACGACCACGGTAAGTGATATTTCGTGGTGGCTTTCCCCTTCCCCGGTTGCGCCACGATCAGCTCTCCGAGGTCGACGAGACGTCTCACCGCGTCCTGTACGCCGCCCGTCGAACAGTTCGCCTCCCGCGCGATGCAACGGAGACCGGGGTCGCATTGTCCGGTATTGACGTTGTAATGATTCGCGAGCGCGATCAGGACGAGACGGGCGACGCCTTCCGATCGGCTGTTGTCGAGAACCCATGCCATCGCCTGGATGCTCACCGGACAATGTCTCTCTCGTCGAGGTCCGCGATACGCCGCGCGACCGCCTCGATCAGCGAGCAGAACCCGTCCAGGTCGAGGGTCACATAGGCGTCCTCGACCTTCTTCCGGCGCCGTTTCTCGACGACGAGCGGGATCGCGGACGACCGCCACCGGTCGACCTTGACGCGTGCCTCATCAATCCACGCCGCTCGCTCCGACCGTTTCCCCGCTTTCGCCTCGACGAGCAGCGGAACCCAGGCGCCGATAATGAGGTCTCCGACGTCGTCGTTACGTCCGGCGCCATAGGCGCGTTCGGCGTCGAACCCGCGGGAACGGAAATAGTCCCTCACGTCGCGTTCCCATTGCGACCCGACACGGCGCGGACCTGCGCCGCCGCTCATGTCGTCCAGACGAGAACCGCGACGACGATCGCGAGGATCGCGAGCGTCCAGAACATCGCCCCCAGGACGTACCAATTTCGGTCGGTCATGTTGTCTCGGCTTTCTCGTCGGCGCGGGTATCCATCCAGAGCCGCACCGCGGCGACGGTCTCCGGATCATTCAGGTGAGCGAGGTCCGCGGGGACTGGACGGCCTTGCTCTGTTGCGATCTCTCTCGCTTGGGCGAGCAACTTCGCGGGACCGATACCGGGGAGCGCCGCGAGCGCGACGAACCACCAGCGTTCGACGACGTCGGCGCCCGCGATGAACGGGAACGGTCGCCGGTTCCAGGGACGGTCAGGGGCGAGGAACGGGATTGCCTCCCCCGGTCCGACAGGCTCGCTCTCCGATCCCGAACGGGCGGGCGAATCGGTCCGGAGGGTTTGCACGCGGACCGGGGGAGGGGTCTCTAACGGGAGCGCGTCGAGCGCGTCGATCCATCCGGACGCCTCGCGCATCGTCGGACGCGGGTCGGTCGGGATCGGCCACGGAATGCCGTGATTACCGTCCGGTAACCCGCGTTCCTCGACGAGATGCTCCAGCTTGCGAATCTGGGAGTCGGACGCGTACCGGACCGTCTCGTCCGACCGGGCGGCGCTCGCGGCGACCTCGTCACGCGACGCGACCGACCGGGTCGTATCCGCCGCCAGCTTCGCGACGATCGCCCGTCCCCACGCGGACGTTTCCGCGTTCATGATCTCCGAGTCGCGGGTGTACGGCGTTTTGCCTGGGAACGGTTCGGAGGCGAAAGCGATACCGGGACGCTGGTCGTTCTCCGACGTCCAACAGGCGGCGCAGACAATGAGGATCGTTTGTCCGCCGATCTCCCGGAATTCGTAGCCGATCGTTTGGAGTACGGCGTCGGGATGGTCGGCGCGGAGTTTCGCTAGACGTTCCGCGACGGGGACATAGTCCGCGAGGTCGAAAGCCACTAGTGACCGATCCCGAACGTGGCGCGGAGGTCACTCAGAGCGTCCTCTAGGCGTTCCATCTGGGCATGAAGCTGGTCGGCCTCGTCGCGCCAATGGTCACGCTCGCGGCGGTATCCCTCCGCGAGGGTCCGCCATTCCGCCGCCGTGGTCAGGTCGGCGGGCGGGATCGTTACCTCGACGTAGCGTCCGGCGTCGTCGGGCGGGTCGTCGAGATGCTCGACCTCCCAGGCGGTCCGGCCTCGTTCCGGAGGGTCGGGCGGGAGGTACTCGTCCGCGGTCATGACGGACCCTCGACGAGATAGGACCGACCCGCGGCAGTTATCCGGCATTCGTGCGCCAGTTGCCCGTTCGGCGTTCGGCGCCGGGTCCCGGTCCGTTCAATGAACCCGGAGCGACGGAGGTCAGAGCAACGCTGACCCCGGTTGTTAGCCATCGGGAACCCGGCAAGGTCGTACGCCTCGACGTCAAGAAGTGCGGCGCCGTCGAGGTACGCGGCGAGGACCGCGCGCGCCTGACGGGTGACGTTCACCGCGGCGGCGGCGAGGTGAGACGTGTCAGGGTCCGACGTCCGCGCGTGGTGACGCGGGTCCGCGTCGACCCTCGCGGCCGCGAGGCGACGCTCAGCGTCAGGTTCGTGACGGCGCGCGGTCGTCCCCGCCGCGTCGAACAGTGTGGGTTGCTCGATCTTCACCGGTCCGCGTCCTGGTCGTAGGGCGGCGCTTGCGGCAGTATCCGGACGTGGGACGGGTGACGGTCTCGGGACCCGGCGACGCGTTCCTCCCGGCGCCGGTTCTGTTGCCATCGGTATTCGGCGCGCACCAGCATGAGGAACGCGACCGAGACGAGGACGACGAGCAGGACGAGCGCGGTCACGACGCGGTCCTCGTCAAGATCGCCGTCAGCGTCGCGTCAGCGCGACGGACCAGCGCCGCGGCGCCGTCGAGGTCGGCAGTGATCGACTCCCATTGCTCGCGTTCGGCGGGATTAGCGGCATTGCGGACGCGGTCCGCGGCCTTGTGTCGCCTCCGGTCGAGCGATTCGGCTAGGGATTCCGTCCGGGCGGTCATGACGCCGCCTCCGGGAGTTCCCAGACGGTCCCGGAGTCGTCTCCGTCCTCGCGGACGAGAACGAACCCCTCTGGCGCGGTCTCTCCGGTGACCGGGTGACTGGGGACCGTCTCTCCGTAGAGCGTTCGTCCGGACGGCAGTAGCCAGCCGCGGGTCATGACGCCGCCGCCTCTCGGATTTCGTCCGCCGCCTGGTAGGCGAGGTCCGTCAATCCCCTGATTTCTTCGGAGAGGATCACAACGCGGCCGTGGTGACCTTGGGCCGGGTTCCGGTCCCGGCGCCCGTAGGCGAAATCAAGGACGTGGAGAGCGTCGGCGTACTCGTCGAACGAGACCGCCCGAGCAAGCTCGCCCGCATGGGACGTCGCCCAATCGTGCGGCGGGTCCGGGTGCGCCATCGCGTACCGGGGACCGACGTCGTCGGGGAAATCAAACCGGATGACATAGCGGGCGCGGACCGGACCCGGAGGGGCGGGCGACGGGTGGGTCCCTTCCCATCCCCTCCGGGCACGGTGACCGTTTCGGGCGGTATCCATCGGAGTCCTTCGGCGTCGAGCCGATTGCCCGCAATGGAGGGACCCAGATGGTTAGGTGCCCATAATCCTCGTTACCGTCAAGGCGAGGTTAGGGGCTGGCGATGCTCTGGGACCCAGTACGGAGCAACGGCGGTTGATTAGGTCGGGTGACAATACCGGACGCTGCAGCAGGAGTGGGGGACGGTCTGGCGACCCTTCCTGTCGGGCAACCAGCTTGGGGCGAGTGACGGGACGAGGAAGGGTCGCCGACCGGATCGTACGCCGCGCCTGTGACAGTTAACGGTGACCGTTCCCGTTCGGGCGGGACCGGTAGGCGCCGACGATGTATCCGGCGAGGACGGACAGCAGCGTCCCGAGAGAGCTCGCGGGCGCGCCGACGTCGGTTCCAGGGTCGACGACCCGGACGACGACGACGCCGACGACCCCGGCGAGCAGACAGAACGCGATGGACGCCGCGAATATGAGCGTGATCGTCTCCGACAACGCGCGGCGTTCCGGTCGCGGGCCGTCGTCGGTCACTAGTCGATCAGTCCGACGCTCCGGAGAAACTTCTTCCCTTGCTCCCCCGCCTCGATCCCCATAGCGATCCGTTCCGCGGTCTTAATCGGGACGATGGTCGCGCCGTTCAATCCGGCGCCGATCCCGACCGCGTCGGGCAACAGGACGTAATCGCCGAGTCCCATTTCCCAGTATTGACCGTTTTCTTCGCGGTAGATCACGTCTCGTCTCCGTTCGTCGGGCGGTCCGGGTCCTCCGAGCGATGCCCACTCGACCGGGGAAACTCCGTCCTCGTTAGGGTGAATCTGCGCGTGATTGACGTGACCATGAAAGTTGGCGCCATGCCAAGGGAAACGGGGTCCCCAGTAATGGACGTTCGGGACTCCCCACTCCGCGGCCATCCACGCGTTAATGAGACCGAGCCATGACCGCTGGTCGTGAGTGAGAGGTTCGTCGCCGCTCAGACGTTCGACCTCTAGGCCGGGACCATGACCGTTGTAATCCCCATACGCGGCGCTCCCCGCGTGCCAGCAGGTCGCGTCGATCTCCGAGAACTGCCACGGCGCGCCGACCTTGGGGAGCAGAATTTGGCAGAGTCCCCGGTCCTTACAGATGCCGTACGAATTGCGACCCGCGGTCCAGTGGTCGACGACCATCCACATTCGGTTTCGGCCCGCCCGGTACCCGGCGTTTAGTCCGGGGTCGTGACGGAGTCCCGGCATCCACGGATTCGGCATCGGTCCCTCCCTACTGACGCGTCACGGCGAGATGAGAGTCCGACCGGATCGCGGCGGCGTTGCTCGACCCTTGCGAGATCAGCGTCGACACTTTCTGTCCCGCGGTGAGCGACAGCGTGTGCGCGATCGTCAGACCGAGACCGATCGTCGCGGTCCCGACCATCTGCACCGCGGTATCGCCGGACGCTACGCCGTTAACCTGCAATTGCAGTCGAGACATTGCGGACGCGCCGTTGTAGGACAGGATGACGTTTGCCGTCACTAGGTAGATCCCGGTCTCTAGAACCGTGATCCCCGCGGACCCTCCCGTCGCGGTCGTCGTCCCGTTGTTCCACGAAACTGTGTCCCATGCGACGGTATACGGCGACGCGTTCGGCACACTGACGGCGCCGACCATTGTCAGGCGCGCGCCGAGCGGCGTTCCTGCCATCCAGACCCAGGCGCCGCCCGCGTAGACGTAGACCGACCCGGTCGCGGTCACGAAACAATGCGCGCCGTTCGGCGGCGTCGGCCATTGCGACGACCGTTCCGCGATCGTCGCGAATACCTGCATCGCGCGGTCGCGGGTCTCGTTTCCCCAGGTCGAAAGAATCGGAGTGTTCGCGACGACGTTCGGCGTGATTCCCATGTCAGTATCCCCAGAGTCCGGAGTCGAATTTGTCGACGTCCCAGCGTCCGACGTCGAACACTGCAGACGCGGAGAACGTGCGGAACGTGACCGTCCATTTGTCGGCGTCGACGCGTTCGCTCATCCCTTGGACTTGTAGCTCCGCGACGACTTGGAACCCTTCCGGACGGCGCCGCAACGTGAACCGGTGCAGCGTGTCGAGGCCGAGGATCGTCGCCCGCTGGACGTCGTTCAGGGTGACGAGGTCGACGGTTACCGCCTCGACACGGTTCGCCGCGTACGCGAAGAAATCCAGATGCCGGTCCGCGATGATGGTCGACTGTGCCGGGTCGACATGGATGAGGTCGAACCGTTGATGCGTGCGCGGGTGATACAGGGAGACGGAGACGAGGTCGGAACGGGTGACCGCGGTCCCGCCCGCGTTCGCGATCGAGACAATGTTGCGAATCTCGTCTGTGTTCGACGCGAGCGCGATGTCCGTGTAACAGATTTCTTCCTCAAACCAAGTGATATCGACGAGCGCGAGATGCGCCCATGCTTCACCCGTCGCCTCAAACGCCGTGATATCGAGACCAAACCAGCGGAACGACGTCGGCACAAAATCGTCGACCCGGTTCGTCGAGGTGTTCCCGGTGACGGACGCGAGGACGTAGTAAGTCACGCCGTCCGGTGATCCGACGACGTTGTAATCGACCGGCTGGAAATGGTGCCCAGGGTCGCGGTCGTACCAGCGATGCCATACCGCGCCCATCGGCGGCGCAGACGGTCCCCGGTCGAAAAAGATGCGGGCATGAGTGACGGACGCGTCAGGTAGCCACCACGAATCCGGGTCGCCATCAATCGCTAGGGACGGTGAACCGTAGGTATACGGATCAGGCGACGACGCGGAGACCGGGCGGTATTCGGTCGCGTCGACCGCGTCGCCTATGACCGCCTGCGGCGTTGTGTAGTTCTCGTCATCCAGTAGACCGTTCCGGTCCCGGAACTGCAGGACGCCGTCCCGGTCGCACCACAACGCGCCTAGCTCTGTGTCGACAGTGATCCCCGCCTCGTCGAGCGCGTTCCGGGCGAGGGTCGTCGCCTGCACCGCGACGGACCCGGCGTCGAATTGGGTCGCCCCGGTATATCCGGCGTTCGCGACGATGCGTCCGAGACGAGCGCCGGTTAGCTCCCCGGTCCCGGTCGCCGGTTGCTCCGTCCCGTCGTAGGCGGCGAGCAGGGACAGGTAGTCGAGCGCGTGGAACGTCACGCGGTGCTGTCCGTCGACGTCGGGGAATTCGTCGTCGATGGATTCGACGGTCCCGCGGAACCGGGGATAGGTCGTCCCGCCGATATCGGCCCAGACGACGAGGTCGATCCCGACCCGGATCGCGGCGAAAGCTTCCGGATCGTCGGCGGTCCTCCACGGCGTGTAGCGCCCGTCTGGGTCGTTGAGGACGACGGTCGCGGCGCCGGGACGGAACCGTGCGAGCGGGACGTCTCGTCCCTCTGTGAGCGCCACAGAAACGACGTCACAGGAAACGTCGTCGAGGGGTGCGGCGCCTTCCCAGAGTGCGCCCGCGGTGTCCCATTGCGCGACGTTCCAAAATGAGATGGTCGGGTCCTCCGGGTAGTAGCCGAGCGCGACGTGATAGTCGATCCCGGCGAGAGGTCCGACGCTCCCGTCCGGGTCGTCGAGGTAGACCGTCGTCGTCGGTCCGGGCGGGTTCCAGAACGTGACCGTCATCCGGTCCGCCAGGCGCGACCCGCAGCGCGTTCGTAGGCGCGTATCTGGTCGACGACGACGGCGCCGACCTCCGCCGACGACACTCCCGGCGCGACGTTAACCGTCAGGTTGTAGGTATTCGCGAGACCGCTCCCCGTCGTCGTCGTCCCGACCTGTGGACCGACGCCGACCGGGATGATCGTCTCTCCGCCGTGAACGACCGCGAGTTGAGGCGCACCGCGCGGACCGGGGACGACGCCGCCCGCCGCGAACCCGAGCATTTCGCCGCCCGGACCGACCGCGTTAGAAACGACGACCGCGACCCGCGCGGTCCGGTCTCGGACCGCCGCGTCCGCCCGCTCATTGAAATGCGCGATTGTTTCGTTCGCCTCGCGAGTCTCCGCGTGGAAATGCGCGGTCTTATCGACCTCTGCCGCGTTCGCCGTGAGGATCAGCGCGTTAACTTTGTCGATCTGCTGTTGTGTCGCGCCGGTCGCGTCGCCGGTAGTCCGGATCGCGTTTACCAGTGAGTCCCGGTAGCTAATGAGCGCGCCGACGCCGCCCGTTTTCAGCATGTTCGACAGCGTCCCCTGGTTTCCTTCCATTGTGAACGCTGCGCCCGCCGCCTGTAGCTGTGCCTGCTGCAATTGATTCAACGCCTGACGGTATTCAAACGACGTCGGGACCGAACCGCCCGCGACGAGATCGTCGAACCGTTTCTGCGCCTGTTCGACGTTGAGTTGCGCCGCCTGGTATCCGAGGATGCCGCCTTGCGCGGCAAGCATCGCGTTATTCAACGACGAGACCGCGGTGATCTGCGCGTTCGTCGCGTTCGCTACTCCCTGGTGCGACGCGGCCAGCTGGTCGTTCGCGACGCGTTGCGCCGCCGCCGCCGCGGCCTGTTCCTCGCCCGCCTGTTTCGCCTCCGCCAGCGCGGTCTTGACAGTGTCGATCGCGGTTTTGTGTCGGACCCACGCCTGCGCGCCTTCTTCCGTCGACATTCTCCCGGAGTCAACGGCGCTCTTAATCGAGTCTTGTGACGTGCGGAGCGTGTCGAGACGGAGACGCAATTCCTGGATCGGGTCGGCGCTCGCCTTCGCGCCCGCGATGATCGTGTCCGCCCATCCCTCTCCCGCTTTCTTGCCGCGCTCGACCGCCGACAGGAGACCCTCAAATCCGTCCTGGCCGATCCCGGTGACCTCTCGGAACGCGGACCCGAGGACGTACGCGGCGGCGACGAAAACGCCGACCGCGGCGACCGTCGCGGCGATCGGGACAGCAAACGCGACGAGTCCCTCTCCCGCGTACAGCGCCGCGAGGTAGATCGTCTCAAACGCCGACTTGATAGGACCGGCGATCTTCACAAGGTTCCCGATCAGGGACAGCGTCGGACCGAGAACCGCGAGGAAGATACCGACGCCGCCAACGACCGCCTGCAGCGCGGGCGGCAGACCAGAGAGGAAATTCGCGACCTTGAGCGCGCCTTGCGCGAACAGTTCCAGCGCGGGCGCCGCCACGGCGACGATCGACGCCGACGCGTTTAAGAGCGCCTCTTTGGCGCGGGACACTTGACCGGCCATCGTCTGCCCGTACGCGGCGGCGCTCCCGCCGACCTGCGTTTCCAATTCTTTCAGAATGATTTTCTGTGCGCCCATAATGTCGCCGGATTCCGCGAGCGACTTGATAAGCGCTTTCTGGTCCTCTGTGAATTGCACTCCCGCTTTCCCGAGCGCGCCGAGTCCCTTGACCGGATCGTTCAACGCTTTCGCGACGATCGTCGTCGACGACGCGAGGTCTTTCCCGAGCGCGACGGAGAGGTCGAGGGAGACCTTTGTCGCCTGTTTGAAAATGTCGTTTCCCTTGCCTGCCTCGTCGCGAATGTTCGTGAACGTCAGGAGCAGGTTCTCGGACGACTTAATCGCCTCGTCGTCGATCCCTGACTTTTTCATCAGCGATTCCGCGAGTTGGTCGACCTCTTTCGCGGTGACGTTCGCGACGCCGCCCGTCGACCGGAGAACCGCGTTCGTTTGCGCGGCGACTTTCCCGGCGCTTTCCAATTCCTTGATTGCGGCGACCCCTGCCGCGGCGAGCGGGAGCGACAGGGACAGCGACAGGGTTTTTCCGACTGACCGGAGTTTGTCGCCCATCTTCGTGTAGGCGGACTCCGTATCGTTCGCGGCTTTGACCGCGCCGGTCGCGTCCCCGACGAATTTAACGACGACGTCGAGCGAGTTAGCCACGGCGACCCTTGTGTGCCGAGGCTTTCATTTCGGCGCGCTTGCGGGCGCGTGTCTCGTCGGACAGCACCGCGTTCATTTCTTGGAGCAGTCCGTAGGGGAGGGTCATTACATCGCCTGGGCTGAGTCCCCAGACGCGGGCGACGGAGGCGGCGCTACGCCAATAACGCCGCTGCGGACTTCCGGGGCTTGTTCGACTATGTCGAGGTCGCCCATGCGGAGCGCTAACGCGTCGTCGAACGTGAACGCCGAATCGGTCCGACGTTTGACGACCCATGCCATAGCGGCCATCTGTCGGAACGACCCTCCCGGCGCGTCCGGGTCGCCCGCGGCGGCGGTCGCGTCCGCCATTTCTTGGAGCGTCATGTCGGAGACGTCGACGCGGACCTTGGTCATAGGGCGGCTACTTCCTGTTCGGCGGTGCGGATCATCGCGGTCTGGTAGTCGCGGTCGCTCCCGGCGACACCGCGCTCGACCGGATGTTGACGATGTTCAATGACCGACGCGTAACGCAACGCGTCGCCGTAGGTGACTTGTCCGCCGCCGTCGACCGGTTCGGCGCCGACAGTGCGCCGTAACCGTCCGGTCCGGACCGGAGTGAACCCGGCGACGGTCGTCGCGGTGCGGCGCGCCTGTTCGTACCCGACCGGTTCGATCGCCCGCGGGAGGTTGCGCGCGAGTTTCTGCATTCCCGCGACGACCCGGCGAGTGTCGACGTCGACGTCCAGATTCATACCGTCGCGAAGGCGGGGACGCCTTGGACCGCGAGGACAATGTCGATCGCGCCCGGTTCTCCGGGACCGCCCGAGAAGAAGGGGAACGCCTTGACGATCGCGTTTCCGCTCATCTTCGGGTTATTGACGCCGACGACCGCGGTATCCGGACGGAATTCGAACGGGACGATGGTCCCGACGAGGGGACGGAGCGCCGTCCACAGACCGTTTGTCGACGCGTAGGACATATACGACGAGGCGGTGATCGTCCATTTCTCCGCCTTGTAGGACGTATACGTCCCGCAGAACGTCTCTACGGTGTTCTCGTCCTGGTCCGGGGAGACCTCGACGTTCTCCGCCGCGCAAATGAGCGTGACGAGGTTCGGCGCGGTCCCGACCGACAGGTAAGGCTTAACCGGGATGAACGGGGGAGCGGTGACGTCCATAGTTGCCATTGCGGGTTACCTCCGGTTAGGGGAGCGAGATGGATAGCTGTCCGGAAGGGAACCGGAACAGGTTGGACAGAGGGACAACGACCGGCGTCGTTACCGGTCCGTACCATTTGCAATTGCCCGCGGTCGCCGCGTCCCAGAGAGAGACGTGCGAGATCGTTTCCGCCGCCGCCGCGGGTGACGGCCATTGCACGTCGGCGGTATTGGTGCGGGCGCGCGCGGAGGCGGCGCCGAGTAGCGCGGTGATCCGCGTCGGGAACGCGGTCGACACCGCGACGGTCCCGGCGTTCGTCGGGTCCGCGGTGTGCAACTGCGCGTAGAGCGTTCCCTGCGCGTCGAGAGTGCTATTCGCGTTCGCGGTTGTCATCGTCGGCATGTCGTTACGCTCCGGTCTGGTAGACGGTCCCGGTCTTAGGGTCCGTCCACGTCGGCGGTTTCTGTTTCCGGAAATTGATGGTGAGCGGTTCGGAGACGTAGGTCTTGCCGCCCACGGTGACGGTGACAGTCCCGTTCGGCATCCCGTTCGCGTCCTTGCCGTAGACCACGGCGCTATCAGGGATCGCGTTTAGCCCGTAGGTTGCGACGTCGGCGTCGGGGACGCGCGCCGCCCAGGTCGTCACGTTCCCGGTGCCTTTCATTTGGATAGGCGCGACGTGCGCGTCCGTCCATTGCGCGTCGATCATGACGGTCGAGTTATCCGACGCGCGGTAACCCGGATGCGGAATCGCGTTAGCGGCGCACGCGGCGTTGTGGTACGCGTCCCATGCCGCCTGATTTTGGAAATACGCGTAGGCCATTAGACCCCCCATTTCGCGAGGGTGTACGCGTTCCATGACGCGCGGTCGCCTGCGGAGAGAACGCCGTGAACGACGACGATTTCCGCGATCGCGCCGTCATACAGAGCAGCGATTCCGTCGCGGTATGCGCCGACCGACAACCCAATAATGGGATCGGGTCCGGGGTTCGCGGTGGTAATGCTCGCGCCGTTGACCCATAGTTGCGACGACGCGCCATTAAACGCGCAG
>Ga0070673_100001746_pt1 | contig 12952 bp, 7 predicted proteins | sample KBSM23metaG_FD_65342 | JGI IMG/M metagenome (GOLD analysis project Ga0070673, IMG submission 65342) | Miscanthus rhizosphere microbial communities from Kellogg Biological Station, Michigan, USA - KBS M2-3 metaG | ecosystem: Host-associated > Plants > Roots > Rhizosphere > Soil ... | reverse complement strand
GCGTTCGGCGATCGCCTGGCGTTGCGGGCGCGCTTTCATGACCTGTCGATCCACCAGCGTTCCCGGCCAACCAAGACGCCGGATTCAGATCTCTTTGATGCACTGGAGCTCGCGCGCCTCGACACGATCGGTGTGGAATGGCTTCAGGGCGTGGCGAAGAATCTCCTCTCGCATCCAGGCAACGAGCCGGACGGTGTGCGATGGCTCGCCTTCGAGGCCCTGAGCGGTCTCGCTGCCCCTAGAGAAAAAGCCGACCTTGTCGGAAGGCTTCGAAAGCAGCTCCCCGGGAATGTGGCAGATGGCCTCGCCTCCCTTTCAGCCTTCTCGAGGGACCAGCAGCGATTCAGTGAGGAGGCCGCGACGTGGGTCCGATCCGCAGTGGCTCACATTCCGAAAGCTGATGCGCCACCAGCGGGGGCGTTGCCCTTCGATCTGCGGAAAAAACTGAACGTCCGCACTCTTCCGCGTCGCGGCGACCCTGGAGCAAGCTCCGCACCGCTGAAGAAGCGACAGGAGGGGAGCCAGGACTCCGAGGAATCAGCCGGCTCCGGCGCGACCACGAGAGGTGGCATATCAGGCGAGGCCTATCGGGCGTATACGACCGCTCACGATCGGATTGTCAACGCTGCCGCCCTCGTCGACCGTTCTGAGCTTGCCGAGTTGCACCTCAAGCTCGAGGCCGAGCTCGGATCGATTCGCCCCGTTGTGGCGCGTCTTGCCAAGCGACTCCTCCGCGTCCTGATGGCTCGCCAGACTCGCCACTGGCGCTTCGATCTCGAGGAAGGCGTGATCGACGGTTCCCGCCTGGCGGCAGTCGTCGCGAGTCGCGGGACTGCAAGACCGTTCAAAGAAGAAGGCGAGTCACCGTTTCCCAGCACGGTCGTGACGCTCCTGATCGACCACTCGGGATCGATGCGCGGCAGACCAATGCTCATCGCGGCGCTGACCGTGGAAATCTTCGCGCGCGTGCTCGAGCGCTGTGGGGTGCGATGCGAAGTCCTCGGTTTCACCACGCGTGAATGGGACGGCGGTGAACCCGCTCGCGAGTGGGCCGCGAACGGGTATCCAGAGGGCCCCGGCCGCCTCAATGCCCTCCAGCACATCGTCATCAAGAGCGCCGACATCCCATGGCGCCGTGCTCGCGTCGCCCTGGGGCTATTCCTGCACGACGAAATGCTGAAAGAGAACATCGACGGCGAAGCGCTGGCATGGGCGCACGCGCGCCTCCTCGCACGATCGGAGCGCCGGCGAATACTGGTCGTGGTGTCAGACGGCACGCCGATGGACGAAGCGACACTCGCAGCGAACGGGCACGAGTACCTCGAAAGCCACCTGCAGCAGGTCGTCACCGATATCGAAACCCGGTCGCCGGTGCAGCTGGCGGCAATCGGCATCGGCCACGACGTGTCGCTCTTTTACCGCAACGCCACGACGATCGCGCGCATCGATCACCTGGGCCCGGCCCTCAGCACGAAGCTGACGTCGCTGCTGGCCGAAGAGGGCGGGCCAAGGCGGCGCCGTGCGCGGGACTCCGCGTAGATGAACACGCCCCCGAACGAGAAGGCACAGGAGTGCCCTCGTTTTCACAAGAGAATTCCCCCGCACTGCACGCTCCTGCTCTTCTGATTCATCCGCATTCAGTCGATATGTCTCTCGTATGTCCCGGCAGAGTGCACGGGTTCCACTTCATATCGATGACAGTCCGGGGACCATCGCGGCCCCGGAAGACACACTCGCTGGACTCGTTCGCCCCACTCCCCCACTTCGTCCGAGCGCGTCAGCCATGGGTGCGCACGAAGCATTCATTGCCGACGCGACACTTTACGCACTAGCCGTCGTCGACGACCACGGCACGCCGATCGGCCTTATCAATCGCTTCCGCTTCCGCGAAACTCTGTGGCAGCAGTCCGGCGAAGAGACCCTGAAGAATCGTCCGGTCGGCATGGTGATGGATCGGACACCGCTCATTCTCGACGAGCACGCGCCCATCGATCAGCTCAGCGAAATCCTCAGCGACGACCACACGAAGTACATCTTCGATGGGTTCATCGTCACGCGCCGCGGGAAGTACCTCGGCATCGGCACCGGCTTCAGCCTCATGCGTCGCATCACCGAGAGACGCCAGGCCACGCTGGCGCACCTCGCGTACCACGACACGCTGACCGGCTTGCCGAACCGGCAACTGTTCCTCGATCGGCTCGGTCAGGCGATCGCCAGCGCCGCGCGCAATCGCCGGCGTCTCGCCGTCTTCTATATCGACCTCGATCGCTTCAAGGTGGTCAACGACAGCCTGGGACACACCATTGGCGATCTGCTGCTCCAGCAGATTGCCGAACGGTTTCACTCTGTGATCCGCAAGCAGGACACCGTCGCTCGCCTGAGCGGCGACGAGTTCGCCGTGATACTGACCGAGCTGACGTCGTTTGAACGGGCCGAGCTCGTCGCGCACAAACTGCTCGAGGTCGTCCGCCAGCCTTTCATCCTCGACGGTCACGCGGTTCACATCTCGTGCAGCATCGGTGCAGTCGCGTACCCGGATCACAGCGACAACCAGCACACGCTCCTGCGGATGGCGGACGATGCGTTGTCGGCGGCGAAGCGGCTCCGGAACACGATGCGACGCTACACGGACGACATGGCGCGGCCATCGGCCACGACGCCGCTCGTCTTCAGCACCGTGCGCCGCGCCATCGATCTTGACGAGCTCGAGGTGTACTACCAGCCGCAAGCGGACTTGCGCACCGGTGCGCTGTCCGGCCTCGAGGCGCTCGTGCGGTGGAACGACCCGTCGCGGGAAGCGGTGTCAACCAACGAGTTGATTCAGCTTGCCGAAGACGCCGGCGTGATCTCCGAGATCACCAACTTCGTGTGCGGAACGGCGATGAAACAGTTCCGCTCCTGGCACCATGCCAGACTGGCGCACGGCATGCGGCTCGCCATCAACATCTCGGGCGTCGAAGTCCGGGACGGAGTGCTGCCAGCGATGTTGCGCCAGCACGTGCGCGATGCAGGTCTCTCGATGTCGATGCTCGAATTGGAGTTGACGGAAAGCGGACTGATGTTCTCCGACGTCGTCGCTACCCAGTTGCTGTCGGACTTACGCGAAGACGGCGTTCGCGTCTCGGTTGACGACTTCGGAACCGGATACTCGTCTCTTGGCCGCCTGCAGCGACTGCCCGTCGACGTGCTGAAGATCGACAAGGCATTCGTGGAAGACGTCGGCGCCGGGGCCAAGCAGGGCGCGCTCGTGCGCGCCATCGTGATGATGGCTCACTCGCTCGATCTGACGGTGGTGGCCGAGGGTGTCGAGACCGAGGTCCAGCGCGCATTCCTCGAGCGTCATGGCTGCGATCTGTATCAGGGTCATCTGCTCAGTCCGCCGCTTCCGCCGGCGCAGATGGAGCAGTACCTGAGAGATCGGCACGCCCGTCCGAGGGCCACTGAGCGCGCCCGCAAGACACGCGCGTGCGCATCATCGACCTCAGCGCGGACGATCAAGAAGTAACTCCCAATCCAAGACTGATTCTGAGACTCGTTCGCAGGCTTTGAGCGATTGGAGTTCCTGATGCAGCATCGGGTTGCTCATGCGGCATCCGGCCACGCTGAATCTCGTCGCGCTGCTGTGCCTGTCGATCGCTCTGACCGTCTCGGTCCGTGCATCACAGGACACGGCACCGGCGTCCACGCCTCTGCTGCCGGCCGATTCCTCGGGCGAGGAGATTTACCGTCAGGCGTGCACCGCGTGCCACAGCGTCGATGGCTCGGGGCAACCGCAGACCGTCGTCGGATTTCAATTGCCACTCCCGAACGGACACAGTTTTCCAGACTTCAACGACTGCGCAACCAATACCGTGGAGCCGACGGCGGATTGGATCGCCGTCGTCCATCGAGGCGGCCCTGTTCGCGCCCTCGATCGCCACATGCCCGCGTTCGGCGACGCACTGACCCTTGAACAGATCGAGCGGGCGGTGAAGTATGTCTGGACGTTCTGCAAGGACGCGTCGTGGCCCCGTGGCGATCTGAATCTTCCGCGCGCCTTTTTCACCGAGAAAGCATTTCCCGAGAACGAAACCGTCTGGACCACCGGCGTCACCGGGTCCGGTGCCAAAGCGATCGACAACGAGCTGGTCTACGAGCATCGCATCGGCTCACGCGGACAATTCGAGGTCAAGCTTCCAATCGCGGCACAGCAGCAGGAACCCGCCGGCGCGTGGAGTCGTGGCATCGGCGACGTCGAGTTTGCGGTGCGGCGAACCTTCTACGCCAACCTGGATCGGGGAAGCATCTTCGCGGCGGGCGGCGCAATCGTCGCGCCAACGGGCAAGGAGAGCGAAGGGCTCGGGAATGGGTTCTGGACCTACGAGCCGTTCGCGATGTGGGGGCAGATGATCGGCCCGAACGCCTTTTTTCAGGTGCATGCCGGCGTCGAGTTCCCATCGGACCAGGCGCTCGGCGACACCGAAGCCTTTGCGCGCACGGCGTTCGGATACACGTTCGCACGGGATCAGGGATTCGGCCGGGCATGGACCCCGATGCTCGAAGTACTCACGGCGAGTCCGCAGGGAGCCGCCACAGAGTGGGATGTGGTGCCTCAGGTGCAGATTTCTCTTAGCAAGTTGCAACACATCCTGCTCAGCGTTGGTGTTCGAGTGCCTCTCAACGAGCGTGAGGAACGAAAGCCGCAGATGTTGACCTACTTCCTGTGGGATTGGTTCGACGGTGGACTGTTTCAGTTCTGGAAATAGGGCGCGATGACCATTCCCACACGCCGGCTGCTCCCACTCGCCTGCACGATCTGGATCCTCGCCGTGTTCGCGGCGTCACCCAATGCGCGAGAAACATCTCGCTCTCGGGAGCAGAACCCTCATCCGGACCTGTCGCTGTTTACGCACTCGGACAATTGCCTGGCGTGTCACAACACGCTCCTGTCGCCTGACGGTGAAGATGTCTCGATCGGGGCGACCTGGCGTTCGACGATGATGGCGAATTCTGCCAGGGATCCTTACTGGCAGGCAGCCGTTCGGCGCGAGACCATCGACCATCCCAAGCGGTCGGCGGACATTCAGAACGAGTGCTCGGCGTGCCACATGCCGATGGCGCAGAAGATCGCGCACGCCGCTGGCGGCAAAGGAGAGGTCTTTGCTCACCTGCCGGTCGCCGGTCCCGGCGGATCAGAACTGGAGCGGCTGGCGTCCGACGGCATCTCGTGCACCGTTTGCCATCAGATTGCTCCTGACAGACTCGGCACTCGAGAGAGCTTCAACGCGAACTTCACGCTCCTCCCCACCCGCGCCGACGGCACCCGCACGATTTTTGGACCGTATCAGGTCGATCGCGGCCGGCAGTCGATCATGCGGTCGGTCACGGGATTCGTGCAGTCCGAGGCGACACACATCAAGCAATCGGAGCTCTGCGCGTCGTGCCACACCCTGATCACGGAAGCGTTCGGCCCGAACGGCGAGGTCATCGGATCGCTCCCCGAGCAGATGAACTATCAGGAATGGCAGCACAGCGCGTTCCGCACAGAAGAGCGCAGCTGTCAGTCGTGTCATATGCCGCGCGTCGCCGGACCCGTTCGGGCGTCTTCAGTGCTGGGTGCCGCTCGCGATGAGATGGCTCAGCACGTTTTCGTTGGCGGCAACGCGTTCATGGTCCGCATGCTCAATCGCTACCGGAACGAACTGGGTGTCGCGGCGCTTCCGTCCGAGCTCGACGCGACGGCGCGAGCCACCATCCGTCAGCTCCAGGGTGAGACCGCCACGCTGTCGATCTCACCGCTGCAGATCAACGGGAGGCAACTGGAGTTCCGCGTCGATGTGCGCAATCTCACCGGCCATAAGTTCCCCACCGGCTATCCTTCGCGCCGTGCCTGGTTGCACGTCACGGTTCGAAGCGGTGACGCGCTGGTCTTCGAGTCTGGCGCCGTTGACGGCACCGGCGCGATTCGAGGCAACGACAACGACATCGATCCCCGGCGATACGAGCCTCACTACGAGCAGATTACCCAGCCCGATCAGGTCCAGATCTACGAGCCTGTTCTCGGAGATCGCTCCGGAACGCCGACGACAGGACTCCTGACAGCGACGCAGTACTTGAAGGACAATCGCTTGCTCCCGCGCGGGTTCGAGAAGTCCACAGCACCAGCCGAGATCGCGGTCTACGGTCTCGCCGCCAACGATGCGGACTTCAGTCAGAGCGGCGATCAGGTACGGTACGCAGTCGATGTGCCTGGCGGCGGGCCGTACACTGTGCGGGTGGAGCTTCTCTACCAGTCGATCGGATACCGATGGGCGAACAACCTGGACGGCTACGACGCGCCCGAACCGAAACGCTTCGTGTCCTACTATCGATCGATGTCGTCGACATCGTCGGTCCTCGTGGCCACCGCGACCACCCCATTGGCCGTCCGACCATAGACCGACCGCCACTCTCTTCAGGGATGGGCTAACACATGGGCGCTCTGCATCCGCAAGTCGTGCACTTCACGATCGTGCTCGCCATCGTCGGCGTGGCGCTCAGACTGGTGTCGCTGCTCGGCAAGCCCGCGTTCGCGAGTCCGGCGGCGACGACTCTCCTGCTGCTTGCGGCGGTTTCGTCGGTTGTGTCGGTGCGATCGGGCACCGCGGCGCACGGACCGGTCGAACGGGCACCCGGCGCACGGCCGGCAGTGATGGAGCACGAGGAATGGGGTGAGCGGACACAAACGGCCTTGCTCATCGTCGGCGCCATCGAGATCCTCGGGCTCGTCATGCGCAGATCGCCAAAGGTCAGGCTGGTGCACTCTCTAGCAGCGGTCGCGGGGCTTGCGGCCGTCGTCTGCGTCTACGAAGCGGGCGAGCACGGCGGCGAGCTGGTGTACGGCTATGCCGGCGGCGTCGGCATTCGATCCGGCAATACGAAGGATGTCGAGCGGCTGTTGCTGGCCGGCTACTACCACCAGGCGCTGGCCGAACGCAGCGCAGGCCGAGCCGACCAGGCAGCCACGCTGTTCTCTGCCGCTGCCGCGCGCTTCCCGACTGATCCGGAAGTGCGGATGCTCGAAGCCGAGTCCATGCTCCGCGATCGAGACAATCCGCAAGGCGCTCTCGACGCGCTCGCGAAAATCGATTTGCCGCCCGGTAATCGCTTCATGGCGTTTCAGCGTGCCACCCTCCAGGCCGACGCCCACGAGGCACTCGGCCAGAAGGACGCGGCGGCATCGGCCCTCGAGTCCGTGGTCAAGACCTTTCCCAACCCGCGACTGCAACAGCGAATCGACGCACTACGCAAGTAATCGAAGGAGTGGGTGTTCGGGCGGAGTGTTAGGATCGACCGTCTCTTTCACCCATCCTGATGTCATTGACCTCGTCGAAGCCGGCATGAAGATCCGGCCAGGCTCACCTTATCCTCTCGGCGCAACCTGGGACGGCTCCGGCGTCAACTTTGCGATCTTCTCCGAGCACGCGCTCAAAGTGGAGTTGTGCCTGTTCGACTCTCCCGACAGTGCGCGCGAGTCCACTCGCATCACGCTGCCGGAGCAGACCGACCTCATCTGGCACGGCTACATCCCGGGCATCCTGCCGGGCCAGTTGTATGGCTACCGGATGCACGGTCCATACGCTCCTGAGCACGGGCACCGGTTCAATCCCAATAAAGTCGTGCTCGAGCCATACGCCAGGGCGATTGGGCGGAACATTCGCTGGAGCGACGAGGTCCACGGATACCGCGTCAAGGATCCCAAAGAAGACCTCGCGTTCGACAGTCGCGACAACGCACCGTTCGCGATGCTGGCCGCGGTCATCGATCCCGCATTCACGTGGGGTGATGATCGCCGTCCTCGCACGCCGTGGCACGAGACGGTCATTTATGAACTCCACGTCAAGGGGTTCACACGACGGCATCCGCGGCTGCCCGAGGCCATGCGAGGGACGTACGCGGGACTTGGATCGGATGACGCGATCCACCATCTGAAGGATCTCGGCGTGACGGCCGTCGAGCTGATGCCGGTGCATCACCACGCCTACGATCGACACCTCGTCGAACGTCACCTGAGCAACTACTGGGGATACAACACCAGCGCCTTCTTCGCGCCGGACATCCGCTACTCGATGAGCAAGAGCTCATCGGGAACGGTACGCGAGTTCAAGACAATGGTCCGCAATCTGCACGCAGCCGGGATCGAGGTGATTCTGGACGTCGTGTACAACCATACGGCCGAGGGCGATCACCTCGGGCCCACGCTGTCGCTGCGCGGCGTGGACAACGTTTCGTACTATCGTCTGGATCCGAAGAACCCGCGCTTCTATCAGGACTACACGGGCTGCGGGAATACGCTGAACATGCGCCATCCGCGCGTGCTGCAGCTCATCATGGACAGCTTGCGCTATTGGATTCTCGAGATGCACGTCGACGGATTCCGGTTCGATCTGGCAAGTGCCCTCGCACGGGAATTACACGCCGTCGATCGGCTCGGCGCCTTCTTCGACATCATTCACCAGGACCCCGTGATCTCGCAGGTCAAGCTCATCGCCGAGCCCTGGGACCTCGGCGAAGGCGGCTATCAGGTGGGCAATTTCCCGGTCGGCTGGGCGGAGTGGAACGGCCGGTATCGCGACTCGATTCGGAGTTTCTGGCGATCCGATCGCGGCCTGACCTCGGAGCTGGCCACACGCATCGCCGGCAGCAGCGACCTCTACGACCACAGCGGTCGCCGTCCGCATGCGAGCGTAAACTTCGTCACGTGCCATGACGGCTTCACGCTGCACGATCTCGTCAGCTATAACCAGAAGCACAACGAGGCCAACCTCGAAGGCAATCGCGACGGCGAGAACAACAACAACAGCTTCAACTACGGCGTCGAAGGGCCGACCTCCGATCCGAAGATTCGCGCAGTCCGCGAGCGGCAGAAGCGCAACTTCCTCGCGACGGTATTTCTCTCCCTCGGCGTGCCGATGCTGTACGCCGGCGACGAGATGGGACGGACACAGCGCGGCAACAACAACGCGTACTGTCAGGACAATGAAATCAGCTGGGTGGATTGGCAGCGGTCCGTCGAGCAGGAAGACCTCTTCCGCTTCTCGAAGTACGTGATCGAGATGCGGCGCACGCAGCCCGTGCTGAAACGACGCCGGTTCCTGCAAGGCAGAAGCACGCGCGAAGGCGCGCCGAAGGACATCACCTGGTTCGCGCCCGATGGCAGCGAGATGTCTGACGCGACGTGGAGCAACGCTGATGCACGGACACTCGGCGTGCGGCTGGACGGCACGCAGATCGACGAGACCGACGCGCAGGGCAACCCCGTCGTGGGCGACACGCTGTTCCTGTTGTTCAGCGCGCACGACGAACCGGTCCGCTTCGCCCTGCCTGCTCGCACGCTGGTGCAGCAGTGGGAACGCCTGCTGGATACGTCCGATGCACGCTGGGGCCGTCACGTCGCGTGCGACGCGACGCACTACGAGCTGGCCGCCCGGGCCGTGGTCGTATTCAGGCTGAGCGAACCGGCGGCAAATGGTGGTGCCGCGTGAGCTTGCCATTGCCAATGCCTGCATCCGATCCGCAGCCGCTGTGGTTCAAGGACGCCGTCATCTACCAGTTGCACGTCAAGACGTTTGCAGACAGCAACGGTGACGGCATTGGCGACTTCAAAGGTCTGTCGAGCAAGCTCGACTACCTCGCGGATCTCGGCGTCACCTGCCTATGGCTGCTTCCGATGTATCCATCACCGTTTCGCGATGATGGCTACGACATCGCGGACTACTACAGCATCCATCCCAGCTACGGCACGCTCGACGAGTTTCGCGAGTTCCTCGACGCCGCCCACGCCCGTCGTCTGCGTGTCGTCACTGAACTGGTGCTCAATCACACCTCCGATCAGCACGCGTGGTTCAAGGAAGCGCGTTCGTCACGCGACAACCCGCGACGCGATTGGTACGTCTGGAGCGATACGGACGATCGCTATCGCAACGTCCGCATCATCTTCGTCGACATCGAGCGCTCGAACTGGGCGTGGGATCCCGAGTCGAAGGCGTATTACTGGCATCGCTTCTTCAGCCACCAGCCGGATTTGAACTACGACAACCCGGCCGTCCGCGAAGAGATGTGGAACGTGATGCACTTCTGGCTCGGACTCGGCGTCGACGGGTTCCGGATGGATGCGGTGCCGTACCTCATCGAGCGGGAGAACACGAGCTGCGAAGGGCTGCCCGAGACGCACGCGGTCATCAAGTTCCTGCGGAGCCAACTCGACGCGCACTTCCCCGATCGCATGCTGCTCGCGGAGCCGAACCAGCCGCCTGAGCTCGTGCGCTCGTACTTCGGCGAAGGCGACGAGTTCCACATGGCGTTTCACTTCCCCCTGATGACGCGCATGTTCATGGCCGTGCGTCTCGAGGATCGCAAGCCGCTCATCGAGGTGATTGAACGCACGCCCGAGATCCCGGAGAGCTGTCAGTGGGGTATCTTCCTCCGCAACCATGACGAGCTCACCCTCGAGATGGTGACCGACGTCGAGCGCGCCTACATGATCGATGAGTACGCGCGCGATCCCGCATCACGCATCCACCTCGGCATCCGGCGGCGGCTGGCGCCGCTCCTCGATGGCGATCGCCGCCGAATCGAGTTGATGAATGCGATGCTGATGTCGATGCCGGGCAGCCCGATCATCTACTACGGCGACGAGATCGGCATGGGGGACAACATCTACCTCGGCGACCGCAACGGGGTTCGCACGCCGATGCAGTGGAACGGCGGATGGAATGCCGGGTTCTCAACCACCGATCCTGAACGCCTCGCGCAACCGCTCATCTCCAATCCCCTCTTCGGCTACCAGGCGGTCAACGTCGAATCGCAGAAACGCGCGGACCACTCGCTCCTGAACTGGATGCGCAAGTTGATTGCCGTGCGTCAATCGTCGCAGGTCTTCAGCCGCGGCCAGACGACGTTGCTGAAACCGGCGAATCATCGGGTGCTGGCGTACCTGAGAACGCTTGGTAAGGAGCAGGTACTGTGCGTCTGCAATCTGTCGAGTAGCGCGCAGGCGGTCGAGCTCGACCTGGAGTCGCTGGCGGGTGCTCTTCCGATCGAGATGTTCGGGCGAAGCCTGTTTCCACGCATCGGAGAACTGCCGTACATGCTCACCTTGGGGCCCTACGCGTTCTTCTGGTTCAAGCTCAGACGCTTCTAACGCGGATACGCTGTGGCTCAGGACAGTGTGCTTTCGGACGAACTGCTCCATCACCTGATGGCAGTCGGCCACGTCGACGTCCTCGTCGGCGTGCCCACGCTGAACAATGCCGGCACCATTCGCCCCGTCGTCAAAGCCGTTCACCAGGCGTTCGCACGGTACTTCCCGCGCGACCGTTCAGTGCTCATCAACTCGGATGGCGGATCGGACGACGGGACGCCGAGTCTCGTACGCAATGCGTCGGCCGACGACACGGAGACCGTCACCGTGTCTCACTCGCTGCGGACCGTGCATCGCATCAGTACGCCGTACCACGGCGTGCCGGGCAAGGGGAACGCACTTCGGCAGATTATGACGGCGGCGGACTTGATCCAGGCGCGGGCGGTGGCGGTGCTGAATGCCGACGTGACCGGGATCACACCCGAAGGGGTCGCTGCGCTGATCCGGCCCGTTCGCGATCAGCAGTTCGACTATGTCGCGCCAGTGTATCAGCGTCATCCCCTCGAGGGCCCGCTCGTCACACAACTCGTGCGCCCGTTGATGCGCGCCGCATACGGCTGGCAGGTGCGTGATCCAGTCGCGCCGGAATTCGGATGCTCGCATCGATTCGTGAGTCATTGCCTCGAACAGGACGTGTGGGACACCGAGCTCGGTCGCGTCGGCATCGATCTCTGGGTCACTGCGGAGGCACTCGCGAAAGGATTCCGGTGTTGTCAAACGGGACTCAGTCCGCACCCTGCCACACCAACGCGAACGCCATTCGGAGAGCTGTTCGCGCAGGTCGTGGACTCAGCCTTCGCCTGCCTCGAGCGGCACGCCCCGTATTGGCTTGGCAGGAATGGAGCGGAGCCGATGCCATTGGTGAGCCCGCCGCCAACTGTCGCGGTCGAACCGCCCGTCGTCAACGGCACACGTCTGACGGAAGCGTTCGCGCTTGACGTCGAGAATCTTCGGTCGGTGCTGCAAGACATCCTGAGCGCAGAGACACTGGCGAGTCTTGAGGCGCTGGCTGAGAAGCAGCCCGCCCGCCTGCGATATCCCGATCCGCTGTGGGCGTCGACCGTGTACCAGTTCCTGCTCGCGTATCGTGGCGGTGTGATGCGGCGCGAGCACATCGTGCAGGCGCTCGCGCCGTTGTATCTCGGCCGGACAGGATCGTTCCTCCGGCAGTACGCCACGTCCCCCGAGCCACTGGTGGACGAGGCTCTTGAAAACCTGTGCCGCGAATTCGAACGGTCGAAGCCAGACCTGGTTCAGCGCTGGAACCGTGTTTAATGGCGCGCGCATCGCGCGTCCGAGGTGAGCCATGGCTCAGATGATCGCAAACGCCATCAGGCAGGCCGGAACGAACTTCGTCGAATCACTCTCGGTGTTTCTGCCGCGCATGGTCACGACGCTGGCCATCATCATCGTCGGATGGCTCATCGCCATGCTGCTGCGGACGATGGTCCGCGCAGTGGCCGGATGGCTGCGGATCAACGTGGCGGCCGAGCGGTTCGGCGTCACGCCGCTCCTGAAGACGGCAGACCTTCCTCCAGCGGATGTGTTGCTCGGGGCCATCGTCTTCTGGCTCGTGTGGCTGGGGTTCCTGCTGTCGGGAATCGACGTGCTCGGGTTCACCTCTCTTCAGGGGCTGCTGGCGAGCTTCTGGGCCTTCGTGCCGCGACTTCTGCTCGCCGTGGTGATTCTCATCATTGGATTTGTGGTGGCGAACTTCGCGTGGCGCGCTACTCTGTTGGCAGCCGTCAACGGACGCGTGCCGTCACCTCGGCTGCTGAGCGGAGCCGTTCG
>Ga0070673_100001743_pt1 | contig 12955 bp, 6 predicted proteins | sample KBSM23metaG_FD_65342 | JGI IMG/M metagenome (GOLD analysis project Ga0070673, IMG submission 65342) | Miscanthus rhizosphere microbial communities from Kellogg Biological Station, Michigan, USA - KBS M2-3 metaG | ecosystem: Host-associated > Plants > Roots > Rhizosphere > Soil ... | reverse complement strand
AGTTGCAGCTGGGCGCGTCGTCGCGCGACATCCGCCTGCGCACAACTCTCCCATTCGCACATTGATTCCGCGCACTTACTGCGCGAAGTCGGCCCCGCTTCTGCGGCCGAGGCGAGCTTCCCAGAAGCTGGGATGATGCCGCCATGCGTGGCGAACCCCGCATAGGATGACTATGCTGCTCGCTCGAAGTCGGTGAAATTAGGGGAAGCACCTATGACTGCGGCTCAGCAAGATGGCTCGACCAGAGCGCCCGCGGCTGATGAAAGCCATGCGGTCTATTTCTATGCCGGCGACGCCGATCTGGCCGACACCGTCGCGGCGTACGTGGGCAAAGGCGTGCTGGCCGGCGAGACCGCCGTCGTCGTCGCCACGGAAGCTCACCGCGATCTGATCGTTCAGCGCCTCCAGGCGATGAACATCGACGTGGAGGCGGCCCGCGAACGCGGCGACGTCATCATCCTCGACGCCGAGACCACCCTTCCCAGGTTCCTGGTCGACGGCGCGCCGGATCGGGATCTGTTCATGCGGGTCGTGGGCCGGGTGATCGCATCGGCCTGCACGCGGAACGATCGACGGGTGAAGGTCCGCGCTTACGGCGAGATGGTCGACGTCCTCTGGCGGGGCGGCAATCAGCGGGCCGCGATCGCGCTGGAGGAGCTGTGGAACGACCTGGGAAAGGTCCACTCTTTCGGCCTCCTTTGTGGCTACGCGCTGGCGGCGTTCCCGGCGGCGGCGGGCGACGCCGACCTTCACGAGGTCTGCGACGTCCACACGCACGTCTCGGTCGCGCCCCGGTCGCCCGACACCGACCTGCCCCGACAGACGCGCGCGCTGGCGGCCGAGATCGCTCGCCGCAAGCAGGTCGAGCTGGCCCTGCGTGACACGGTCCGCGATCTGGAACGCTCGGTCGCCGCCGAGCGCGAGCGCGCCGCCGAGGCCAGCCGCCTCGCCGACGATCTGAGCGAGACGATCCGCGTCAACGAGCTGTTCGTCGGGGTGCTGGCTCACGACCTGAGGGCGCCGCTGGCCGCGATCATGACCGGCGCCCAGCTGATCAAGGTGCGCGAGGCCGGAAAACCCGACGCGCGCAACATGAAGGCCCTGGGGCGGGTCCTCAGCAGCGCCGAACGGATGTCGCGGATGATCGAGCAGCTGCTCGACTTCACGCGCCTTCGGGTCGGCGGCGGGATCGCCATCGAACCCAAGGACGCCGACATCGCGTCGCTGGCGCGGCAGGTCGTCGAGGAGCTGGACGACAGCTATCCCGATTGTTCGGTCGACGTCAGCCAGACCGGCGACACCAGAGGATCCTGGGACCCGGACCGGTTGAGCCAGCTGGTGTCCAACCTGGTCGCGAACGCGCTCCAGCACGGAGTTCCCGCCGCCGGCGTTCGCGTGTTCGTCGACGGTGAAGCGGCCGATGTCGTGCGCGTCCAGGTGCACAACCTGGGGGCGATCCCGCAGCCGCTGCTGACGCAGATCTTCGATCCCCTCACCGGCGGCCAGCGCCGGCGGGACCGATCGCGCGGCCTGGGCCTGGGTCTGTTCATCACCCGCCAGATCGCGGAGGCGCACGGCGGCGGTGTCGAGGTGTCGTCGAGCGAAGCCACGGGGACGACCTTCACGCTGTCGTTGCCGCGCTTCGCGCAGGGTACGTCGAGTCAGCCGCCGCTCGCCACACCGCCGCCGGCCGGGGCCGGTGGCCTCAGGCCCGCGCGCGAGAACCTCAGCCTCGCCGCGCTCGCGCACGATCAGCTGCGCGAGACGCAGACCCGCTTCCAGCTGCTGGTCGAGGCGGTGAAGGACTACGCGATCTTCATGCTCGATCCGAGCGGGCGGGTGATGACCTGGAACGCGGGCGCCCAGCGGATCAAGGGCTACGACGCGCGCGAGATCATCGGCCATCATTTCTCCGAGTTCTACGAGGCGGCGGAGATCCGTTCCGGCAAGTGCGAGCGCGAGCTGGAGGACGCCGCCCGCGACGGCCGCTTCGAGGACGAGGGCTGGCGCCTCCGCAAGGACGGCACGAAGTTCTGGGCGAACGTCGTCATCACCGCGTTGCGCGCCGAGAACGGCGAGCTGATCGGCTACGCGAAGGTGACGCGCGATCTGACCGAGCGCCGCCGCCTCGAGGAGGAACGCCTCAGCCTCGCCAAGGCGGAGGAGGCGATCCGGCTGCGCGACGAGTTCCTGTCGCTCGCGGCGCACGAGCTGAAGACGCCCCTGACGGTGCTGCAGCTGCAGCTCGACACGTTGCACGACCGCATGGATCAATCCGGCCAGCGCGTCGCCAAGAAATTGCAGCGCGCCGCGCAGAGCAGCGAACGGCTGGCGCTGCTGGTCGAATCATTGCTCGACGTCTCGCGCATCGCGACCGGCCGGTTCGCGCTCGACATCAGGGAGTTCGACCTGGTCGACAGCGTCAACCGCATCGTCGACAGCCTGCGGCCGTCCGCGGAGCGCGCGCGCTGCGATCTGACCGTGAACGGCGAGGAGGCGATCCTCGGGTCGTGGGATCGGCTTCGCCTCGAACAGGCGCTGACGAACCTGCTGTCCAACGCGATCAAGTACGGCGCCGGCGCCCCCATCGCCGTGACGGTCCGCCGCCACGGGAACGAGGTCATGCTGGAGGTGCGCGATCACGGCCCCGGCATCCCGGCGGGCGAGCTGACCCGCATCTTCCAGCGATTCGAACGGGCCGCGTCGATCCGCAATTACGGCGGCCTCGGCCTGGGGCTGTATTTCATCCAGGCGATCGTCGACGCCCACGGCGGGTCGGTGACCGCGGGCAACGTGGCCGATGGCGGAGCGCGCTTCCAGATCACGCTGCCGTTGCGTGTCAGCGTGACGGCGGCGGGCGACCTCCTTCAGCCGGCAGACGTGAATTGACCCCCGCCTCACACCGCATCTTCGTCGTCGAGGACGAGGAGATGATCCGGGAAACCATCATCGAGTATCTCGGCGACAACGGCTATGACGCCGTCGGCGCCGCCGACGGGCGCGAGGCGCTGGAGAAGCTCGAGGCGTCGTCCGACGTGACGCCCTGTCTGATCCTGCTCGATCTGATGATGCCGGTGATGGACGGCCGCGCGTTCCGCGAGCACCAGCTGCAGAAGCCGGAGCTCGCGACCATCCCCATCGTCGTCTTCTCGGCGTATCGCGACGTCGCCAAGACGGCCGGCGAGCTGAACGCCGCGGGTCACCTGGCGAAGCCGGTGAAGCTGCCCGACCTGTTGCGTACCGTCCAGCAGTACTGTCCGGGCTGACGCCCGCGCGCCCGGCGAAGCTACTGAGCGCTACGCTGCGTGAAGTGCGGCTCGGCCGCCAGGCGGGCGTACGCCTCGGCGATGCCGATCGAGCCGGACTGCAGCCCGGTCACCTGGCTGGCGCCCAGGCAGGCCTCGTCGCTGCCGTAGGCGTACGCGGCCAGGTAGGCCGACATGCACTCGTGGATGATCGGCTGCTTGACCACCGCGTTCATCAGGTCCTGCTCGTTCGTGAACATGATCGTCGAGCTGTCCGGCCCCGTGACCGTTCCCGACGAGTCGATGTCGAACGTCTTCTCCTTCACGCGGTAGCGGCCGCCCTCGTCGAAGTGCTCGAACGCGAATCCCAGCGGATCGAACACCTTGTGGCAGGACGCACAGCTGCCCGTCGCGTGCAGCTTTTCGTAACGGTCGCGCGTCGTGTTGATGCCGGTCATCGCCGTCGTCGTGTCGAGCTGGGGCACGTTCGGCGGCGGCATCAACTTCTGCTGGCAGAACAGCTTGTAGTACGTGAACAGGCCGCGCTTGGTGGGCGACGACGTGTCCGAGCCCGCGTGGGACGACAGGAACGAACCTTGCGCGAGGATGCCGATGCCCGTCGTCGCCGGCCGCGTCACCGACGCGTAGTCGGACGCCGGCGTCGGGAATCCGCCCGTGTACATGTTGCCGGTCGCGTAGTACGCGGCGAGCGCCCGCGACGGGTTGGTGGTGGTCGCCGTCAGCAGCTCTTTCATCCCGCCGCCGCCCGTGAAGACGATCTGGTTGATGAACGCGCGCGTCTCCTGGACCATGTCCGCGCTGAGCGACGCGTACGAGGCGATGTTGGGCTTCTGGACGGACGAGACGTTCGAGTAGTCCAGGTACTGGTCGAAGAACCGATGCAGCGTCTGCTTCCCCGCGTCGGTGGCGATCATCGTCTTCGCGAGCGCGGTCGTGTCGCCCAGGTTCCCGCTGGCGGCCATCGTCAGCAACGCGTCCGTCGGCGTGGTGCCGGTGAACGTGTAGGCCAGCTCGGTCGCGACCTCGTAGGCCGACAGCTGGCGCATGCCGCCGCCGCTGTCGGCGCCGATCTCGCTGCGGTAGAGCGCGTTCGGCGACTGGATCAGCGCGACGGTCATCCACTTCAGCGCGGTCTTGAAGTCGGACTTCGTCTTCGACGCGTCGAAGAACGTCAGGTACCGGTCATGCTCCGCCGTGGTGAGCGGGCGCCTGAACAGCCGCCGCCCGTATTTGTTGAGGAACGTCTCCGCGCAGGTGCGGTCGGCCGCGCCCGTCGAGCACGGCAGGATGGTCGCCAGCGGCGTGCCCACCAGCGCGGTCGCGAGCGACAGCGCGGTGTCGACGTACGCGCCCGCCAGCTGCGCGCCCACCGGCGACGAGCCGTCGTTGTCGAAGCCGTGCGACGAGATCGTCGCCGACGGCAACGACAGCGTCCATGCCCCCTTCACCTCGGGGAAGATGTCCGTGAGCGTGCTCTGCAGCTCGGCGCCGGTCAGCAACCGCAGGAACGGCCGCCCCAGCGACGCGCCCGTGCAGTTGAGATGGAAGTTCGGATCGCCGGATCCGGCGCTGCCCGTGTTCCCCGCGGTGCTGCCGGCCGTGCCGCCCGCGCCGCCGCTGGCGCCGCTGGCACCGGCGGTCCCTCCCGCCGTACCGGTGTTGCCGGCGGTGCTTGTGTTCCCCGCCGCGCCCGTCTGGTTCACCGGCCCACCGGCGCCCGCGCAGGCCGACAGCGCCAGCGCCATCCCGAATCCCAGTGCCCAGCCGCGCGAGGTCACGTCAGCACCCCCGGCAACACGCCCGTCTGCCCGGGGAAGGTGACGCTCGCCGCCCCCATCGCCTTCGCCATCGTCAGGTAGATGTCGGCGGCCGGCCGGTTGACCATGGCCGCCTTGTCCTTCACGTCGATGGGAAACTGCACGACCTGGCCGCTCTTCAGCGCGCCCGCGGCCTTGCCGATCGTCAGCAGCGGCATGTAGTCCGGCGTCTGCGGGTAGAGGATCTCGCTGACGCGCGTGTGATCCTGCCCGTCGCCGATCTCGCTCATCACGTAGATCAGGGTGTTGTCGAGCACCTTCGTCCCGGGCGCGGCCGGGTCGTCCATCGTCGCCAGCGGCATCACGACCTTGTTCACCAGCTGGGTCATGAACCACTTCTGCGCGGTCGCGAACGGCGCGCGCACGGCCGTCTGCAGATTCGCGATGTCGATGGGCGAATTGTACGCGCCGTACGGGGGCGTGTTGTTCGCGATGTACATCGTGTGCGACAGCCCCAGGTGGTGCGATCCGGGAGCGTTCGCGAAGCCGAAGTTGAAGTCGCAGGTGGCGAACATCGGCATCAGCCCGATGATCGGCGCGGCGTTGCAGATCAGCGCCTGCGTGACCAGCTCCAGCTGCGCGGCGAACAGGAGCTGGAAGTTCTTCTCGTCATAGAAGTAGTCGCCCGCGCCGCCCGGCATGGGCACGTTGCCGGCGCTGTTCTTCCGCACCATCTCGACGCTGGGCAGGTTGGGCTTCGTCGAGCACGCCGACGGCGGCATGACGACGTTCGCGTCGGCCTGCAGCGACTGGATCGCCGACAGGTGCGTCGCCAGCTTGTTGTTCTCCTTGGTCAGGCTCTGCAGCGTCGTCTGCAGGCCCTGCACCTCGCCCGCCGTGAAGGCGAGCAGGTCCTTGCGCAGCTGCACGTCGGCGTTGACCGGCGGCGTGGTGGTCTGGTTGCCGAACAGCGCATCGAACGCCTTGACCGGGTTCTTCTCCGGATCGATCGGCGTGCCGTTCCAGAACAGCATTCCGTTCGACGTCAGCCCGTACGTCTCGTGCGAGCAGGCGCCCAGGATCAGCGGCTTCACGTTGAGCGCCTTCGCGATGACGTGCTCGACGCTGGTGCGCGCGGTGGTCGTGTCCGCGGCCGTCACGCCGGACAGGCAGTTGACGACGCCGGTGTGCGTCTCGGCGGCGCCCGGATACTGGAACCCCTGGTAGACGTTGACGTACGACTTGTACGGCTGCAGCGGCGCGAGGATGCTGACGTTTGTCTGGTCCAGCGCGAAGTCGGTGTAGTTGGCCGTCGCCTTCGCGTCCCAGCCCGCGATCTTGGGATTGAAGTGCTCGGGCGCGGTCCCGTGCGGGACGTAGAGGATGAAGAAGCGCTTGGGCGGCTTGGCCGTCTGGGCCGTCGCCATGCGCGCCAGCCGCAACGCCGCCGGCACCGACATGCCGAGGGCGACCGCTTTGAGGAACATGCGGCGATTGACCGCGAGCTCCGTGCGGGAGGGGGCGGATCGTCTCCGACCTAGGGGCATGACTTAAGCTCCTTGTGGACGTTAGGAACGCGGGGCCAACGCCGACGACCGGACAAAAGCTACCATGCCCGACGGGAAACAACCGCGCATTTTAAGGACAGTGCATTCCGCCAGCGTCGAAGAGGTCATCAAAAATTCGCCGCACCGCCCGTCGATTTTCTTGAGCCGCCGCGTCGCCTCCGCGTCACGTCAACCGCTTCTCAAAGTCAGTAGCTTTTCTTCCAGATCAGGTCGGCGGTGCCGGTACCGAGGTCGCCGTACTCGCCCTCGATCTCCCAGCGGGAGGTGATCTGGTATTCGAGGTGGACGGCGTTGCGGTTCTGGTAGCGGGTCGGGTCCGTGCCGACGCGGCCGATGTAGCCGACGTAGAGGCGGTCGCCCACGTAACGGCCCGCCTCCAGCTTCGTCCCCTGCACACCTTCGCCGCCGACGTCGATCGTGAAGACGTCCAGCGGTAGGCGGTGGGCCACCGTCGACTGCAGCTTCGACGCCAGCAGGCCGCCCAGCAGCGACGCCGCCTGCGCGCTGGGCGACGCCCCCGTCGCGCCGCTGCCGCCGAACTGGAGATGGCCGGTGATGATCAGGGTGTAGAGCTGCGATTCGGTCAGGTCGGGCCGGGTCGGCGCGCTGACCGACACCTCCAGCTTGTCGATCGGCCCTTTCGCGGTCAGCACCACGGTGAGCTTCTCGGTGTCGTTGGTGTGCTCGGCGTGCACGTCGAGGTTGGGCCGATCGGGCGCGCCGCCGAAGGTGAGCGTCGAGTCGCCCTTGATGTCGAAGCGGCGCCCGAACAGGTCGACGCGCCCCCGGTGCACGGTGACCTGTCCGAACACCTGCGTCCGCTGGCCGACCGACACACGAAAGTCGCGCGACAGACCGAGCTCGAGGTTGGCGTCCTTGCCGCTGACCCACAGCTGGCGGGGCGCGGTCACCTTCAAGCGTAGGCTGGGCGGACGCTTCGACGGCCCGGCGGGGGCGGATTCGGTGGCGAGGAGCGCGCGCAGCTTCGCGGCCTGCGCGTCGTTCAGCGGCGTGTCGCCGTTCATCAGGACGACGTCCTTGGGTGCGTCCAGCGACTGCAGGTCCTTGCGCTTCGCGTCGGTCAGCTCGACGCGCGCGTCGTCGATGTCCAGGTTCAGCTTCGCGCCGGAGGAGACGGAGGCGTGGCCGTTCAGGTGCGAATCCAGCGAAACAATCGCGAGGGGCTGGCCCTGCACGTAGAACGGAAACTTATCCAGCTTCGTGGCGGCCGCGACGTCGTAGCCGCCGGACTTGTGGGTGGCGCTGCCGGTCACGCGCGCGCTGCCGGCGCCGCTCGCGCTGGACAGCTCGTCCAGCGTCACCTGGTTCGCGTCGCCGTGAACCGCCAGATGGATCTTCTTGTACTCGCCGATCCCGGTGATGGCGACGACGCCGTCGGTCCATTCCAGGCGGCCGTTGACGCGCGGATCGGCGGCGCTGCCGGTCACGCTCAGCGATGCCGTCAGCAGGCCGGCCACCGTGCGCAGGTCCTGGGTGATGCCCGACAGGCCCTGGACGTCGAAGCGCTGCGCGTCCACGCGGACGTCGATGGGCGCGCGCCGCACGTCCAGGCCGCGCGTCACCGCCGGGTAGCCCAGGTTGGCGGTCATCGCCGCGACGGCGCGCAGCGTGCCGCCGTTGTGCGAGGCGAGCTGCGCGTCCAGCTTCGCCTGCCGGTCCGCGTAGGTCGCCTCGATCTGCGCGTAGCCGACCAGCGCCTTGTCCAGGTGGATGTCGCTGGCTTGCAGATGAAACAGCGCGCGCGGCGCGCCCAGGGTGCCGTCGACCGCCAGGTCGGCGTGGATGCGGCCGTGCAGCTCGCGCGGCGGCTCGCGCTCCGTGACGGGCGGGAGGCCCAGCCGCTGCACGAGATACGGCCCGAACACGGCGCGCACGCGCACCGGCGCCGCGGCGAGCCGCCCGGGCTGCAGCAGCGCGCCGGGCGAGCCGCCGACGCGCGCCTCGAGGGACAGCAACGCGAGCGACCGCCGGACCACGCGCGCGCGCGCCTCGACGGACTGATCGCGAACGTCCAGCTCCAGGCGCGCGTCGGTGGCGGGAAACCGCCCCGTCGTCGCGCCCGTGACGTCGACCGCGACGGTTCCTTCGGGATCCGCGGCGGTGCCCGTGATCGACAGGTTCGCGGACAGCGAGCCGCCCACGGTCTCCCGATAACCGGCCGCCCGCGCCAGCACCGCCAGCGGCAGGCGATCGATGGTCCCTTTGATCGTCAGGGGCATGCGGGTCAGCGCCGCGGCGGTGGGCGGGCGGCGCAGGACCGCGCGCAGTGACAGCGGCGTCTCGACGTCGATGCGCGCGCGGGCCGGCGCCTCGCTGGTGAGCTGCGCGGCGAGCTTGCCGTCGCCTTCGCCGTTCACCGCCAGCTGGAGATCGCCGATGCGGTGGTCGTCGACGATCAGATCGCGGCCGGCCACCTCGACGTGCAAGCGCGGCGTTCCCACCCGGCCGTCGAGCCGGAGCGAGACGCGCGCCCGCCCGCCCAGGCGCGGCGCGGGGCCCCCGCCCGTCTCCGCGACCGCCGCGGCGACCGCCGCCAGATCCGCGTTCTCGACGTCGACCTGCAGGTCCAGCGGCGCGCGCGGATCGCGCGGTGGCCAGGTGGCGGGAAGATCGAACCGCGTCGCCGCCGCGACGCCCAGCGCGCGCGCCTGCAACGCGCCCTTGGCACGCCCGCGCTCGAGGCGCCCGTCCAGCTCGAAGGCGAGATTGCGATGGCCGTGGACGCGCCCGCCGGACAGCTTGGCCCGTGCGATCACGCGCGGCGGGTTGGCCAGCACGGCGTCCACGTCGCCATCCAGCGTCCCCGCCAGCCCCAGCGACGGCGGCACCAGCGCGGCCGGCAACCGCGCCAGGTCCAGCCGCGAGATCGCCACGTGCGCCCGGGGCGCCCCGCCCCCCACCTTCACATCGGCGATCACGCGCTGCGCGTCCGCGCCCAGCTCGAACCCCGACAGGACGATCGTGTCCCCCAGCGAGAGGCGCGCCGGGCGCCGCAGCGTCCACGTCGCCTCCGGAGTGCGCAGCGTCAGCGCGTCGATGACCATCGTCCGGCCGCGCTGCCGCGTCCCCGCCAGGTCGATGCGCAGCGGGTACGGCGCCGCGACCGCGACGCGCGCGGCGATGTCCCGCCCGGCGGCGTGCACCGCGACGGTCGGCGTACGCAGGTGCTGCGCTCCGATCGACAGCGCGGTCGCGCTCACGTCCAGGTCCAGCGCCTCGGGCACGCCGACATCCGGAACCCACGCCCTCACGGTCAGGTTTCGCGCGCGCGTGTCGGCGAATTCGATCTCCGCGAACCGGGCCGATGCGCGCAGCGACGGCGCCGCGGTGGTCCCCCCCAGCGTGACGTCGAGCCGTCCCTGCCCCGCCATCGCGAGCCGCGGCAGATCGAAGTCGCGCGCCAGCCCGCGGGCGGCGGCCGCCAGATCGGTCGCGTCGACGCGTGCGTGGCCACCGATGGCGTCGCCGTCGATGCGCCCGTCGACCGCGACCGCCACGCCGTGAATGGAGGCGTGCGCCTGGCCCTCACCGCGCCGGCCCGCGAGATCGTACGCGCCGCGCAGGTCGGCCCGCCCTCCGTGCACGCTGATGCGCGCGTCCGCATCCAGCCGATCGCGGGCAAACCGCGCCGCGCCGCGGATCGCCAGCTCGGTGATGTTGACGTGCCGGCCGTCGTCTCCGTCCCCCGGCGCGCGGTAATCGACGACGCCGTCGTTCACGCGCAGCGCCCGCACGTCGATGGTCAGCCCGCCTCGACCGGACCCGGCGGCCGGCTCGCTGGCCGGACCGCCCGCTGTCGCCGGGTGTCGCGGCGCCAGCGCGCGCGCCAGGTTGAGACCTCGCGGCTCCTGGACCAGCGACAGCTCGGGCCGCCGGATGTCGATCCGCTTGACGTCGACGTGCCGCCGCAGCAGCGCCAGCGGCGAGAACGAGATGTCGACGCGCGCGACGCGCGCCGCGACCCGGCCCTCGGGATCGGTGACGACCACATCGTCGAACGTCAGCCGGTCGCCGCCGAACGCGAAGCGGCCCAGCTGGATCTGGCCCGCGATGGCGTCGTTGACGCGCGGCAACCCCAGCCGCCGCACCAGCTCGCCGCCCCGCCGGGTCTGCAGGAAGCTCCAGGTCACGCCCACCACCAGCGCGATCGCCGCGACGGCGATCAGCACCACCTTCGCCGCGATGCGCGCAACCTTCGCCGCCGTCCGCATCAGAACGCCTCGCCGATCGCGAAGTGCAGCACGCACATGTTGTCGGTGACCAGCGTGGCGCCGCCCGATCCGAACAGCCCGAAGCAGCTGTTGTCGGGCACGTAGCTGGCCGGGACAATCAAGCCGGTTGTTTGATCGACCTGGTACAGCACCGGCAAGTTGCCGAACGGCAGGCGCCGGGCCAGGTCGACACGGATCGGACCGACCGGCGTCAGCAGGCGGACCCCGACCCCGACGGCCCACAGCACGTGCGGAAGCGCGCCCGCATCCAGCCGCGCGTGCGTCACCTGCCCGAAGTCGACGAACGCCGCCACCCGCAGCGTCCTGGTCAGCGAATAGCGCGTCTCGAAGCTGCCGTCGACGAGACCGTTGCCGCCGATGGGAACCGTCACCTGCGCGTTGGGCGCGCTCGGCGGCGGCGGCACCAGCAGCAGCGGCGACAGGCGGCGGTCCGCGAAGCCGCGCATCGACACCGACCCGCCCGCGTAGAACCGCGTGACCACCGCGCTGTCGTCGGGGTTCCCCGACCAGGGCAAGAGCTCGCCGGCGCGCAGGCGCCCCGACAGCGTCAGCTGGTTCTCCTCGCCGAAGCTGACGTGCGCGCGCACGTCGGGCAGCACGCGCACGTACGTGAAGTCGCCGCCCAGCGGTCCCCCGCCCCCCTGCAGGTCGAAGCTGACGTAGGTGCCGTTGCGCGGATCGAACACGTGGTCCCGGCGATCCCACGTGACCAGCCCGTCCAAATACGACAGCCAGATGAAGCAGTGGTCGCTGATGGTCTCGCAGCCGAGCGTCAGCGGCGCCGTGACCGCGCTGTTGATGGGCGCGCCGTCGAGATAGTCCAGCTCGATGCGGTAGGCGGGAAAGATCGCCAGCGTCGACCGCGCCTGCCAGACCACGCCCGTCATCGCCCGCGTGCTGAGCGCGTTGTACGTCTGCTCCAGGGTGCGGTCGATCTCCAGCGAATTGCGCCAGCGCAGCGACGGCCGCGCCAGGAAGCGCGGCTGCTCGAACTCGAAGCGCAAGCGCGCGATCGGCCCGTTGCGCGGCCCCACGTCGACGTCGTTGGTAGCGACGGCGTAGACGTTGGGCAGGAACGCCCAGCCGGCCTCCGCGCGCGCGGACAGCTTGCGCATGCCGCCCAGGAAGTCGCGGTTCGTCCACTCGGCGATCCCGCGCGCCTCGTTCCGGATCGCGTCGGCCCGCACGCCCATGCCCAGCCGCACCGTGCGCAGCGGCCCCTCGCGCACGATGACCCGCACCGGGATGCGCGCGGTCGTCTCGTCGGGCTCGCCGGCCGTGACCCGGATGGTCGCGAACACGCCCAGCCCGAACACGCGCCGCTGCGCCTCCTGCAGGTCCGCGTCGTTGAAGGGACGGCCCTCCGTGATCGCCAGGTGCACCTGCTCCCAGACGAAATACCCGGGCACGCGCGCGCCCGGCGTGGTGTCGACCTGGATCTCGCCGAAGAAGTAGCGCCGCCCGGGCGACACGGTCAGCGTCAGGTCCGCGAGGTGCGTCTTCACGTCGACCAGCGCCCGTCCCTCGACGGACGCCTTCGCATAGCCATGGTTGCGCACCCGGTCGGCGAGCACGCGCTTCGCGGACGCCCAGTCGGCCTCGCGAAACACGTCGCCCGACGCGAGCGGCAGCTTCTGGAGCACGCCCTCCAGGTCGGCGGGTGGCAGCGTGTCCAGCCCCTGGACCTCCAGCTTGCCGATGTGGGTCGGCTGACCCTCGCTGACGGTGACCGCGACGTCGACGCCGTCGTCACTGTCGGGACGGACTTCGTCCTTCACGACCTCCGCCTGATAGAAGCCGCGCGCGACGTACAGCCGTTCGATCCGTTTCAGATCCGACTGCCACGTCACCGGATCGAAGTACTGCCGGTGCGCGAACGGCCACCAGCCGGTCTTGCTGGTGACGATCTTCTCCTTTATGTCGCGCGACGAGATCTCGTCGTTGCCAGAGATCTGCACGTCCCTGATAACCCGCGCGTCCTTCTTCTGTTCCGACGCGCACCCGACGAGCAAAGCCACGGACATGACCAAGATCGGGGCGCTCCTCGAAAGCCCCATCCCTGCGAAATGTGCGCACTCCGGGCTCGACCGGAAGGCCGGGGCGCGCCGGCT
>Ga0070673_100001741_pt1 | contig 12960 bp, 13 predicted proteins | sample KBSM23metaG_FD_65342 | JGI IMG/M metagenome (GOLD analysis project Ga0070673, IMG submission 65342) | Miscanthus rhizosphere microbial communities from Kellogg Biological Station, Michigan, USA - KBS M2-3 metaG | ecosystem: Host-associated > Plants > Roots > Rhizosphere > Soil ... | reverse complement strand
CTTCTACGACACCGCGGTGCTCGGCACGCTCGCCAGCGACGCCGGCAGCTTCGCGCGCGTCAGCGGCAGCTGGCACGACTTTTAAGCGGCCTGAAATGACGACCCCCACGTCACTGCGTTCCTGCGACATGCGCACGCCGTCCATCCCACGCCGCCAGCGCGGCACCTCGCTCCTCGAGGCGCTGGTCGCCTTCCTCGTGCTGTCGCTCGGCATGCTGACGGTGGCGCGCGTCCAGACGCAGTTGCGGCTCAATGCCGACGTCGCGCGCCAGCGGTCGGAAGCAGTGCGCCTCGCTCAGGAAGACCTCGAGACCCTTCGCGACTTCGCGGTCATCGCCGTCGCCGCCGGCGCGCGCGCGTACGACGCGATCGCCAGTGCGTCGCGCAGCGTGGACACCGACGCCGGCGCCACGCACTACACCGTGGCGCGCCAGATCGACGCCGCCGATGCGCCGCATGCAAAGAGCGCCGTCGTCACCGTGAGCTGGATCGACCGCAGCGGCGGCCCACAGCAGGTCGTGCTCAATTCGCTCATCGCCGGCGTCGATCCGGCGATCAGCGGCGCGCTGGGCCTGGCCCGCGGCACGACGCCGTTGACCGGGCCGCTGGGCCGCTCGATCCGCGTTCCGCTGGCCGCGAAGAACCTCGGCAACGGCACCAGCGTGCTCAAGCCGGTGAGCACCGGCACCGACGCGCTCGTCTTCGACAACACGAGCGGCGTCGTGACCGGCCATTGCAGCGGTGTCAACCCCGCCAGCGCGACACGCGACCTGAGCGCGGCCGACCTGGGCAGCTGCGACACCACCGTCGGCCAGCTGCTCAGCGGTGTCGTGCGCTTCTCGTCGACCGCGCCGCCGGACGCGGCACATGCCAACGACCTGCCGCCCGCGTTGTCAATCGCACTCGCGGTCGGCGGCAGCGCGGCGCCGTGGTGCGCGAGCGAGGCGATGAAGACGGTCGCGCTCAGCAGCGCCTCCGGCCTGCGCGTCGACGCCGTGCCGCTGGCGGCAACCCCGGCATCGCTCGGCGTCGCCAGCTGGACGGACACCGGCGAGCGCTTCGTCGCCTACCACTGCGTCGCCTATCCAACGGGCGGCGCGGCGTGGTCGGGCCGTGCCACCGTCGTGCCCAGCGGCTGGACGATCGGCAGCGGACCGACCGACCGGCGCGTCTGCCGCTACAGCAGCGACCTCGACGGCAACGGCACGGCCAGCGCGAATCTCGAGCATCCGGCCGACTACGCCGGTGTCGCCGCCGCGCTGGCGCACCAGAACTTCCTCGTCGTCGGCGGCACCGAGACCTGCCCGGCCGGCAGCGCGGTACAAGTCGCCGGCAGCAGTGCCGATGTGTTCGTCGACCGCGGCACCGTGGCGCATCAGCCATGAGTCGCCGAGCCCAGGTGAATTCCGAAGCACGCAGCACGAAGCAACCCAAATGAGTCAACCCATCGACCCGATGCAGGAGGCGCTCGCACTCGCGCAGCGCGCAATCGGGCTGTCCGACCCGAACCCGCGCGTCGGCTGCGTGATCACCGCGGCCGACGGTCGCGTGCTCGGCCGCGGCCACACCCAGCGCGCCGGTGGCCCGCATGCCGAGGTGATGGCGCTGCGCGATCTGCAGGCGCGCGGCGAGAGCGCGCGCGGCGCGACCGCCTACGTCACGCTCGAGCCCTGCTCGCACCATGGCCGCACGCCGCCCTGCTGCGACGCGCTGATCGACGCCGGCGTCGCCCGCGTCGTGATGGCGCTCGAAGATCCGAACCCGCTCGTCGCCGGCCAGGGTGCGGCAAGGCTGCGCGCCGCGGGCATCGCGGTCGAGGTCGGCGAACTCGCCGAAGCGGCGCGGGAGCTCAACATCGGCTTCTTCTCGCGCATGCAGCGCGGCCGCCCGTGGGTGCGCCTGAAGGCGGCGGTCTCGCTCGACGGCCGCACCGCGCTGAACAACGGCGCCAGCCAATGGATCACCGGGGCGGCCGCGCGCGCCGACGGCCACGCGTTCCGCAAGCGCGCCGGCGCGGTGCTGACCGGCGTCGGCACCGTGCTCGACGACAACCCGCGCCTCGATGTGCGCCTGGTCGAGAGCGCGCTGCAGCCCTTGCGCGTCATCGTCGATTCGCGCCTCGAGACGCCGCCGGCGTCGCGCATTCTCGATGCGCCGGGCGAGGTGCTCGTCTACGCCGCGCTCGACGATCCGCCGCGCGGCGCCGCCCTGCGCGACCGCGGCGCGCAGATTGCGTTCGCGCCGGGCGCCGGTGGCAAGGTCGACCTGCCGGCGATGCTCGCCAACCTCGCCTCGCGTGGCATCAACGAGCTGCATGTCGAGGCCGGCCACAAGCTCAACGGCTCGTTCGTGCGCGAAGGCCTGGTCGACGAGTTCCTGATCTACATGGCGCCGCGGCTGCTCGGCATCGGCCGCGAGCTCGCCGCGTTCGGGCCGCTCGACACGCTTGACGCCAGCCTCGCGCTGCGCTTCGTCAGCGTCACGCCGATCGGAGACGACCTGCGCCTGATCGCGCGGCCGCTGGCGCCCGCTGCGACAATCGCCTGATGTTCACCGGCATCATCAGCGGCCTCGGCCGCATCACGCAATCGCGCGCGCTCGGCAGCGAAGCCGAGCACGGCAGGCAGCTCACGATCGAGGCGCCGCCCGGTTACCTCGACGACGTGCAACTCGGCGACAGCATCGCGATCAACGGCGCCTGCATGACGGTGACGGCGCTGGACGCAGCCGCGCCGCGCTTCACGATCGACATCTCGGCCGAGAGCCTGGCCAAGACCGCCGGCCTGGCCGAGCCGGGCCCGGTGAACCTCGAGAAGGCGATGCGCGCGAACGACCGGCTCGGCGGCCACCTGGTCAGCGGGCATGTCGACGGCATCGGCAGCGTCACGCAATTCGCGCCGGTCGGCGAATCATGGGAGTTGCGCATCCGCACCCCGGCCGAGCTGGCGCGCTTCATCGCCTACAAGGGCTCGATCACCGTCAACGGCGTCAGCCTGACCGTGAACCGCGTGATCGATGTGCCTGACGGCTGCGAGCTCAGCATCAACCTGATCCCGCACACCCTCGAGCACACGACCCTGGGCGAGCTCGCGGCCGGCCGGCGCGTCAACCTCGAGATCGACCTGATCGCTCGCTATGTCGAGCGCATGCTGACCGCACCCAGGGCCTGAGGTTGAGAGGCCATCCGGCGCGGCGCTGCGGGCGCAGGGGCTTCATGGGCCCCACCTACAATTCGGCATGGCCATTTCCCCCATCCCCGAGCTAGTTGCCGAGCTGGCAGCCGGCCGCATGATCATCCTCGTCGACGAAGAAGACCGCGAGAACGAGGGCGATCTGTTGATCGCCGCGGACCACATCACGCCCGAGGCGATCAACTTCATGGCGCGTTTCGGTCGCGGGCTGATCTGTCTGACCCTGACCCCCGAGCGCTGCGACCGGCTGCATCTGCAATCGATGACCGCGCGCAACGGCACGCGGCATGGCACCGCGTTCACGGTGTCGATCGAGGCCGCGACGGGCGTCGAGACCGGCATCTCGGCCGCCGACCGCGCCCGCACCGTGCAGGCTGCGGTGGCGCGCGATGCGAAGGCGAGCGACCTGGTGCAGCCCGGCCACGTCTTCCCGCTGCGCGCCCAGGAAGGCGGCGTGCTGATGCGCGCCGGCCATACCGAGGCGGGCTGCGACCTGGCCGGCATGGCCGGGCTGAGCAGCGCCGCGGTGATCTGCGAGGTCATGAAGGACGACGGCACGATGGCGCGCCTGCCCGACCTGATCGAGTTCGCGCGCGAGCACCGGCTGAAGATCGGCACCATCGCCGACCTGATCGAATACCGCAGCCGCAACGAGACCCTGATCGAGCGCATCGGCCGGCGCCCACTCGTCACCGCGCAGGGCGAGTTCGATTGCACCGCGTTCCGCGACCGCACTGGCGGGCTGCATCTGGCGCTGACGCATGGCGAGTGGTCGAGCGACGACGAGGTGCTGGTGCGCGTGCACGAGCCGCTTTCAGTGATGGACCTGCTCGACGCCGGCCGGCCGTGCCAGCATTCGTGGCCGTTGCCGAAGGCACTCGCGGTGCTGCAGGCCAGCCCGCGCAGCGCTGCGGTGCTGCTCAATTGCGGCGAACACGCCGCCGCGCTGGTGCAGCAGGTCGTGCCGCAGGCGTCGGCCGCGACCAACGGCGCGGTGCGCCAGCCCGGCCAGATGGACCTGCGCACCTACGGCATCGGCGCGCAGATCCTGCGCGAGCTCGGCATCGCGAAGATGAAGCTGCTCGGCAGCCCGCGCCGCATGCCCAGCATGACCGGCTACGGGCTCGAGGTGACCGGCTTCCTGGCGTCCGAGACCGCACCGGAACGCTGAACACTGCGAAGGACCCGACCATGCAAGACGCTGACAAGAGCGCCGCCGCGAGCGGCGGCATCACCGCCCTGATCGACGGCCGCGACCTGCGCATCGGCATCGTGCAGGCGCGCTTCAATGTCGCGCTGACCGACCGCATCGCGCGCGCCTGCCTCGACGAGCTGCATGAACTCGGCGTCGTCGCCAAGCACATCAAGCACGTCACGGTGCCCGGCGCGCTCGAGGTCGCGCTGGCATTGAACGCGCTCGCCGAAAGCGAAGACTACGACGCGCTGGTCGCGATCGGCTGCATCGTCCGTGGCGAGACCTATCACTTCGAGCTGGTCGCCAACGAGAGCGGCGCCGGCATCACGCGCGTCGGGCTCGACCACGAGATTCCGATCGCCAATGCGGTGCTGACTGTCGAGAACGAAGCGCAGGCCGCCGCCCGCGCCGACGAGAAGGGGCGCGACGCCGCCCGTGTCGCGGTCGAGATGGCGAACCTGATGGAAGCGCTTTCGTGACCGCATCGACACCGACGCCCGCGGCGCCCGCCGCCGCCAAGAAGGCCGCAGCAAAGACGCCCGACCGCCGCGTCAAGCCGAAGTCGGCGCGCCGGCGCTCGCGCGAGATCGCGCTGCAAGGCCTGTACGAATGGCTGATCTCGGGCGCCGAGGCTGGCGTCATCGATGCGCACATGCGCGAGCAGGAGGGCTTCGACAAGTGCGACGCCGCGCACTTCGACGCGCTGCTGCACGGCTGCATCCGCGAGGCCGCCGACATCGATGCGGTGCTGACGCAGCATGTCGACCGCAAGACGACGCTGCTGTCGCCGATCGAGCATGGCGTGCTGATGATCGGCGTCTACGAACTGCAGCACTGCATCGAGATCCCGTACAAGGTTGCGATCAACGAGGCGGTCGAGCTCGCGAAGGGCTTCGGCGGCACCGATGGCCACAAGTACGTGAACGGCGTGCTCGACAAGGCCGCGGCCGGACTGCGGCCGCTCGAAGTCGATGCGGCGCGCGCGAAGCGCGGCTGAAGTCGATGCCTGCGTGATGCGACGCGCCGTGCACCACGCAAGCGCATGAGCGCGCCCGGCCGCTCCGAAGCGCTCATCCCGCAGCGCGCAGCGCGAAGGGTCGTCAAGTGAGCACGCCGGGCCGCCATGGGCCACGAACGGGCCCACTTCGTGGACCCCTGAGCGAATTCCGGAGTGCGCAGCACGAAGGACCCCCAATACGGCTCGCGGGGCGGCTCGCCCACATCGAGCCCTTCTACGTGATGGAGTGCGCGAAGGCCGCGGCCGAGCTCGCGCAAAGTGCCGCATGCGACCCGCGCGTCGGCGGCACGCCGATGATCTTCCTGAACATCGGCGAGCCCGACTTCACCGCCCCGCCGCTGGTGCGCGAGGCGAGCGAACGCGCGGTGAACGACGGCCGCACCCAGTACACCGATGCCACCGGGCTGCCGGCGCTGCGCGAGCGCATCGGCGCCTGGTATGCGACGCGCTTCGGGCTGTCGATCGACCCGCGCCGCATCGTCGTCACCGCCGGCGCTTCGGCGGCGCTTCAACTCGCGTGTCTGGCGCTCGTCGACCGCGACGACGAGGTGCTGCTGCCCGATCCGAGCTACCCTTGCAACCGCCATTTCGTCGCCGCGGCCGAAGGCGTGCCGGTGCTGTTGCCGGCGTCGGCCGAGGCGCGCTTCCAGCTCAGCGCCGCCGGCGTGCAGGCGGCCTGGTCGGCGCGCACCCGCGGCGTGCTGCTCGCGTCGCCGTCGAATCCGACCGGCACCTCGATCGACCCGGCCGAGATGGCGCGCATCGTCGACACGGTGCGTGCCCGTGGTGGCTTCACGATCGTCGACGAGATCTATCTCGGCCTCAGCTACGACGAGCGCTACGGCCACAGCGCGCTGGGCCACGACACAAGCGGCCACGGCGACGACGTGATCTCGATCAACAGCTTCTCGAAGTACTTCTCGATGACCGGCTGGCGCCTCGGCTGGATGGTCGTGCCGGACGCGCTGGTCGCGCCGATCGAGAAGCTCGCGCAGAACCTGTACATCTGCCCGTCGACGGTCGCGCAACACGCGGCGCTGGCCTGCTTCGAGCCCGAGTCGATCGCGATCTACGAGCGCCGGCGCGACGAGTTCAAGGCGCGGCGCGACTATCTCGTGCCGGCGCTCGAGGCGATCGGCCTGCCGGTGCCGGTGGTGCCCGACGGCGCGTTCTACGCCTGGGCCGACTGCTCGGCGCACAGCGCGAGCAGCTGGGATTTCAGCTTCGACATGATGCGCCGCGCCCATGTCGCGATCACGCCGGGCCGCGACTTCGGCCGCGCCGCGGCCGAGCGCTTCGTGCGCCTGTCGTTCGCGAATTCGATGCCGCAGCTGCAGCAGGCCGTGCAGCGCCTGCAGCAGGCGCTCGGCTGAAAACATGGCGCACCCGGCGTCTGGCCTGAGCGCGACGTGGCGGGGCGGGACGCGGGCCGCCGGGCCGTGCCGACCCGCTCATTCGTGAGCACGTGTGACGAAGCCGTGGTTCGCGCGCCATTTCAGCCGATTGCGGCCAGGCGGCTCGGCTAAGCTGCCGCGGTGACGTCGCTCATCCCTCCGCCCGCGCCCGGCCCACGCGACTCGCAGCCGGCTGCGGCACCGAGCCTGCCCGACGATGCTGCGCTCTGGGACGACACCGACATGCACACCCTGCGCGGCCCGCCCGCGGTGTTCTCGACGCAGGCGCCCGACCCGCTCGATCCGCAGCATCCGACGATCGGCCACATCGGCCGCTATGCGCTGAAGCACCAGCTCGGCGAAGGCGGCCTGGGCACCGTCTATGCGGCGCACGATCCGCTGCTGTCGCGTCTGATCGCGGTCAAGACACTGAACGTCGAGATCGAGCAGCCCGAGCGCGAGACCTTCAACGCCTTGTTCCTGAACGAGGCGCGCGCTGCCGCCGGCCTGAACCACACCAACATCGTCACGGTGTTCGACGCCGGCATCAGCGACAACCGCGCCTACATCGCGATGGAGCTGCTGAAGGGCCGCGACCTGCGCCAGCTGCGCCTGGAGGGCTGGCGCGCGCCGCCGCCGCAGGCTGCGTTGATCGTGCGCCGCGTCGCCGACGCGCTCGCCTATGCGCACAGCAAGGGTGTCGTGCACCGCGACATCAAGCCGGCCAACATCTTCATGATCGGCCGCGCGCAACCGAAGGTCCTCGACTTCGGCATCGCCCAGATCGCGCACCGGCACGATGCGCACGGTGCCGGCGAGTTCGCGGCCGGATCGCCCTACTACATGGCGCCCGAGCAGGTGCGACAGGAGCCGGCCGACCGGCGCGCCGATGTGTTCTCGCTCGGCGTCGTGCTCTACGAACTGCTCACCGATCAGAAGCCGTTCCGCGGCTCGACGCTCGACGAGATCACCGCCGCGGTGCTCAAGCACGAGCCGCCGCTCGCGCACCTGGTCGACCCGCTGGTGCCGCCAGCGCTGTCGGCCATCACCGCGAAGGCCCTGGCGAAGAACCCCGAACACCGCTACCGGTCGGCGCGCGCGCTGTCGCGCGAACTGCGCCACTGGCTCGACGAAAACACGATCAGCTCGGTCGACGGCGAGATGCCGGTCGCCAGCGAGCGCCGGTCGCACCGAATGCGGCTGTGGGCTGGCGGCGGCGTGCTCGCGATCATGGCACTGGCCGGCGTGCTGTGGATCGCGCTGGCACCGCATGGTGCGATCGCGCCGGCGACTGCGGCGACGGCCCGGCCGGCGCAGGCCGATGCGCCGGTCGCCGCGACCATTGCACCGGCGATCCCGCCGGCGGCGGTCGACACCGCCACGTCGAGCGGCGGGCCGGCCGTGAGCGTCGCCGCGGCCAGCGCGGCCGACGCGACATCCTCATCCGGATCGCCGGCGATGGCGGCGCAGCCCTCGACTGCAACCACGACCACGCCGACGACCACGCAGCGCGCGCCTGCCCTGCCCGCCGCAGCCGCACAAGCCGTGCTGCCAGGCGCGAAAGATTCGAAGGAATCCCCGAAGGAGCGCCGCGCGCGCGAAGCCCGCGAGCGCGATCGTGACGCACGCGTGTCAGGCAGCACTGTCGCGGCGCCGCCCGCCAAGGGCCTGGTGCGCGTCGCGATCAGCCCCTGGGGCGAGATCGAGGTCGACGGCCGCCCGGCCGGCACATCGCCGCCGGTCACCGAGCTGAGCCTGCCCGAAGGCCGGCACCAGATCGTGGTGCGCAACACCGACCTGCCGCCGCTCAGCGTCATCGTCAACGTGAGCGCCGATCAACCGGTGGCGCTGAAGCACAAGTTCTGATGCGGACCCTCCGGTTCAGCGTCGTGCTCGCAGGCCTGTGCGCCGTGCTCGCCGGCTGCGCCGTCGCGCCCGTGGCCCAGCCGGGATTGATCGACGTCGTCGAGCGGCCCGCCGAGAAAGCGCTGCTCGCCGGCATGCGCGCCTACGACGATGCGCAGTATGCCCAGGCCGAGCAGTTGCTCAAGCAATCGCTCAAGCACGGCCTGGCGTCGCCGCGCGATCGCGCCGCGGCACACAAGCACCTCGCGTTCATTTACTGCACCAGCAACCGCGCGTCTGCCTGCGAAGACGCGTTCCGTGCCGCGCGCAGCGCCGACCCGGCTTTCGCGCTGAGCAAGGCCGAGGCGGGCCATCCGCAGTGGGGCCCGGTCTATGCGCGGGTGCGGGGCGAGGCGCTGCGGCAATAATCGGCGGGTGCTTCAACCTGACTCCGATTCACTGGCCTTCCGTTTCGCATTGCGCGTCTACTGGGAAGACACCGACGCCGGCGGCGTGGTCTTCTACGCCAACTACCTGAAGTTCTTCGAGCGCGCCCGCACCGAATGGCTGCGCTCGCTCGGCCATGAGCAGGAACGTCTGCGCCACGAGACCGGCACGGTCTTCATCGTCACCGACACTACGGTGCATTACCGTCGACCGGCGCGGCTCGACGACATGCTCGCGGTGACGGTGCATGTCAAGCATGCCGGGCGCGCGCAGATGACGATCGTGCAGCAGGCCTGGCGCCAGCTGCCCGGCCGCGAGGAGCTTGTCGCCGAAGGCACGATCCGCATTGCCTGCGTCGACTCAGGAACTTTCAAGCCACAGCGCATTCCGACCGCGATCGTGGATTCACTCACCTCTATGCCATTGGCCCATGACACGACCCACGTCCATTGAATGCCGGCGCTCCGCGCGCCGGGCCCGTCTTGAGGCCATCTGCACCAGTTTTGCGACGAACCCGGCACGCCAGCCGGCACCGCGCTTCACGCAGCCCTCGGCCGAAGGGCGCGCATGAACCAGGAATTCTCGATCCTCACACTCGTCACGCAGGCGAGCCTGGTTGTCCAGCTCGTCATGGCAGGGCTGATGATCGCGTCGCTCGCGAGCTGGACGGTGATCTTCGGCAAGCTCTTCGGCCTGAAGCGCGTGCGCGCGTCCAACGAAGATTTCGAGCGTGATTTCTGGGCCGGCAAGAACATCAACGACCTGTACGCCGACGCCATCAAGCGCACCGACGGCTCGCCGATGGAGCGCATCTTCGCGTCGGGCATGCGTGAATTCATGAAGCTGCGCGAGCGTCGGCTCAACGATGCAGGCGCATTGCTCGACGGCGCGCGCCGCGCGATGCGCGCGAGCTTCCAGCGCGAGCTCGACGTCATCGAGGCGCATCTGTCGTTTCTCGCGACGGTCGGTTCGGTGTCGCCCTATGTCGGCCTGTTCGGCACGGTCTGGGGGATCATGCATGCATTCGTCGGCCTGTCGAACATGACGCAGGTGACGCTCGCGACCGTCGCGCCCGGCATCGCCGAAGCCCTGGTCGCGACCGCGATCGGCCTGTTCGCAGCGATCCCCGCGGTGATCGCCTACAACCGATTCGCACGCGACATCGACCGCATCGCGATACAGCTCGAGACCTTCATCGAGGAGTTCTCGAACATCCTGCACCGCAATACCGGCGCGCCGGTGGCGGGCCACTAGGATGCGACAGCACACCGTTGACTGTCCCCGCGGGCAGGCGGCTCTCGGCCCGTTGCGGAAATCCGCGATCGACTACTTTGACGCGCTGAGCGTGCCGAGGCAGCCGGGTGGACAACTCCGCTCATGTCCCCCGGGACGGGCTGCGCCCGCCCCTCCTCCTTTACTTCGCTGCGTTGCCCACCCGACTCCCTCGGCTGCATGCACGGGAGCTTGTCGAACGCGAACGGGCTCCACGACGCAAAAGATCGGGCCGGTGGGGCGTGCTGCGGAGCGAAGTAAAGGAGGAGGGGTTGGCCGAAGGCCGGTCCTGGGGGACATGAGCGCAGCAGCATGCCCCGGCGGTCCGATCCCGCGCCAACATCCGCAGAGCGGCCGTTCAAGGGCAGCATCGGGCCGCTTCCCCACGCTCGAGTGCCCGTGGCGGCTCGCAGACCCCCCACTGCGCGCCACGCGCCGGAGCTGCTGACATGCCCGCCGTCAGCCACCGCGGCGGGTCGTCCCGCCGCCGCACGATCAACGAGATCAACATGGTGCCGTTCATCGACGTGATGCTGGTGCTGCTGATCATCTTCATGGTCACGGCACCGCTGATCACGACCGGGCTGGTCGATGTACCGAGTGTCGGCAAGGGCCGGCAGCGGCCCGACCACGTCGTCGAGGTCATGGTCGGCACCGACGAGAAGGTGCGGCTGCGCATCGACGGCAAGGACGGTGAGCCGGTCGCGCTGCGCGATGTCGCGGCGCGTGTGCGCACGCTGCAGGCTGGCAACGCCGACACGCCGGTCGTGATCTCGGCCGATCGCAACGTCAAGTACGAGGCGGTCGTGAGCCTGATGGACAAGCTGCAGCGCGCCGGCGTCGCGAAGGTCGGGTTGGTCGTGAAGACGGGCGCCCCTTGACTGGTGAACCGTTCCGGGGCGAGTTGCGTTGATTCGACCATGAACACTGCCGCCTTGCCGCCGCCGCACGCCACGCGCGATCCCTTCATGCCGCGCTCGGCGCAGCGCAACGGGCCGGCGCTCGCGCTCGCATTGCTCGCGCATGTGCTGCTGATCGCGGCACTCGCGTTCGGCGTCAACTGGAACACCTTCGAGCCGACGCCGATGGCCGCGGAGTTGTGGTCCGCGCTGCCGCAGGCGGCCGCGCCGCGTGCGGTCGAGCCACCGCCGGCGCCGGTCGAGGTCGCCAAGCCGCCGCCCGCGCCCGCGCCCGCGCCCGCGCCCAAACCCGAGCCGGTGCCGAAGCCGCAGGCGCCGGTGCTGCCCGATCCGCAGATCGCCATCGACAAGGCCAAGCGCGAGCAGGAGCGGCGCGAGCAGCAGGCCGCCGACGAAGCCGCGCGGCAGAAGAAGATCGAACGCGAGAAGGCCGAGCGCGCGAAGGATGAACTCGCGCAGAAGAAGGCGGCCGACAAGCTGAAGGCGGAGAAGGAGAAAGAGAAGGCCGAGCGCGACAAGGCCGAGGCCCTGAAAGCCGAGAAGGCGGAGAAGGCCGAGGCGGCGCGGCTGGCGGCGATTCGCGACGCCAACCTGAAGCGCATGCAGGGCCTGGCCGGCGCGACGGGCGGGCCGGCTGACACCGGCACGGCGTTGCGCAGCAGCGGGCCGTCGGCGAGCTACGCCGGCCGCATCATGGCGCGCATCAAGCCGAACATCGTGTTCACCGACACGATCGACGGCAACCCGATGGCCACCGTCGAAGTGCGCCTCGCGCCCGACGGCACGATCGTCGCGAAGCGGCTGATCAAGAGCAGCGGCGTCAAGTCGTGGGATGACGCGGTGCTGCGCGCGATCGAACGCACCGAGGTGCTGCCGCGCGACATCGACGGCCGCGTGCCGCCTCCGTTCCAGATTGACTTCAGGCCGCGCGACTGACGCGGCGCGCGCTGCAGCGCACGAGTGCGCACCGCATGCTTTTACCCGCCGCGAGAAATGAACGGCGAACCATCAAGCGATAGCGCGTGTCACGACGGCTTGCGGCGCTCGCACGGTGTCAGTCGTTCGATGCCGTCACACCTTGCAGCCACGATGCGCGCATCGCGGCCTGCAGCCAGGCCGCGAAATCGAACCCTTCGCCGGCGCCTTCGAGCGCGGCGCTCAGGCTCGCGCCGTCGAGCAGGCAGCCGATCCAGCGCGTTGTCGCCGCATCGAGCCGATGCACGACCGCGCGCCAGCCTTCGCGCACCACCATCACGTTGTCGCCACGCGCCGCGGCGATCGATTCGCGCACCTGCGCGAAGGCCTGCTCGGCGGCGTCGCCATCGAGCTGGTGGGCGCGGTGGATGCCGGCGATCGGCCACGCCGAGCGCAGCAGCGCGCTGCCGGGCATCAGCTGCAGGCGCAGCCGCGCCGGGTCCGCCGAGCCGAGCAGCGCGAGCGATGCGGCGTCGAGGTCGGCATCGGCGGCGCGCTCGCAGCGCTGCAGGGCCCAATCGAGCCGCGCACAATCGCCGAGGTAGGGCCAGCGCGCCAGCGCCGGGTGCGCCTGCAACCACGCCGGGAACGCGTCGCCCCATTCGCCAAGATCGCCGCGCTGCGGCGGATCGATGCGCCGGAACGCGCGCGCGAGCTGCGCGAAATCGGCCGCGCCGACGAGCGCTTGCACGGTCGCGAACGC
>Ga0070673_100001735_pt1 | contig 12975 bp, 12 predicted proteins | sample KBSM23metaG_FD_65342 | JGI IMG/M metagenome (GOLD analysis project Ga0070673, IMG submission 65342) | Miscanthus rhizosphere microbial communities from Kellogg Biological Station, Michigan, USA - KBS M2-3 metaG | ecosystem: Host-associated > Plants > Roots > Rhizosphere > Soil ... | reverse complement strand
TCGTTTCCGATCATGCGCAGCTTTGGCGTACCAGTCGTGTTTGATGTTACTCATTCTCTTCAGCTGCCCGGCGGCTTAGGTAATGCAACTGGTGGCCAATCGGAATACATCGAACCGCTCGCACGCGCCGGTGTAGCCTGTGGAGTCGATGCGGTGTTCATGGAAGTGCACGAGCGTCCGGAACGCGCGCTTTCGGATGGGCCCAACGCGCTGCCGCTCGCACGCATGCAATCACTGCTGAATACCTTGCGTGACATTCACGCGCTAGTCGGCGTCTAACGCACCTTTGATTCTGAAAATATTTTTCTGCAGCTTATGACGAAATGTTTCTTGGGCGTGGTCATCTGCGCCTCGCTTTTCCTTCTCTGCTTGCCGGCAACTGCGCAGGATGACGCGCGAGCGCAATGGCAAATCGCCGGCTATGACATCACTGCAAATGTGGGTCAGACCGAACGAGCGCTCACGGCCGTGACGACCGTTACCATCAAGAACAGTGGTCGCGCCACTGGCAGCGGTTTGACGTTACGTCTGAACTCAAAAGCCAAAGTGAGCAGTGTTACGGCAAATGGCGCCGCTGTTACCTTTCATTCGTTACCGGATGCGCGGCCCACTCTACAACGACTAAATCTCACACTCACAAGTGCAGTCGCGCCGAACTCCACCATCAGTCTCGCAATCACTTATCGGATGACAGTCGATGCGAACACAGGTCTGGAGAGTATTTCACCATTGGGTGCACAGTTCCGGCCCGAGTCATTTTGGTATCCGGTCCTCAACACTTCATTCACCATTCGCGGCGTTGATACAGCTCCTTTCAAGCTCAAGATCGATGGCGGTAACAGCATCAGTTCTGGTTTGGAAAAGGAACCGGGAACGAGTTTCGATCAGCCTGTTAATGCGCAACCGTTTTTTGTGCAGGGTGCGTGGGATCGAATTGAGGGAAGCGGCGACGGCAAAGGCATCACAGCCTTCGTCGCCAGCGGCGCTCCTGCAGATGAACGCAAACAGGCTGAAACGATGATCGCCACTGCTGCTGCTGCACGCACGTTCTACGCGGGTTTTCTCGGCGCTGCTCCAACGGTTCCTGTTCGGATTATCTCTGTGCGTCGTGGTGCGGGTTTCGAAGACGGCGGCGTTGTCTTGGTTGAACGCGCCGCTTTTCGTCGCACGAAACTTGACGCGGGAACTGCATTGTCGATTGCTGAAGGGATGGCGCGCCTGTGGATTGGTGGACAGGCCGTGGTCAAGGGTGAAAGTTCAGCAGTCTTGCGCGAAGGATTACCGCGTTACTTGGCGTCCTTGTTTTTGGAAAAGCAGTTCGGTCGCGAAGCAAGCGAAGCTGAATTGGAGCGCGAGCGGATGGCCCACGCAATCGTCGCAAAGCGTGACACCCCTCTTTCACGATCTACTCCGCTTGACGATACTTACTTCAGCTCAGTTCCCAACAAGAGCGCGATGCTGTTTCGGCTGCTCGAACGTCGCGTCGGGCGCGACAATCTAATGAGTGCTATTCGTAGCGTCGCGCAAAGCGATCAAGGATTAAACCTGGCTGGACTGCGTGCAGCGTTGGCGACGCAAGGCGGCGATCCCGTGAAGAAGCTGCTCGACTACGAATTAGATCAACCGACTGAAATGGATTTAATGGTTGGCCTGCCTCAGGCGCGTGGAAGCGAGCAGGTAGCAGCGCTGCGCAACCTTGGATCGCTCGACGCCCAAGTTTCCGTGGTAGCCACTACGGCTTCCGGTGAGCAACTCAAAGTCGATACCACGGTACCCGCGCAGAATTTTGGTGAGGCGGTTTTCAAGACTGGCGCCAAGATTGTTCGCATTGAAGTTGATCCTGAAAAGACTTATCCGCAGCTCGACTACTCAAACGATGTTGCGCCAAGAGTTCGAGACACAGCGGAAATGATGGGTGAGGCTTCACGATTTTTTGGCGCTCAGGATTTTGCTAAGGCGGAAGCTGCGGCGCGCGAGATCATGGCTTCGTCTCCGCGATTGCAGGAAGCACGAGTTCTGCTCGGCCGAGCTCTGCTTGGAGAGAACCGCAACGATGAGGCTGAGAAAATCTTTCAAAGCCTCTTAAATGATCCGTTACCCACGGCGAATACGCTCGCATGGGCCAACGTTGGTTTGGGTGAGATTGCGTTACGCAAAGGGCAGGGAGGCGATGCTGCGAAGCGATTCAACGATGCAGTTCGCGCTGAAGGCGAATATGCATCAGCCTTGGCCGCACGTGCCGGCCGAATCAAAGCTGAAGGCACACCGACTGTCGATGAGTCGGTTCGAAACTTCCTTACTCAGTTGGACAAGGACATCACGACAGGGACGAAGGCGGACGTTGACATGAAAGTCGTTCCCGGTGAGTTAGTCAGATTCGTCAACGGCCTCGTGGGCACGAAGCCCGATATTTGGCAAACGCGCGTGCTGCGTACGGAGCAATGGGATCCGAACTTTGTTGCCGCCGATGTCACTATCAACTCGAAGGTGCTCGGCAAGGAAGCATCAGGCACGGCAGTGTTAATGTTGGCCCGCGTGGGCGGCGCCTGGAAACTGACGGGAGTCGAACTCTTCGAAGTGCGCTAGTCAGCAACCAGCAAGCAGTAGGCAGTAGCCAGCAAGTACTAAGCACCAAGAACAAAGATCTAAGACCAAAGATCAAAGACCTGCTTTTGAGTAATGGAAGACCTTGCCTCAATCGAACGCCGCGCCGCGCGAGTAAAATTCCTGTTGATGGACTGCGATGGCGTCCTCACCGATGGCGGCATCACGCTGCTCGAGAACGGCGACGAACAAAAAACATTCAACGTTCGCGATGGTCATGGGATTGTGATGTTGCACCGAGCGGGTTTGCGTTCAGGAATCCTTTCCGGACGCACTTCTGGTTTTGTGCGACGTCGCGCGCTTGAGTTGGGCATGGACGAGAAGCTTGTGTACCAAGGCTCGCTGAACAAGATCGAAGACTTCCGCAAGCTGTTGGGCCAGGCTCAGGTGCATGAGAATGAGATCGGGTACATTGGAGACGACGTTACCGACATACCCTTGATGAAGCGCGCTGAGTTTGCAGTCGCGGTAGCCGATGCCGTACCCGAGACCCGCGCCGCCGCTCACTACATCACGCAAGCTGAAGGCGGACACGGCGCGGTACGCGAAGCAATTGAAATTATCTTGAAGGCTCAAGGACAGTGGACTCGATTGATGGAGCGGTATAACGCGTGAGTAATCAATAATCAGCAGTCAGTAGTCAGTCCTCTTGTGGTCAGGTCCATACGTTGGAGTAAGATTTAGACTACGGCTGCGCTGAATGGTTGGTTCAAAGAAGGAGGCGCTGTTCTTCTCTGAATCCGATCATGAATTGGAAAAAATGGGGAATTAAGGACGGCCGAATTTCTCATCCGGCCGCTCTTCCGTGTTTCCTTACTCCGGGGTTGATTAGTGGCGCTTCGCCTCTTTGATTTCACGCTCGGCGCCGTTCTTAGCATCGTTGGCTTCTTGTTTGCTAAGTCCTAAGTCCTGAAGCGTCTGCCCAATGCTTCTCCCTCCCGCAAGTCCCGCGAGAATCGCGCTGGTGGTGATGTTCGGATGACGCGTTCTGAAATTCGCTCCGATTCGAGTCGCCGCTACATATTGCCCGAATTTCAAACTCGGGTTGGTCGCCAACGCAGCTTGATAACCGCTCCGCAAATCATTTGCGGTGGTATGCAGCGCTCTCGCCATTCCGGGGTGCTCGCCGAGCTCCTTATTTGCCTGTTCAGCGTTTTCACGCTGTAAACGCGCACGTTCAAGGCCTGCGTCGGACCGTCCGTTGGATCGATCCGATGCGGTTGCACGGCCCATATCCGCGCGACCGTTTGATCTGGTCGAAGACATCCCGATTCCTCTGTCAACTCCTGCTCCAGCTGGTGGTCCTCCGCCGCCAGGGTGCGGCGGTGGCCCGCCGGATCCATGACCTCGACCCTGTGCGGGAACCGTAGTTTGCAGGCCCATTAACGACACGCACGCCAGTACCAGAATCGATGATCTGATAATCTGCCTTTGCATAGTTCCTCCCCTAAATTTTTATTAAGTTCAAAGTGTCACGTCGGGAGGGCAAGAGGAGAGCAGTTTAACGATAGAGGTGTCCTTCATCATAAGTCAATAAGCGACACAGAACGCATTAAAAATTCAAGGAAACGAGAATATTGATAATCAGTCTCAGTAATCCGCGATCAGTTTCGTCGTCGCTGAAAATTTTGCTGTGGAGATCGCCCGGGTCTCAGTATTAAGACCCCACGCGTTTACTAAAGCATCTTGTAGCAGGATGCGAGGGAGCTTCACTTGTAATCACGTCGGTGCATTGTAGTAAACTTACAGCCCTCAAGTTGAAGGTTGGCTCTATCAAGTCAACCTCAAACCTTGAACTTGAAACTTGAAACTTAAGATCGAAACTTGAAACCGTTTTCGCGGGCGTAACTCAATGGTAGAGTGTCAGCTTCCCAAGCTGAAAGTTGCGAGTTCGAGCCTCGTCGCCCGCTCCAAATTCATTCTTCGATTTAAAACTAAAAACTACGAAACTTTGCTGGAATCTTCCGAAAGCGTCGCGCACATTGACATGAACTAATCAATCACGTATATGAAGTGTCGGCGATAGAGTTGAGTGACCAGAATATGAGCTTCAATAGAACCCATCACAACGACCACTTGCATCATCATGCCAACCATCATTGGCACGAGGGCAGCGTGCTGGGGATTGTGATGTGGAAACTCGAAGCGATCAGAGAGTAAACAAGATCACAACAAAGCTTTTGAACCCGCTGCCCGTAGCTAGACGTGGCGGCGGGTTTTTCTTTTAGCGATTAAGAAGCGAGGCACTTTACCAGCTATGTCGGAAACACTTTCCAGAATCCCGGCGGGGATGCGTTATTACTCGGGTCCGGAGGCGCGGCTAAGGCGCACTATTGAGAACACGCTCGTGTCAATCTTCGATGGCTGGTCATACGAAGAGATTACCACCCCGACGATTGATTATTACTCCCTTTTTGAACACGGGATGGGACGTTCACAGGCCCATCATGCTTTCAGATTCAGTGACACGGACGGCCGGATGCTGGCGATCAGGCCTGACGTTACGTCTTTGGTTGCGCGTGCGGCGGCCACGCTTTTCGCTGAACGCGAGCGGCCTCTGCGCCTGTGCTACGTCGCGCCCGTATTCCGTCAACAACCTCGATCTCGCGCCGAATGGAGAAGAGAATCAACGCAGATTGGGTGCGAATTCATCGGCGCAAACGGCAGCGCGGCGGATATGGAAGCGCTCGCGATTGTCTGCGAAGTGCTGGAACGTTTGAAGCTGGATTGCGACTCGCTAATCACTCTTAACGATGTCGAGGTTTTCAATGGCATGGCCGAACAATTGAAACTCACTCGCGAAGCGCGCGCTGAGATGCGCGACCTTATCGATACACGCAATGCCGATGACCTTGGACGCTTCCTTGCCAGGTACTCTCACGAGCCAGAGGCTCGGCCGTTCAAGCAACTCGTTCAGCTTTCGGGGAAGCGGAATGTTTTGACTGACGCTCGCGGGCTGATCACTAACCCACGCTCACAAGCTGCGCTCAGTCGGCTTGAGCGTTTGTGGTCTGTGGTCGAGTCGCTTCACCTAGCCGATCGTTTTGAGATCGACCTTGGCGATGTGTCGCAGCTCGATTACTACACAGGTCTGACTTTCAAGATTTATATCAGCGGCGCAGGCGCGCGAGTCGCAAGCGGCGGCCGTTACGACCGGTTGACCGCGAGTTTTGGGCAGGAAGAACCCGCGGTCGGCTTCGTCTTCGAACTCGACACCTTGACTGAGGTGCTGTTTGCTCGGGCGTGCGACTCAATTGCGGCCGGCAGCTCGTCCGTAGAAGGCGCACGACTTACCGGAAACAATCTGGGTGAGCTGTTCGTCGCCGCCCGAAGGAAGAGAGAGCTCGGTGAACGAGTCATTATCACGGCAAGCGAGGTGTCACAGTGACAGAAGTGACCATTGCCGTCGCAAAGGGAAGACTGCAGGCGGAAACGCTCGATCTGCTGACCCGCGCGGCCATTATCTTTTCGAGCGAAGCGCTCTCGTCGCGCCGCCTGTCGATTCAAGACGAATCCGGGCGCTTTCGTTTGATCTTCGTGAAGCCGGCGGACGTTCCTGTCTACGTCGAACACGGCATCGCGGATTGCGGCATCGTCGGGCGTGACGTGCTGCTGGAATCGGAACCCGATCTGTTGCAGCCGCTCAGTCTGAACATTGGTGCTTGTCGCATCGTCGTCGCCGCCAGAAACGATGCGCCCGAAAGTCAATTGGGAATGCTTAAAGTGGCCACGAAATACCCGCGAATCGCCGCGCGGCACTTTGGAGCGCGGGGCATTGCCGTCGATCTCATCGAGTTGGCAGGATCGGTAGAGTTAGCGAGTGTTCTGGGTCTGGCCGATTGCATCGTGGACCTCGTCGAAACCGGGAAGACGCTCCAGGATAACGGGTTGACGATCATTGAAGTGATCGCCGACTCAGCGGCGCGTCTGGTCGTTAATCGGGCAAGTTATCAACTAAAGGCCCACGTGGTTGGCCGATTCATGAGATCTCTCAATGAAGCACAACAGAGAGGCGAGTGATGATTGAAATCATCAACAGTCATAACCCGACGCGATTAAACGAGAAGCTAACGAGCGTGCGCCAGCGGAGCATCGCCCTCGACGCCGATTTGATGCGCACGGTTGAAGCCATCATTAACGACGTTCGCGTACGAGGCGACGAGGCACTGATTGAATACAACGCGCGATTCGATGGATGTGTCATGGACAAATCTGATCTTCGAATTGGCGAAGACGAAATGCGGCGGATCGCTGCGAACGTGGATGCCAACGTGCTTGAAGCGCTGCGCGAAGCAATTGGCAACGTCAGACAATTTCACGAACATGAGCGGCAAGACTCTTGGAAGATTGAAACTGAATACGGTGTTCGGCTGGGTCAGCGCATCGCACCAATCGAGCGCGTGGGTCTCTACGTTCCAGGTGGGACAGCCAGCTATCCATCCTCGGTAGTGATGAACGTTGTGCCGGCGCAAGTCGCAGGCGTACAGCGCCTTGTGGTCGCGACTCCGCCCCGCTCGCTTCGCAAGAATCCGGCTGTGGCTGCCGCGCTGTTACAGCTCGAGGTCAATGAGGTTTATGCAGTTGGTGGCGCTCAGGCCATAGCCGCACTCGCCTACGGCACCGAGACCGTGCCTTGCGTGGACAAGATTACCGGACCAGGCAACCGCTACGTGGCTGCCGCGAAGAGGCTGGTCTTTGGCCTGGTCGGTATCGACTCGATCGCCGGCCCAAGTGAAGTGGCGATCATCGCCGACGAGACGGCGCGCCCTGAATTCGTGGCTGCCGACTTATTGGCACAGGCTGAACACGACGAAGATGCTTGCGCGCTTTTGATAACTACTAGCGAGCAACTCGCCAGAGATGTCGCCGCTGAAGTTTCACGGCAGACGGAATCCTTGCCACGCCGGGCCATAGTGGAAAAATCTCTGACAAACTATGGCGCAATCTTTGTTGTTGCGGATCTCGACGCGGCCTGCGCGATTGTCAACAACCTGGCGCCCGAACACTTGGAGATTGTCACGCGTGAGGACGAGACGGTAGCGCAGAGCATTCTTCATGCGGGCGCAATATTCTTTGGGTCATACACTCCGGAAGTCGTGGGCGATTACTTTGCTGGGCCAAACCATGTATTGCCTACGGCGGGTACAGCGCGATTCTCTTCCGCGCTCGGCGTCAACGATTTCGTTAAGCGCACCACGATCCTACGTTATTCGCGTGAAGCGCTGGGTCACTCAGCGCGGAAGATTGCGAGGCTAGCTGAGGCTGAAGGCTTGGATGCACATGCGCGATCGGCCGTGATCAGACTAGACGATGGAAATAAGCAATGATGAATTCTCTGGACAAAATCAAGCCTGAGGTCCGCGCCCTGCGGGCATACTCATTATCAGCCGATCGGGCGCGCGTGAAGATCAATCAGAACGAGAATCCCTGGGACGCTCCAGCCTGCATTAAGGAAGAGACGCTGCGTCGGCTGGCAGTGCGTAAGTGGTCGCGTTATCCGGATTTCGTGCCTGAGAGTTTGCATGCGCGCCTAGCGGAGTTTTCCGGCTGGCGTACGGACGGAATCATTGCCGGAAATGGATCGAACGAATTAATTCAGGCGTTGCTGATGGTTACTGCGGGTCCTGGAAAGCGCGTGCTGATCTCTGAGCCAACATTTGCGCTCTATCGACAGCTGACTACAGTGCTTGGCGGCGAAGTCATCAGTGTCCCTCTTACTGCTGAGTTGAGCTACGACCAAACTGCCCTGCAAAAAACGGTGAGCGATTTGCGGCCGGATGTAACGATCATCTGCTCGCCAAATAATCCTACGGGTTGCGTGCTCAACGACCGGGATTTAGGCGCTCTGCTTAAATTAACGAATGGTCTCGTGGCGATCGACGAGGCGTACCATGAATTCGCCGAACATTCGGTGGCGTCACTCCTGCGCGATCACGAAAATCTCGTGGTTCTGCGAACCTTTTCAAAAGCGATGGCAATGGCGGCATTGCGAGTCGGTTATCTAATGGGAGCGCCGGAACTGGTCCGTGAGATTGGCAAGGCCATGCTTCCTTACAATTTGAACGCGGTCTCCCAGACTGCCGCGGAAGTTGCCGTCGAGATGTGCGAAGACGAGCTGGTTCCGCTGGTGCGAAAGATCATCGCCGAGCGCGATCGACTGTTCGACCAGTTACGCCTGATCGAGGGGCTGTCGCCAGTGCGCTCGCATGCAAACTTCATGGTGGTGCGCTCGTCAATCAATCCGAAACAGGTTTTCTCGGAGTTGCTGCGCAAGGATATTTTGATTCGCGATGTCAGCAGTTATCCGATGTTGAGCGAGTACTTCCGTTTGAGTGTGGGCACCTCCGAGGAGAACGATCTTCTGTTGCACGGACTCCGTGAGATTTTTGCCGGAGCCTCACTGTCAGGTGACTGACGCGAGCCTAACCGAGAGTTATGTATGAAGAAGACAAAACCAAACCGAATCCGAGAAGCGCAAGTTCAACGCAAAACGAAAGAGACTGACGTGCACGTCCAGTTGAACCTGGATGGCGATGGCCGCTCACGCGTCAGTACCGGTCTGCCTTTTCTCGATCACATGCTCGAGCTCTTCGGCAAACATGGACTGTTTGATTTGGATGTTACCTGCCAGGGCGATTTAGAAATCGACGATCATCATTCAGTCGAAGATATTGCCATCACACTTGGGCAAGCGCTGACTGAGGCCCTTGGTGACAAAGCGGGCATCAGGCGGTATGGGGAAGCGATTGTGCCCATGGACGAGGCTTTGTGCCGTTCGGTGATCGATCTCTCGGGGCGTTTCTATCTGGTCTATGAAGTAACCACGCGACGGCAGAAGATTGGAAACTTTTCGGTTGAGCTCGCGGAACACTTCTGGCGATCGTTCGCGGAGACGGCGAAATTCAATTTGCATATCGACTGTTTGCGCGGCCGCAACGCGCATCACATTCTCGAAGGGACCTTTAAAGCGACGGCGCGGGCTTTACGTGACGCGGTTGAGCGCGATCCGCGAATCACCGGGGTCTTGAGTACGAAAGGAGTCTTGTAAACCTCTTGGCGCAAGTAGCGATCATCGATTACGGAGTCGGTAATCTGCGGTCGGTCGAGAAGGCTTTCGCCGTCCACGGCTGCGCCGCGGTGGTGAGCGCCGACGAGCATGTTTTGCGCCAGGCCGAGCGGTTGGTGCTGCCGGGAGTTGGTGCTTTCGGCGCGTGCATGGAGGCGCTCGCCGCGCGCGGATTCGATCGATTGGTGCGCGAACGCGTCGCCGGCGGAACTCCTCTATTGGGCGTGTGCGTCGGCATGCAGATGTTGTTTGAAGAGTCGGAAGAGTTTGGCGCCAGTCGGGGTCTGGGTTTTTTGCGCGGTCGCGTTCGCCGCTTTTCAGCGGACCTGGTAGTGCCGCAGGTGGGCTGGAATCAGGTGCGACAACGGAGCTCGAGTCCTTTGTTTGAAGGAATTAAGGATTTTGCTTTCTTCTATTTTGTCCATTCGTACTATTGCGAACCGGCGGAAACGGAAGTTATCGCCGGCGAAACAGATTACGGCGTGGCGTATGCATCCGTCGTGGCTCGCGAAAACCTTTTCGGTGTGCAGTTTCATCCCGAGAAAAGCCAGAAGGATGGCCTGCGAATGTTGGCGAACTTTGCGCGTGGCTGATCCATCATGCTGGCCAAACGAATAATACCTTGCCTGGATATTGACCGCGGGCGCGTGGTCAAGGGCATTCAGTTCGTCTCGCTCACTGATGCCGGCGATCCTGTCGAGCAAGCCTTGAAGTACGATGCCGAGGGCGCCGACGAGCTGACCTTTCTCGATATCACTGCATCCTCGGACAAACGCGACATCGTTTCGGAACTTGTGCGGCGCGTAGCCGATCAGGTTTTTGTTCCTTTCACCGTGGGTGGTGGTTTGCGATCACTCGAAGATATTCGCGCAGTGCTGCGCTCAGGCGCGGATAAAGTTTCCCTCAACACGCCGGCGATTCAGCGGCCGGAATTGATCAAAGAAGCCGCCGAAACGTTCGGATCGCAATGCATCGTCGTTTCAATCGACGCCAGACGGCGCATTGCCAACGATGCCAGCAAAGGATGGCGGGTATTCACGCACGGCGGAAGAAGTCCGACCGGACTTGATGCGCTGGAGTGGGCCACACGCGCCGAGAAACTAGGTGCGGGCGAAATTCTCCTGACCAGCATGGACCGCGACGGGACTCAGAATGGATATGACATTGAACTCACCCGGGCCGTCTCGGATAGCGTTCGCATTCCCGTGATTGCATCGGGCGGCGCCGGAAAGCTCGAACACTTTTACGAGGCCCTGACTGAAGGCGGCGCCGGCGCCGTGCTCGCTGCATCGCTTTTTCATTTTGGCGAATACAAAATTGCCGACGCCAGGAAATATTTGCGCGCGCGAGGAGTGATTGTGCGATGAAGGTTCCGATTGAGCAGATCAAATTTGATGAGCGAGGTCTGATTCCGGCGGTAGTGCAGGATTTCAACACGCGGCAGGTTTTGACACTCGCGTACATGGACGCTGAAAGTCTCAGGCGGACTGTCGCAACGAAAGAGACCTGGTTCTTCTCGCGCTCGCGTCAGAGTTTGTGGCACAAAGGCGAGACTTCAGGCCACACACAGCGCGTGCTGGACATTTTGGTCGATTGCGATAGCGACGCGCTCACGCTTCTTGTAGAGCCTAAGGGTCCTGCGTGTCACACGGGCAAGCAAACCTGTTTTCATAATGAACTCAAGGAGGCCGCCGAATCCGAAGCGATTGCGTACCGGGCGTCTGATCTTGGCGCGGTGTTAAATGAACTGTATGCGCTGATCGAAACGAGAAAGCGTGATCGACCCGCGGGTTCCTACACAACTTATCTGTTTGATCAGGGCCTGGACAAGATACTGAAGAAAATTGGCGAGGAATCAAGCGAGACCATCATCGCCGCCAAAAATAAAAACGCGAGTCCTCTCGCCGGCGAAGTGTCGGATCTTCTCTACCACTTGCTCGTACTCATGGTTGAGCGCGGTGTCGCGCTTGAGCAAGTGGGCGAAGAGTTAACCCGCCGACGGCAGAAAGGGAAGCCTAAATGATCCCTGACCACGCAGAACTAAAAGCGCTCCTGGATTTTGCGGTCCCCCTGGCTCGCCACGCCGGCGAGATTATTAATCGTTATTTCAAAGGATCATTTGTCGCCGAGCGCAAGCAGGACAATTCTTTTGTGACCGCTGCGGATCGCGAAGCCGAAAGGTATCTGCGCGCGCAGATCGAAAAGGCTTTTCCCGAAGACGCCATTCTTGGTGAAGAAGAGGGCGAAAAACCTGGCCGCTCAAATCGTCGCTGGATTCTCGACCCGATCGATGGCACTTATTCATTCGTGCATGGAGTGCCACTCTACGGAGTGCTAATTGGCTTGGAGATTGCCGGCGAGGCGGTGCTGGGCATCGTCAATCTTCCGGCGCTGGACGAAATGATCTGCGCGGCGCGCGGTCTTGGTTGTTTTTGGAATGGTGCGCCAGCGAATGTCTCCGCAACGGAGTCTCTTGGCGATGCCTTATTACTCGCTACCGACTTTAGCAGTTGTGAATGGTATGGATTTGGTCGCGCGGCTGAGATCCTGCAGCGACAGGTCAACGCTCGCCGCACCTGGGGCGATGTTTATGGACATATGCTGGTCGCCACCGGCCGCGCCGAAATAATGCTCGATCCGATCATGAACATCTGGGACTGTGCGCCTCTGTTACCGATTCTTGAAGAGGCTGGCGGGACGTTTACTGATTGGCGCGGACAAAGAACGATTCACGGCGGCAATGCAATTTCGACCAATGGAGCATTGTTCGAATCGGTAATGTCAGTGATCAAGGAAGCCAGGAAAAGTTAATGCTGATCATTCCCGCAATTGATCTTCAAAAAGGGAAATGCGTCCGCTTGGCGCAGGGTCGCAAAGATGCGCCAATCGTATATAACGACGATCCAATCACGGTCGCGAAAGGCTTCGAACTCGCCGGTGCTCAGCTGCTGCACATCGTGGATCTTGATGCCGCCTTTTCAGATGGCGGGTCACCTAACCGAGATCTGCTGGGTGAGATTATTCGAGCAATTGAAATACCTGTTCAGTTCGGCGGTGGCTTGCGCACTGCTAAAGATGTGGGAGATATGATCAAACTCGGAATAGGCAGAGCCATCGTAGGCACACTGGCAGTGGAATCGCCTGAAACTGTGGCAGATCTCGTGCGTGACTTTGGCAGTGATCGAATTGCTGTGGGCATTGATGCCAAAGATGGTGAAGTCATGGTGCGCGGCTGGGAACAAAAAGGAAAGATTCGTGCTGCCGAACTCGCCCGCATCACCGCGCAAGCCGGAGTCGAACGCATT
>Ga0070673_100001723_pt1 | contig 13000 bp, 9 predicted proteins | sample KBSM23metaG_FD_65342 | JGI IMG/M metagenome (GOLD analysis project Ga0070673, IMG submission 65342) | Miscanthus rhizosphere microbial communities from Kellogg Biological Station, Michigan, USA - KBS M2-3 metaG | ecosystem: Host-associated > Plants > Roots > Rhizosphere > Soil ... | reverse complement strand
TCGCACCCGCCCGGCGGGTTATTCGAGGTCGGTAGCTGTTCGAACGTCCGCATCTGCACCTTGAAGTTGCAGCCGGTGACGGCGCCGCTGCTGACAAACGCCGTGAACGAGATCGCGTTGTAGGTCGAGACGTCGACGCAGCCTTCGAACGTGATGCCGCCGCCCGCGTAGCCGGCCGACCCTGCCGTCAGCGTCAGCAGCAGATTGCCCATCGCGGTATCCACCGCGTTCATATTCGTCGACATGCCGTCCGGCCCGCCCGAATAGCTGAACCTCGATCCCTGCAGTCCGCTCGCGTCGCACCACTTCCCGTTGGTTGTGCTCCAGTCGGCCGGCCCAAAGTCGGTGACCTTGCCGTCGCTCAGCATGATCGCCGACGCCCCGCAGGTCAGATCCGGCTTCGGGGTGCAGGTGTGCATCACGACCATCCCGCCGGTGCCGCCGCCGCCGGTCACGCCGGCGCTGCCCATGGTGCCGGCGCCGCCGTTCGTCCCGGCGGCACCCATGGTGCCGGCCGTGCCCGTCGGCCGCGCGCTGCTGGACCCGCCGCAGTTCGAATTCAAGACCACGAACGAGAGCGCGCCTCCCATCGCCACCAACGCCGAGAACCTGATCGCCTTCATCACGTTATTTCGCATGCTCGTTCGTCCTTTCGTGCTGCCTAGTTTGGCGGGTTTCTAACAGCATTCCCGCCGCCTGCGCAAATGGATCTCCGCGCCGGGCCGCGGGGCGGGCGTTGGCGACCGCCCTCAGGGCGCCGCGCTGGCGTCGTCGACCGTCCCGCCGTCGCCGCCGCCGCCGTCGGGGGTCTCGGCCGGGATGAAGTCGATGTTGTCGAAGACGAACTCCACCGTGCACGCGCCGCCGGTCGCGTTCACCTGCCATTGCAGGCCCACGACCTGCGTCAGCGCCCCGTCGATGCGCGAGAATGACGTGAACGGCAGGACGACCTGCGTCGGGTTGGCCGGATCGCTGCTGAGGGACGGCAGCGCCGTCGCCGTCGGATAATTGAAGCAGCTACCGGCCGCGCTGTCGCAGCCTCCTGGCGGGCTCTGGTTCATCGGTCGCTGGTCGAAGGTCGGCAGTTGCAACTGCAGCGGGCAGTTGGCCTGGCTGCCCGACGCGATGGCCGCCGTGAACTTGATGCCCGAGAACGCGCTCAGGTCCATGCAGCCGCCCTCGAACGCGAGACCGCCGCCGCCGTACTGCCCGCCCGATACGCCCAGCACCAGGTGGAACGCCTCGTCGGCGTCGACCCGCTGCATGTTCACGTCGTTCGGGAATTGGGCCGCGTTCTTGTACGAGTAGATGCTGCCGTGATACCCGCTCTCGTCGCACCACTTGCCGCTGCTGTTGCTCCACTCTTGCGGCGAGAAGTCGACCAGGTGACCGTCCGCATGCAGCATGACCGGCGCCGCGCAATTCAGCGGCGCAACCGACGACGAACACACGAACGGCGGCACCAGCGCGTCGTTCCCCGCGTCCTTGGCGAACGAGATCATCTTCCGTCGCTCGCCGCCGGCGCCACCGCAGCCGGCCGCCAGTACGGCGATCACCAGGGCGTGAACAAACGGTTTCGTCAGTCGCATGTTGCTTCGATCAGGGCCCCTCTCATACCAACATTCCCGGCAGCGGCACAACCCATCACCATGTTATACATCCGGGGCTTGCGGCCCTATCTTCGTAGCCCCTTACGCGTTTTCGTGGCTGTCGCGGCGGTCGCCACCGGATGCAGCAGCAGCCCGCGGCGCGACATCAACGACGACGCCGGCTTCGCGAGCGGAATTTGCGACACCGTCCTCACCTGCACGCCCGATCCGTACGGCGTCTGCCAGCACTCCTGCACCCCCGATCCCGGCCCCCGTCTGGTGGACTGCGCGACGGCCGAACAGAATTTCCTGTTCGACGAGGACCCGGCTCCTCTCTGGACGTTCGAAGAGCTGGCCGTCGGCAGGATGGAGCCGCTCGCGCGCGGGATGTACTCGTACACGGACAACTCGACGGTCATCAAGACCTTCACCATCTTCGACACCCAGGCCGGCCACCGGGTCGTCAAGACCTGGGAGCCGCGGACGGCGACCCTGCCCCGCTGCTCCGACAAAACCAACAAGAACGACGAGAACCAGGCGATCCACATCCAGGGCGGCCCGTTCCTCGCCTGGGGCGGCGGCGTCGGCATCGGGATGAAGAACTTCCCCAACGTCCAGGGTTCCGTTGCCGTCGAGCAAGCGATGGTGGACGAAAGCGAATGGGAGGGCCTCAGCTTCTGGGCACGCCGCGGCCCCGACAGCCAGGTCGGAATGCGTGTCCTGGTCGGCGACAAGTACACCGACGACGACATCAGCTACCTCATGTACAAGGCTGACCCGTCGACGCCGCGCTACTGCGAGCGCGTCCGCGAGTGCGCCTGTCTGAACCACCAGGCCTGCGCGTCCGTCGATCTGATGCGCGCCAACGGCGGCGTGGGCGATCCGACCAACCCGATCATCCCGGCGACCTGCCGGCCTGCCGTGGCTCACCTGGGCGACGAGCAGTCGATGATGTTCTGTGGCACTCCCGCGGTGATCAACGGCGCCGAGAGCGCGGCGGGCAGCACGTCGCAGTGCAACACCTGCGAAGGCAGCAACGTCGGGCCGGGCGTCGAGACCAGGTGCAACGAGAAATGGCCCGCCTACCCGGACGACGCCGCGCCGGGCGGGCCGGTCGGCACCGACGCGCAGTTCTACGGCAGGCCGTGCACGCCGCACACGTTGCGCAACGGCACCTCCAGCTACTTCTGTTTCGATCCGGCGAAGGGCGAACGGTTCTACGAAAACACCGAGCAGTGCGGCGACCACTGGACGAACGTCGTGAACCTGACCAGCGACTGGCAGTTCTACACGGTGCCATTCAACTCGATGCTGCAGCAGGGGTGGGCGAAGCGATCGGCCAAGCTGGATCTGACCGCGATCTCGGTGGTTCGGTTCACCTGGGACGGCGGCTGGATCGACTTCTGGATCGACGAAGTCCGCTTCTACAGACGCAAGCCGCAAACGCAGCAGTGACCGACGAGGACGGCTACCGGCTCTGGCTCCGTTACGAGCCGATCGCCGGCGCCGACCGACTGGCCCAGGCGCGCGCGCTGTGCGCGTCGATCTACATGCCGGCGCCGACGCCCACGCTGGCCGCCGCGCGCGACGAGCTGGCCCACGGCCTGCGCGGCCTGCTGGGCGACGAGGTCCGGTTCTGTGACACCGCCGGCGACGCGACGCTGATCGTCGGCACGCCCGCGGGCGCGCTGGGCCTGGACAGCGGCGCGATCGACGACGGTTCGCCGCTGTTCGGGCTGTTCTGGATGACCACCGACGCCTTCGTGATTGGCACGGTGCCGGTGGGCGCGCGCGCGGCGCTCATGATCGCCAGCTTTTACGAACCGGGCGTCCTCTACGGCGTGTTCCATTTCCTGCGCCTCTTGCAGACGGGCGCGCCGCTGGACGCGATCGCCGTGGAGAGCGGACCGCAGTTCGGCCTGCGCATGCTCGATCACTGGGACAACCTGGACGGCAGCATCGAGCGCGGCTACGCGGGCCGCTCGCTCTGGCGGTGGGACGAGCTGCCGGGCACGATCTCGCCGCGCCTTCGCGACTACGCGCGCGCCAACGCGTCGGTCGGCATCAACGCCGCCGTGCTCAACAACGTCAACGCCAGCGCGCTGATCCTGACGCCCGTCTACCTGCACAAGGTCGCCGCGCTGGCGGACGTGTTCCGGCCCTGGGGCATCCGCGTTTTCCTCTCGGCGAATTTCAGCGCGCCCATCGATCTCGGCGGCCTGCCGACCGCCGATCCGCTGGACGACGCGGTCGCCGCCTGGTGGCGCGCCAAGGCCGACGAGATCTTCGCGCTGATCCCCGACTTCGGCGGCTTCCTGGTGAAGGCGAACTCCGAGGGACAGCCGGGCCCGCAGGACTACGGACGGACGCACGCTGATGGCGCCAACCTGCTGGCCGACGCCCTCGCCGGCAACCCGAACGCGATCGTGATCTGGCGGGCGTTCGTCTACAAGGCCGATGTCGACGAGGATCGCGCGAAGCAGGCGTTCGCCGAGCTGGCGCCGCTGGACGGGCAGTTCCGCCCCAACGTGCGCATCCAGATCAAGCACGGCCCCATCGACTTCCAGCCGCGCGAGCCCTTCCACCCGCTGTTCGGCGCGCTGACGCTGACGCAGACGTTCCTGGAGCTACAGATCACGCAGGAGTATCTGGGCCAGGGGACGCACCTCGCGTATCTGGCCCCGCTGTTCAAGGAGGTGCTGGACGCGGACACGTACACGACCGGCCCGGGATGGACGGTCGCGCGCATCGCCGACGGAACGCTGCGCGCCGCCGGCATGGGCCACCTGATCGGCGGCATCGCCGGCGTCGCGAACGTCGGCGACGATCCGAACTGGTGCGGCCATCCGTTCGCGCAGGCGAACTGGTACGCGTTCGGCCGCCTCGCCTGGAACTACCACCTGGCGCCGGCCGACATCGCCGACGAATGGCTGCGCATGACGTTCACGCGCGACGACCGCTTCGTCGCGCCCGTGAAACAGATGATGCTCGCGTCACGCGAGGCGGTCGTCGATTACATGACGCCGCTGGGCCTGCACCACATCATGGCCGAGGGCCACCACCACGGTCCCGGCCCGTGGGTCGACGGCGCCGACGCGGGCCGCGCCGACTGGACGTCGGTCTACTATCACCGGGCCGACGCGGACGGCATCGGCTTCGATCGCACGGCGACCGGCAGCGACGCCCTCGCGCTCTATCGGTCGCCGCTACGCGAGCAGCTCTCCGACGTCGCGAGTTGTCCGGAAAACCTGCTGCTGTGGTTTCACCACCTCCCCTGGGACCACCGCATCCGCTCTTCGGGACGCACGCTGTGGGACGAGCTCTGCCACCGCTACAGCGCCGGCGTCGACGCCGTCCCCCGCATGCAGGCGACCTGGGACGGCGTCGCGGCGTTCGTCGATCCGGCGCGCCACGCCCACGTCCAGCAGCTGCTCGCGATCCAGGAACAGGAGGCGCGCTGGTGGCGCAACGCCTGCCTGCTCTACTTCCAGACGTTCTCGCGGCGCCCGCTTCCCGACGGCCTGGAACCGCTGCAGGGAACGCTGGACGACTACCGCAACTTCAAGGCGTGACGTCGCCGACGAACGACGTCACCGAACGCCCGGGCAGCATGTACGTGAACGCGCCGTCGACGATGTTGACGGGCGTTTGCGCCTCCAGGTTCTTTCCGGCCGCCGTCATCCAGGGCACCACCTGCGCCAGCGTGCCACCCGCGATCGTGAAATCCTGGCTTCGCTCGTTCGCCAGCGTGTTGAACGCCACCACGACGACGCGCGTCCCCGTCGGATCCTTGAACGCGCTGACGTTCACGTAGTCCTGCGGTTTCGGCGTCACCGCCACGCGCACGAAGCCGGGACGAACGAAACGGCTCCAGTTCCCCATCGCCCACGCCCTCGGCAGCAGCGCGTTGTTCGCAGCCAGCGCGCCGTTGCCGCCGCCGGTGCCCGGCATCAGCCACCAGTAGTGGAAGGCGGTGACGCCGCCGTTGACCAGGTTGTCGTGAATCATCTGCGCGACCCGGATTCCCGAGTCGATCGTCGTGTCCAGATTCTTGTTCACCTTGTCGTCGGAGACTTCCGTCTCCCACAGCGACTTTCCGGCGGCCTTCGCCGGCTGGTAGTCGTAGGGCGTTCCCGCGTAGTAGTGCATCGCGACCGGGCCGATCATCCCGGCCGCCGCCGTGTCCGCCATCAGCGGATCGGCGTAGCGCGCGAACTGATCCCAGCCCTGCGTCTCCGGCGCCATCACCGGCACCGTCTGACCCGCGGCCGCCAGCGCCGGCCCCAGGAAGTCGCGCACGAACGTGAGCATATCGGGGGGGTCGTACCGGCAGGTGTCCCAGGTGGCGGTGTAGTTCGGTTCGTTCTGCGCCGAGATCGCGACCAGCGGAACACCCTGCGCGGCCATCGACGACGCGAAGCTGGCCAATCGGTTCGCCCAGTCCTGCCGGTGCTCTGGCAGCAGCTTGCCGCCGTTCGTCGTGCTCCCGTTGTCCTTCCATTCGCCAGGCGGCGACCAGGGCGCGCCCCACACCTTGGCGCCGCGCGCGACCGCCTTTTGCGCGGTCGGAAGCTCGAACGTCATGCCTTCCGGCTTGATCTGCACGCGCAGCAACGACAGGCCGATCCCGACGTCGGGCGAAAAGAACTGGTCGGCGAGCGTGTCGCTCAGGTTATTCGCGGTCCAGGCGCTGGATGCGCCGAAGCCGTCGATGCGCTGGTAGCTCAGCGTCAGGTCGACCTCGGCCGGCCCGGGCGGCTGGGGCGGCATGTAGTCGGGCCGATCCCCTGAATCGAAGCAGCCGGCAACGCCGCCAGCGGCCATGAAAAGAGCCGCCAGCAGGCGGCGGGTGTAACCAAGCGAAGTCATCGAGGAAGCGATTCTAACCGGGCGGCACCGAAGCGGCACCGCCCGGGTTGCTGCAAAAAATTGCTGCGACTAACCGCGAGTTACTTCTTGCAGTTGTCCTCGCCCATGAGCGTGAAGCCCTTGCCCATGTCGATCTCGAGCTTGTGGAAGCCTTCCTTGCCGCCCGGCTTCATGCCCATGGTCTCGCGGGTCTTCATCCTCATGCCCATCATCCGGCTCTCGCCGGTGTAGGTGACGCTGTCGCCGGTGATCTTGCCGGCGCCCACGCCGAGGCCGCCGGCCGTGTCGACGCCGGTCACCATGATCTCCTGCGCGCCGGGATCGAAGCCGATGTAGAACGTGCCCTTCATCGGCATGTCGACGCCCTTCTGCTTCTTCACCTCGTAGTCGCCACGGTAGAAGAACCCGTTCAGGTCCTTCTTGAACTTCACTGACGACTTCGCGGTCACCTCGGGCGAGCCCGGGCCGAACGCGCCGGCGGCGAACTTGGTGTCGCACTTCCAGCTGCCCTCGAACGGCTTCATGAACGCCTCCAGCTCCTTCGCTGGCTTCGGCGGCTCCATCTTCGGCGCGGCCGGAGCGGCAGCGGCCGGCGCGGCGGCGGCCGGAGCGGCAGCGGCCGGAGCGGCCGCGGCCGGCTTGGCGGCGGGCGCGGCGGCCGGAGCGGCAGCGGGTGCGGTGGCGGGGTGAGCAGCGGGAGCGGCGGCGGGAGCGGGCGCAGCGGCCGGCTTCGGCGCCTGCGCCGACGCCGTGCCTGCCGCAGCCAGCAGGACGGTTGCGATCGCGAAATGGGTCTTGGTCATTGGGAGCCTCCTCCAGGTCCGATGGAAAACGGGAAAGTAACCCCATCCGGAGTTATGTCAAAGGGTTTCAAAGGGTTGGCAGTCGATCATCCTTTGACCGCGCCCGACGTCAGGCCGCTGATGAACTCCTTCTGGAGGAAGAAGAACAGCACCGCGGGCGGGATCATCGCCAGCGCGGTGCCGGCCAGAAAGATCCCCTGCTTCATGCGGTGGACGCCCAGGAACAGGTTCAGCACCACCGGCACCGTCAGGTTGTCCTCGCTGTGCAGGAAGACGTTCGGCGCGAAGAAGGCGTTCCAGTTCGCCAGGAAGGCGACCAGGCAGAACGCCGCCGCCATGGGCCGCACCAGCGGCATGACCACGCGGAAGTAGATGCCCAGCTCGCTGCAGCCGTCCAGGCGGGCCGCGTCCAGCATCTCGTTCGGCACCCCGACGCACGCCTGCCGGAACAGAAACGTGCCGTAGGTGCTGATCATGGTCGGGATGATCAGCCCCGGCAGCGAGTCGACCAGCCCCAGGTCGACAACCATCTTGTACAGCGGTGCCAGCAGCAGCACCGGCGGGATCATCATCGATCCCAGCATGAACAGCATCAGCGACGCCTTGCCGCGGAACTCGTACTTCGCCAGCGCGTAGCCGGCCAGCGACGAGAAAAAGATCTGAAGCGTCGTGGTCACCGTCGCGACGACGGTCGAATTCAGGAAGTACTCCCAGAAGTAGACCGGCCCGCGCAGACTGGGACGTCCCTCGAACAGCTTGCGGAAGTTGTCCAGCGTCAGGGTCTCGGACCATTTCGAGGGCGGCGGGAAGAACACGTACTCGCTGAACGCGGCGGTGGTCTTGAACACGGCCGGGACCAGCCACACGAACGGCGCCAGCACCAGCAGCGCGCCCACCACGATCACGGCTGCGCGCGCGGTCCAGCGCGCGTTCGCGCGGCTGCGCACGCGGACGACGACGTACGCGACGACCAGACCGATGAGCAAGTAATGAAGGACGCTCATGGGCGGCTCCGACGGCGGCGGGTGTAGATCCGCCACGCCGACGATCCCAGCAGCAGCAGCGCCGCGACCGCGAGCAGCGCGGCGCGCAGGGGGTCGCGGGAATGCGCCAGCGGAACGGCCTTCGTGCGCCGGGCCGCCAGGTCGGCGAACGCGGCGTGGCTGGCGGCCGGCGGCATGGGCTCGGGATTGGAGATGAGTCCCAGCAGCGCCGCGCGCGCCTCCGCGAACGACAGCGGCGCCGCGTCCCACGACGCGTGCGCCCGCGGGCCGGCCTCATCCAGCGCGGCGGGCAGCGCGCGCGCGACCAGGGCCGCCGTCTCGTCGGGGTGCTCGCGCGCCGCCAGCGCGATCAACGCCGCGTCTTCGACGCCGCGCCGGATCGCCTTGAGGCGCAGCGAGGGCAGCACCGCGGCCAGGCCCAGCGACGACGCCGCGAACCGCCCCTGCTGGCGACCCGGATACAGCAACAGGCCGTCGCCCAGCGCCGTGTCGCCGTCGGCGTTGTGGAAGGTCTCGGCGGTGACGAACGGATCGATCGCGCCCTGCCCGCCGCGGTTGCTGTCGTCCCAGAAGATCGACTCCCAGTAGAACCAGCGCTCGATCGCCATCGTGGCCGCGATCCAGCCGTTCGCGACCAGGCCGCGTGGATCGACGTCCAGCATCAGCGGGCCGGTGGCGGGCAGGATGCCGTTGTAGATGAAGGCGCGGCGTCCCGCGGCGCGCGCCTCCGCCGGCGTCGCGCGCGTGAACCCGCCCGCGGACAGCATCGCCACGTCGACGTCCTGCTGGGCGGGCGGATCGTCGCAGGTCTGCGCGACGGCCAGCGGGCGCGGCGGCGGATGGCCCGCGAGCGCGCGCTTCCAGTCGCCCGCGCGCGGGCTCTTGCACGATTCGTCGATCGCGTAGAGGAAGGTGTCGAGACCCGCCGGCAGGCGCGCGACCATCGCGTCGACGCGCGCCAGCACCGCCGGTGTCGGCTCGCCGAGATCCCCGTACGTGCCCAGCGCGACGACGGCGGGTGGCTGCCCGGCGCCGGGGCCGCGGTAGCCGGCGGCCTCGCTGAACAGCGTGCCGTCGTACACCTTCGACAGGCGGTCGACGTCGGCCACCTCGAGCAGCGGCGCGAGCGCGTCGATGTGATGCGCGTGCAGGAGCTGCCACAGCTGCCGCTCGACCGCGGCGCCGCTGTCAGCGCCGATGCGGGTCGAGAGGCGCTCGGCCTCGTAATAGATGAAGACGCTGGCGGCGCGGAACGGCAGCGGCGTGGGCCGAACGTCGATCGCGACCGTGAAGCGCGACAGCACCGCGCCGTCGCCTTCCACGGTCGCGACGCCGGCGTAACGTCCGGGCGGCGAAGCGTCCGGCACGTCGACGTCGACCCAGAACGCGCCCAGCGCGCCGGCGGGAACGGCGGGCGGTGGCATCACCGGCGTCGGATCGACGGCGGCCGGCAGCAGCGCATCCGGAACGTCGCCCAGCATGTCGGCGTCGGATGGCCGGGCGCCCGGCCGCCAGGCCAGCGACTCGCCGGCGACGCGGTCGTTGCGCGAGCGGCGATCGACGCGCAGGTAGTGCTCGCGGAACACGGCCGCGCGCAGCCGCGCCCCTTCCGGTCCCGCGAGGTCCGACAGGGTCAGCGCGGCGGCCCGTACCGGCGCCGCGCCCGCGACCACGACGACCTGAAACGCGACGGTCTCCCCGCGCAACGCGACCCGCGCCACCTGGCCGCCGTCCGCCGCCAGCGGCTCCCCGGCGCGCCGGGCCACGACCGTGTCGGCGCGGCGCAGGCGGACGTCGCCGTCGACCACGAACAGCGCCGCCGCGGCGCGCGCATCTCCCGCGCGCGCGATCGCGCACGCCGCCAGCACCACCACAGACCAGCGCCGGGCCACGATCTCAATCCTCCGTCAGCCGCGCGAAGCGAATCTGGATCAAGCTGATGGTGAAGATGATCAGCGCGATCACCCACCCGACCGCCGATCCCAGCCCCAGATCGCCGGTACGGAAGCCGTTGTAGTTGAGGTACGTGATCAGCGTGAGGCCCGCGTTCTTCGCGCCGTAGCCGTAACTCTCGGACAACAGCGTCAGGGGCAGCTCGAACAGCTGGTACGAACCGATCACGGTCATGATCACGACGAACACGACGACGTGGCGCATGGACGGCAGCGTCACGTGCCAGAACACCTGCCACGCGCTGGCGCCGTCGATGCGCGCCGCTTCTTCCAGCGACTTGTCGACCGTCTGCAACGCGGCCAGGAAGTAGACCATGTTGAACCCGACCCACAACCACAGTGACGCCATCACGATCGCCGGCATGATCAGGCGCGGATCGGTCAGCCACTGCGCCTCCAGTCCCCGATGCAACAACTCCTGGAGGCCGCGCGGGATGAGGCCGTAGCGCGGCGTGAACAGCACGCTGAACAGGATCCCGACCAGCACCTGCCCGACCAGGTTGGGCGAGAAGAAGATCAGCCGGAAGATCGAGCGCACGCGCGAGCCGCTGCCGTTGAGCAGCAGCGCCAGGCCCATGGCCAGCGGCAACTGCACGCACACCGACACCAGCGCGAAGATCGTCGTGTTCAGCAGGGCCGCGTGGAAGTTCGCGTCCTGGAACAGGAAGCGAAAGTTGTCCAGCCCGACGAACGCCCGGCTGCGCGGCCCGTTGGTCTCGTAGAACGCGAGCACGATCGCGTTCACGAACGGCACGATCACGAACAGCGCCGTCAGGAACAGATACGGCGACAAGAACAAATACGGCGCCGGCCCTTTGTAGATCACCTTCCTTATCCTCCCTCTCCCCGCTTTGCGGGGAGAGGGTCGGGGTGAGGGCAAGCCGCCTGAGGCAGCGCTCGTCATCGCGTGGCCACCCGCAGCTTGTGCTCGCGATCCGCATACCGCCGCACCGCCGCCGCGCCCTCGGCGAGGTTCGCGCGAATCACCTCCATCAGTCCCGCCTCGCCGTGCTTCAGGAAGTGGTCGATCGACCGCGCGTACGCGAGATCCAGGTTGATGCGCGCCTGCGCCTCGACGGGGCTCGAGTACACGGCCGGCGTCTCGGGCGCCAGCGCCGCGTACATCCGACCGATCGGCAGGTTCGACCAGTACGGGTTCGGGCGCTCGAGCTCGGGCAAGTTCCAGGCGTCCTTCAGCACCGGAATGATGTTCGTCGCCAGGAAGCGCTGCCCCTGGTCGCGGCCATCGAAGTAGAGGAACTTCGCCAGCTCCCACGCCAGCTCGGGATTCTTCGTCCCCTTCATGATCATCAGGCCCGTACCGCCCCACACCGAGGTGCGGCGGCCGCCCGGCTTCCAGGCGGGCAGCGGCATCAGCGCCATCTTCCCCTTCAGCGACGGGACCTCGTCCTCGAACACCCAGCTTCGCCAGTCGGGCGCCCACTGGAACACCACCAGCCCGTCGGTCATCGCCTTGCCGACCGACTGGCCCCAGCCGCAGTCGAACGCGATCTTGTGCGGGCCGTGCACCTGCAGGATGTACCAGCGAATCAACTCGGCGGTGTCCTCGGTCGCGAACGCGACGTTGCCCTGCGCATCGAAGAATTGCCCGCCTCGCTGCCACATCAGCGCGTCCAGGCTCCACGCGCCGTCGAAGCGCAGGTCGATCATGTAGTGGTCGAGCACCTTGTCGCCGTCGGCGTCGCGCGTGATGCGCTGGCCGACCTCGACGAACTTGTCCCAGGTGTCCAGCTGCGACACGTCGATGCCCAGCTTGGCGACCAGATCGGTCCGGTACGCCAGCATCAGCGGGTGCACGTCGTGCGGCAGCGCGTAGATCCGGCCGCGCGCGGACCACAGGCTGAAACGCGATTCGACGATCCGATCGTAGAGGCCGTCGCGGTGCAGGCGATCGGTGAGATCCATGACGCCGAAGTCCTCGGCCGGCCCGCGCGTGAAGGTGCCCAGCGTGCTCTCGAACATCTCCGCGAGGTCCGGCGTCTCGGTCCCGGCGAGCACCGCGTTCTGCACGCGCGCCTGCAGCGAGGCCCAGTTCACCAGCTGCAGCTGCACCTTCACCCCATGCTCCTGCTCGAAGCGCGGGATCGCCTTGCGGTAGGCCGCGTAGTGCGCGTCGGTGTGCGTGACCACGACCAGGTCGGGGCGATCGGCGTGGCGGCGCGCGGTCGCGATGCGCAGCCCCACTGACACGATCGCGATCACCAGCAGCGCGAACGGCGCCTTGCCGTAGGGATATTTGTCGATCAACGACACGCGCGCGCCCGCCGCCTTTCTACTAGAAAACGCCCTTCAAACGAAGGGTTCCACCGCTGACCGTCTTGTCAGGAAGGTTCCCGATGATCAGTTTTTTCCTGATCTATCTCGAACAACGACGGGGGGAACATGAAGATACTCGAGCATTCGTTGAGCCGTTCGATCCTGCGTTCGCTGGCGCTGGCCGCCGCGTTCGCGCTGGTGGGGCCGCGCGTCGTGCGCGCCGAGAGCCCGGCGGGCAAGGCCGGGAACGAGATGGAACGCAAAGGCAACGCCGCCGAGAAAGCCGCCGACGCCGAAAAAGCCAAGGGCAAGCGGATGGAGAAGAAGGGCGAGGCGATGGAGGACGCCGGCGACAAGAAGGACAACAAGGCCCAGGAAGAAGCCGGCAAGAAGATGAAGAAGAAGGGCGAGGCGACGCGGAAGTCCGGCGAGGCGCACCACGAGGCGGCCGAGCAGATGGAGAAGTCGGGCGCCAAGGCCGAAGAGGCGGGCGCGAAAGCCGAGAA
>Ga0070673_100001719_pt1 | contig 13009 bp, 9 predicted proteins | sample KBSM23metaG_FD_65342 | JGI IMG/M metagenome (GOLD analysis project Ga0070673, IMG submission 65342) | Miscanthus rhizosphere microbial communities from Kellogg Biological Station, Michigan, USA - KBS M2-3 metaG | ecosystem: Host-associated > Plants > Roots > Rhizosphere > Soil ... | reverse complement strand
TCGAACGCATCTACGACATGATGACCGTCGTTTTTGTCTTCGCCATAAATTTACTTTGGTTTCATCCGACGTCAGGAGATGTTGAGGCCTTTCGTCATGTGCGCCAGTTTGGAGTTGGATTGGTGGTGGCAGGCGCGGTTGGTCTTGGGGGTCTTTTATTGTTTCGAATGAAGTCCGCCTCCGTGCTTAGTTGGTTGCAGCGACGCTTCCATGTTCAAGAGAAGCCGCCAGGAAGAATTAAGAAAGCTATTCTCAGTTTGCTTGACCAACTTGCGCGTGCATTACGGGTCTTATCGAATCCGCGCGACCTGGCCGTTACGGTCGGTTGGACGATAGCGCTTTGGGGCTCGATCGTAATCGGAAACTTATTTGTATTTAGAGCTTTCGATCTTCGGGTTGGCGGTCATCCGTTTGGGCTGACTGAATCGCTTTTCATTCTCGGATGGTCGATGGTTGGTTCAGCCGTGCCAACACCCGGCGGTGCTGCTGGAGCATTCCACGCTGCTACCGGTGCCGGTCTCTTTTTTGTCGGCGTCCCAAAAGAACAAGCAGCTGCGGTAGCCATCGTGCTGCACCTCGTCGATTTTGGTCCAGCGGCGTTGTGTGGGTTGTTCTACTTCTTACGCGGCGATATTAACTTTGATCGTTTGCGGAACTTGATCAAGTCGGATGCAGTTGAACACGCAGTTGAGGACGAAACGATTACTGCGACGTAACGGCTGTTGGTGTCAGCGATCGTATCTACAATAATCCCTGTGAGGTCCCTATGAAGTGTCCATTCTGTGGGTTTCTTGAAGACAAAGTTGTTGACTCTCGCGAGTCGCGTGAAGGCGACGCCATTCGACGAAGAAGGGAATGCCTGCGGTGCGAAAGGCGCTTTACTTCGTACGAACGAATCGATGAAATTCCTTACATGGTGATAAAGAAAGACGGTCGCCGTGAGAACTTCGATCGCAACAAGGTAATGGCAGGTCTGCTTCGCGCTTGTGAGAAACGGCCAGTGCCTTCTTCTAAATTGGACTCAATCGTTAACGCTATTGAAAAATACGTGCAGGAGTCGCCGGAGCGCGAACGTCCCACAAGCAAGATCGGTGAGATGATCATGCGTCGGCTAAAAGAGCTGGACAAAGTCGCGTACGTTCGCTTTGCGTCTGTCTACCTTGAATTCGAAGACGTTTCTGAATTCATGAACGAGTTGAAGCACCTGGTGCGCGCGCGAGCATCCGGTCCGCAGGCGCGTAAAGCGTAGTTAGCACGAAAGGCAGTAGAGTCATGAAGACTGTGCGGGTGGCGGGTCTCGAACGATTGGAGTTGCAGCGACTGCGCGATCGTGTGGGACGTTTGTTCGCTGCTCTTCAGGAAGCAATGGAAGTGGAAGCGCCGTTAGCTAGTGCGACGTGGGCGCCCCCAGTTGATCTGTGTGAGTCCGAGAAGGAACTGCACATTCGCATGGAATTGCCCGGCGTTTCGGTAGATCACATTAAGATTGGGCTAACGAATGACAAACTGCGCGTAAGCGGCGAAAAGAAACGGCGGGTACCTCGAAACCGAATCACTTCGCATCTCTGTTCGGAGCGCAATTACGGGGCGTTTGCGAGAATTGTCCCGCTGCGTTGGACGATAAACGTGAAAGCTGCGTCGGCTGAAATTGCGAACGGCGTGTTGACGATACACTTGCCAAAGGCGGAAGACCGGCGCGGCAAAGAGTTTAATGTGCCAATTACCGATAATAATGCTGATTAAGAAACACGACTAAAGACGACAGGCAAATACAAGAGTAGAATTCAACATCATGGCTATCGTGAACGAAGAAGAAATTACAACAGCTCTGGAAACTGCGGACGCCGATCAACAATTGCAGATTCCAAACGAACTGCCGGTCTTGCCTCTGCGGGACATCGTCATCTACCCCTTCATGATTGTTCCGCTGTTTGTCTCGCGTGAGAAATCAATTCGCGCGGTTGACGAAGCGTTGGGCGAGAACCGAATGATTCTGCTGGCCTCGCAAAAGGATCTCGATAAGGAAGAACCCACGGCGGACGATCTCTATCGGGTTGGCACAGCGGCTGTGATCATGCGCATGCTGAAGCTACCAGATGGCCGCATTCGAATTCTGGTGCAGGGACTTGCTCGCGCAGAAGTGGATTCAGTTGATACCAGCGGTGAATTCATCAGCGCTCGTCTGCATGTGGTCCAGGAAGTGTTGCCGCCCGAGCGTTCGCTGGAAGTTGAAGCCTTGATTCGCAACGTCCGTGGATCGATGGAGAAGGCGATCAATCTTGGCAAGAACATTTCACCAGAAGTAATGGCGATCATTGCCAACCTCGACGACGCTGGCCGGCTCGCGGATCTTTCTGCGTCCAACCTTGAGCTCAAAGTTGAAGACGCTCAGTCAGTGCTTGAGATTGCAGATACCACTACACGTCTCCGCCGTGTGAATGATCTGTTGAATAAAGAAATTGAAGTGCTGACCGTGCAGCAGGAGATTAATACCCAAGCGCGCGCGGACATCGATCGTTCGCAACGCGAGTTCTATCTTCGCCAGCAAATGAAAGCGATTCAATCGGAGTTGGGCGAAGGAAATGAGCTCGCGGAAGAAATCGCGCAGTTCAGAGAAAAGATCGAATCGGCGAACATGCCGAAGCCCGCCGAGGAAGAAGCGCTGCGACAGTTGAAGAAGCTCGAACGCATGCACCCGGACTCAGCTGAAACTGCAACTCTCCGCAATTGGATGGAGATCATGACGGAGTTGCCCTGGTCCAAGGCTTCAGTCGATAACCTCGATCTCGCGAAAGCGGAAAAGATTCTTAACGAAGATCACTACGGACTCGAAAAGATCAAGGACCGGATTATCGAAGCGCTCGCGGTTCGAAAGCTTAAAGAGAAACCAAAGGGACCGATTCTTTGTCTCGTTGGACCTCCCGGAGTTGGCAAGACCTCGCTCGGACGCTCGATTGCTCGCGCGCTCGATCGCAAGTTCGTGCGTTTGTCACTGGGCGGAGTACACGATGAAGCAGAAGTACGCGGGCACCGGCGTACTTATGTAGGCGCTATGCCGGGTCGTGTGATTCAGGCAATTCAACAAGCCGGAACAAACAATCCGCTGATCATGCTAGACGAGATCGACAAGGTCGGCGCAGACTTCCGTGGCGATCCATCGTCAGCCTTGCTTGAAGTTCTTGATCCTGAACAGAACAACACGTTCCGCGACAATTATCTTGGAGTGACTTTCGATCTTTCCAACGTCATCTTCATGACGACAGCGAACGTGCTCGATACTATTCAGCCGCCCTTGCGTGACCGCATGGAGATCATCCGCCTTGCTGGTTACACGGAAGAAGAGAAGCGCGAGATCGCGCGCCGGCATCTGCTGCCAAAACAGATGGAAGAGAACGGAATCTCTTCAAAGGATCTTCATCTTTCAAACACTGCGTTGACGGGAATCATCCAGCAGTACACGCAAGAGGCTGGCTTGCGTCAACTGGAGAGGGAAATCGGCACGATTTGCCGCAAAGTGGCGCGTAAGCTTGCCGAAGGCCATAAAGGCGCGATTCGTGTTTCGGGTAAAAATCTTCATGAGTTTTTAGGCGCACCCAAAATCATTCCTGAAGAAGTGCTGAAGCAGGATCAGGTTGGTGTAGCCACAGGGCTTGCCTGGACAGCTGTGGGAGGCGACGTGCTTTTCATCGAAGCCCTGCGCATGAAAGGCAAAGGCAATCTGGTTCTGACCGGACAGTTAGGCGAAGTGATGCGCGAATCGGCTCAAGCTGCGTACTCGTACGCCAAGTCACGAGCTAAAGAGCTGGAGATAGAGGAAGAAGATTTCAGCAACTACGACCTTCATATTCACATTCCTGAAGGCGCAATTCCCAAGGACGGGCCCTCTGCCGGCATTACTTTAGCGACGGCGATGGTTTCCGCATTGTCATCTCGACCGATTCGCAAAGATGTCGCCATGACCGGCGAGATCACGCTAAGAGGAAACGTGCTTCCAGTGGGGGGTATCAAGGAAAAGGTACTTGCCGCGAGACGGGCTCGGGTTTCGACCATAATTCTGCCGGCGCTGAATAAGCGTGACCTCGACGAAGTACCCAAGGAGCCTTTTAAGGATATTCGGTTCGTCTTCGTCGAACACATGCGTCAGGTATTTCGCGAAGCCCTGAAAGAAAAAGTAACGCCTACTGCTCCGCCCGGGCCCCGACCCCAACGGATGCCTCAGGCGGCTTCAGGTCGAGTGGCTCAACCGAAGTTGTAATTCCGGGCCGTCCAGTGAGGCAATCAAATCCGGATCTCGTGCATCTCTTAACCGCGCGGAACATTGACCAGGGCCGAGCGTGTTAAAGGTCGTCGCGAGTTCAGACAAGGTTGGGAGGCCGGGTTTATCGACAGCGTTAGAAGCTTGAAATTCCTCAACAAAGTTGGAAAAGTTGGGCTTTTTGAGGTTTTCTAACACTGGACTATTGTTTGACACTGTCCAAAACCGTGTGGTAGCCTCTCGGCAGTTTTTGGCGCCCTTCCAGCAATTACGCTGGCGCCAATCTTTGGATTAGGAAGGTCAATCAACCTCGCGCTTGTAAGTGCCATCGAATGCATCCGATTAACCGTGCGCGGTAATCGAATGCGTTTACAGGAAAACTGGAAAAGGGAGAACGCGATTTAATGGTTTTGAGCTTTGCTCGTTTCGCAGTTTGCGCAGTAGTTGTAACCGGCCTTGGGGCCTCAATCGTACCCGCGCAAATTCCGGCTGGTTCATCCGCTCGTTCTATTCCTACAGACGTTGACCGAACCAACACCCAAGTTTCCCAGTTGATCGCCCGCGCCGAAGATCATTTTCGCAAAGGCAAACTAAATCTCGACGACAACAAGCGCGAAGCAGCGCGCGATGAATTCGACCAGGCAGTCGACACATTGCTTGAGTCAGGTTTGGACGTGCGCGCGAATCAGCGTCTGCAGACTTTTTATCTCGAGCTCGTTGAGCGCATCTACCGCGAAGAAGTTCCTATCGGTCACGGCTTGCCGCACGCTACCACTTCGCTGGTTGCGCAAAACGGTCAAACGCCGAGCCAGGAAAAGATGCAGGCTCCGCCGCAAGTCGGTTTCCGCGAGCAAAAGTTTGATCCGTCACCGCTTGATGAATTAAGCAAATTACAGCTGACCGCAGAGGAACAAAACGTTTCTCAGGAAAGTTTGGACGCGCTCGCTCAAGCGCAGGGTAATGTCAACTTCTCGTTCACGCTCAATCCGCTAATTCAGCAATACATCAATTACTACCAGGGCCGCGGTCGTTCGACGATGGAATCCGGTCTGCGTCGTTCCGGACGCTACATGGCTCTCGCACGAAAGATTTTTAAGGAAGAGGGCGTGCCCGTTGATATCGCGTGGCTGGGTCAGGTCGAGAGCGCCTGGCGTCCCAACGCTCTGTCACATGCGGCAGCGTCTGGCCTCTGGCAGTTCGTTCCCGGCACTGGTCGCCAATACGGCTTGCGCCAATCTGCTTGGATCGATGAGCGCAATAGTTTTGAACAAGCGACTCGCGCTTCTGCTCGTTATCTGAAAGATCTCGCCAAGCGCTACAACAACAATTGGGAACTGGCGATGGCCGGTTACAACACCGGCGCAGGAAATATCGATCGCGGTATCGCGAGAGCAGGCACAGCCAATTTCTGGACCATCTATCCGTACCTTTATCAGGAAACGCGGAATTACGTACCGAACATTCTGGCGACGATTCTGATCGCGAAGAATCCTGAGAAGTATGGCTTCGCAGGCATCCGTCCCGAGTCACCGCTTTCTTATGATGTGGTCCAGTTGCCGACGACTACGAGTCTGCAATTGATTGCCGATGCCACGGATTCGAGCGTTGATTTCATTCGCAGTATCAATCCGGAATTGCGACGCGACGTAACGCCGCGCGATGGTGTCTACAACGTACGCGTCCCGGCAGGCCGCTCGAAGCAACTGGTTGCAGTGTTGAAGAGAATTCCTGGTGATCAACGTGACACGGCTCGTGTGATTTCAGTTGTGCCGGGTGAAGATTTGCAGGGTGTCGCCAACCGTACAGGAGTTTCGGTAGCACAACTCGAAGCGGTCAATCATGGCGTCGATCTAAAGAGCACTTCAAAACTCGTGGTGCCGTCAGGCGGCATCAAGCTCGCCAGTTGGAGACGTGCTAAACCCACCACTGAAGAACCAGCACCAGCTGCGCCATCTATCACTAAGATCAAGGCTCGGAAAGGCGACACGATCGCGAAGATCGCTGAAGCTCATCACGTGCAGGCAAGTGACGTCGCTCGGCTGAACGGCTTACCAATCAACGGTGAGCTGCAGGCAGGACAGGAAATTAAATTGCCAGCATCGGCTGCCGCTCCTTCACCGACACCGAAATCTCGTCACCGCCGACGATAAGCATTTCCTCGGCGCTGATCATTAACAAGCGCGCCCTCGTTATTCGAGTGGCGCGCTTTGTTACTTCAAAAGCTCAGTCCACTACAACGACCACCGAAGAATAGTCATTGCTATTTGGGAGGAGGTCGTGTACTTTGCCGAATCTTTCCGCGGTTGCTTAGTAACATCGCCAGAGCACTACGCGGACAGGCTATCCCAGCTCAAGCTTCCCACCATTTCTGATTCGACCGAGAGAGAACTCCGTATGGATACTGAAGATAGAGCATCCAACTCAAATGCGAATGTAGTTGATATTGCTCAAGCCAAATTCGAATTAGAAAGGTGGCAGGCTGAAGAGGATATCAAACTTAAACTCGGCGAACTCGAGATTAAAAGGGAAGACATCAGACTTCGGAATGATGAGCTAAGAATCAAGGAGAAGGAGTTAACAAGATCAAAGTGGTCAAACCCTCTTATGTTGGCCATTGTCGGTCTTGCTACTACGCTGTTGGTCAGTACAGTGCAAAGCTGTTCGCAGGCTGAATCCAACAGAAATTTGGAGCGTCAGCGATTCGAATCAACTTTAATTCAAAAAACACTTGAGCTGCCGACTCAAGAGAAATCCGCAGAGCGACTAAAGTTTCTGTTACAAGTAGGGCTGATTAAAGACGAGACTGGCAAGATAAAATACTACGTCGATAACCCCACTGAAATTCCTTTACAAGGCGTTACCTTCTCTTCGTCCGAGGTATTAACACCGGATATCAAATCTGGTGTGGAGAAGTCCTTGGCTAAGTTTCAGAGATACCTGACGGGAATGGGGTTTGATATTGCCGGAAGGAAGATAACTGTAAACATAACCTCCAAAGCCGAAGTCCAGGCTAATGCGTTCATTGAGGATATCAAGGGTCTGCCGACCCTTTCTCTAGGCCCATCCGTTGCCAAGGACGAAACTGCGATCCTACAACAATATGCCCTCTATATTTTGCGCAGTCACAGGGCTGATCTAAAGGTAGAAGACGAAGAGCAACACCGCGCTCTTGCCGCTTTGTGGTGGGGCTTGGCCGATTATTTGAATTGCAGTTATCGTAACGATCCTGTTGTGGGTCCAATTCTAGGACCGCAGTTGAAATTGCCATACCTGCGAAACCTTGATAACCAGCTCAAGTTTAGCGAAATGGACGAGCACACTTCTGTCTATAAGGCCGGAGAAACTTGGGGAGGCGCGCTCTGGGAACTTCGGGATAAATTAGGCCAAGACTTGGCTGACAAGGTGTTCTTTGACGTTTGGGCTAATGTGCAAAGGAACGATGACGCCCAGAGAATTGTTCAAAGGATCTTGGATAGCGATCAGTCCATTGAAAGTGGAAAGCACGCAGAAGAGATCCGCACCGTGTTTACTCGTCGCGACTTGAAGCTTTGATGATACGCCCGATGGTTTCCGTTATTGGACTGAAGTCTTTCTAAGCAATTACCAACCTTTTCCTTGAAAGCTTTTGTCCTATACGCGATGGAACTATGCTTTGATCACAAAGGTGAAACGCATACTTCCGTTCTGGCGGAGCCACCGTGGTATCGAAATACAATCGTGGGGTGCTAATAGATCGTTTGCCAGGACGATCAACCTGAATTAAGCAGGCGTGCCTCGGTTCATTAAGTGGCGCGCTATTCGTCCCTTCATAACACAGCTACTTTTCACGGCCACCTCTTGAATAGTTGCTTCAAGTAGGAGGTCGTATGCTCTTTCGCACACTTTCAGCCGCCGTCTATGGAATCGATGCCGACCTGGTTGACATCGAAGTTGACCTCACGCCGGCGCGCGGCGAGTCCGATCAGACGCCAACAGTAACGATTGTCGGCTTGCCCGATGCGGCGGTGCGCGAATCGCGAGAACGTATTCGCGCAGCCATCACGAACTGCGGCTTCTTCTTTCCATTTCAAAAGACAACGATCAATCTCGCGCCAGCGGACGTGCGCAAGGAGGGCGCGAGTTTTGATCTTCCGATCGCGTTAGGAATTCTGGGAGCCAACGATGATCTCGGTGGCGATCCCGGTTTGACTGACATCATTTCAGTCGGAGAGTTGTCGCTTGATGGTCGTGTGCGCCCAATCAAGGGCGCGTTGCCGATCGCTATCCTCGCGCGCGAATCTTTGATCAAGTACGTGCTCGTGCCTGAAGAGAACGCGAAGGAAGCAGCGGTAGTCGCCGGCATTGCCATCTATCCCGTCACTCACTTGCGCGGTGCGGTTGAGCTGATCGCGGCCTTGAGATCTGATAATCCTCCAGAGCCACTCAAAGTCGATCCGTCCGAAATTCTTAGACACGCCGATCACTACAGCGTGGACTTTCATGAAGTGCGCGGGCAACAGTCAGCGAAGCGCGCCCTCGAGATAGCGTCCGCAGGTTCGCACAACATCCTTCTAATTGGACCTCCAGGTTCCGGCAAGACGATGTTGACGAAGAGGCTGCCGACGATCTTGCCGGCGCTCGAGTTCGAAGCAGCGATTGAGCTCACTAAGATTCATTCAGTCGCCGGGTTAACAGGAAGATCCGGTCTGGTTACAGAGCGGCCCTTTCGTTCTCCCCATCACACCATCAGCGATGCCGGCTTGATTGGCGGAGGTGCTATGCCTCGACCGGGTGAAGTCTCGCTGGCCCATCAAGGCGTGTTGTTTCTCGATGAGTTGCCTGAGTTTGACCGGAGCGTGCTCGAGGTCCTTCGTCAACCACTCGAAGATCAAAAGGTCACCATCAGCCGTGCTTCGATGTCGCTGACTTTTCCTGCTTCGTTCATGCTGGCGGCAGCCATGAATCCATGTCCGTGTGGCTTCTGGAATGATCCGACGCGTGAATGTCGCTGCTCGCCATTACAGATCCAAAGATACGTCGGTCGCATTTCTGGTCCATTGCTCGATCGCATTGACATTCATATCGATGTGCCCGCGGTGAAGTTTCGAGAGCTGACCGGAGACGTGGCGCCCGAGACTGAAGGTTCCAAGGAGATTCGTCAACGCGTCATAGACGCGCGTGAACGCCAAAGCAAACGTTTTGCTGGTGAGAGGATTTTCGCGAACTCAGCAATGACTCCTCGTCTCATTCGGCGCTTCTGTCGCATTGATGATGAAAGCGAGCAAATGCTCGAACGAGCTATGACGCGTCTTGGTTTGTCAGCGCGTGCTTACGATCGAATTCTGAAGGTCTCTCGCACCATCGCCGACTTGGAAGGCTGTGCTGATATTCGCTCTCCTCATGTCGCCGAAGCAGTGGGCTATCGATCGCTGGATCGCACTTACTGGACGTGAGCACCGAGTGCCTTGACATCGAATTGTTCGATGGCTCTCGCTACCAGATTCTTATTGACGCGTGTTGTCAACGCGCGTATCGTGAGCTCACTCAACAAACGGCCTCGGACTTTCACACCATCTCTGCTTTTAAGGCTATCGAGGCCAAACGCAACCGATCAGTCGAATCATTCACCTGCCGCGAAGGAGACGAATATGTCAGCACTTCACAAACGCATTGAGCTCATTTCTAACGTAGCCATCGTTCTGGTGGCAATCATGATCGGCACTCTCGTAATACAAAAATTAATTCGGCCAGCACCGTCAACTCCGCCGCGGCCTACCATTGCGGTGGGAAGCAAAGTCGAGTTGGCCGGCGTCGATTGGTCAAAGAACCATAAGACCGTCGTGCTTGCTCTCCAGAAAGGCTGTCACTTCTGTACGGAGAGCGCGCCGTTTTATCAGCAACTGGTCCAAGCAGCTTCCTCGAAGGGCGTAAAGATCGTCGCTGTCCTGCCGCAATCAGTTCAGGAGGCGCAGGACTATCTCAGTTCAATCGCAGTTCCGGTTTTCGATGTCAGACAATCATCTCTTAACCCACTCAAAGTTAGTGGAACTCCCACTCTTATTCTCGTTGACGACAAGGGACAAGTAGCGGCCTCATGGGCGGGTAAACTGCCGACTGCAAAAGAGGCAGAAGTGTTAGCAGCCTTATGAACCTACGCTAACGCTAAAGCAATCCAACGACTCTCACCTGAAGGAGGATTTAAATGACTAACTCTCATTACTATCCTGTAGTGCGGAGAATTGCAGTACTCGGAGTTTTGATCGCGGCATTAGGGGTGCTTATGCTCGAACGCCCCCCGGAGGTAAAGGCAATCAGCTGCGGTGACGCTTTTCTTGATTTCAGTGCTTGTTACTATTACTGTGCGGTGCAGAACGATTCATGCCTTCACGGGAATAATCCGGCCGTCTGCCCCGGGTTGATGGACAATTGTTTGAGAGGTTGCGATAGTTCGCATGTAGAGATGGGATCGGCCTGCGAGCTACTACACTATTCTCAGCCCTTCGTTCCCAATGCCACTTGCGAGGAGACTGCTGCGCGGCTGACCGCCAATTGCATTTCAGGAGCAGTACCGTTCGCTTATCGGGACTCGTATTTTTCATGCATGACCGAAATGAATGGTGATCCCTCCTACCTCCAATATTGCTGCGGGATCGCCGAGGAGAATTACCTTTACATAGGTTGCTACTGATTGGACCTATCCTCCGCTAACCAGATGGCAGGCGTTGAGCAACTCTCCTACGCCGTTTCGTCCCAGTTTGATTTCACTAATCTGGTGCTCAACGGCAGCTATGAAAAGATAGTTGCCAACGCCGTCATTTTGTTTTGCCAGCAACACTAGCGCGCATGGAGCGGGAATTTTGTTTGCTATGACAAAGCTGCTTTTTGAAGTCTTTGGTTATTTTAAACTCGACGTAGTCTCGCGTGCGTTCTCAAGTTTTCGTCGCTAATCATCACTCATCACTCTTGTAATCGCGGGTATTGCTCGCTATCTTCCTAGCTGCACATGTCGGAAGACTTCGGTTCTGTGATCTTTCACCCAAAATGGAGTGTGGCCTCTCCTAACAGGTGTCCGCTGGACTGATATCGAACCAAAGAAAGGCCGCTAGCAGCCAAGAAATTCGGGAACTTTCCAGTGACTCAAGGCAACGACGCCAGTAAAGCGACGCATCACACCCGCGTTTGCAGGGGTACTCAGAAACCTGGCACCAATGATCGCGCAATCTTGGGATGCTGAGGACGACGGGTATTGCCAGTTAATCCAGCGGAATCCTAAAGAATCGTGGCAAAAATATGTCCTCGATAGTCGTCGCAGCCACAGGGTTGTTGCTTGCCGGGACAGACGAATTCGTGACCGCACCCGAAAGTGGGAAACCGCAAACGACTGACTACGCCCTGGCACAAAAAGCCTCGGAAGGCGACATGGTCTCCTTCGAAGAGCTTTATCAGCGCCACAACCGGCGGGTTTATTCCCTCTGCTTGCGCATGACGGGTAACGTCTCCGAAGCTGAAGACCTTGCACAAGAGGTTTTCATCCAGCTCTTTAGAAAAATCGGAAGCTTTAGAGGCGAGTCTGCTTTTACCACTTGGCTGCACCGGTTGACGGTGAATCAGGTTCTGATGCACTTCCGCAAACGCGGCGTGCGCATGGAGCAGACGACCGACGATGGCGAGACACCGATCCAGATCGTGAAAGGCACCGAGAATCCAAACTCGATGCCGGTGGTCGATCGGATCGCACTGGACAAAGCAATCGCGCAACTTCCCCCGGGATACAAGATGGTGTTCACGCTCCATGACATTGAGGGGCATGAGCACGAAGAGATCGCGTCTATGCTCGGGTGTTCTGTTGGCACCTCCAAGTCGCAACTACACAAGGCACGAATGAAGTTGCGAGGATTATTGAAGCAACAGAATCAAAAGAAGTAGCTTCAAATATGCTAGTTAGGCTTTTGCAAGACTAACTGCACCAACACGCAAGGGTATTCAGGTTTTGCGAGGTCGCCTCGAAGGTTTTACGCGCAGTCTCCCTTTGATTGCATTACGAGGTTTACGCAGGGGTCAGGTTGAGTTCTGACGCGTGACGTTTTAGAGGTTGTGAGATGAACTGCGAACAATGTCAGGAATTGATTAGCGATCTCCTCGATGGTGGATTAAGCCACCAGGAAACATCGCTGCTCGACACGCATTTGGAAGAGTGTCTCGAGTGCACCGGCGTGCGCGAGGATCTGGAATCTGTGCTGAGCTTTTGCCGCGCGAATCGCGGCGTGTACGATGCCCCGCCAAATGAGCGCGCCTTATGGCTGCGTGTTCGCAACTCGATTGAAGCTAGTGAAGGCCGCGCGGCGACGAATTCATATCAACAGAAGAATAGTTGGAAAGACTTCTTCAATCGAACCTGGCAGGTTTCGTTTCCGCAGTTGGCAGCTTCAGTTGCGGCGCTCGTTTTGATCGTCGCGCTGGTGACGGTAGTCGGCCTCCGACGCATCGACAGCAACAACGCTGTTGCGGTGACTCCCAACGTTCTCATCAACGGCGGTTACAAATTGAACGACCGCATGTCGCAGCAACAACAGACAATTAGTTATTGGAATACTCGCATCACCACCAACCGCGCTCGCTGGAGTGCTCAAATGCGTGACACGTTCGATCGCAATCTCAATGTGATCGATCAGGCGGTGAACGATTCCCTGAATGAGTTGAATAAAAATCCCCACGACGAGGTGTCAGAGGAAATGCTGAATGCAGCGCTCAACGAAAAGATAGCGTTGCTGAAGG
>Ga0070673_100001718_pt1 | contig 13010 bp, 14 predicted proteins | sample KBSM23metaG_FD_65342 | JGI IMG/M metagenome (GOLD analysis project Ga0070673, IMG submission 65342) | Miscanthus rhizosphere microbial communities from Kellogg Biological Station, Michigan, USA - KBS M2-3 metaG | ecosystem: Host-associated > Plants > Roots > Rhizosphere > Soil ... | reverse complement strand
CATCGCGATGCTCGACGCGGTCACGGCGCTCCTGACCTACCAGGCGTCGATTGCCTTTGCCACCGGCGACACGCCGAGCCGCATGGGCAACCGGCATCCGTCGATCGCGCCCTACGACACGTTCACCGCGGCCGACGGGGAGTTCGTGCTGTCGGTGGGCAACGACGATCAGTTCCGCCGCCTGGCCGGGATCCTGCGGCGGCCGGAGCTCGGGATCGACCCGCAGTACGCGACCAACGCCGACCGGGTGCGCCACTACGACGCGCTGCGCGACACGTTGTCGCGGCTCTTCTCGTCATGGGCCCGCGCGGACCTGCTCGCGGCGCTGACCGCGGCCGGCGTGCCCTGCAGCGCGGTCCGCTCGGTGACGGAGGCACTTCAGGATCCACAGTTGTCCGCGCGCGAGATGATCGTCCCGCTCGAGCACGTGTCGGCCGGCGGCATCCGGGTGCTGGGGTCGCCGCTGAAGCTGTCAGAAACGCCGGCGTCCGTCCGCACACCGCCGCCGGCGCTGGGGCAGCACACGGACGCGGTGCTGAGGGAAATCGGATTGAGCGACAGCGACATCGCGTCGCTGCGCGCCGCGCGGGCGATCGCGTGAAGTCTTCCGCCTGAAGGCGGAAGCCACGGGTTGTCTTTATGAGCGTCCGGTGTGCTCTATGCGGGGCGCCTGCCTGATCTGAGATCCTGTGGCTTCCGCCTTCAGGCGGAAGTTCAGCGCTCGATGAACGGGATCAACTCTTCCAGGATCGCGGCGACGAGATCTTCCTGCGTGACGCCGGCGATCTGCGCCCCTTCGCCGACGATGCGTTCGGTGCTGACGATGCGGCGGCCGCGGCCGCGCGTCGAGCGCAGGAGCAGCGCGGGCTCGTCGCGATCGGTATCGAGCGACAGCTCGACGAACTCCTCGGCGGATCGCTCCAGGGACAGACGCACCGCCTCGCCCGGCGTGAATACCTTGAAGCGGTGCCCCTCCGCGGTGAGCGCGCCGGCCATCGTGTGAAACGTCGGCACCGCCACTTCGGGCAGCAGGCGCTCCCACGCGCGCCGGGCGTCGTCAACCCGCGTGCGCCGCTCCACCGAGCGCTTCTTCGCGTCGTCGATCGCGGAGCGGAGACGGCGTCGGAGGTCCGAAACTTCCATGCGGAAGATCGTATCTCAGGCGGGGGAATCCTTGAATCCCGGATCCCTAATCACTAATCCTGGATCGCTGATCCCGGATCGTCGATCCGCCGATGCGCGATCCGCGATTAGTGATTCGCTCCCGATGCCGGGATCCTCCCTGTGTTAATCGCCATCAGCCCCCCCAGCAGCGGAACCACGCGGCACTCTGTGAAACCCGCGTGCTCGAGCATGGCGGCGACGCCGTGTGCCCCGGGGTAGCGTTTGATCGACTCGGGGATGTAGCGGTACGTGTCGGGATCGCGGTGCAGGGCCCAGCCCAGCGCGGAGCCGGCAATGGTGAGGTAGCCCAGGTAGACGCCGCGGACGAGCGGATTCGAGGGGCGGTTGAAGTCGAGCGACAGCAATCGTCCGCCGGGACGCAGCACGCGGCGGATCTCGGCGATCGCGGGCTCGAGGCGCGGGACGTTGCGGAGGCCATATCCCGCGGTGACCAAACCGAACGACGCGTCCGCGAACGGGAGCGCCATCATGTCCCCGGCGAGGAAGGCCGCCGCGGGCGCGGGCGGGATCTTGGCGCGCGCGAGCTGCAGCATGCGCAGCGTCAGGTCGAGCCCGACGACGTCGGCGCCGTGCGCGGCGAGAGCGAAGGCGATGTCGCCCGTGCCGCAGGCGAGATCGAGCGTGCGGGTCGAAGGGCCGGCGCCGGACAGGTCCGCCATCGCCACGAGCCGGCGCTTCCAGCGCGCGTCCTGGCCGTACGACAGCAGGCGCGTGATCAGATCGTAGCGGTCCGCGATCGTGTGAAAGAGGCGGCGGACGTACGGCGCCTTCGACTCCGGAGACGCCAGCGCCCGGCGCAGCCTGCTCATTCCACGATTATGGTGCCCTTCATCGTCTGCTGGTGCGGCGAGCAGTAATAGCCCGTGCGCGTGCCGCGCGACGGCGCGGTGACGACCGCCGAGCCGTCGTGCAGCCCTGCGACCAGCGGAGTCGCGGCGTTCCATTCGGGGACGGTGACGTCGTGCGTCATGCCGCGGTCTTCGTTGCGCAGCACGAGGCGGACGGTTTCGCCGGCGTGCAGCCGCAGCGTGGGATTGGCCTCGCCGGCGCCGTCGAGATAGAAGGTCATGCCGCGCGCGACGAGGCGGATCTCGCGCACGTCGTGGGTCTCGGCCGCGCGCCACGACATCGCGACGACACCGAGTGCGGCAGCCAGCAGCACGCCGATCGCCTTAGCCAACGAGCACCCCCGTCGCATACATCACCAGGAAGCCGGCGGCCAGCCCGCTCATGACGGGAACGGTCGCGAACCGCTCGACGAGAGGCCGCGCGCCGGCGATCTGCCTGGCGAGCTGGTAGAGCACCTGCGCGATGGCGCCGGCGCCGAGCCCCAGGCACAGCACGGCCACCGCCGGGGAGAATACGAACCCGCCGAACCACGCCCCGGCGATCGTCGGCACGCCGCCGATCAGCCCGAGCTCGATCAGCAACCGCAGCGGCGGGCGCTCCTTCGCGACCGGCGCGAGGATCGCGAGGCCTTCGGTGGTGTTGTGCAGGGTGAAGCCGACGATCAGGAGCGTGCCGAGCGCCGCCTCGCCGAGCGCGAACGCGGCGCCGATCGCCAGCCCCTCGCCGAAGTTGTGCAGGCCGATGCCCATCGCGATCAGCAGCGCGAGGACGGCGCCGTCCGAGCGGCCGTCCTGGACGCGGCGCGCGCGGGCGGCCCGCAGCCGCTGCCCGAGCACCTCGAGCCCGAGGAACGCCGCGACGGTCGCGCCGGTGAACATCGCGATCCCCTGGAACGAGTCGGCGAGCGCGGAGGCGCCTTCGAGCCCCTCACGCGTCGCGTCGACGAACAGGAATGCGAGCAGCCCGATGGTGAGCGCGATCACCGCGTCGAGGCCCGCGCGCTCGAGACGCGCGAGCACCGGATACCAGCAGAGGCCGAGCAACACCGGGAGCACGCCGACATACAGCCCGATCATCGCGAAGGCGGCCAGGTGTCTGGCGGTCACTCGCGGCGTTTCCACCGCAACCGCGATCTCGTGCTCGAACGGCGTGCCGGTGGACGTGAGCAGCTTGACCAGGTGCGCTTCCCCCTGCACCCACGGATACGGCACGTGCACGGCGGTGCGCCCGAGGTGCCGCAGCGTCGCGCTTCCTTCCATCGTGAACGCCCAGTAGGCGTCGTCCACCGTGACCTGCGCGATCGTCACCGGATCGGGACCGTCGTTCATCACCGACAGCCGGATGCCGTCGTGGCCGAGCGTCGCGCGCTCGATGCGCAGGCGCTCGACCGCGGGCATCCCCTCGGGCCGCAGCCGCTCCGCCGGCTTGAGGGTCACGAGGGCCGCAATCAGCGCGGCCAGCAGCACGAGCGGCACGATCGCGGCGAGCCAGGCCTTACGTGTCACGTCCCCCTCCTTCCGCGCGGAACATCCCCATCCATCCCAGCTCGGCGAACTCGCTTTGATGGGCGTGGAACATGAACCGGCCCGGATAGCGGAACCGCGTCTCGAGAATCGCCCGCTCCCCCTGGCACAGCATGACGGTGTCGGTCGTCTCGCTCCGCGCCAGCGAGGTGCCCGTGCGGAAGACGTCGAAGAACATCCCGTGCAGGTGCAGGCTGTTGAGCAGATCGAACTCGGTCAGGTTGACGAGGTAGATGCGCACCAGCTCGCCGACCCGGACGGCAATCGGCTCGTGCATGAAATGGTTGGCCACCGTGTTGACCGCGTAGACCTCGTTGTCGGCGTCGAAGTTGGTGTCGAACCCGTTCATCACCATCACCATCTCGTCGGCGGGCGGGCGCGGCGTCTTCGGATCGACGATGAAGACGCCGTAGAGCCCCTTGTGCAGATGGCGTTTCAGCGGCACGGCGTGGCAGTGATACAGGTGCAGCCCGAACGGCTCGGCGTCGAACTCGTAGACGAACGTGCCGCCGGGCATCACCTCGTGCTCCGGCAGCGCACCGTCCATCTCGGGAGGGTGCCAGCCGTGAAAGTGGATCGTGTGGGGGTGAGAGCCCTGGTTGACGAAGGTCACCCGCACGCGGTCGCCTTCTGTCGCGCGCAGCGTGGGGCCGGGCACCTGGCCGTTGAACGTCCACGCGGGGAAGAAGATCCCGGGCGCGATCTCGATCTCGCGATCGGCCGCGACGATGCGGTATTCGCGCAGTAACGAGCCGTCGGGCCGCGTCGTATGACGATAAAATCGCTCGCGATCGGCCGCGGGCAGCGCGGATCCGTTGAAACTCCGCAGAAAGAGCGAAGGGTCGAAGGCCTCGGTCGAGACGCGGCCGACCGGGCCCATGACATGGTCGACATGGCCGGCGTGGCCGCCGTGGCCCGACGGCGCATCGGACCTCAAGGCGCGGGCGTTCACCACGGACGCGCCGGCCGCCGTGCCGAGCCCGGCCAGCTTGAGGAGCGCGCGACGCGAGAGGGTCTGCATTCGATTGACCTCAAGTAGAATTTTGACTGGTCAAAAATATAGAATCGGTCTATAAAAGTCAAATGGGCCCCTCGTCCTCGACCGTCGAGAACTACCTGAAGGCGATTTACCAGGCGCAGCTCCGCCTGCCGCGGCGCGGCGACCTGGTGCCGATGGGGCAGCTGGCCGGCGCGCTCGGGGTGGTCCCGGGCACGGCGACGACGATGGTGAAGGCGCTCGCCGAATCGGGCCTGGTGAAGTACGAGCCGTACGGCGGCGTGCGGCTGACCGCCGCCGGCGAGAGGCTCGCGGCGCTGGTGGTCAGGCGTCACCGCCTGATCGAACTGTTCCTCGTGAAAGTGATGGGCATGAGCTGGACCGACGTGCACGACGAGGCCGAGCATCTGGAGCATGCGGTGTCGGACCGGCTGATCGAGCGGATCGACGAGATGCTGGGACATCCCGCGGCGGACCCGCACGGCGATCCGATCCCCGACCCCGACGGCGTGCTCGACCGCCGCCCGCTGGACACGCTGCTCACTTGCCCCCTGTACGCGCCGGTGACGATCGCGCGCGTCACCGACCAGGACGCCGAGTTCCTGCGCTTCGTCGAGCGGCGCGACCTGAAGCCGGGCGCGGTCGTGGCGGTCGAGGAGCGCGACGCCGCCGCCGACAGCGTGCGGCTGCGCGGCCGCGACGCGCGCGAGATCACGATCGGCACGCGCGCCGCGTCGAAGGTGCTCGTCGAAGCGGCCAGGGTGGTCGTCTTCGTCCTGGCGCTCGCGGGCATGGCTCGGGCTCAGACGCCGTCACCGCCGCCCGCCCCCGTCCAGGAGGTGAAGCCGGCGCCGTTCCAGATCGTGGACAACTCCTTCCTCGTCGAAGAGGCGTTCAACCAGGAACCGCGCATCTTCCAGAACATCGTCGGGGCAACGTGGCAGGAAGCGGGCCATTGGCAGGTCACCTTCACGCAGGAGTGGCCCGCGCCCGGCACGCGGCACCAGCTGTCGTACACCCTCTCGGGTGGTTCGACCGGACAGCGGGCCTCGTTCGGAGACGTCCTGGTGAACTATCGCCTGCAGGTGCTGGACGAGGGCCCGGGGCGACCCGCGTTCTCGCCACGGATCAGCGCAATCCTGCCGAGCGGCCGCGAAATCGACGGCGCCGGCGACAGCGGGCTCCAGGTCAACCTGCCATTCAGCAAGCAACACCATGACTTCTACTTCCACTGGAACGGCGGCTTCACCTGGCTGCCGCGCGGCGAACGCGCGGATCTCGTCTCCCCCGCGGTTGCGGCGAGCGCGATCTATCGCCTGCGGCCGATGGTCAACCTGATGCTGGAATCGGTCGTCGGATGGCAGGCAGGCGACAGCGAGTCCGGCGCCGTCGAACACACGGCCAGCATCACCATTTCTCCCGGCGTCCGTGGCGGGTGGAACCTCAAGGAGGACACGCAGATCGTGATCGGCGCGGCACTGCCGGTCACACGCAGCGCCGGCGACACGTCGGTGGCGCTGTTCATGTACTTCTCTTACGAGCTGCCGTTCAAGAAGTAGCGGCCGGAGGATTCAGGCGTGAGGTCCGGAATAGGTCGCCACTGACGTCGGCGTCTCCCACACGCGGACGGCGGTGATCGCCACGCCCAGCTCGCGTCCCTTCTCGTAAATCAGCCGTGCGATCCGCTCCACGGTGGGATTGCTCTCGAGCAGGTACATCGGCTCGCCCAGTTTGCGCAGCGGTTCCACCAGGGGATCATCCTGGCGCAGGATCATCTTGTGATCCAGCTCCCGATCGATCCACCCTTTCACGATCCGCTTGATGTCGCTGAAGTCCACGACCATATTGCGGGTGTCGAGACTGTCGGTGCGCACGTCGATCTCGACCGAGGCGTTATGGCCGTGCGGGTGCTTGCAGATGCCGTCGTAGTCGAGCAGCCGGTGCCCGTAACAGAACTCGATCTTCTTCGTGACGAGGTACATGCCGGAAAAGTATATCTCCGTGCTCTTCTCGGGCGGCCTCGACAGCGCGGTACTCGTCGCTGACGCGGCTGCCTCCGCCAGCGCGCCGGCCCAGCCGTCCGGCACTCGCGTCGTGCCGATCTACATCAGCGCAGGCTTCGCCTGGGAGGATGAAGAACGGGCGATGGCGCGTCGCCTCTTTGCGGCCTCGCCGTTCGCCGCAGCCGTCGAGCCGCTGGTCGAGTTGCGCTTCGACATGCGCGACATCTTTCCGGCAACGCACTGGGCGGTGCGCGGCGAGCCGCCGGCATTCGACACGCCCGACGAGGACGTCTATCTCGACGGCCGCAACGTGATCCTGCTGTCGAAGGCTGCGGTCTACATGGCCGCCACCTTCCCCAGGGCTGCGGCGGGCCAGGAGGCCTGGGGAATACTGCTCGGGACTCTTGCGGGCAATCCCTTTCCCGACGCGACGCCGTCGTTCTTCGCGGCGATCGCGCGTGCGCTGTCGCTCGGCCTCGCGCGTCCGATCGCGGTCGAGGCGCCGTTCGCGGCGCTGCACAAGTCTGACGTGATTCGTAGAGGTCTGGAACTGGGCGTGCCGCTGGAGCTCACGCTCTCGTGCATGCAGCCCAGGGACGGCCTGCACTGCGGGCGCTGCAGCAAGTGCCGGGAGCGGCGCGATGCATTCAGAGACGCGGGAGTCTCTGACCCGACCCGCTATCGACAGACGCCATTGCGCTGATGCCTTGTGGCGGCGTCTCGCGCTAGGACGCCTTCAGTCGGATGGAGCCGTCGCCTGTGCGGATCTTCAGCACCTTGCCGCCCGAACCGATCCGCCCCTTCAGCGTGCGGCGGCCCGAGTCGCCGTCGGAGGAGACGTCCAGCTCGCTGCGGATCGAGCCGTCGCCGGTGTGCGCATCCAGTTCCGCGGCGAAGTCCGACGGCAGGTAGACGGCGACGCCGCCATCCCCCGTCGACAGCGACCAGTCGTCTTTCATCGCCGTGCCGCGCTCCGCGCGCAGGGTGATCGAGCCGTCGCTGGTCTGCAGGCGCAGCGTCCCCGGCTTCCCCGACACGCTGACGCTTCCGTCGCCGGTGCTGACATCGAGATCGCCGTCGGTCTCTTCGAGCGTGACCGAGCCGTCGCCGGTCTGCACCGCCAGCGTGCCGCCGACGTCGACGCCGCGGATGCTGCCGTCGCCGGTGCGCAGCTCCAGCGATCCGTGCACGTGCTCGATGCGGACCGATCCGTCGCCGCTCTTGGCGATCACGTTTCCCTGGCGCGGCATGGTGACGATGAGGCGGGCGGTGGGTGAGGTATGGCCGATGCCGAAGAGGACCACGTCGCCGTTGCGCGGCTTCCTGACTTCGACGTCGATGCGGTTGCCGTCCTGTTTCGTGTCGACCGTGAGCTGCTCGATCGCGTCCTGCGTCGGGCCGCGCTTTTCGATCTCGACGACCACCGTTCTGGCGTCGCCCGACCGGATTTCGATGGAGCCGTCGAAGGTCGTGAGGTGCAGCTCAGGCGTCCCGGAGACGGTGAAGCGCTTTTCCTCGCGGGCGATGTGCCCCTGCGAGTCGACGACCACGCACGCGGTGCCGAACGGCAGCGCGGCGGCGAGAAGAGCTGCCGCCGGTAGTACAGATTTCATACAGTTGTCTTGGACGGGGCTTCGTAGGCCAGAGTTCCCGCTACCCAGGTCTGGATCACCCTCAGGTCGCGATCGAGGACGACCAGGTCGGCGACCGCCCCCGGCGCAATGACGCCGAAACCCTGCAGTCCGAGCGCGCGGGCCGGCGTCGTCGCGCAGACCGTTGCCGCTTCCGACAAGCTGATACCCACCTCCGACGTGAGCCGCGCGAACGCCCGGTCCATCGTCAGCACGCTGCCGGCCAGCGTCCCATCGTCGAGGTAGGCCCCATCCCGGACGGTGATCGGCCGTCCCCCGATCGTGGACCTCGAGCCGCGCGGCAGGCCGGCGCCCGCCGTCGCGTCGGTGATCGCCATGATGCCTTCGGCGCGCTTGGCGGCCAACGCGACGCGCATCATTCCAGGATGCACGTGGACGCCATCGCAGATCAGCTCGGCGATGACGTCGCCGCTCTCGAGCACCGCGCCCGCGAGGCCGGGGGCGCGATGGCCGATCGGCGTCATCCGGTTGAAGAGATGCGTCGCCTGCCTGGCGCCGGCGCGGACGCCTTCCATTGCCTGCTCGTAGGTGGCCCCGGAGTGCCCGAGCGAGACGTGATGCTCGTGCGCGACGAGCTCGCGAATGAGATCGATGGCGCCGTCCAGCTCCGGCGCGATCGTGATGATGCCGACGTCGGGACGGGCCGCCGCAATCTCGGCCAGGATCTCCGCGCCCGTCCAGGCCCCCGGGGCTACCGGGGTCAGACACGGGTCTGACCCGGGTCTGACCCCGCGCAGGCAGTCGAGGGGCTGCGCGCCCTTGTAGTCGGGATTGATGAAGTTGCTCTCGAGATGCGCCGGCAGCACGCGCGCGCCGGCGGGCGGGCGCTGCGTGCGCGCGGCGCGCACGTTCGACAGCATGCGGCGCAGCGCGACCGGATCGCAGGCGATCGTCGTCGGGCAGAACGCGGTGACGCCGTAGCGCGGCAGCCGCTCCGCCATGCCGGCGATCGACGAGGCGGCGCCGCTGTCGTCGAGCGTGTCGAGCCCTTCGACGCCGTGCACGTGCACGTCGATGAAGCCGGGGACGATGTAGTGCTCGGCAAAGGGAAAGTGGAGGTGCTGCGACGAGGCATCGCCGGCGGCGTCAGCGCCGGGGCGGACGTCGACGATGCGATCGCCGTCGAGGACGAGCGTGCCGCCGCCGAGCACGCGGTCGGGCAGCACCAGGTCGGCGCCCGACAGGACGATCATGCGGAACGCGTCGTCTGCGCGAGGCGCGCGGCGCCGGCGGCGATGGCGCCTGGGCCGAGCGTCGAGAATTCCACGCGCAGGTCGGCCATCGCTTCGGGCGCCAGCCGCCGCGCGCACTCGAGCCGCACCGGTTCGAGCATCAGGTCGGCGGCGGCCACGCTGCCGGCGACGACGATGACCTCGGGATCGATCGCCGCGGCGAGCGTCGCGACCGCCATGCCGATGTACTTCGCGGTGTCGCGCAACACCGAGATGGCGACGCCGTCGCCGCCGCGCGCGCCGGCGAAGACGTGGTCGCCGGTGATCGCGTCGAGCGAGCCGCCCGCCTGTTCGAGCACGCGCGACCGATCGCCGGCCTGGATGCGCCAGGAGAGACGGCGCGCGATCCCCTTCGACGAGACTTCCGCGGCGAGGCTCCCGAGCCTGCGATAGTCCTGGCGCTCGACGGGATTCAGCGCGAGCCACGCGGCGGCGCCGGCGCGGTTGTGCGCACCGGCCCAGGGCTTGCCGTCGAGCCAGAGGCCGGCGAAGACTTCGTCGCCGATGTAGAGGCAGAGCGCGTGGCGCGCGCCGCGCGCGGCGCCCATGAAGACTTCGGCGGTGATCGCCGCCGCGCCGGGGCTGCACTGCGTCACGCGCGCGATGCCGGGCAGCGAGGCGATGGCGCCGTCGATGGCGGCGACGGCGGCGACGTCAGGCGTCCGGCCGCGGGTGGCTTCGCCGGCGGCCGCCGCAGCGTCGGCGCCGCTGCCGCTGGCGACGATCTCGCCGTGCTCGTCGAGCATCGCAGCGCGCACCGGCCGCTGCGAGAGATCAACACCCAGGCTCAGCATCGATATGCCACTCCACCTTCCGCCGCTCGAGCGGGAGCGCGCGCGCCTCGGCGACGCGGAACAACTCGCGGTCCATCTTCGCGAGCAGCCGCCGCAGCCATCGCTCGTCGGGCACGCAGAAGACGATGACGCCGGCGCCCTCCTCGGGCGGAAACTGCCGATCGTCGAGATAGTCGCGGTCGAGCGTCACCAGCGTGCGCCCGAGCTGGCGCGCCAGGCGGTAGTGCTCGATGTCGCGGGCGCGCCGCAGGTCGTCGTGCTCGATCACGAACAGCACGTCCCACCCGAGCTTCTCGCGCATGTAGCCGACCACGCCGCTCGGCATGTTGGCGTCGGCATACACGCGGGGCTGGTTGACGATGTGCTCGACGAACGGCCCGAGCGCGGACGAGAGGGTCCCCATCAGCGGTGCCGATCGACCTCCGCCGGCTGCTCCTTCGTGATCTCCTTCGTATCCTTCGTCCCCTTCGTATCCTTCGTGTCCCTAGCGGACCGCGCCTGCCTCAGGAGGTCCGCGACCAATCCATCGCGCTTGTGTACCAGCTCGCGGCGCGTGCGGCGGCTGTGCGTCGAGCCGACGGCGTACTCGCAGAAGAGCGGAAAGGCGATCGTGGAGTCGCAGTAGGCGACCACCGTGTCGGGGAGCACGCCGGGGTTGACCTTGCCCCAGCTCACCGCTTCGGCGGGCGTGGCGCCCGAGAGGCCGCCCCACACCACCTGGTCCGTGGTGATCTGGATGAAGTAGTCGTTGCCCCCCTTGGGGATCCCGTAGACTTCCCAGAGCGTGGGCTGCCCCTGCAGGTAGAAGTTCTTCGGCGATCCGCCGCCGAGGATGACGCAGCCGTTCTGGCGGCCGGCCAGGATGATCGCGCAGACCTCGTTGACGTCGCGGTTGGGATCGATCATCAGCGTGCTGCCGTTCATCAGCTCGTGGTACGCGATGTTCATCCCGATCGAGCTGTCGCCCGGGGACGAAGTGTAGAGCGGCACGCCGCACTCGGCGGCCTTGGCGACGACGGAGTACTCGACGCAGGCGGGATTCTTCGCCAGCAGGTCGCGCCCGAGCTGATAGTGGAACTCGGAGGTCGACATGGGCCCGGAGAGCTTCGAGCGGACGAGGAAGTCGCGGATGTACGAGTCGGTCTCGAGCAGCACGGTGGCGGGAAACAGGACGTCGTAGATCCGGATGATCCCTTCCTCGTAAAGCTCGACGTCGTCGAGGAACGGCGATCCGCGATGGAGCGAAAAATTGAGCGCGTAGTGCAGGTCGTGGTACAGGTTCGCGCCGGTGCTGATCACGAAGTCGATCAGCCCGCGGTCCATGAGCTCGATGACGCAGCCGCCGAGCCCGGCCGGGGTTAGCGCGCCCGCCACGGTCAGCCCGATTGTCGTATCGTTGTCGGGGGCCAGCATCTTGTCGGCAAAGATGTGGCAGGCCTCCGAGAGACGGCCGGCGTTGAACGCCTGGAAGCCCCCGTCAATGAGCTGCCGGACGTCTGCGCTGCCTTTGGGCCGGTAATAACGGATTTGCTTGCCGTGGAGGTAGCGGCCGGGGCCCTGGCCCGGCGATCCGGGCGCTCTGTGCGGCATTCTGAGAGAATAGCATCAACTTACGGATTCGATCCTTGACAGCGGGCGGCCCGCGGAGCGACTGTATTCAACTCCGCGTCAACTTTTGAATGGCGACCGACACGCACTCGCTGCTGGTTTGGCTGCTCGGCGGCGGTATCGTCGTGCTTGCGGTCCTGGGGCTGGTGGTCGCGAGGCGCGGCCGCAGGGTCGAGGGCGAGCACGTGTTCCGGGCCAGTCGCTGGAGCCGCGGCAACCACCTGTTCCCGACGCAGGTGGCGATTACGCCGACGACGATCGTGCACTACACGCCGCAGTGGATCGGGCGGCGCGAGCATTCGATACATATGGCGCACGTCGCCTCGGTGGAGATCGACACGAACCTGTTCTTCTCGAACGTGGTGATTGAAACGAGCGGCGGATCCGAACCGGTCCGCTGCCACGGACACCGGAAGCGGGACGCGGTGGACATGAAGCGGCTTATCAACCAGTACCAGACCCAGTACTACGGGAACCGCGGGAGCACGCAATCGTGAGCAACGCCGACAACCTCGTGGCGCGCCGGGCCGACGCCGCCGAGATCACGGCGAAGTTCCAGGGTCTCGTGCAATCGCCGCTGCGCGCGGCGATCCTGCGCTACATGTGCGCGCGGCCGGAAGAAACCTTCGAGGTCGAGTCGCTCATGCAGACGTTCGGCCGCATGCGGCTCGACGTCGAGAACTGCGTGCGTGAGCTGGTGCAGTTCGGCATCTCGAAGAAGATCCCCGGCACCACGCCGACCAAGTACGGCCTGGTGCAGCCCGACCCCGGCGACGTGCTGCACGATCTGCTCGACGAGTTCCTCGAGCGCCGCGCCACGGTCAGCACCGAGGATCGCTCGCCGGCGGTGCAGCGCTTCCGCGAGATGATCGGCCGCGACGAGAAGATGCTGGTCATCTTCGAGTGGATCCGCACCGCGGCCAAGTCGGACATCTCGGTGCTCATCCTCGGCCCGACCGGCTCGGGCAAGGAGCTCGTGGCGCGGATGATTCACGAGCTGTCGCGCCGCTCCACGCACCGCTTCCAGGCGGTGAACTGCGCTGCGCTGCCGGACACGCTGTTCGAGTCGGAAATCTTCGGCTACGAGAAGGGGGCCTTCACCGGCGCGCACGATCGCAAGCCCGGCCGCCTCGAGCTGGCCAACAACGGCACGCTGTTCCTCGACGA
>Ga0070673_100001710_pt1 | contig 13041 bp, 7 predicted proteins | sample KBSM23metaG_FD_65342 | JGI IMG/M metagenome (GOLD analysis project Ga0070673, IMG submission 65342) | Miscanthus rhizosphere microbial communities from Kellogg Biological Station, Michigan, USA - KBS M2-3 metaG | ecosystem: Host-associated > Plants > Roots > Rhizosphere > Soil ... | reverse complement strand
TGGAATTCGTGCGCAGCCTCGGTGCCGACGAGGTGATCGACTATCGCGCGCGGTCGTTTGAGGACGCGGTCACGGGTGTCGACGTTGTCTTCGACACGGTTGGCGGCGATACCCTCGCCCGGTCCTGGGGTGTCCTGCGTCTTGGCGGCACGATGGTGACGACCGCCGCCGACGCGGAGCACACCCGCGAGCAGCGGGTTAAAGATGCGTTCTTCATCGTCGAACCGGACCGCGAACAACTGACGCGTATCTCGCGGATGATTGATGCCTGCGCGCTCCGGGTGTTTGTGGACGCCGCATTCCCCTTGCAGGAAGCCAGCCAGGCATATGCGCGCAAGCCGGTGCGGGGAAAAGTCGTCCTACTGGTCGACCGCTAACGTGAAGGCAACAATTTCGCGCGCATGCGCGCGCGCCTCGGCGAGCCTGAAGGCGGCCCCCGCCGCGCAGCCTGTGTGCCCCGGCCTTGCTGTCGCCCAAAAATTCACGTTCGTTTTCTACAGTCCGCGAATTTTTTGATGCAAAACTGGGCAATCCAGCGATGCCCCGCGCCAATGCGCGTGCGCGGTTCGAGCGGGCGCCGCTGATCAAGCTCGCGGCAGAGACACTTCGGGTTAAAACCTCCCGCCCTAACGAGCCTACCCGCTAGTGACGGCTGACGCTGAGAATCGGTTCAAAACCTGAACTTCGACCAGACCGAAGTGCTTGTGCGCACCGCCGGCGGATCAATTTAGATTGTAAACTTCAACCAAAGCGACGCCAGTTGTGTCGTTCTTGCCTCGCACGATCGCGGTATAGGGCGCCGGCAGGAGTGTCATCACAATTGCGGATTCAAAGTCGTTCGTCGGCTGGAGACCAGTCGCCTCGATCTCCGCCTGTTGCGATTCCTTCCAATCGTCGTTTGAAACGATGAGCGTTCCGAAGCCGTCGTGCAGCTCCAACGTTGGATCCTGCAAAGCACCGGCGACCCCAAAGCTTGTCAGCGAAGGGCCGATGGCGCGCACGATCACCTGGGCAGAGCCGCCGCCGAGAATAAATCCGCCGATCATCACGTTATCGCCGATGTCGACAAATCCGCGCGTGCTGATGTTGGCCAGCTTGGAATTCGCCGTCGCATCAAGATCGTAAGCCTCGACGAGACCGACACCGGTGGTGCCATTTTTCCCTTTCACAATCGCCGTATAGCCGGCGCCGTCAGCGGGCAGAGTGGCCAGGATGGCCGACTCCAGGTCGTTGGTTGGCTGCAGCATGGTCGCTTCGATTTCGGCCTGGTCATCGGATTTCCAGTTGTCGTTCGTCGCGAGAAGAGTGCCGTCGCCAGCGTGTAATTCGAGCGTTGGGTCGGCCAACGCTCCCGGGACGCCGAAGGCGCCAAGTGAAGGTCCAATCCCGCGAATGAGCACTTGTTTTGGGTCAGGACCAAGAAGAATGAAGCCTCCGATCAGGACATTGTCTCCGGTCAGGACGCGCAGCCGGGTCGAGATATTCTGGAGCTGGCCAATGGAAGCCGAGAATTCCGACGTTTTGCCGGCCGGGTCGGTCGCGGTGGAGGTAACGCGGAGCGCGCCGGGAAGGGCGGGAAAGCTGACGTCAAAGGTCGCTTGACCACTCGCATCGGTCGTGACGTCACTTGCGCCGAGAAAGGTTTTGCCTTCGCCGAAGTTGGTGGGATCGAGGATCTCATTGCCGAAAAACTCCACGCGATAGGTGGTGCTCGGGGCGCTGTCCAAGCTGCCGAGAATCTCGGCGGTGTCGCCCGAGACATTAACGGAGGTCAGAACGGGAAAATTCTGGTAACCGTTTGGTCCCGTATCGACATCCATCGGATCGTTAGGCGTGACTCCCGGGCCGCCCCCAATATCGATGCCCAGGCCAAATTGGCTGCCGGCAGCGCTCGGGCCGTTGTTAAGTATGGAATTGCGCAGGACCGTGACAGTGGAGGTTTCGACCGACACACCTACCGCATTATTAGCGATGACGTTGCCGGCGCCGTCGGCCATCCCGCCCACCGCGACCTGGAGCACGGGATCGCCGACAACGTTGAACACTCGGACTCCTTCGCCACTGTTGCCGAGGGCGGAGACCCCATCGATCTGCGTGCCGATTTTGTTGCCTTGGATGGTGGCGTAGCCGTTCCGAATCCAGATGCCTCCAGAGTCGTTGCCTGAAATAAGATTGCCAGCTCCGGCAACAGTCCCGCCGATCGTTATATTGGTCGCGGAAGGAAAGCCGCTACTCCGGTGGTCGCCGATGATTTCAAAGCCGAGAGTGGCGTTGCCGCGATCGAGCGTCCCGCTCACGTCAGTGCCGATGTAGTTGCCTTGGACAGTCGTATTCGTGCTGGCGTAACTGATGCCGCCGTTGTTGCCCGAGATGATATTGCGCGTCGCGGCGCTCGGGCCGCCGATCAAGGTCGCGCCGAGAATCGCGGCGAAATCTGTCACGTCGTTAATGCCAATGCCATTGCCGACATCTGTGGTGCCATCGACGCCCAAGCCGATTAGGTTGCCCTGAATGGTCACCGGTCCGAGCGCGGCACTGCCAGACACACTAAAGCTCAAACCGTCGAACGTGTTGCCTGATATGACATTTCCGGCCTCCCGCCCGGGCGTGCCGGTCGAGCCGCCGATAACGGTGGGACCGGACGTGCCACCGCCAAAGACACCCCCGAGGCTAATGCCTGTCTCGTTTGGAAGAGCGGTATTCCCCGTGGCATTTACCCCGATGTAGTTGTTTTGCACGGTGTTGGTTTCGCTGTCGGAATTCGTTAGGGCAATGCCTAACGTGTTGCCGGAAATCAGGTTGCGATCGGCCACCGCGGGCGAGCCGATTTGATTGCCGCCATTGCCGTTGGCGTTGACGCCCCATTGATTCCCCATCGCGACGGACCCGGTGGAGTCGGTGCCAAGGAAATTACCGAGGACCTTGATCTTGCCGGCACCGAGAGCAACGCCTTTGCAGCCGTTGCAGCGGTTGATAATTAATCCGCGGACCGTCGAGCCCTCGCTCCCCGCGCGAAATTCGACGCCGGCGACGCCGCCGGTGCTAGTCGCGTTCAACTCGATGAGCAGCACGGCGTTGTTTCCAACCGCCAGCGTATTCGGCTTGGCGTCGTCGCTCGTCGTCCCTGTGTTGCTCCCCTGCGTGTAGCCGTCGATGATGACTGGATCGATAATCGGCGCGAGCGCGGGAAAGACGGGTGTAACAGTAAAGACACCGGTCACCGGATTTCGATTGGGATCGGAGGCGGGGACATCAAACTCGATCATGTCTGGAGTGTCCACGTCGATGTTCGGGTGCGCATTTGCGTCCGCGACCGCCTGGACTAACGAGCCAGCCCCGTTTGCGTTCGTATTTGTAACTGTAAACGTGTCGGCCGAAGCGGATCGAAGCGAAGAGATGATGAGAAGGGCAACAAAGAGATTTGTTTTCATGGTGGTGCTAGAGCTTTCCGGGGAAAGGTGATCAGATCGCCCGGGACTCCGGGTGATCAGTGGCGGATGGGATGAGCAGGCAGAGCGACCAATCTCAGGCGACTAACGGAAGGATACGCCTTCTTCGGTTCGCTAACTGCATAATGCCTATCGACTCTTACGGAGACTTAACCGAACAAATTCTTTCCCAAGACTTTAGGCGATTTCGTCGCGGCGTCGAGAACAATTAATTTCAGATTGTAAACATCAACCAGGCCCGTGCCGGTGGTGTCGTTTGTGCCCCGCACAATGGCGGTGCAGGCACGCAACCGTTCCGCGCATGCGCGCGCGCCTCGGCGAGCCTGAGGGCGGCCCCCGCAGCGCAGTCTGTGCGCCCCGGCCTTGCTGTCGCCCAATAATTCACGGTCGTTTTCTACCGTCCGCGAATTTTTTGACGCAAAACTGCGCAAGACTGCGAAACGCCACGCCGATGCCTTTGCTTCAGGTCGCCTGTAAAAACCAGGCTGCGCAACATCGCGAAAAGCTGCGCAAGAACTCGTTAGGGCGAGGTTCGCGATTTCAAGGACGCTAAGGTTCCACGACGATCGTGCGAGTCGGGGGACTCGGGTCATTCGCCCCGTCATCATCAAAGGCTGTCATTGAGACGACGTAGGTGCCGAGCTCCTTAAACCTCACCAGTCCAGGAGATCGCACCGAACTTTTCGACGGAGTTCCACCCGGAAAGATCCACGAGTAGCCTGTCACTACGCCGTCGCGGTCTTTTGCGCGCCCGGCGAAGTCCACCGACTGGCCCACACCAATGGTTAGGTCCTGGGCCGGTGAAGTAATTTCTCCCTCCGGAGGCCTGTCCTTCGGCACTGAGGTGAGGTGAACAAATTTCGCCGTGGACGGAACTCCTGCCTGATTAATCAGGAACAGCATGTAGTAACCTGGAGGCGCGATTGACCCATTCGGCGGCGCGCTGGCCTTTAGGGTCCCGGTGGCGCCCGGTTGGAACGCAAGAGAGACAAGGCGCTGTTCCATATCAAAAGAATGGGTGGAGGAGCCTGGTCTTACGAACACAACGGAACTGACGTCTGTGGAATTTGGAGTCCGAATATTGAATTTGGCCCCGTAGCCAACTTCAGTCGGGGCGCTTGTGATGGTTGGCCGGGGCGCGGGAATGACTTTGGCGCTCCCGTCAACAGTGAAGAGATAGGCTGGCGAATAAATCTCCATGTGTTCTTCGTAGCTGCCACGCACCGGATTGCTGCCCGCCACCCAGACCGTCGCATCGGGTAAGAGTAGCGCGACCGAATGATACAGTCGCGGATACTCACCAAGGCCGGCGGGCGCCCAAGTCTCACCAACCGGGTCGAATAAATCAGCCGCCAGGCTTGCAGTGTTGGGATCTTCGTTGATCGCCGACCCGCCGAGGGCAAGCACCTTTCCCGTGGGCAGGATGACCGCGTTCATTTGAATCCGTGGCAGCGACATCGGAGCGGTTGATCGCCAGCTCGGGGTAGACGCGGAGAGATCAATGATTTCCGCGGTCGCGGTCGCGGGATCGTCGCCCCCCATACTTAGGACTTTGGGAATGTACCCGGTTTCCGGCCGTAGCGGGAGCAGGACGGTTGAGCCATAGCTTCGATTCCTGCTATAGACGGTATGGGCCACATTCATCGTCCAAGACTTTGTCGCCGGATTAAAGAGATTGGAACTCGTGCCCTCCGCCGCGTAGAAAACATTACCGTCCGGTAAGAGATGCAGCCGTGGGTATAACGGTGACGTCCACGGCGCCACGTACTCGGCACTCCATCCCGTCGCCAGAGCGTAAATCTCGACGCTCTTGTTGAACTCGCCGGTTTCAGTCAGTCCCGAAAATGCCATCAAACTGCCATCGGAGAGCTCAGTCACCGTTGCATACCATCGACCGTGAGCCATGCTCTCGAGCTCAACGAATTTCTCCGTCGCCGGATCAAACACGGTCGCCCGCGGCTCACCGTGAAATGGATCGTACTGTTCGTTACCGCCGACGATCACCCACCGTCCGTCCGGCAGAGCGGCCATGCCGTTGCAGAACACGTCCCAGAGCAAGTCCTGGACGACAATCGTTCCGGTCCCCGGATCCCAGACTGCCGCGCGATACTCCTTTTCGTCCGGGTCATTCTCGGAACCTGCGACCACCAACACCTTTCCGGTATGCATAACGCTGCAATGAATCGGGTTGATCGGCATCGTGTAGGACAGAGTGTTCCACATACCATTAGTCACCGGCGATTGCCCCGCTGCATTGTGAACGGCAGCGCCGCCGATCGTTAGGCCGAAGAGCGTTCCCAATGTCACGAATGCGTTGCCGCCAGCGCATTTTAAGGACAGGATCGGGCTCTTCATAAACTCTTCCTTTCTCAAGTTGACTACTAATGTAGTCTGAAAGACGGGAGGGAGGCTCAGGTTAAACATCCGCGCCGGATCCCACATCGTGTTCGATGACGAAGATTACGCGCCGTCGCCTCCACTCATGTCAAGAATATTCTTGCCCGGGCACATCGCGCACGACGTGATTGTGCGTCTTTAGATCATAGGTCACGACCGTCAATCCGACGCCACTAGGAAGCACTTCGGTCACGGTGTAGGGACACGCACGCTAGTACCCCGCGCGGCGCAGACGCGTTGACGCGCTTGCTGACAGACGTTACCATTTACCGCGGGAACAGGCGGAGTAGGGCCAGACGCGGGATGTTTCCAAATGCGCCGAACACGCTTTCCGCGGGTGCTGGTATATTCCGCTCAGGCGAGCGCCTCGATGCTTGCTTCAGCGATGAGCAAGGGCAAGCGCTCCGGAAGCAATCGCCTGATTAGCGGGTATCTTCTACGTAGCTGGCGATTCTGTAATCGAGAACTTCCCCGACAGTATTGAGGGCGCGATCGTAATGCCAGCTTACGTTTCCGTTCGCGTAAAAACTTTTGCAAACCATTGTCCCGATAAAGTCAGGATTTCCCTTGATGGTGATATCCGCGCCCGGCGCGTAGAACGTCATCGCAAGGGTGCTCGGCGTTCCGGAATCCAAACTAACCGTTTGGCTGAATTTAGGGATTCCATTTGCGTCACGCGGCGGACTAATTCCGTAAAACTGCAAATTGCTGGCGAGCGGATTCGTGGTATTTGGGTTTGCGTTTTTAAGGTTCGTGGCTTTGACATCAATGTTGCCCTCAAAGTATATCTCAAGATGCACGTTCGGATTCACAGTGATGCCTGCCTGGTCCCGTTAAAGTCGCCTGTAACGCGGAGTGCAACGTAGGTGTTCGTGCCAGCCGTCGTCGGATTCACCGTCAACACTTTCGTGAAGTCTGAAATGCGATAGTAGACCGGGGCGGCGAGGGTTCCTGCGGTCGATGGTGTAAGAGTCTTATTACTTGTCACAGAGCTCGGGAGCTGGGCCGGCCCGGCACCTGCTACCTCTGGCACCCTGGCTGATAGGGCCGCAGGTAAGTAGTAATCCTCCAACGTAAATGGTACATTGTTATCTATACTCCCGTATACGTTGCTCGTTTTGCCGGTGACCGTTCCTCCGTTCGTCGACACATTCCCATAAACCTTGCCTTTAACCGTCGCTACTCCACTGTTAATTTGAACCGAACCGTAGCGGGAATCCGGATAACGCGGATCAGACGGGTTGTTAGCAACGAAGACGTATGGGCCTTTGCGTGAATCGTAGCTGTCGATCTGAGCAGCGGAGCCAAGTCCATAAAATGTTGTGGCGCTTTTAATCGCCGTATCGGAAAACGGCGTCACCGGCGTGACGATCTGCTCGATTCGCCGCGAGATGGATGGGGCATAGAGTGCGGGCACCAGCGCCTTGTTGAGACCATCGCCCTTAGGTCCATACGTCGCAGCGAAATGATCATACCGAAAATCGATCTTGCGCAAAAGACTATCCCCTTTGCCTCGAGCCGTGATGTCCTGCATCTCTGTCGAACCGAACGCTGCGAAATGTTTTTGGCCATCCGCCACGAGCGCGTCATCCATTCCGGTTCGCTTCAAACCTGGGAGGGGCACCGTTCCCTTGCTTCGAATCCGATACCAAATGTTTCCACTGGGGTCTGTTCCAAGCTTAAACACTCCGGAGGCGTCGAAATAGCATTTGTCCACCACGGTTCGCCCCTTGAGGTTATTGTTGCCGAGCGTTACCTCCGGACTGGTATATGTCTGTCCGGATTGGGTCCACCCGACCCACTGACTCGCTCTAATCGCTGGATCCGCCGAGTTACTCTTTCTAATTTCGGCATAAGCAATATCACCGGCTGTTTCGGCGGCGGAGAGCGCATCTGTCCACGCGCGCACCTGACTGGATGATGTGTTCAAACGCGTGGTGCAATTGAGCAGCACGTTCGCGCCAATAATGGACAAGATCAAAATCGTGCCCAACACAACGAGCAAAACGCTACCGCTGTCTTCAGTGTTTCTTTTAGTTTTCATAGTTCTCCGGAGTTTAGAGGCGTCTCCTATTCCTTAGATAAACCGTCGAGTAAACGACCGTCCCGTTTCTATCCGCCACGGAAATCGGTTTGAACGTAATGGCGGTCGTGGTGTACTCGGTGTTGGCTAATTCGACGTCGATCGTCTCGGGGATGAGGTTGTCAGTGCTTGAAGCAATCGTCGTTACAACCCCATTTTCCGTTCGCAGAATGGATGCACCGACGACCTTGTACTCGACTGAGCTGGTTGTGGTGCCATAGTTGATGTTTAGATCTGTGAGCGACAAGGTGGGCGGGCGCGACGTGCCGATGAGCGAAGGATTCACAAGTGCCTCCGGATCTCCAGCCTGAATGATGTACCTCGGAATTTGCACGGTGACTGTTTGCTTATCGACGGACGATGTAACGCTTAACCCGCGCTTCACATCTCGAGCGAGGTAATCCACGATGCGGATCTGCTGCATGTGCGTTGCAAAATAGTTGTCCACCGCGGTAAAACTCCTTTGCAAAGCGACTGAAGCGGTCACGGTGACGGCAAGAATGATTGTGGCAACCGCCATCGCGATCATCATTTCTGCCAGGGTGAAGGCGTCAGTTTTTGTCGATGTTCCGGCTTTCATTTCTTTGTTCCGTTCGAAACAAGGCAGCTTGTCTCTTCAACTCGGGCGCGACCGCCTGCGGTCATAGTCCAGGAAACCCGAACATTCACTTTCACTAACTGTGATCCCAAATCTGTCGCCATAGAGTTCACGGTGACGCTGCCGCTGGGCGAGCGCGTGAATTGGGTCGATCCGTTGGGCACTGGATATTTGTTGATTGTGACAACTTCAGTAGCCTTCTTCGAAAAAGGCGCGGGGTTGGCAGGCGCGGCCATGAGATTCTGGACAAACGAAGCCGTTGTCAGATCAGAGAAGGAAAGGTTGCGCAACACCTCGTTGCGGTCCTGAACGCTTTGCAGAGCAGCCAGTGCCTCCTTGCCGCTGTCTATAGATCGGAGGCACATCGCATTGAGTTCAAAAAGCGATGCCAAAAAAAGCGCAACGAGCGTCGAAGCCACCATCACCTCGACCAGCGTGAAACCGGCCTTCGATTCGACGAGGCTAAATCCGGTTGCAGGACAACAAGTTTTCAGACGCATTTGAGACTTCATAATAAGCAAGTGAAAGGCCAATATGACATAAATGTAATAAATAAGAGAAGTACCATACAAATAAGAAAGCTGTCCATGACTTTTTGCCGTGCAGGCAAAGCCTCTTGGGGCGTGGCAGTACTGACACGATCTCGCCCTTTGGCGCAGCCCAGCTCGAGATAGGAGCGGTATGCCCCCTTGGACAGGCCGCCAATCAAGTGCTCAAGACGCCGTCCGATCAGCACCAGGTGGACGGATTTCCAACCTGTCCAAGTCGCGATCAGATCAAGGAAATGAACGCGAAGACGAGGCGGGACGATGCATTTCCGCTGGAATTATCGTCGTTCCACCGATAGAACCGGCTACCAAGGTCATGCTCAATGCCAGGAAATCGCGACGCAGATATCGGCGCATCGTTCTAAAATTCGGTTCGGGCATCCTAACCCGGATGAATGTGGCCGGGCTCGACGTGAGACAGTTCGCGCGGCTCAGCGCAGAAGTGGCCGCGCTAATCCACGCCGGACACCAATGCGTTATGGTAACGAGCGGCGCGGTCGCGGCCGGGACCAGCGCGCTGTTCCTGACCGAACGACCGACCGATCTGGCCACCGCGCAAGCGAGCGCTGCAGTCGGCCAGTCTAAACTGATGCGCGCCTGGGAAACTGCCTTCGCGCGATACAAACTAAACGTCGCCCAGCTCTTGCTCACCTACAGTGATCTCGACAGCTACGTCCGCCGCGCAAACGCCGGCAATACCCTTGAGCGCCTGTTATCGGCTGGAAATATCGTCCCGATTATCAACGAAAACGATTCCGTGGCGACCGAGGAACTGAGCTTTGGCGACAATGATCGCCTCTCGGCCGAAGTCGCCGCCCTCGCTCACGCGAACTTGCTCATCATCCTGACTGGGGTCGACGGTTTGCTCGACGAGAACGGCAATGTGATTCCACTCGTCCGCGACGTTGACCGGGCAAAAAAACTCGCGAACGGCAACAAAGGCCGCTTTTCTGTTGGCGGTATGATTTCGAAACTGGGGGCAGTCAAAATGGCCGTCGATGCCGGGATCGCGACCGTGATTATCAACGGCCGGCATCCCGAAAGGATCGCTTCCGTGGTGGCGGGCGGAGAGACCGGCACGCGGTTTGTCGCGAAAACACACCCGGCGCGCGGTCGTTAGGCCACTGCCTCAGCAGCAGACGAAGAATGATGTCTTTGCAGGAAGATATTCTGGATTACGGGCGGCGCGCGCGCCTTGCCGCGCGTTCGCTCGCGCAACTCAGCGCCACTCGGAAAAACGATGCGCTTCTGGCCATGGCGGACGAGATCATAGCCCGGACTCAAGTTATTCTTGCCGCGAACGAAAAGGATCTTGTCGAGGCGCGAAGCAGCGGACTCTCGGCGGCGATGATCGACCGGTTGCTATTGGACCGGCAGCGTCTCGCAGAGATGGCCCGTGGCGTCCGCGAAGTTGCCGCACTGCCCGATCCGGTGGGCGACGTGATCCGTGAGTGGACGTCGCTTAACGGACTTCGGATTGCAAAAGTGCGAGTTCCCATCGGGGTGGTGGGGATCATCTACGAGTCGCGCCCCAACGTGACGAGCGATGCCGCCGTGCTTTGCACCAAGACAGGAAACGCAACCATCCTGCGCGGTGGTTCGGAGGCGATCCATACCAACATCGCGATCGCCGAAGCACTTCAGCAAGGTGGCGCCTGGGCCGGTTTGCCGGCCGACAGCGTCTTGCTGATCCCGCGCACGGATCGCGAAGCCGTGCGGTTAATGGCAGAAATGGATCGCTACATCGATCTAATTATTCCCCGTGGCGGAAAGGCTTTGATCGAAGCCGTGGTCGACGCGGCCCGCATGCCCGTGATTAAACACTCCGACGGCATCTGCATTGTCTACGTGGACCGCGAAGCCGATCTCGACATGGCGGTGGACATCGTGACGAACGCCAAGACGCAGCGGCCCGGCGTCTGCAATGCGATCGAGACGGTACTAGTGCATCGGGCCATCGCGCCTGAGTTTCTGAGAAAACTGGCACCGCGTTTCGCGGAAAAGAAGGTCGAGCTACGCGCCGATGAGACCGCCTTCGCAGAACTTGCGACCCTGCATTATCAACCGCTTCAGCGCGCTACGGAAGCCGATTGGTCGACGGAATACCTCGATCTCATTCTCGCTCTGCGGGTGATCGATTCGCCTAACGAGGCCATCGCGCACGTCGGCCAATTCGGGTCGCACCACAGCGATTGCATCGTCACGCGCGATCCGGCGACGGCAGAGCAGTTCCTCAGCGAGGTCGATTCCGCGACCGTCTATTGGAACGCGTCGACCCGCTTCACCGACGGCGGCGAATTCGGGTTTGGAGCCGAGATTGGCATCAGCACGGACAAACTTCATGCCCGCGGCCCAATGGGCCTCGAGGAATTGACGACCTACAAATACGTCATCCGGGGGTCTGGCCAGGTACGATCCTAGCGGGCAGGCGTGAGGCTACTCCGTGCGCAACGCTGTCATTGGCGTCACGCGCATCGCGCGGCGGGCCGGCAGAAAGCAGGCTAGCAAAGCAGCGGACCCCAGCATGACGCTTGAGGCAATCAGCGCCACCGGATCGCTCGGGCTCACCTGATAGAGCATCTGCGCGAGGACGCGGCCCAGACCGAGCGCGAGCAGCAATCCCACGCCGAGAGCAAGAGCAGTCTGCAGCGCGCCCTGCTTCATGATGAGCGCAAAAACATCGCCGCGATCCGCCCCAAGCGCCATGCGGATCCCGATCTCCCGCGTCCGCCGCGCCACCGCATACGACTTAACGCCATACACACCTACGACTGCAAGGAGCAATGCAATGCCGCCGAAGATACCAAAAAGAACGGCGCCAAAACGCACAGCCCAAAGCCCAACGTTCTTTTCCACTATGTTTGCAAACGGCTCGATACGCAGGATCGGCATGGTTGGATCGACCTCACGCAAGGTCTGACGCAAGACCGGGATCATCGCGTCGACCGCCATCCGATCGTCCCGCGCCAGCCGCATCTGCAGGAAGACGCCGCCGCTATAAGCCTGCGCGAGCGGGGCAAAAACCCGGCGCGGCACTTCACTGTCCAACACTTCGTGTCGATGTTCGCTGACGATGCCAACGATCGTAAAATCGTTAGGCGAACCGTCGCTCGGTGGCAGCGTGTAGCGAATATGTTCCCCGAGGGCGTCACGTTTCGGGAAAAGTTTCTTCGCCATTGTTTCGTCGATGATCAAGACCCTGGGCGAGTTCCTGTTTTCCGCTTCCGTGTCGGTGAAATCACGGCCCCGCAGGAGGCGCACGCCGATGGCATCGAACCAGCCCGGTGTTACTGCGGTGAACAATCCGCTGGCTCCCGCTTCAGGAGCGTTGGGATCAGTCTTGGCCACGGTTGCCTCGTCCAGGCGCATGACGCGCCGGGAATTTGTAATGTTTCCGTAGGGCAGCATCGTGCTCAAGGCGGCGGCCCGGACCCCAGGGAGCGCGCGCAGCCGATGGACCGCGCCAAACATCGTACGCCGCGCCGTTTCTTCATCTCCACGGCCCAAGGTGAAGTCCATTTCCGTGGAGATGGCACCCTCGCGATCAAATCCCGGATTCAGCCCGCCGGCCAGGAGCGCAGCGCGAAAAAACAATCCGGAGCTGAAGAGCAAAGTGAGCGAAAGCGCGATCTGCGCCATGACGAGCAGGTGCCGCGGCGCGAAAAAGCGATTGAGCCGTCCGACATGCGCCGGTTCGCCGACCTGCTGTTTTAGATCATTCACTAAATCCGCTCGTGAAGCTTTCAGGGCCGGCCCGAGACTGAAAAGGAGTGTGGCGACGAAGCAGATCAGGAAGGTGACGGCGAGGACCGTGGCGTCGGGGCGCAACCGCACGACGATGGAAAAATTCATCGTGCCGAAGAAGCTGCCTAACGACCCGAGAAGGAGACCGTTGCTCCAAAAACTGATCAATAAGCCAAGCGCTCCGCCGGCAACGGCAAGGAGCATTCCTTCACAAAGCAACTG
>Ga0070673_100001709_pt1 | contig 13042 bp, 10 predicted proteins | sample KBSM23metaG_FD_65342 | JGI IMG/M metagenome (GOLD analysis project Ga0070673, IMG submission 65342) | Miscanthus rhizosphere microbial communities from Kellogg Biological Station, Michigan, USA - KBS M2-3 metaG | ecosystem: Host-associated > Plants > Roots > Rhizosphere > Soil ... | reverse complement strand
TGCGGTGCAGAAGACCCGTCCCCGATACCCGTCGGCACGAAGGCGCGGCAGGTATCCCACATGGTCGAGGTGCGCATGCGTCAGGACAACGGCATCGATCTCTCCCGGGGGAATCGGGAACTGCGCCCAATTGCGCAACCGCAGCTCCTTGAGTCCCTGGAACAAACCGCAATCCACGAGCACGCGCTTCCCGCCGTGCTCGAGCAGATACTTCGACCCGGTCACCGTGCGGGCAGCACCCATAAACGTCAGGTCAGCCACAGAACGACGATATCAGGCTTACAAGCGTCCGGCCCAGGTGCGAGTGCTAATCTGTCCCGTATGGGGAACGTATTGAAACGCGCGGCGTTCTGGCTGGCCATCGCGGCGGGGGCCGTGTCGCTGTCGGCCCAGTCGAGGGACCTGCTGACGGTGGACGCCATCTACCACCCCGAGCATCGCGTCGCGTTCAGTGGGTTCGCTGAGGACGATATCGCCTGGCTCGATTCGGTCACATATGTCGTCGCCCGGCAGTCCGGAAGCGGATTCGAGTGGCTGAAGGTTGACGCGACCTCCGGCCGGACATCCCCTCTGTTCGACGCCGCCCGCATGGAGACCGCGCTGGCCTCGCTGCCGGGCGTGACGCGCGCAGAGGCCGGCCTCATCGCTCGTTCCAACGATGTGATTTTCAACGCCACGCGGACTCTCATCCTGGTCACGATTGCAGACGACCTGTACTTCTACGACATTGCCGGCACAAGAGCTTCACGTCTCACGACGGCGGCAGGGAGCGAAGAAGAAGCGACCTTCAGTCCGGATGGAAAGCTCGTCGCGTTCGTGCGCGGCAACAATCTCTACGTCGTCGATGTCGCGACGCAACGTGAGCGCGCGCTGACGACCGACGGCGGACACGAGATCTTCAACGGAAAGCTCGACTGGTTGTATCAAGAGGAGATCTACGGTCGCGATCAGTTTCGCGGCTATTGGTGGAGTCCCGACTCGGCGCGCATCGCATTTCTTCAGCTCGACGAGCGGCCGGTTCCCGAGTACACCGTCGTCGATCACATTCCCTACCGGCCGTTACTCGAGGTCACCGACTATCCCAAAGCTGGCGATCCGAATCCGCTGGTCAAGCTGGGCATCTCGAGCGTGAGCGGCAGCGCTCCGCTGTGGACCGATGTGTCCATATCCGCAACCTCCGACTATCTGATCGTGGACGTGGATTGGGCTCCCGATTCGCACCGCGTCGTGTATCAGATCCAGGATCGCGAGCAAACCTGGCTCGACCTGAATCTGGCTGACGTGGAGAACGGACGCTCACGCAAGCTGCTTCGCGAAACCACGAAAGCCTGGGTGAACAACAACGGCGATCCGGTGTGGTTGAAGGACGGATCGTTCCTGTGGTTCAGCGAGCGAACCGGCTTCAAGCACCTCTATCGCGTCGCTGCCGATGGCGCGGTGATACAGCCAGTCACGAATGGACGCTGGGATGTACGGACGCTGTACGGCGTGAACCAGGACGCGGGCGTGCTTTATTTCGCGGCCACCGAACGAAGCCCCATCGGGACCGACATCTACCGCATCAATCTCGATGGCACGGACCTCACGCGGCTCTCACAGACCGACGGCACACATCGCGCGATCTTCAATCCCAACTTTACGCTCTTCGCCGACGTGTGGAGCAACATCACCACGCCGCCACAAGTGCGGCTCCGTCGCAGCACCGGCGCCGAAGTCCGCGCGATCGACCTCAATCCGGTTCCGGCACTGCGCGACTACCAGTTGTCCACTCCGGAATTCGTGCAGGTGAAGACGCGAGACGGATTCGTCATGGAGGGCATGCTCATCAAGCCCGTGGACTTCAACCCGAACCGCCGTTACCCGGTCTATCAGTTCACCTACGCCGGACCCGGCGCCTCCCAGGTGAAGAACCAGTGGGGCGGTCGCGAGTACATGTTTCATCAAATGCTCGCTCAGCACGGTGTCCTCGTGTGGGTACTCGACAACCGAAGTGCGAGCGGAAAGGGCGTCGAGTCCCAGTGGCCGGTGTACGGACGGCTCGGCGAGCTCGAACTGCAGGATCTCGAAGATGGCATCGCGTGGTTGAAGAAGCTGCCGTACGTCGATTCCACACGGATGATGTTGAGCGGCTGGAGCTACGGCGGCTTCATGACCGCGTACGCCATGACGCACAGCACCAGCTGGTCGGCGGGTATCGTCGGCGCACCCGTGACCGACTGGCGCGACTACGACACGGTCTACACCGAACGATTGATGAAGCTACCGAAGAACAACCCGGACGGCTACCGTCGTACCGCACCGCGCTTCGCGGCGGACAAACTCCAGGGCCGCATGCTGCTCCTTCACGGGACCATGGACGACAACGTGCACATGCAGAACTCGGTGCAGTTCGCGTACGAGCTGCAGAAGGCGGGGAAGCCGTTCGAGATGATGGTGTATCCGAAGTCACGCCACGGGATCGGCGACGGCCGGCTGAACAGCCATCTCCGTCAACTCATGTTCGACTTCGTGATGCGCTCGATCGGCGGCGAGATACCTGCGGCCGGTGCACGCACGTCCTCGCGTTAACAATGCTCGTCGATCGGCTCCGCGGACAGTCTCCGGTGTTGACCGCGGAGCTCCGGCCTCCACGCGCCGAGCTCGACGCCGTCGAGGGCATGGATGCGTGGATCGATACGTATCACGCGATTCGCCGCCTCAGTCGTCAGCAGGTACCCGTCTTCCTCACCGACAGTGCGGTCGGCACACAGGAGGAGAACAACCTGCGGCATCTCATCGCCAATCTCGGCCGCGAGTTGCCACGCGATATGGTGGTGCCGTTTCTCACGAGCAAGCACCCACTCGACTTCTGCCTGTCCTACGCAACACAAGCACGCCAGCACGGGGTTCGATCGCTCGTCGTGTTAGGAGGCGACAAGACCGTTGGCCGCCCGCGTTGTGTGGAGCACGCCTGGGATTTGCGGCAGGAGATCCGCAAGAAAGAGCCAGACCTGATCCTCGGGGGTTGGGCCAACCCGCACGCGGCCGCCGCACAGCAAGTGGATTTCCTGCTCGACGAGCGATTCTGTGCCGAGTTCTACCTGACGCAGGTGGTCAGCCACGTCGACCTCGCCCCCGTGAAGCGTTTCCTTGCTGAACTCGAACGCCGGCCAGTGCCGATTCCCGGGATGTTCTGCGTGTTCTATTACCGCAGCGCGAATCCGAAGACTTTGAAAATCCTGAGCACGTTCATGCCCGTGCCGATTCAAGGACTGATTGACGAGTTCGCGACCGGCGCCACCGCTGCGGACGTCTGCGCTCGAACGATTCGCGCGCTGCGCGCGGAGGGCGTGCAGCACATCTGCATCTGCAATCTGCCGATGCACGATGCATCAGGGGTACTCGCGGCGATCACCGCTCGCCTGTAGCCTCACTTCAAGTGTCTTCCTCCATCGACACGAATCGTTTCGCCCGTGACGAAGTCCGTCTCGACGAGAGCCAGGACGACCTTCGCAATCTCGCCTTCTCCGCCCCAGCGGCCGAGTGGGGTGGCACGTTCGACGGCGGCGAACTCGTCGTCTGATGCGCCTTCGGGCGCGACGATCGGACCGGGCGCGATCGCATTCACCAGAATCTGATCGGAGGCCAACTCGAGGGCCAGTCCTTCGGTGAGAGCGACGATGCCTGCCTTCGCAACGTAGTACGGCAGCAGGCCGGTGTAGCGCGGCCGCCCGCTACGAGGAGTCCAGTCCGCGAAGTTGATGATGCGACCGCCACGCAGCCGCCGCATGTGTGGCGCAGCGGCGCGCGCGCACAGGAACGCCGCGCGCAGATCGAGTTCGAGCGAGGCGTCCCAATCCTTCACGGTCAGCTCGTCGAACGGCTTCGACCGGTAGACGGACGCCATGTTGACGAGCACGTCGAGGCGGCCGAGCGCGTCCACGGTTCCGTCCACCACGCGCTCGCAGGCGTCGGGATCGCGAAGATCACCTTGTAGCAAGATTGCCCGGCGCCCGATTCCCCGCACGGCAGCCGCCGTCTCCTCAGCCTCGGCCCGTGACTGACGGTAAACCAGGGCGATGTCGGCCCCGGCGCGAGCCAACTCCGCAGCCACCACTGACCCGATCCGCTTCCCCCCGGTGATCAACGCCACGCGCCCGTTCAGCTCCATATGGCGCAATAGTAAACATCACAAGCGGTGCCGCCGACCGAAAGCGGTTTTCACCAACCGTAAGCCAGGCACATCTCGATTCCTGATAACTCGTTGATTCTACGGGCGCGCGATCCTGGTCCGGTTTCTGCTGATCGTCGAAGTCCGTGGTCAACTGACGCAAGTTGGAAGGCCTCGGATCGTGTGCGTCGCGTCCCCGCCGCGGCGCACACGTTTTCCTTCCTCATCGATTCCCCCGATTACCATTAGCGACATGCTTCAGCCTTCGCCATATGGCTTCGGCGCGACAGGTCGGCGTCTGGCCGTCGTGTGCTGCGTGTTGGGAGGAACGATCTGTCTCACGGCGTTCGAGCCAGTCCTCGAGCGGCGGGCCATCGAACAAGCGACTTTTCTTGGACAGTCGCGGTTCGATGCCGAGCGCTCCCGGTTCCACAGTGGGTATCGACTCGCGATCTCACGTCCGCCGGTGGATTGGATCGACGTGATCACGCCGTTTCACCGCGTCGCTCTCGCGGCCGAGGCGAAAGCACGTCTGGGTGACCGCGTGTTTGGCCAGCGCGAGGCGTCAGCCGCGCTCAGCGTTGCACCGAATCAGATCGAGTTGCTGATCGAGTTGACCTTCCATCCGCTGAACAATTACGTCGGCGTCCCGGCGTACACGGTGACGTTGCATCGCGGTCAGGACACACCCATCGCTTCGAAATCCATCACCCGATATCCGCGATTTGGTCCGCGAACGGAGACGAACGCGCCTGCCCCTCCGAACCCGAATGCGGCACCGATCCTCGGTAGCGGTCAGCCGATGCTCGGCGGCACGATGGTGGTTCAGTTTGCGATCGACGCGATCGATGCGAACGGACGCTACGACATCGTCATGGCTGACGGCGGGAAAGAGATTCTGCGAACGGGAGTGGACTTCGGAAGGATGCGATAGGCGAGGGCGGGCCCATGCGGACCCGCCCTCAAAGGGACCTGCGTCTGCTTACGACAGAACCTTCACGACGACGCGGCGGTTCTGAGCACGACCGTCGCGCTTGTTGTTCGGCGCCACGGGCTTCTCTTCGCCGTAGGAAATCACGTTCATCTTGTGGAGCGGAATCTGGTGCTGCTCATACAGATAACGCTTCACGGCTTCCGCGCGCTCCATGCCAATACGCTCGTTGATCTCCGGTGAGCCGACGTTATCGGTGTGGCCTTCGATCTCGATGAAGATGTTCTTCGTGTCAGCTTTCATCTGCTGCACGACAGCGTCGAGACGCGCCTTCGCTTCATCAGGAAGATCGGTCTTGCCGAACTTGAAGTTGCCCTGATCTTCGCTGAGGGTCACTTCGAACACGAGCTTACGGGCCGCGGCCTCAACAGAGGTGACACGGCTGTCCACGGTCGTCACGCGGCCGTCAACCTTCTGTGCAGCGGCATTCGCCGCGTCAGCCGCCTGACGCGCGCTGGTTGCCGACTTGCCGGCCTCTTCGGCCTTCTGATCGACCTGACCGATACGCTCTTCGTTCTTGCGCGTGCGCTCCTGCGTCTCCTCGACGGTGCCCGAGAGCGTGTCCACCTTCGAGTTCACGTTGCCGACTTCGGTTCGCACGTACTTCTTGGTGGCGCACGCCGGCGCCACCGCTACTGATAGAGTGAGCAGCGCCGCCGCAAACAGACTGTTCCGCATGATGGTCTCTCTCCTGTGACAACGTCTAACTAACTACCGCTGCGCTTGGGACCAACCATGTAGCCCCCTCGCGCGTGAACAACAAGGCTCTTCTTCCGGGTACGAATCTCGAGCGGGTGCCACCCCGGACGGGTGCCAGGCTCGAAGGTGATGAGGTACTGATGCCGCAGCTCGGTGAACAAATCCTGAATAGCCGCCGACGTATGCGCAGGAACGCTGGCGACGCGGATGTCACCACCGGTCCATCGCGCCAGGTCTGCCAAGTTCGCCGCCTGGACCTTGCGGCCGTCGGTCTCGATCACCTCGAGTTCGCCCCCGGGATGATCCAGCGGGTTGACGACGCGCAAGAGGTAGACGGGCACATCGATCGCGCTTGCAATCCCCGATACCTCAGCCGGCGTCATCTTGCTGGCAGTGTCTACACCGTCGCTGATCACGAGCAACGCCCGATGCTTGTTCGCCCGCTCAGACACAGCCTTCGCAGCCTGGCCCACCGCGTCATACAGTGAGGTCTGTCCCCACGGCTTACCCCTCAGGCTGACCTTGTGAATCGTCCGCGTGTCCGTCGTGAAGGCGACGACTTCGCGCAGCTCCGAGTCGAACGTGAACAGCGCGGCTTCGTCCTTCTCGCTGTGCAGGTTCATCGTCGCCACGGCCACGGCCTCGCGCGCGCGGTCCATGTTCCCGCCGACCGCCATGCTGCCGCTAATGTCGAGCAAAATCGCGAGACTGACCGGACTATCCCCGACGAAGAAGTCGCGAATCTCTTGCTTGCGGCCGGAATCAAAGACTTCGAAGTCCGCCTTGGTGAGGTTTTGAATCACCTTGCCTTCGTCGTCGCGTATGGCTACGGAGACTGTAACGACCTCGACCCCCGACTTGAACGTCGCCTGGGGTTCCGGACGTGCCGGTGCTGGTGACGCCACCTGCCCGACGAGCGGGACACTTGTGAGCAGAAGGGCCAGAGCGCCGGGGAGCGCGACGTGCCGCATGGACCTGATGTATTTCATAGGGCTTGCCAAGGGACCGATCGAATCTTGAGAATGGTTTACGGGGATCACGTGTGCCGGTAGGGAGGTAATTCCTATCGACTGCATGTAAATATTACCTCCCCTCCAATACGGCTGAACCATTTAAGATGGACCATGCCCACGAAGAATTCAAAGCCGGTCCCGGTGGCCGGGCGCGTCAACCGCTTCTCCTACGCCATCCGCAACATCGTGGCAGAGGCGAAGGCTGTTGAGGCGCGCGGGCAACGCGTCCGGTACCTGAACATCGGCGATCCGGTCGCTTTTGGCTTTCAAACCCCCGCTCATCTGGTCGAAACCGTCGCAAAAGCCATGCGAGATGGCCATAACGGTTATGTGCCCTCGGCCGGGATTCCCGAGGCGCGCGAGGCGGTTGCCGCCGACTACACCGCCCGCGGCATTGCGATTTCACCGGATCGCGTCCTCATCACGACCGGCACTTCGGAAGGCATCGAGCTGGCGCTGAATGCGCTCGTGGACGATGGTGACGAGGTGCTCGTGCCGTCGCCAACCTATCCGCTGTATACCGCGGTGCTTGCGAAGATCTCCGCCCAACCTCGGTATTACCGCACCGATCCTGAGCATGATTGGCTCCCGGACCTCGATCATCTTCGGACGCTCGTCACGTCCCGGACACGCGTGCTCGTCGTCATCGATCCGAACAACCCGACGGGCGCGGTCTATCCCGCACCAGTTCGCCGCGCATTGATCGACTTTGCGGAGCACCACGATCTGACGATTTTGGCCGACGAGGTCTACGGCGATGTCGCGTATGGCGGGCCGCTGCCGCTGATGGGGACCTTCGATCTCGATGCGCCAATCATTTCATTTTCGAGTTTGTCGAAGGCGTATCTGGCGCCAGGGTGGCGGGCGGGATGGCTCGTCGCCGGCCGCACGCCGCGACTCGATGACACCGTGGCCGCCATCAAGAAACTGGCCGACGGCCGGTTGTGCAGTCCGGGCCCGATGCAGTACGCCGTCGCCGCCGCACTGACTGGCGATCGCTCGCACCAGGTGTCGTTCCGTACGGCGCTCGCCGAGCGTGCGCGCATCACCACTGAACGCTTGAACGCGATTCCAGGCATGCGCTGTGTGGCCCCGCGGGCAGCGTTCTACGCGCTGCCGCAGATCTCGCTCCCACCAGGACGCACCGATGAGCACTTCGTGCTGTCGCTGCTGCGTGAGACGGGCATCCTGTGCGTGAACGGTTCGGGATTCGGCGTGCCGGCGACCGACGGTTTCTTCCGCATTGTCTTCCTGGCGAACCCGCGCGATCTCGAGGAGATCTACGCGGACATCGCCGCTTTCACCGGCGAGTATCTCGCTCGCGGCTAGCGGCACGCGGCATCGGTGACGACACGCCAACGCGATACGCCTCGGGCGCTGATTCGATACGCGCTTTTCAGCGCCACGGTGACGGTTGCGCTCGTCTGGCTGTTGTACCTCGTTCGTGACACGCTGCTGTTGATTTACGTCGCCGGGTTGATCGCGGTCGGTCTGTCGCCGCTCGTCGATCGCATCGAACAGCAACGGCTCACGACGCGTTTCCGGCTGCCACGATGGGGGGCGATTCTCTCGGTCTACGTCGTTGTCTTCATCGTCGTCGGACTGTTCGTCATGCTGATGGTGCCGCCGCTGGCCTCACAGGCGAGCGACCTGATCAGCGCGGCGCCGGATCTGGTGAGCCGTGGGCAACAGTGGTTGATTCGGCAAGGAGTGCTCGGGCGAGAGATCACGATCGGCGAGGCCGTGCGCCAGGCGCCCGCCGCCGGTTCTGACGCCGTCGGCACAGTCCTGTCCGCGATCTGGGGCTTCGTCGGCGGCATCTTCGGCGTGGTGACGATCCTGATCGTCGCCTTCTACCTGCTCATCGATGCTGACAACCTCGTGCGCGCGATGGTGCGGTTGTTTCCGCGGCAGGAGCGCGCGCGTGTACGCGATGCGTTCCGGCGAGCCGGCGAGAAGGTGAGTGCGTGGTTAGCCGGTCAACTGCTGCTCGGCGCCATCATCGGCACGACAGCGGCGATCGGCTTGTGGATTATGGGCGTCCCGTACTTTTACGTGCTGGCGCTCATCGCCGGAATCGGCGAGCTCATTCCGATCGTCGGCCCACTACTCTCGGCCATCCCCGCGGTCGTCGTCGCGTTCTCTGTCAGCCCGGCGACCGCGCTTGGCGTGGCTGTCTTCTTCTTCCTGCAGCAGCAGGTCGAGAACCATGTCCTCGTGCCCAAGGTCATGTCGCGACAGGTTGGCATCAGCCCGGTACTGGTGATCATGGCGCTGTTGATTGGCGGATCGCTGCTCGGGCTGGTGGGCGCGATCCTCGCCGTTCCGACCGCGGCTATTCTTCAGGTACTCCTCCAAGAGCTCCTCGTCGAGGCCACGGCAGACTGATGCGGCGTGCCTGGCACGCGGCGGCGGCCTACCTTGCGCTGACGATCGTCGCGACGTGGCCGCTGGCCGGAGGCCTGGGGCGCGACGTACCCGCCGATCTCGGCGACCCGGTCTTCGTGATGTGGGCGCTGGCGTGGGACTGTCAGCAGCTGCTCGCGATTCTGCGCGGTGATTTCGCGCGACTGGCGACGTTCTTCGACGCCAACATCTTTCATCCGCTGCCACTCACGCTCGCCTACTCGGAGCACTTCATCGCGCAGGCGGTGCAGGTCCTTCCGGTGTGGGTGCTCACTGGCAATCCCATCCTCTGCTACAACTTGCTGTACCTTTCGACCTTCGTGCTCTCCGGGCTGGGCGCGTATCTGTTCGTCCGTGAGATCACCGGCAATCCGCGCGCCGCGTTTGTCGCCGGCGTGCTCTTCGCGTTCGCTCCCTACCGGTTTCCACAAAGCTCGCATCTGCAGGTGCTGTCGTCTCAGTGGATGCCGTTCGCGCTGTACGGATTCCGCAGGTTCTTCGACTCACTCGATGCACAGACATCGCGCGGAGGACGATGGCGGCCGCTACTTGGCGCAGCCTCAGCGCTCATCGCGCAGAACCTATCCTGCACCTACTACCTGATGTTCTTCGCGCCATTTGTCGTCGCATATGTCGTCTGGGAGATCTGGCGCCGCCGTCTGTGGTCGCGCACGCGGATCTGGATTCAACTCGTGACCGCTGCGGTGCTGGTTGCAGCGTTGACCATGCCGCTCCTGCTGCCGTACGCACTAGTGCAGGAGCAGCTGCAGATCGCGCGCAGCCGTGGCGAGCTGTCGATGTATGCCGCCGACGTCTATTCGTACGCGACCGCGGTGAGCGAGCAGATCCTGTGGGGATCGATCGCGCGGGTCTTTCCCAAAGCCGAAGGTGATCTCTTCCCTGGCCTCGTCGGCGTGTTCCTGGCACTGATCGGCGTCGCCACCTGGCGGCGCGACGCCGACGTGAGCGCCGCCCCCGTGACGAAGGTGGCATGGATACTTCTCGCGGTTTCAGCGATTCACCTCTTCATCGCTGGGGCCACACTGCTGTATCGCCGCTTCGTGCTTGACCTCGGGCTCTTCACGATGCGCGTCACGAACGTCGATCAGCTCCTGCTCAGATCTGTCGTGCTCGTGGCTGTGGCCGCCGTCTTCTCGCCGGGGTGCCGCAGCCGCATTGCGGCGTTCATGCGGACGCGAGGCTTTTACCTGCTTGCGCTACTGGCTGCGATGTGGCTCTCACTGGGCCTCGCCCCCCAGACCCTCGGACGACCGTTGAACCTGACCGGGCTGTATCAATTGCTGTACTCATACGTACCCGGCTTCGACGGCCTGCGTGTGCCGGCGAGGTTCAACATGATCGCGGTGCTGATGCTCGCGGTGCTCGGCGGATATGGTGCTGCCACGTTGTCGCGATGGCGATGGGCAACACCGGCGCTTGCGATCCTCACGACAGCGGTCTTTGCCGAGAGTCTCGTTCGTCCATTCCCCATTAACGGCATGGGCATGCTGCGCGATTACGCGACGCCTGAAGCGCGGGTCTACAGACCGGCTCGGGCACCAGCGGTGTATCGCCGTCTCGCACAAGAGTCGGGTGTCGTGCTCGCCGAATTACCGCTCGGCCAGCCGGACTACGACATCCGCGCGATGTTCTACTCCGTCGTTCACCACGCGCGGCTGCTCAATGGCTACAGCGGTTTCTTTCCGCCGCACTATGGACTGCTGACATTGTCACTGTCGGATGTGCCGTCTCACGCGATGACGGCATGGGACACGCTGCGCAGCGGCGGCGTCTCTCACGTGATCGTGCACGAGGCGGCGTGGCTGGACGACCGTGGGCCTCGCACCACGACTGCGCTCACACAGCTCGGGGCAACGGAGATCTTTCGTGAGGGCAGCGACGTGATCTTGCGCCTGCCGTGATTCGAAAAAACCGTAGAATGGCGCGTCATGCGTCAGAACCCTCTCGCCTACCTGGACGAAGCCTTGAACGATCTGCGGCAACAGGGTCTGTATCGCCGCATGCGCGTGCTCGACGGCGAGCAGGCGGCGCGCACCTCGGTTGACCATCGTCAGGTCGTCAATCTTTCGTCGAACAACTATCTCGGTCTGACGACGCACCCGATGCTGCGGGCACGGGCCCTCGAGGCGCTGCAGGCCTTTGGCGTCGGCACGGGCTCGGTACGCACCATCGCGGGAACGATGGCAATTCACATGGAACTCGAACGGCGGCTCGCGGCGTTCAAGCACACCGAGGCCGCCGTCGTGTTTCAAAGCGGCTTCACCGCGAACGCCGGAACCGTGTCGTCACTGCTGGGCCGTGACGATGTGATCGTCTCCGACGAGCTGAATCACGCCAGCATCATCGACGGTGCGCGCTTGAGCCGTGCCACTATCAAAGTCTTCCCGCACCGGAACGTCGCGGCCGCCCGAGAGATCGTGGCCGCGCTCCCGCGCGATCAGCGCACCCTGCTCATCACGGATGGCGTGTTCAGCATGGATGGCGATCTCGGCCCGCTTCCGGAGCTCTGCGATCTGGCCGACGAGTACGGCTGCATCATGATGGTGGACGACGCGCACGCGAGCGGCGTGTTCGGCGGCAATGGACGCGGCACCGTCGATCACTTCGGCATGCATGGCCGCGTGGACGTGCAGGTGGGGACGCTCTCGAAGGCCCTCGGCGCGTTGGGCGGATACGTCGCCGGATCGAAATCGCTCATCGAGTTTCTCTATCACCGCGCCAGGCCGTTCCTCTTTTCGACATCGCATCCGCCTTCGGTCGCCGCCACGTGCATCGCCGCCCTCGACGTCCTCGAGCACGAGCCGCAGTGGATGGAACGGCTGTGGGCCAACACTCGTTTCTTCAAAGCGGGACTCGAGGCGCTGGGATTTCACATCGGCATCAGCGAGAGCCCGATCACGCCAGTCATCGTCGGCGACGGCGCGCTGGCCATGACGCTCTCCGACAAGCTGTTCGACGCCGGCGTTTTCGCGCAGGGGATTGGCTTCCCGACGGTGCCTCAGGGCAAGGCCCGTGTGCGCACCATTGTGACCGCCACGCATACCGAGGACGAGCTCCAGTTCGCGCTGGACGCCTTCACGAGAGTGGGCACCGAGCTGGGAATCATCTGAGCGGGGATTCCGTCTAAGATCCTGTTTTGCCCATGAACGTCCCACCACTGCCGCGCCCGACCGGCGGTCGCTTTTTCGAGGCCTACACCAGGGGGCTCACGACCACGGACCTCGAGCGGCTGTTCACGCGCGACGCGCCGGAGGCGTACCGCTTCTTCTCGCGGAACGTCGACTTCGATGAGTTGAAGACCCGGCCCTGGCACCTGCGGATATTCTGGCGCGCACGGTTGCTATTCCTGGCGTTCACGCTCAAGCTGACGCCGGCGCGTCGGATGTTATACGGCAGCGCGCTGGTTGCGAGCCTGATCGGTCTGATCGAGCTGTTTCAGAGCTTTCACCTGTTTTTGATTCCCCACCCGGCGTTCGCTCCCGGGACCCTGTGGCTGCTCACCGGCTTTTTGCTCGTGAACCTGCTCGTGCTGCTCGAAGTCGCCGACCGCTTGTCGCTGAAGAACGATCTCGAGATCGCCCGTGAGATCCAGCAGGCGATGCTGCCGCGAGCGGAGTTTCGCGCACTGGGCGTCGAAGCGTTCGGGATGACCCGGCCCGCCAACACGGTGGGCGGCGATTTCTACGACATTCTTCCACTCGCTGACGGGCGCGTGCTGCTAGCGCTTGGCGACGTCGCGGGCAAGGGCAGCCCCGCCGCGTT
>Ga0070673_100001705_pt1 | contig 13053 bp, 10 predicted proteins | sample KBSM23metaG_FD_65342 | JGI IMG/M metagenome (GOLD analysis project Ga0070673, IMG submission 65342) | Miscanthus rhizosphere microbial communities from Kellogg Biological Station, Michigan, USA - KBS M2-3 metaG | ecosystem: Host-associated > Plants > Roots > Rhizosphere > Soil ... | reverse complement strand
CGTCACGGAGTCGTTCGGGCAAGCGTCGTCGTTGTTCGGCGCCGGATTCGGGCACGCGTACAGCGCCCCGGCCGCCGCCCACCCGGTTGCGCCGTTGCCGCGTCGGGCGATACGCCCGGGTCAACGCGGGGTGTGTCGCGGCGCGCGCCAGCGGATCCGTGTGAGCAGATCCCTGCAGGCGTCGCGGGCCGTGACATTGCCGTCGGCGGTGCAGATCACCGACGTGGCGAGGCGCGTGTCGCGCTTGACCATCCACGTGCCGACGGATCGCGCGGTCCCCGTCGACACGAAGCCCGCCGCGGGCAGGTCGCCGATTCGGTCGCTGAAGATGTCGCCGACGGCGAAGCCGAGCGCCCGCTGCGTCTCGGCGAGCTGGCGCAGCATCGTCGGTACGTCGACCCCCTCGATCAGGATCGCGCTGCTGACGGACATGTGCGCGCTGGCGCGGTCGGCGTTCAGGCGGTGCGCCTTCTCATCCAGCGCCAGCGTCCAGCCGTCCGGTGCATCCAGCGTCAGCGCGGGCAACCTGGGCGACGAGAATCGCCGTGACGACACGACGTCCTCGCCGTCCTCGGCGCCGGCCGGCGCGAGCGGCGCGGTCCGGGCGCGCTCGCTTGGTCCGGGTTCCACCGGTATCGACAGCACGACGTAACCCGCCCCGGCGGTGACGACCGCGAACAGGCCGACCGCGCCGATACGCCGTCGCCGCACCCGCGCCTGGGCCGACGCAGATCGCCGGGCGGTCCACAACGCGCCCAGGAACATCGCCGCGCCGATGCCCGCGATCGTCGCGAGCGCGATCAGAAACGACCGCTGAAATGCAGGGTTCGCCAGGGCGTCCACGTGCGAACAACGACAGATATCACGTCGCGGTTGCGTGCGATGATGGACTTGCTTGCCGACCGAATCCGGAACGCCCGCCGCAGCCGGCGGGGACGAACGCGCGCGCACGCGCCTGACCATCGCGCTGCTCGCCTCCGTCGCGGTCGTGCAGGTCGCCGGCATGCTGAGCCGCGGCCTTCCCGGTCCGACCGACATCGCGATGCATTCCGTCGTGGTGCTGCCCGCCGCCGGTTTTGCCATCGGCCTCGCGCGGGGGTTGCGCCTGCGCATCGGCATCCTCGCGTTCGCCCTGCTCTGGTCGGCGCTTTCGATCTGGGCCGCCGTCGAGACAACCCGATTCGCCAAGACGTACGCGGAGACGTACGCCGCGACGCAACCGGGCCTGGCGATCGCGCTGAAGCCAATCTCGCCCTGGTTCGCGCGCGTCGTCGGCGGGCGCTGCCTGTGCTTCACGGCGGCCGCGATTGCGCTGGTCACGGGCCGGCCGACACGCGGCCGCCGCGGGGCGGGCGTCGTGCTGGGCGTCCTGTTCCTCGTGCTCTTCGTGATCGAGCACGTCTATCAGCGCGGCTGACTCCGTCTCGCGACTACAAATCGCGGTGCTTGAACGGCCGCTTGCCGGGCCCGTAGCTGGCGGTCTCCTGTCCGTGGCCGCGCAGCAGCCAGCGGTACGTCAGCAGGCCCTCGACGCCCACCGGCCCGCGCGCGTGCAGCTTGTCGGTGCTGATGCCGACCTCGGCGCCCAGGCCGTAGCGGTAGCCGTCCGCGAAGCGCGTGCTGGCGTTGTGGAAGATGCCGGCCGCGTCGACCTCCGCCAGAAATCTTTCCGCGGCGCCCGGGTCGCCGGTGACGATCGCCTCCGTGTGCTTCGATCCGTGCGCGGCGATGTGCGCCATCGCCTCGTCGATGCCGCCCACCCGCTTGACCGCGATGACGTTGGCGCCGAACTCGAAACCGAAGTCGCCGTCGGTGGCCGGCTTCGCCCACGGCACGCGCGCGCGCGTCGCCTCGTCGGCGCGCAGCTCGACGCCCGCCTGCTTCAGCGCCGCCGCGCACGCGTCCAGCGCGGCGCCCGCGTCCGCGTCCCACAGCAGCGTCTCCGTCGCGTTGCAGGCGGCCGGGTAGGTCGTCTTGCCGTCGACCGCCAGCTTCGCCGCCATCGCCGGATCGGCGCCCTTGTGCAGGTACAGGTGGCAGACGCCCGCCGCGTGACCCATCACCGGAATCTCGCTCTGCGACATGATGTGGCGGACGAACTCCGACGAGCCGCGCGCGACGATCACCTCGACCAGCCCGTGCAGGCCCAGCACCGCCGCGACGTCCTCGCGGCCCTCCAGCAGAACGGCGGCGCGCGGATCGATGCCGGCCGTGTCCAGCACGCGATGAATCACCGCGGTCAGCGCGCGGTTGGTGCCCAGCGCCTCGCGCCCACCCTTCAGCAGCACGGCGTTGCCGCTCTTCCAGGCGAGCCCGACGATCTGCACCAGGGCGTCGGGCCGCGATTCGAAGATCACGCCCAGCAACCCCAGCGGCGCGCTGACGCGTTCGAGCACCAGCCCGTCGTCCAGCTCGCGCCGCAGCGTCGCGCGCCCGACCAGGTCGGGCATCGCCGCGAGTTGATCGAGCCCGTCGCACACGCTGTCCAGCTTCGCCGCGTCCAGGCCCAGCCGCTTGACCAGCGGCGTGGCGACGTTCTCTGCCTTCGCGCGCTCCAGATCCTTGGCGTTCGCCGCGCTCACCTCGGCGCGCACGCCCGGCTCGCGCAGCGCCGCCGCCAGCGCGCGCAGCAGCTTCGATCGCCCTTCCCCGCCCAGGCGCGCCAGCTTGCCGCCCGCCGCCTTGGCGGCCTCGGCGGTCGCGCGCGTCTGTTCCTCGAGCTTCGTGGCCTGCTGCTTCGTTTCGGCTTCTTCGCTGCTCATCAGACGGCTCCCATCACCAGGTTGTCGCGCGTGATCACGGCATCGTAGCCACGCCAGCCGAGGATGGTGTCGATCTCCTCGCTGCGGCGGCCCGCCAGCTTGCGGCAGGCGTCCGCCGGGTAGTTCACCAGCCCGCGCCCGTGGACGCGGCCGCTGCCGTCGCGGATCTCGACGACGTCGCCCTTGTCGAAGGTGCCCTCGACGCCGACGACGCCGATCGGAAGCAGCGAGGCCTTGTTCGACACCAGCGCCTGCAGCGCGCCGTCGTTGACGACCAGCGCGCCGCGCTGGCGCGCCCCCACCGCGATGTGACGGATGCGCGCCGGCCGCCGCGACGCGACCGCGATCAACGTACCCACGTCCTCACCCGCCAGGGCGCGTTCGATCACCCGCGTCTCGGCGCCGCCGGCGATCAGCACCGCCGTTCCCTCGGCCGAGGCGAGCTGCGCCGCCTCCAGCTTGCTCGCCATGCCGCCCGTCCCGCCCGCCGAGCTGCCCTCGGCGCGCGCGCGCGCCGCTTCGTCGACGCCGGCCAGCTCGGGGATGCGCGTCGCCGACGCGTCGGCGCGCGGATTGGCCGTGTAGAGGCCGCCCACGTTGGTCAGCAACACCAGCAGATCGGCGTCCAGGCTGACCGCCACGCGCGCCGACAGGCCGTCGTTGTCGCCGAAGCCGGCGGGCGCCGCGGCGGCCGCCCCGGACTGGACCCGCCGGTGCTCGACCAGCTCGGCGATGCTGACGCTGTCGTTCTCGTTCAGCACCGGAATCGCGCCCAGCTCGAGCAACCGCATCAACGTCGTGCGCAGGTTCAGCGCGCGGTCGCGATCGGCCAGATCCTCCTGCGTCAGCAGGACCTGCGCCGCGGTCACGTCGAAGCGCGCGAACGCGTCCGTGTAGAGGCTCATCAGATGTCCCTGGCCGACCGCGGCGCACGCCTGGCGCAGCCCCAGCGATCGGGGCCGCTCTTTCAATCCGAGCACGCGCATCCCCATGCCGACGGCGCCGCTGGACACCAGCACGATCTCGCGGCCCGCCTTGCGCAGCCGCGCCAGCCCCTCGACGATCTCCATGATCCGCCCGAGCGCCAGCTCGACGCCGTCGTGCATGACGACGTGCGTGCCGACCTTGACCACGATGCGGTGCGCATCGGCCAGGTGCTTGCGGGCTTCGGAAGGGGTGGACATGAGCCGGGAAATATACCCGAACACCGGCGGGGCCAACGACGCGCCGCTCGAGCGCCGCGGAACGGCGTATCCTCTTGTTGCGAGCGGTCGGGCTGATGTCCCCTCGGAAAATGCGACCAACGTGCATGACAGCGGCCGTCGTCTGCCTGGCGTTCGTCGCGTGCGAGCCGCCGCCCTCGGCGACCGAGATGCCGCCGCCCGACTTCGGCGCGTGCCCCGTCAGCTACTTTGACGAGGAGATTCCCGTGCCGGCGGTGCACTTGACGAGTCCCAGCTTCCGCTTCGACGCGCACGTTCCGCGCACCGCCGAGGGTGTCGAGGTGAACATCGAGGACACCAAGGGCACGATCCGCTTCGACGACTCCGGACCGATACCCGCGTTCGTCTTCAACTTCGCCGATTGGCCCGACCTCGGGCGGAGGCTGTTCGAGGGTCTCGGCGTCAGGGACGGCGTCTGGTTCCCGTTCTGGCTGTACTGCGCGGACGACGGCACGCTGGACCGGTTCTGGGTCGAACGGACGGATCGGCCGGGATGGCGGGGCATCATCGTCGACGGAACCTGGACACAGTCGTCCCAGCTTTCCACGGCGGTGATCGACCTCCCGGCGACGACGCTGCGCAAGGTGGCGCTGACGTGCGGATTCGACGTCACCACGCCGGGCGACCCGCCCAGCGCGGCCAATCTGCCTGCCTCGCACGCCGGCAGCATGGTCTTTCCGGGCTACGCGCCGACGACGATTCTCGTATTCAATACCGCAGATTGCAGGACGGGTTGCGGATCGCGAAGCTGGTTCGAGCTGCACGCGATCATGTGGAATCGCGAACGCAACGAGGTGGGATTCCAGATTTGGTATTTGGATCCGCTGGTCGCCGGCGTGGTGACCGACAATACGATGGTTCTCCCCAGGATCACGTCGTTGAACGCCGCCTTTCCGGACGCGACCTGGCGGCTCGACAACTAACGGGCCCCGACGAGTTGCCGAACAGACGCAACGTGGCAGTCGGGCAACCCGTTTGCCGTCTTGACCGGTAAATTTTCGAAGCCGACAATCGGCTCGTCGTTTGGTCGTTGCGCAATGATCGCCGATCGATTTGCGCAACGATCGTCAACGGGAGGCTGAGAAATGATCACGGAAGGAATTCGTCGAAGCACGGTGTTCCTCGGGCTCTGCGCCGCGTTCGCCGCCTGTCAGCTTCCCCCGGCGTCGACCAAGGGCGGGACCGGAAAGATCGACGCCGGCACGGGAACCGACGTGGGCAGCGTTCCCGGCGCCGTGATCCCGACCTACGAGGCCGAGACGATGACTGCGATCGACCCGCGCCCGGGCAGCCAGCTCGCGTACGCCGCGACGATCGAGTCGATCGTGGCCGACGCGCCCGGCTCGGTGACCGGCAAATGCATCATCCGGAAGCAGATCCATGTCTACCGGTCGACCGACCTCGGGAAGACCTGGCATGACATGCCCGGCACCGCCTTTCTCCCCCACGGCGCCGACGACTGGGCCACGGACCCGGACCTCTCGGTCGGCGGCGACGGAACCCTGTACCTGACGCTGTTGCTCGGGCACGCGACGCCGAATTGCCAGACGCCCCAGGATCTGAGCGCGCGCAACATCCAGCTCTGGTTCGCGCCGCCGCCGAACGGCGAGGACGATCCCGGATTGCAGCCGGCTTTTCCCGACGGACTGGCCGATATCTCCAACACCGCAGGGACGTCCGATCACCCGCAGATCGTCGCGAGCCCGACCGTTCCCGGCCTGGTGGTGGTGTCGGTCGCCAACCGATCCTTCCTCGTGACCTTCCGGCGCGACGAGTCTGGCACTTACTTCGAGGTCGGCTCGCGGGTGGGAACTGACGGCTTCGTCAACATGGCCATGGACGAATCCGGGCAGCTCTACATCGCATACAGCATCTTCCAGGGCTCGGTCGGCGTCCGACGATTCACGTTTTCGGAAAGCTCCGAGCCCTGGGTCGAAGGCACGCCGGCGATGCCGCCTCCGGTCGCGAGAGATCACGGCGCGGTCGGCCCCTTCGGAATCAACGCCGCCGCGACGCCGGCCGTCCGCTTCGAGCCGGAGGCGACGCCCGCGCTTGCGGTCGCGACGCTCCCGGGCGCGACGACGCCGACGGTGTTCGTCGGGTTCATGGTCGCTCAGTCCCTGCCGACGGGCAGCCGCTTCGAGATCCAGGTCTCCGCCAGCAGCGATCTGACCAACTGGAGCTCGCGGCTCGCCCCGCCGCCTCCGGGTACGCCGTGGATGATTCACCCCAGCCTCAGCGTCGACGCACGCAATGGTCACCTCGACCTGCTCGCCCAGGGGCTGGTCCAGACACTGCCCGCGCCCGGGACCCCGCCGCCGCCGCTCTCGGATATCCGGCTGCAGGCGACGTTCGTCAGGTACAGGACCAACGACCTCACGATCTGCGCGGGTCCGACCAGCGTGAACAAGGGCACCGCAAACATGCCGAGACTGTCGGACATACCGATCCGGCACGCGATGGGTAGCGAGGAAGGGCAGGACAACTCCCTGTTCATAGGCGAGTACGTCGGGATCGCGAGCAAGGACAACACGGCGGTGGTCTCCTGGTCCGAGTTCAACACGAGCACGTCGGACGTCGACGTCGGCCTCGCCGCGCTGACCACCGCCTGCGATACCGGGATCTGCCCGGGCTCGGGGCTGACGAACGATCCGTCGGCGCGCGCGATCTGCACACCGCCGCCGCCGCCGATCCCGGGATGCGGGCCGTCGACGACGTCGGTGGACGTCACCCGCGCCGCCCTTCCGCCTGTTCCCAGCACCTTCGACGTGAGCGCGGTGACCGCAGCCGATCCCCGCCCTGATTCCGGCATCGTCTATTCGGCCACCGTGGAGTCGGCGACGCAGGCGAGCATCGGCCCGACCGGCCGGTGCATCACCGGACGGCGGATCCGCGTGTACCGTTCGGCCGACTTCGGTAGCACGTGGGCGCCGCTTGCCGGCAACGACAACCTGCCGCAGCTGCAGTGGGCCACCGATCCCGACATGACCGTGGCGGCCGATGGGACGCTTTATCTGACGTTCATGCGGACGCGCGGATCGACCGACTGCAACAGCGATCCGGATTTTTCGCTCGCCGACATCCAGGTCTGGTTCGCACGGCCGCCCCAGCTCGGCTCGGATCCGGGCTTGACGCCCGCGCTCGCAGCCGGGGCGAGCCCGTTTGGCGACGGCGCGCCGGCCGTCTCGGGTACGACGCCCTTCGCCTCGCATCCGCAGATCGCGTCGAGCGCGGGCTTGCCCAACCGGATCGTCGTCGCCGTGGAGGGCTTCATCGCGACATTCGACAAGGGCAGCTCGGGATCGCTGACCGAGATCAACCGCAGGACGGCGCCGAGCGGGGTGGGCGCCGTGGAGATGGATCGTCGCGGCGACCTGTACCTGGCCATGTTCAACGTCGAGCGATTTTCGTGGTCGGAGGCCGGCGGCTGGACCCTGATCACGTCGGGGGGGCCGCCCGGTAACACCACGGGCTCGGGCCTCGAGATCCCGTCCAGTCCGTCGGTCGCGATCATCGGCGGTGCGGCGCCCGGTCTCGCGGTGACGACGCTGGGCAACACGAGCACGCCCATCGTCTTTGTCGCCCAGGAAGTTTTCGATGCGCAGGGTGCTCTTCACGTCCAGCTGGCGGCCGCGAACAGCGACGATCTGAAGAGCTGGACGACGCGCATGATCGCCAGCCCCGCGGGCAGCCTGTCCACGACGAACGCCAACCTCAGCGTCGACGGCCAGAGCAACTCGCTGGACCTTGTCGTGCAAGATGTGATGGGAACCGCCGGCGCGTCGCTGGCTGACATGCGGCTGCAGACGACGTTCTATCGATTCGACGCCAGCCGCCTGGCGCTGTTCGCTGGCCCCACCGTCGTGAACGCCGCGTCGCCGACGCTCGCGGACATTCCTTCCAACGATTCCGCCGCTACCGAAGAGGGAGAGGGCGCGGTGTTCGACCACCGTCGCGTGCTTTACGCCGGCACTTCCCTGGGGGTGTCGTCGAAGGGCCTCGCGGCGTTCGTCGGCTGGCCCGAGTTGCAGGCACCGGGCAACGTCGATCTCGGTCTGGCGACGGTCGTCCTCACGTGCATGGCCGAGTTGACGCTGATCGATCCCGACGCCGCCTGGCGCTGCACCTGCAACTGCGGGTCGGGCGGCAACGGTTCGGTCGGCGTGGTCGGCTGTGCCGACAGCGACGCCGCCTTGCCGGGGGCCGCTTGCGCGCAGGTATGCGCGGGCTCACCGTGCGGCCAGTCGTTGACCTGTACGGCGACGGCGTGCGCGTCGACAGGCGTCGGCACCCGATTGTCCGCGGGAACCTGCGCCACCGCCGATCGCCGCGCCGGCGCACCGCCGGCCGCGCTCGCCGACTACACGGCGACCGCCACCGGCGCGTCTTCGATGGTCGTCCGCCTGGCGGGTCAGTCCGCCACGACGACCACGACCGGTCAGGCTTTCCTGAACGTGACGACCAGCCCGCCCACCACCGGGGCCGGCCTGGAGATCGCGCTGCTGGACGCCCACCCGGCCGACGTGTTCCTGGGCGGCTCGGTCAACGCGACGCTGCGGAACATCGCCCTGCTTCACCGATCGCGCCTGCAGGGCGTCTTCACCGACGCGAAGCACTTCCGCCTCGACCCGGGAAATGTGGAGCTGGTGGTGACGTTGCAAGCCGATAGTGGCGGCGTGCTGTCGGCGCCCATCAACTTCCTGGGCACCAACCCGACTGCGATGACGGGCACGTTCGATCTCGCGACGAACACGTTCTCGCTCGACGGCGTCGCGACCGACACCGCGGGCAACGCGCTGGAGCTCCACTTCAGGAGCACGATCACGGTGCGGCCGCCCGACAGCGACCACGACGGCATCATCGACGCGGTCGACAAGTGCCCGGGTGTCACCGTCGGGCCGGATCGCATCCCGCCCAAGTTCACGTTCGTGCCGCCCGCCATCACGATCACGAAGTGCTCGGCGGCCAGCATCGGCCAGGCGACGGCGACCGATCCTTGCGGCGTAACGATCACCAACAACGCGCCCGCGAAGTACCCGCTGGGGACGACGACCGTCGTGTGGAAAGCCGTGGACAAGGCCGGCAACGTCGCGACGGCCGCCCAGGCGGTCACGGCGGTTCTCGGGAACGACAGCTCGTGCTGCCCGTCGGGGACGCACGTCGTGCTCGGGACCAGCAACAACGACGTGCTGACCGGGACCAGCGGCTCGGACTGCATTCTGGGCCTGGGCGGGCAGGACCGGATCACCGGCGGCGGCGGGAATGACTTCATCTCCGGCGGCGACGGCGACGACACGATCACGGGCGATGACGGGAACGATCGCCTGTACGGCGGAACCGGCCAGGACGTCATCTCGGGCGGGAACGGCAACGACTTCATCGACGGCGGCGACGGCGTCGACCAGCTGAACGGGGACGCTGGCGATGACACGATCGTCGGTGGTCAGGGAACCGACCGCATCTTCGGCGGGATCGGAAACGACACCCTGATCGGGGGAGCCGACGACGACTTCCTGTTCGGCGGCGACGGCGCCGACCGCCTGATCGGCGGCGCGGGGAACGACCAGCTGAAGGGCGAGAACGGCAACGACTCGCTGTTCGGGTCGGAGGGCGACGACATCCTGGACGGCGGCAGCGGGCTGGACGTCTTCGACGGCGGCAGCGGCCACAACCAGTGCATCGAGAACGCCGCCGTTCTCGCCTGCCAATCGCCGAGGCGTTGAGCCAGCGCGCGACGTGATCCCTGCCCCTTTCCGGTGGGCCGATTCGGGTGTTTGATGATGCCCGCATGCGACCAATCGTCTGCCTGACACTGATCGCGGTCGCGAGCTGCGCGTCGAACCAGCCCGAGTCGCGCTATCCCTCGATGTCGATCGGCTCGGGCTATTCGCTCCCCAGCTCGGGTTCTACGACACGGTCCGAGGGGACCGGCGTCGGGATGTCGCGGGAGCTCGAAGCGGGGCTGCTCGTGCGGCCGGACGAGATGATCGTCGACGTCCGCATCGAAAAGGAGGCAGCGACCGCGCCGCAAGCGCTGGCGCTGGCCCAGACGGCGGCGGGCGAACTGGTCGCGCGCCTGCAGCAGGCGGCGCCGGGGGCGACGTTCACGCCGTGCGGAACCAAGGTGACGCCGGTGGGTGGTCACGGCAAGGTCATCGGCGCCAGCGAGGCATTCACCGTCGCGATCGAGGGACGTGTCGAGCTCGCGTTCGCGCCCGAGCTGGACTACTGGAAGCGCAGCGCGCTCGTCGTCGGGATCGCCGAGCTGGCGGATCGCTACGACGCCGCGCGCGAAGCGAAGACCGCCGACAAGGGCGTCTCGCTCAGAAGCACGCGCGTCGCCGTCAAGAACGCGGAGGCCTATCGGGCCAAGCTGACGGAGATCTGGGTCCAGCGGGCGCGGGCGTTCGCGGCGGCGGCGCAGGCGCACGAGGCGCCGCTGTACCTGCTGGACTGCGCGCCGCCCGGCGAGATCGCGCAGAAGCAGCAGTCGCTGGAGGAGGTGGCGCTGTCGCTGTCGGTCAGCTGCCGCCTCGGCTCGCTGAAGGCGCCGCCCGCGGGGCGCTGACGCGGGCCCCTTCGAGGGTCCCGTGTATATTACGCAGCGCCATGCTCGCCAAGAACCAGACGCTGACCGTGCTCGGCTGCGGGACGATGGGTGAAGCCATCGTCCGGGGAATCCTGCGTTCCGGGCGGCTCGAGCCGGCCCAGATCTTCGCGACCGATCGCCGCGCCGAGGTCGTCAAGGCGCTGCGCGAGAAGCACGGTATCCGCACCACCAGCGACAACCGCGAGGCGTGCCGCGCCGGCGACGTCGTGCTCGTGTGCGTCAAGCCGCACGAGGTCGGGCCGCTGCTGCGCGACGCCGAGACCGGCAAGGTGCTGGCGGGCAAGCTGGTGATCAGCATCGCCGCCGGCATCCGCCTCGACCAGCTGGCCGGCTGGCTGCCGCAGAGCGCGGTGGTGCGCGCCATGCCCAACACGCCCTGCCTGATCGGCGAGGGCATGACCGTGATCGCGCGTGGCGCCGGCGTCACCGACGATCAGGTCGAGGTCGCGAAGGCGATCTTCGGTTGCGTGGGCGGCTGCCTGGAAGCCGAGGACAAGACGATGGACGCGGTCACCAGCCTGAACGGCAGCGGGCCCGCGTTCGCCTACATCATGCTGGAGGCGCTGTGCGACGGGGGCGTCCGCATGGGCCTGCGGCGCGACACCGCCATGCAGATCGCCGCGCAGATGGTGCAAGGCGCGGCGCGCATGGTGCTGCAGACGGGCTTGCACCCGGCGGCGTTGAAGGATCAGGTGACGACGCCCGCGGGCAGCACGATCGCCGGGCTGCTGATCCTGGAGGACGGGCGCATCCGCTCGGTCATCGCCCGCGCCGTCGAGGAGGCGGCGCAGGTCGCGAGCAAGCTCGGTCAGAGCAGCTAGCCGTGTTCGATTTCCACGCGCTGTTTTCAGCCGAGGGGCTGGTCAGCCTGATCAGCCTGACGGTCATGGAGATCGTCCTCGGCATCGACAACGTCCTGCTGGTCGCGATCCTCTCGCAGAAGGTGAAGCCCGCGCACCGCGAGCGCGTGCGCAAGCTGGGCATCGGGCTGGCGCTGGTGCTGCGCATCCTGCTGCTGTTCGCGCTGTCGTGGCTGATGGGCCTGACCAAACCGCTGTTCACCGTGCTGGACAACGCGTTCTCGGGACGCGACCTGGTGCTGCTCGCGGGCGGGCTGTTCCTCATCTACAAGGCGACCACCGAGCTCTACGAACGGATCGAACATTCGTCCGAAGAGGAACAAAAGAGCGGCGCCGACCGCAAGCCGGCCGGTTCGGTGGCGACCGTGTTCCAGATCCTGGCGCTGGACGTCGTCTTCTCGCTCGACTCGGTGATCACGGCGGTCGGCATGGCACGCGCGATCATCGTGATGATGGCGGCGATGATCATCGCGGTGGGCGTGATGTTCGCGTTCTCGGGCGTCGTGTCCGAGTTCGTCAACCGACATCCGAGCATGAAGATCCTCGCGCTCGCGTTCCTGCTTCTGATCGGCGTGCTGCTCACCGCCGACGCCTTCGGCCATCACATCAACCGTGGCTACGTGTACTTCGCGATGGCGTTCTCGTTGCTCGTCGAGCTGATGAACATGCGGCTCAACAAGAAGACACGCAAGCGACGCGCTCACTGATCACTGATTTGATCGCGTCGCGCGGGCGTGGTACCCGCATCGCATGCTGCGCAAATCGATCCTGGCGTGTCTGCTGGTGCTGCTCCCGTCGGTGGCGAGCGCGAAGGGCGCCGACGATCCGTCGACCGAAGACGCGCCGTTCGCGAACAGCACCACCAAGGCCCCGGCGCCGTTCGCGGCATCACCGAGCGCCGGCTTCGCCGCGATGGGCCAGTGGGTGATCACGATGAAGACAAACGGCGACGAGGGCTTCTTTTTTCGCAAACCCAGCGGCGGCGATTGGCAACTGAGCCTGCACCCGAGCATCGATTACTTCATCGCCAGCAGCGTCTCGCTGGGCGCCGCCTTCGGATACTTCTATTCACCCGCCGACACGGGCACCACGGTCGTGAGCGTGGGCGGACGCGCCGGCTTCAATCTCAACATCAACGACAACCTCGGCTTCTGGCCGACGGCGGGCGTCGGCCTGACGTTCGACAGCCGCGACCACGGCAACGACACGACCACCTTCTTCGGAATATTCGCGCCCTTCCTCTACCACCTGGTTCCGCATCTGTTCGTCGGCCTCGGACCGTCGTTCTCGATGCAGCTCGATGGTGGCGGCAAGGTGTACGGCGTCGACTTCGTTCTCGGCGGCTGGTTGTAACGCTGTAGGCGCGTGCGCACACCGACGGTGTTCGTACGCCGTTAATTTGATCGCCTCTCCGTATCGGGATACGGTCGGCAAATGAAGCGGCACTTTTTGTCCCCCGTGGTGACGAAGGCCGTTGCGGGCTTCGTCGTTGGTTGCGCGTTGCTGGTTCTGCCGGCGCGCGCTGATGCGCAGACGGCTCCGGCTCCGGCTCCGGCTCCGGCTCCGGCTCCGAGCGGCGGTGGCGGCCTCGGCCAGGG
>Ga0070673_100001698_pt1 | contig 13072 bp, 11 predicted proteins | sample KBSM23metaG_FD_65342 | JGI IMG/M metagenome (GOLD analysis project Ga0070673, IMG submission 65342) | Miscanthus rhizosphere microbial communities from Kellogg Biological Station, Michigan, USA - KBS M2-3 metaG | ecosystem: Host-associated > Plants > Roots > Rhizosphere > Soil ... | reverse complement strand
CGCCTGCGGCGATCGTGGTCGGCCCGATCGAATCACGCCCAACGAAGCGTACCGCCTCTTTCTTGGCATGCTCGATTCGGTCGGGCTCCGTCGAGCACTCGGGCCGGTTCGAACGCATCGTCGAGACCGCGAAGGTCAAGACCATGCGCGGCATTCCGGTCTACGACGAGACCGACGTCCCGAATAGCGTTGCCCGGGAGTCCTACGTCACCGTGCTGGTGCATCTGAAGGACCTTTCGCCCGAGGAGCAGGAGCGGCTCCTCCAGCGGCCCAAGGGCGAGACCTGTGACCCCTTGGCGCCGCGCGACACGATCATCATCACGGACCTGCGGTCCAACATCGAGCGCCGCCTGGGTCGCTCCATCCCCTAGCTGATGGGTGCGAACTGCAACGCGCATACGATCGACGTGCCCGCCGCGATGACTCCGGCGGCCAGGGCGGTTGCGATGGCGACGTTGGCGATCGGCCGGCACGGCAGCGCACCCGGCCGTCGTTGCAAGAGGCGCGCGGCGATGGCGAACGCAAGAGCAAGGGCGGCGCCGACGCAGGAGAGGGTGACCAGCTTCGCGATCCCGGCCCGCGCCCATTCATGCTGCGGATCAATACGCGCCCACGCCGGAACCGCGGGCGTGAAGCGTTCATAGTCTTCCCTGTAAACGATCGACGCCGTCACGATCGCGTTCGCGATCGACGCGCCCGCCAGCGCGACCGCGATCTGGGCGACGACGCGGGCCGCGCGTCTATGGATCACGCCCCCTCGCCGCGCGAAGCGGGGAGAGGGTGGGGCAGAGGGGCCTTCACTTCTCCGTCAGCGCCGCAACCCCCGGCAGCACCTTGCCCTCGAGGTACTCCAGCGACGCTCCGCCGCCCGTCGACACGTGCGACACCTTGCTGGCGACGCCCGCCTTCTTCACCGCCGACGCCGAGTCACCGCCGCCGATGATGGTCGTCGCGCCCGCCGCCGTCGCCTTGGCCAGCGCCTCGGCGACCGCGATCGTCCCCTTGGCGGTGGCGTCGATCTCGAACACGCCCACCGGCCCGTTCCAGACGATCGTCTTCGCGCCCAGCAGCGTTTCGGCGAACGCGGCGGTCGTCGCGGGCCCGATGTCGACCGCCTCCCAGTCGGCGGGGATCGCGTCGCGCGCGACCGTCTTGGTCGCGCCCACCGTGCGCCCCTTGAAGTCCAGCTTGTCGGTGACGGTGAAGTCCGTCCCCAGCACCAGCTTGCCGCCCGCCTCGGCCAGCAGGCTCTTCGCCAGATCCAGCTTGTCGTTCTCGACGATCGACTTGCCGACCTCCAGCCCCTGCGCCTTCAGGAACGTGTACGTCATGCCGCCGCCGATCAGCAGCTTGTCCACGCGCGGGAGCAGGTTCTTGATGACGTCGATCTTCCCCGAAACCTTCGACCCGCCGATCACCGCCACGAACGGCCGCTTCGGATTGGTGAGCGCGTCGCCCAGGTAGTCGAGCTCCTTCTTCATGAGGAAGCCCGAGGCCGCCTGCGGTACGAACTTCGTGATCCCTTCCGTCGACGCGTGCGCCCGGTGCGCGCTGCCGAACGCGTCGTTCACGTAGACGTCCGCGAGCGCGGCGAGCTGCTTGGCGAACGCCGGATCGTTCTCTTCCTCGGCGGCGTGGAAGCGCAGGTTCTCGAGGAGGAGGACGCCCCCGGGCGCGAGCGCCGCTACGGCCTTCTCGGCCGCGGGCCCGACGCAGTCGTCGGCGAAGGCGACCGGCGAGTTGAGAAGCGCGGCGAGGGCGTCGGCGACCGGGCGGAGGCTCATGTCGGGGACGCGCTTCCCGTCGGGGCGGCCGAGGTGCGACATCAGGATCACCTTCGCGTTCTTCTCGCGCAGGAACTTGATGGTCGGCAGCGACTCCTTGAGACGCTTGTCCGATTCCACCTTCCCGTCCTTGAGAGGGACATTGAAGTCGACGCGCACGATGACGCGCTTGCCAGTGACGTTCAGATCTTCGACGAACAGTTTCTTGCCGGTGCTCATGGTGGGCCCGGGTTTAGCAGGGGGGCGGGTGGGTTGTCGAGATGGGCCTACGCCGTTCCCGCAAGGACTGCGTTAGGATGGACCTCGCCATGTCAGCCGCGCCTCCGCCCGAGGGCCCGGTCAACCCGTATGCCGCGCCGGCAACGCCCGCCGATATGGCGAGCGTCGAAGGCGTCGCCGCGCACGATCTCACCCGCGAGGAGGTCAGGGCGTTCGTCGGGAAAAATCACGGGTACTACTGGCGCAACTGGCAGCGCGCGACCGGCAGCGGCCTGCGCGTCGGGTTCAGCTGGCCGGCGTTCTTCTTGAGCTTCGCCTGGATGCTGTACCGGAAGATGTATCGGGAGTTCTTCATCTGGGGGGCGGCCGTGTTCGGCCTGGGCGTCGTGCGCGGCGTGATCGAGTCAGTGACGGAGACGAACCTGGATGCCGTGGACAAGGTGGAGAACTTCGTCGTCGCGGTGGCGATGGGAATGCTCGCCAACGGCCTGTACCTTCGCAAGGCCCGGCGCGTGATCGCCGACGTCCGCGCACGAGAGCCGGATCCGGAGCGCCGCGTGGCGCTGCTGGAGGTCCGCGGCGGCACGTCGTGGCTCGGGCTCGTGCTCGGGCTCGCCGTGGCCATCGGGCTCGGCGTCCTGGCCGCGATGGTGGAGCGCTGAGCGCCGCTTCACCACGCCGTAACGCCCCGCCCGCGTCGACGTCACCGTTCCGGGGTCCTCCCCGAGCCACAAACCCGCCGTTCTCGGGGGCTTCACGGTGGCACGTCGCTTGAAAGATGGTCCCCGCACGAGATTTTGATTCAGAGCGGAGCACACGGGACTCTTGGCGAGGTGGGCGGCGTCGAGGGGTGGCGGGGATGGTGGTCGGGAGGATGGTTGTCGGCCGGAGGAGTTGGGAAGACACCGGCGTGACGGAGGGTCCCGTGTGTTGCCGTTCACCACTCGGAGGGTGAACAGATGCGAAAGCTCGTCGTCCCGTTTGTCTTCTTCGTCGCGGCGGTGCTCGCGATCGTCGGCCCGATGAGCTGCGATTCGATCGACACCGCGTTCGACTGCGAGTCGGTCTGCTCGCGCTACCGCGACTGCTACGACTCGAACTACGACGTCGGCGCTTGCCGCGAGAGCTGCCGGAAGCGCGCCGCGAACGATCCGAACGTCAGGGGCGCGGCGGACGCGTGCGAGGCCTGCATCGGCGACATGTCGTGCGTGTCCGCGACGTTCAACTGCGGCGCGAGCTGCAGCAACATCGTGCCCTGACGACGCGCCCGCGTTCATCGTCCGTCCCGTGTACAATCGGCCGCGGGACGGAGGCGCGGGCTTGCAAACGCGGATCGGGATCGCCGTCGGGTGCGCTGTGATCGCAATCGGTTGCTCGAGCGCGTCCCCGTCGGGCTCGCCCGAGGCGCGGTCCTTCTGCGAGGCCGCCTTCAACGCCTCCGCGGATCACACCTACGCGTGCCGCGGGGGAGCCCGTGAGGCGCTCACCGCCCAGATCGAGGCGATGGATTATTGCAACACCGTTGCAGTGGCGATCGGTGCGGCTCACATCACCTTCGACGCCAGCGCGGCCGCCGCGTGCCTCGCCGACATCCCCGGTCTCGAATGCTGGCAAACCATGTACGCGTCGCCCAATTGCACCAAGGTCTTCACCGGCACCGTCGCCGAGGGCGGCGCCTGCTATCGAACCCTGCCGATGGCGGCGCAGGAATGCGCGCCCGGGACCGAGTGCACCACCAGCGGCTCGGATTGCACCGGCACCTGTCGGGCCCACGACACCACGCCGAAGCCGCTCGTGATCGGCGGGCCCTGCACGGGTGGCGGTTGCCTGGGCATCGACGGCCAGCTCACCTGCGTGGATGCGACCGGGCCGATCCAGTCAGGGATGGGCACGTGCCAGCCGCCGGCCGTGTCCGGCCCGTGCAACTGGCCCGAGGACTGCCTGACCGGGGCCTGCACCGGCACGCTCTCCGGGTTCATGACCGGAATGTGCCAGGCCGTCGCGAAGCACGCGGGCGACGCCTGCACGCCCTTGAACAGCGAGTGCGGCGCCGGCACCGCCTGCGCCGCGGCCACGAACACCTGCGTCATGTATCCTCCCGTTGGTCAGCCCTGTGTCGGCGACTTCAACGCCCTCAACCAGTGCCTCGACGGCATCTGCGATCTGTCGGGGCGATGCGCGCGCTACGGAAGGCGCGGCGATCCTTGCCAGGCGGACTTCATCGATACGTGCGGCGTCGGCATGGTGAGGTGCGACGCGACCACGTTGCGGTGCGCGCCGGAATGCATGCCCGGCAACGGCTGCGGCGCGCGCGGGCAGATCTGCTGCGCGAACCAGCGGTGCAACGCCGGGTTGTATTGCAGCAACGGCGTGTGCCGCTAGGCGGCTGCGGCAGCATCGTCCCCCTGACGGTCGGCTAGCGGCAGATCCCCGTGCCGGGCTCGGGCGGCGTCCCGGGCGGCGCCGTGCAGGTCGCGCCGTGAAGGTGGCGGGTCCGATCGGGTAGATCGGCGTGGGGATCGCCGTGGCGTTCGCGAACGTTGACGCCGCTGGGCTCCCGAACGGTCGCGGCGGCGGCGCCGGACAGCAGCGCGATTGCCAAACTGATGGAGAGCGTGCCGGCCGTGCGCTTCATTGCCACTTTGGCAGAGTCTGCCCGCGGCGGCGGGCGGGACACTTCGGATTCCCCGGAGCGGAGAATTCGGACGCGCCGAACGATCCGCTCGCCGAACTCTTCCCGCCCTGCGATTGTCTAAGGGACATGGCGTCGAGCACCTTGCGGGTTGGGGCGGTTTCCGTCGCCCTCCTCGCGATCCCCGCGCCCGCCTCCGCCGCCGACGATCCGGACCCCGACCTCGAAACCTGCCTCGCGAACCCCTACCGCCTCAGCGACTGCGGCGCCGTCGACGTCGTCGATGCGCGCGGCCGCCCGATCGCGGACGCGAAGGTGACGTGGTCGAACGACAAGGCGACGACTGAAATGATCAACGCGCACCCCGACGCCAACTGGTTCTGGTGGGGCAACACGAACGCGCGCGGCCACGTCTACGCGACCCAGCTCGCCGCCGGGCGCGGACTGCTGGAGGTCCAGGCGCCGGAGCGTCTCGGCGGTCGCTGCGCTGGCGTGACAAAGAGGCGGTGGCGCGGGAAGGCGACGCCATCGCCGGTCCGCGTGGTGTTGAACATGCGCCCGGTGCCGCTGGCCGACGTTCGCGGGCGAATCGTCGACAACACCGGCCGCGGGGTCGAGGGGGCGAAGGTCAGGCTGCTTGGCGCAACCTGGAAACCGGCGCGGGGAGAGGACTGCGCCGTCTCACCCGAGATCGAGGCGACGTCCGCCGCGGACGGCGCCTTCGTGCTCGCGTCGGTGCCGCACGGGACGGCGACGTTCGTCGTGAAGCACGCCGACCACGCCGAGCGCGAGGTGCAGGTTGCGGTACCCGGGCCGCTGCCGGACGTCGCGCTCGCGGCGGGCACGACCTGGAAGGGGCGGATCCTCCGGCCCGACGGCTCGGTGGTGGAGCGGTGCGAGATCGGGTTGACGATCGCTCACCCGCCGGCGACGCGGGCGGCGGCTTGCTCGCCGGCGGGGTTCACCCTCGATCATCTGCCGCCGGGGCCGGCCCGGCTGAGCGTCAGCACGCGCAAGGGCTTCGACGCGCGGCTGGGCGGGCGCGTCCTCGTGGAGGACGTTCAGATCGAGGCGAGCGAACGCTGGCAGCGGGATTTCCGCTGGCCGGCGGGCGACACGATCGCGGGGCGCGTCGTCACGGCGGACGGCGTTCCCGTTCCGAAGGAGGGCGTCTTCGTGGTGCCCAAGCACCAGAACGTCCGCAACGGAAGCGGGCACGGCGTCTGGATGTACACGGACGCCGACGGGCGGTTCGCGTTCCTTCACCTATCGCCGGCGGGGGAGTGGATTCTCACGCTCTCCGCGGGCGCGTATCGCGAGGCGCGCGTGAAGGTGACGACCGGATCGGTGGATGTCGTCGTGACCGCCGTCGCGAAGTGAGTTCTGATGCCGCGAGCGGCTCAGGGCTTGAGATCCAGCAACGCTCTGCCGGTCGCGAAGTCGGTGGGGACCGACACGTGGTCGTGCATGATCAGCCAGATACCGTCCATCTTCCAGAAGCACGCCGTCCAGCGAAGCCATTGATCGATCGGGGTCCCGTTCGTCAGCACGCCGCTCACCCGGTTGAGGCTGCGCGCGATCGCCACGTCGTCGCGGGCGATGATGTTGAGGTCGTGAATCTCGTAGCCGAGCGGACGCCGGTACGTCGCGAAGACGCCCATCCAGTTTTTTCGCTTTGCGTCGGCGCCGATCTTCTGCAGCGGCGGCACGATGTCGAACGTCACCACGTCGCGCGCGTAGAACGACATCACGCGCTCGAGATCCGCGGCCCGCACCGCTTCGACCAGCTTCTCGATCTGCTGCCGGATCTCGGCTTCGTTCGTCATGGGCCCTCAGCGCGAAACTAAGGTCGCGCAGGCGCGACTTCCCTAGCGCCGACCCCTGTTTCCCAGCAGCGACGGGCGCGCGGTCGCGCCGTTCCCTGTCGGTAACCCGGCGTCAGGAAATCCCCGCAAATGCGCCCGCAAGGGTCGGCCCGGGTTTTGCCGTGTTCCACCTCCGCCCGAGGTGATGGGCGGCGCGGAGGGACAGCGATGACGGCAACGCAGCGATGGGGATGGGCGGTGGTGTTCGGGGCGGTGGCGCCGCTTCTGGCCTGCGAGTCGGGCGGTTCCGGCGGGCCGCCCGGGGTAGAACCGAACGTAGCGCCGCCCGAGAGCCCGGCCGACAAGCAGGCGAACGTCGCGTTCTTCGATGATGGCCGCATTCACGAGGTCCGCCTGTGGATGTCGGACGACGACTTCACGTCGATCCTGGAGGACTCGCGCGGCGACGACATGCGCAACGCGACGTTCTCGATCGACGGCACGGTCATGGCGAACGTCGGCGTGCGGCCGTCGGGCGAATCGTCGCGCGTCCCCGGCAACCAGAAGATGTCGATGCGCATCGAGTTCGACGCGTTCGCCATGGGCAAGAAGATGGGCGGCGTCGACGAGATCAAGCTGTCCGGTTCGTGGGACGACCCGTTCATCGTGCGCGACCGCCTCGGGTACTGGGTCTACCGCCAGGTGATGCCCGCCCCGCGCGAGACCGCGGCGCAGGTCTGGGTCAACGGCCAGCCGCGCGGCATCTTCGAGATCGAAGAGGTGTGGGGCAAGGAGGCGCTCACGTTCCGGTCGATGGACCCGAACGGCCCGATGTATCGGTTGCGGGGACTGACCAACACGGATCCCTACGAGTTCAAGGGAACGGACCCGGCGGCGTACGTGCCGCTGCCCTGGGATCCCGTCGGGCGGATGGCGATCGATCCGGCGGCCGACGGCGTCATCGGCGCCGCGCTGCAGGTGGTGGCGGACGATCCGGCGCGCATCGGCGACGTGATGGACGTCGACATGCTGCTGACCTACTTCGCGGCCAGCGCGATCCTGTCGAACACCGACGGCTTCACGGGGCCGCTGGAGGTCGACGATCACTTCCAGTACTTCAACCCGGCGACGGGAAAGTTCCAGATCCTGCCCTGGGATCCCGACAACACGTTCGGCTCGCTGAACGACCTGCCCGACGCCGACATCTTCCTGAACTACCAGCGTTGCGTGGTCAGCCGGATGATCTCCGAGGGTCCGCTGCAGGCGGCGTTCTTCGCGAAGCTGGAGGACGTGATGAAGCGTGTGCCGGCCGACGCCATCAAGGCGCAGGCCGACGCGATCGTCGCGCAGATCGGCGACGCCGCCGCCTACGACAAGACCAAGATGTACCCGACCGAGAGCTTCATCTGGAGCCTCGGCTACGTGAAGGACTTCATCGACGGCCGCTACGCCTCGATCCCGATGCAGATCGCGACAAAACGCGCCGCCGCGGGAGGTGCGCCATGAAGTCGTGGTCGTGGGTGGAAGCGAGGAACCCGACGTCGGAGAAGAGGGAGGAGAGGGAGCCGATCTCTCATCCCCTCGCCCGGCGAACCTCTTCTTATCCCCTCGCCCGGCGCAGCGGGGAGAGGGTCAGGGAGAGGGGTCCGCGACGCGAGGAGAGCGCCCGGGTGATGCACCCCCGCGCCCAAGCCCTCGCCATCGCCACCGCGCTCCTCTCGCTCGCCTGCAGCGGCACCAACTCCTCCGCCGACGGCGAACCGATCCAATCACCCGCCGACCAGACCGGCGGCTACATCGTCGCCACGGTCCCCGCGGGGATGGGCACGCCCCGCGCGACACTCTTCGACAGCGGGGGCGCGCAGCTCGGATCCTTCGTCGCCGACGCCCCGGGCGCCGGCTTGTCCTTCTGGTGGACCAGCGCTCCCGGCCAGACGACGCGCGTGTCGCTGCGTGACGACGGCGGCGCCGACATCAAGTACGACCTGACGTCGAACTACACGCCGGTCGCCGACGCCTTCGAACCGAACGACGCCATGGACGTCGCCACGCCGATGCCCGACGGTGGCCAGATGTCCGCGTTCCTGTTCGCCGGCCGCCGGGGCGCGATGACCGACCCCGCCGCGTACGACGACTACTTCCGTTTCACGGCGCAGGCCGGCGCGCTGTCGATCCAGCTCGACAGCGTGCCCGCGGATCTGGCCGCGCGCATGTTCTTGCTGCGCGCCGACGGCAGCGAGGTCGCGCGCGTCTCGAGCGGGCTGAAGGGCGCCGCGCTGGCGTTGAACCCGCCCGCGCTGGCGGACGCAGGCGAGCTCGTCGTGAAGGTGTCGCTGTGGGACGAGGCGCCGCCGGTGGCGGGCGCGGGGACCGAGGTGCCCGCGAGCTTCACGCAGGCGTACCGGTTGACGGTCTCGCAGTCGCAATAGCGTCGACGGCCGACCCTCACCCTGGCCCTCTCCCAAAGGGAGAGGGGATCGGAGCCAGGGCGAGGGACCGGAATACGTTGCGCAACACCACCGGCGTTCGTTGTGCGCGTCGGGCGCACGTGTGCGCGCATGCGGCGCGGCACGGTCTTCGTTCTTGACGCCGTCGACGGAGAAGGACCAAGATCGTTTCCAGGTTTTTCGAGCGCACGGCCTTGGCCGTGGGCCCGCTCCGAGGAAGGAGGGCAGCATGCCGCACTTCGCTCGCCAGTTTCGCATCGCCGCCGCATTGGTTGGATTCGCGCTCCCGGGCGTCGCCTGCACGGGTGCGATCACCAACCATTCGACGGACACCGGCAACGCCGGCACCAGCGGCAGCGTCGTCGGTCCCGCCGTCCTCGGCGGCAAGTCCCCCGAAGAGGTCCTCGCCTCCTGCTCGGCGCCCAGCCCGGGCCGCTCGCCGCTGCGGCGTCTCAGCAACGCTGAATACCGCAACACGGTGGGCGACCTGTTCGCGAACGTGCCGGCGGTGGTCTCCCTCATTCCCGCGGCGACCAGTGGCTTCCCGTCGGAGCCCGAGTCGCTCGGCTTCCGCAACAGCGGCGACTACCTCACGGTGCCGTCGCTCGCCGGGCAGAAGTATCTCGACGCCGCCGAGCAGATCGCCGAGGCCGCGGCCGGCGCCAGCAACTTCGTGACCTGCGCGAACGGAACGCAGGACGCCGCGTGCGCGACGACGTTCATCAATTCGTTCGGCAAGCAGGTCTACCGCCGGCCGCTCGCCGCCGACGACACGGCCCGCTACACGGCCCTGTACCAGAAGGCGATCTCCAGCGGCTACGACTTCAAGACCGGCATCGAGTGGATCGTCTTCGCGATGCTGCAGTCGCCGCAGTTCCTCTACCGGTTCGAGCTCGGCTCCACGCCCACGGGCAACTACGCGAAGCTCACGCCCTACGAGGTCGCGTCGCGCCTCTCGTACATCTATCTGCAGAGCATGCCGGACGCGGCGCTGCTCGCGGCCGCCGACAAGGGTGAGCTGGCGACGCCGGCGCAGATCGAGGCCCAGGCGCGGCGCCTGCTGGCCGACCCCAAGGGCGGGCGGCTGCTCGACTACTTCGATCAGTGGCTGGACACCGACACGCTGGCCGACATGGTGCGGGATGGGACGCTGTACCCGAACCTGGACCCGGCGCTGCCCGCGCTGCTGGCCGGCGAGACGCGCGCGTTCGCCGCCGATCTGCTCACGTCGGGCGGCACCTTCGACGCGCTCTTCAGCGCGCCGTACACGTTCGCGAACGCGGCGCTCGCCAAGCACTACGGCCTCACCGGGCCCAGCGGGACGGCGTACGAGCGGGTCGATGCGCCGGGGCGGGCGGGCGTGCTGACGCAGGGGATGATGCTCACCCACGACAAGGCGACCCGCACGTCGATCGTGCGGCGCGGCCTCAAGATCCGGACGGACGTGCTGTGCCAGATCGTCCCGGCGCCGCCGCCCGACGTCGATCTCTCCAGCCTCGACAAGACCGCCACGGGCGTCTCGCAGCGCGAGCGCCTGGAGCAACACCGCACGGTCACGTCGTGCGCCAACTGCCACAACCTCATGGATCCGATCGGCGTCGTCTTCGAAGGCTTCGACGCCGTCGGCCGCGCCCGCACGGTGGACGAGACCGGCATGCCGGTCGTGATCGAGAGCGAGTTGTCGGGCACGCAGGACGCCAACGGTCCGGTGGCGAACCCGGCGGAGCTGGGGGCCAAGCTGGCGCAGAGCGAGCAGGTCCGCGCCTGCTACGTCACCAACAACTTCCGCTTCTTCTACGGCCATGAAGTCGAGCAGGCGGACGCGTGCTCGCTGGCGCGCCTGCTCGTCGACTTCAAGGGCGCCAGCTACAACCTCACCGAGCTGCTGGTGGCGCTCACCAGAACAGACGCCTTCCTCTACCGGGGGGTGACGCCATGAAGTCCGACGCCATGAAGCCAACCGTCCCGCCCAAACGCCTCTCGCGGCGCACGCTATTGCGCGGCGCCGCGGGCGTCGCGCTGGGGCTGCCCTTGCTGGACGCGATGCGGCCGCGCGCGGCGCGCGCGCAGGCCGCGATGACGCCCCGGCGCATCCTCTTCGCCTTCCAGGCGAACGGCGACGAGATCGCGACCCGCTTCACGACCGTGGGGGAGACGAACTTCGTGTTCGGCGAGTTCCTCGCGCCGCTCGAGCCGTACCGGCAGGACCTCCTCCTTCTCAACAAGCTCGACAAGAAGTTCGGCAAGCTGCCCGCCGGCTCCGTGGCCGACAACCACGAGCAGGGCGGCAGCGCGCTCGCGCCCTGGCCGTCGGGCTCGGGCTCGTATCCGATCGGCGGCGCCGACACCACCATCGGCTTCGTCCTCGGTCCCAGCGCCGACAGATCGATCGGCGACATGGTGCTCGCCAAGAATCCGAGCATCCCCTACCGCCACCTGGTCTACCGCGTGGGAGGCAAGGGGAACGACATCTGGAACCTGCATTCGCACGCCGGCCCGGTGGGGACGCAGAACCCGATCCCGCCCGAGACCGATCCGTACGCCGCGTACACGCGCATCTTCATGTTCAACGCGACCGACGCGGCCGCGCAGGCGGCGCTGCAGAAGCGGATCCTCAAGAAGCAGTCGGCCCTGGACCTGGTGCTCGCCGAGGCGAACACGCTGTCGGGCAAGGTCGGCACCAAGGACAAGGAGAAGCTGGATCTGCACATGACCTCGCTGCGCGACATCGAGCGCACGCTGCAGGGCATGACCGGCACACCGGTCCCGACGATGGGCTGCAAGGCCGCCGATCTCGGCACGCCCGTCGACCCCTACAAGGACGCGAATCACGCCGTCGTCGGCGAGACGTTCTTCAAGATCTCGGCGCTGGCGTTCGCGTGCGACCTGACGCGCGTCGTGCAGTTCAACTGGAGCGGCAACACCAGCAACCGCATCTACGCGAACCTGGGCATGACCGAGGGCCACCACGACATCAGTCACCAGAACGCGACCGACGCGTTCGCGAAGATCCGGACGATCCACAAATACCTGTGGACGGAGAACCTGAAGCTCTACGAAACGCTCAAGGGGACGCCCGACGGCGACGGGACGCTGTGGGACAAGACGCTGGTCGTCCACTGGAACGAGCTGGCCCAGGGCGACACGCACGCGATCAACAACAACCTCGTCGTCTTCGCGGGCAAGGCCGACAACGCCTTCCGGCGCGGGCGCTACATCGACTTCGCGAACAAGCAGTCGTTCTCGGACATGCTGCTCACCTGCCACCAGTACATGGGCTTCTCCGACGTCACCTCGTTCGGCGACTCGCGGCTGGCGTCGGGCATGGGGCCGCTCGTCGGGCTGACCTGAGCGACGACATCGGCTCGCCGCTCGCACCGATCAGCGAAGATCCACTTTCATGAGGAACATGTCTTCGCGCCCCGCGCTCGCCTGTCCGGAGACGATCCCGCCCCCGGTGAAGCCGGCGGCGAACACGCGGCCGCAACGATCGACAGCCAGCCCGTTGATCTGGTCGAAGGTGCTGGTGCCCCGTTGCCACGCCGCGAGCTGCTCGCCGCTCGGCGAGAACTTCAGCACGAAGATGTCGAAGCTTCCCTGGTTCGTGACGCCGTCGACCACGCTGCCCGTCGTGATGCCGCCGACGTAGATGTTCCCGCTGCGGTCGAACGCCAGGGCGGTCGGGTAGTCGGTGCCCGCGCCTCCTCCCTCCACCACCCAGAGGGCCGCGCCGGTCGCCTTGTCGACCTTGATCAAGAAGGCGTCCTCCTGGCGGTCGGTGGGGCCGAACGTCAGGAATGTCCCGCCGGTGATGAACAGCTCGCCGGACGGCGACAACGCGACGGCGTTCACCGCGTCCGACGGCAGCGTCGAGATCGTCTCGCTCCACGCCACCGAATGATCGGCCCGCAGCTTGGAGACGAAGATCCCGTGGCTGGTGCGGTTGTTGAGCGAGACCATGTTGGTGACGTAGACGTCGCCGCTGCCGTCACGCTCGGCGGCAACGCCGGTCGCCAGGCTGAACGGGCCGGTCATGGACGGCGGCAGCGTGTATTGCAGGGACGTCTGGGTCACGGCGTGGTCCGGGCCCGGATCCATCCTGAACGACGCCACGAAGCCGTCCATCTGGGCGGCGACGTAATTGGCCGGATCGTAGGTGTCGTCCCAGCCGGCCACGGCGATCGT
>Ga0070673_100001696_pt1 | contig 13079 bp, 9 predicted proteins | sample KBSM23metaG_FD_65342 | JGI IMG/M metagenome (GOLD analysis project Ga0070673, IMG submission 65342) | Miscanthus rhizosphere microbial communities from Kellogg Biological Station, Michigan, USA - KBS M2-3 metaG | ecosystem: Host-associated > Plants > Roots > Rhizosphere > Soil ... | reverse complement strand
GGTCGCCCGAAGACGTACCCCGTGGGGAAGCTTCCGCCGTGGGCGGACCCGTCATTCCGTGACTCCGTCAGTGCGGCATCGATCCCGTTCCAAACGGACGAGGGGGCGTTGACCCCACTGAGCTGGCGCACCAGCCGCGCCGAAAACTGAATCTCATCCAGCGCCGCGCGACACTTCGAACACGACGCCAGGTGAACGTCGATACGCCGCTCCTCGACGGCGGTCAACTCGCCGTCGGAGTAGCGGGTGAGCGATTTATCGACGTGCCTGTTAAACATGTCCACAAGCCTTAAGCCTTCGGCGGAGCCTGCGCCGCTATCGCCTCTCGCATCGGAGCCAGCGTTCTGGCGAGCAAGCGATGTCCTCGACTCAGCCTGGACGCCACAGTTCCGATCGAGCAGTTCAGCGCCGTCGCCATCTCCGCATAGGAGAGGTCTTCGAAATAGCGCAACAGGATGGCGACCCGCAGCTTGGCGGGGAGCGCGGAAATTGCCTGTTGTACTGACTCTGCGACCTCACGCTGCGCGAACAGGTCTTCGTGCGACGCGTGCGTTGCCATCCGCTCCAGGACGATCGGGTCTTCGCCGAACGCGTCTTTGCGACGGCTGCGTGATCGATCGACGCATGCGTTGACGACCAGTCGATACAGCCATGTTGAAAACGCGGACTCTCCACGGAATCTGCTCATCTCGCGCATCAACTTCAGAAACACCTGCTGAGTCACCTCGCCCGCGGCGTCGCTGTCGGCATGAAAGTAGTAGTAGGCGATCGAGTAGACGCGGTCCTTATACGCCTCGTAGAGCGCTCGGAACGCATCCCGGTCACCCCGGCGGCACGCCTCGACGACCTCGGCGCTGATCTCGCCGCTCGAGGAACGCCGCTCAGGCGTTCCGGCCGACATTCCCACCCACCTGGCTCATTAGACGTCCGGAGTCTGCCGTTTCTTCCGTGCTACATTTAGCCGTTTAGGCCGCCAACGGCGGTCGCGCCGAAGCTATAGGCGGAGGCGGATGTCAGACATTCATCATGGCGGCGCAACGCAGAATCGATCTCGTCCTCGACTCAGTCAAGCGACTGCTGCGCATTGGTGCGACCGCTAACCTGTTGAACCTGCTGCAGAAGCAGCACCCAGCCGATCTCGCTCAAATCTTCGGCGAACTGGCGGAGAAGGACCGCGAGGCCGCGTTCAGCCTGCTGGCCGAACGGAACGGCCGGCTGGCGATGGAGACAATCTCCGAACTCGGCCCTGAGTCGGGCTCCGCTCTGCTGGCTACGCGCTCTGCCGAAGATATCGCCAAACTGGCCCAGGAGATCCCGTCCGACGACGCGGCAGCCCTGATCGATTACCTGCCTGAAGAGCTGTCGTCGGCAGTGCTCGACCTGATGCGTCCGAAGGAGTCGGGCGTCGTCGAGAACCTGCTCGAGTACGACGAGCAGACGGCGGGCCGCATCATGAACCCGCACGTCTTCGCCCTCAGCGAAGACATGACGGTTGGCGAGGCGATCACCGAGCTGCAGAACAACCGGGATGTCGAGATGGTCTTCTATCTCTACGTCGTCGATGACCGGAAGCATCTCGTCGGCGTCGTCTCGCTTCGGCGCCTGCTGCTGGTCTCACCGGAGACGCCGCTCAAGCGCATCATGACCGCTGATCTGATCAGTGCGCGCGTGGACATGGACCAGGAGGAGGTGGCGCGGCAGGTCGCGGCGTACAACCTGCTGGCCATTCCGGTCACGGACGAAGAGAACAAGCTTGTCGGGATCATTACGGTTGATGACGTCATCGACGTCATCAAGGACGAAGCGACAGAAGACATCTACCGGTTGGCCGGTGTTGCGGGTGACGAGCGGGCGTTTACGCCGGCGGGTGAGTCGCTTCGCAAGCGAGTGCCCTGGCTGGCCGTGAACCTTGCCACCGCATTTCTGGCTGCCGGCGTTGTTGCGCTGTTTGAAAAACAAATCGATCTGTTCCCCGTGCTGGCCATCTTCATGCCCATCGTCGCCGGCATGGGGGGCAATGCCGCTACACAGACGATGACCGTCATCGTGCGCGGGATCGCGCTTGGTGAGCTGACGTGGAGCAACTCGCGGAAGGCCTTACTGAAGGAAGCCGCCGTCGGCATCGGGAACGGCCTCGCACTCGGCACGGCCGCGGCACTGGTGGTGATGGTGACCCGCGGCAACCCGATGCTTGGTGCCGTGCTCGGAATGGCGATGGTCATCAACATGTTTGTGGCAGCCACTGCCGGCACGTTGATTCCGCTGGGACTGAGAGCGGCGAACGTCGATCCGGCGCTGGGGTCATCGGTATTCATCACGACCATGACGGATGTGTTTGGCTATTTCTCGTTCCTGGGCCTGGCGGCGGTGTTCGCGAAGTATCTGGTGCCGGGCGGGTAAAGGAGGGAACCGACATAAAATAGGGCGTTCGTGCCGCTCCACACAGCCGAAGCCCTGGTTCTCCGCACCTATAAGCTGGGTGAAGCCGATCGGATCGTCGTATTCCTGACCCGCGACCGCGGCAAGAAGCGCGGCGTGGCGAAGGGGGCGCGACGGCAGCGGTCCCCGTTCGCCGGCGCGCTGGAGCCGCTGACGGAAGTCCGAGTCGCCTACTTTGAGAGCGAACGGCGCGAGCTCGTGGGGCTCAATTACGCGGAGACGGTTCGATCGCCGTTGTTGATGGCCACAGCGATGCCCGCAGCGTCCACGGAGACGGGACATTACATGCTCGTCGAGTACTTTGCGGAGCTGCTCGACGAGTGGGCGCAGGACAGTGACGCGGACGATCGGTTGTACCGGCTTGGCGCGTCGATGCTCGACGCACTGACGGCGGGTGTGCCGACGGAGCCGCTGGCGCGCTATTTCGAGTACTGGCTGCTTCGGCTGCAGGGGGTCTATCCGGAAGCGCGCGGCACGCTGTCGCCGGACGCGCTGAGGTTTCTCACCGCGGTTCGTGTCGTGCCGCCGCATGAAGTGGGCGCCGTGCCGGCCGACGCGCGTGTCCTGAGGGAGCTGGAAGGCATACATCGCGCGCTGATCGCGACGCATCTGGAGAAGTCGCTGAAATCCGATCGCGTGCTTCGCGAATTACGCAGGCAGGGCTGAAAACGCTTCGTGACGTTTCAAGATCTCATCCTCAAGCTGTCGGCATTCTGGTCCTCCCACGGATGTCTGTTGCAGCAGCCGCTCGACCTCGAAGTCGGCGCCGGCACGTCGCATCCGGAAACACTGTTCCGCGTGCTCGGTCCGAAGCCGTGGAGCGTCGCCTACGTGCAGCCATCGCGGCGCCCCGACGACGGCCGCTTCGGCCAGAATCCGAACCGTCTGTTCAAGCATCACCAGTATCAGGTCATCCTGAAACCCTCACCCGACGAAGTGCAGCAGCTGTATCTCGATAGTCTCGAGGCCTGCGGCATCAATCCGCGGCAGCACGACATCCGTTTCGAGGAGGACAACTGGGAGTCGCCGACGCTCGGCGCCTGGGGGATCGGCTGGCAGGTGCTTCTGGACGGTCTTGAAATTACGCAGTTCACGTACTTCCAGCAGGTGGGTGGCATCGACCTGGCGCCCATCTCCTGCGAGATCACCTACGGACTCGAACGCATCGCGATGTTCCTGCAGCGCGTCGACAACGTGTTCGATCTCGAGTGGGGTGGCGGGGTGAAGTACGGGGAGGTGCGGCTGCAGGAAGAAATCGATCAGTCGAAGTACGCGTTCGGTCAGGTCAACATACCACCGGCGGAGTTCGCTGCCCTGCACCGCGATCTCTTTGAGAAGTATTTCGTGTTTGCCGGACAGCTGCTTGATTCGGGATTGATTTGGCCCGCGCTCGAGCATGCGCTGAAGTGCTCACATCTGTTCAATATTCTCGACTCCAGCGGCAGCATCGGCGTGACCGAGCGCACGGCGTACATCCTGCGTGTGCGGCAGCTTGCGGTGAAGATTGCACAGGCGTACGTCGCACCATCCTCGTCGGATGGTGACGTGGCCAGCTTCGGCGGGGCACCACCGAGGGAAAGGGCCTAAGCGGTGGACCGCGAACTCCTGATCGAAATCGGCTGTGAGGAAATTCCCGCGAGCTGGCTGCCTGGATTGACGAGGCAACTCGGCGAGCAGCTGGATGCCCGTCTGAAGCAGCTGCGGCTGGAGACCGACGCGTCCGCCGAAACGTACAGCACGCCCCGGCGACTGACTGCGCGGATCATCAAGCTCGCCGAGCGTCAGACGGACTTCGAAGAGCTGGTTACGGGACCACCGGTGTCCGCGGCGTTCAAACCCGATGGTGAACCGACGCCGGCGGCTGCCGGGTTCGCGAAAAAGTACGGCGTCGACGTCTCGGCGCTCGAACGCCAGGAAACGCCAAAGGGAACCTATCTGGCCTACCGCGTGCACCAGCGTGGAAAGGCGACCGTCGACGTTCTTCCCGACGTCATGAGCGGGCTGCTTCGAAGCATGACATTCCCGAAGCAGATGCGCTGGGACGCCTATCTCGACGACGACAAGGGCGACCTGGTGTTCGCGCGTCCGATTCGCTGGCTCATCCTGCTGTACGGAGGCCGCGTGGTGCCGTTTGTGATCCGTCGCACCGAACTGGCGCAGGGTCCCACGGTCCAGGACGTCAGGACCGGCGCGAATACGTACGGGCATCGGTTTCTGACGACGAGTGGACGGGCTGGACGGGCGATCAAGGTCAAGACCTTCGAAGACTACGAAGCGCGGCTCCTTGAAAACTTCGTCATGCTGAAGCGCAGCGAGCGTGAGTCGAAGATTAAGCGTGAGCTCGAAACGCACGCGCGAAAACTTGGGGGCCGGGTCAGCAGTCTCGTGGCGGCGCAGTCATCGCTGTTGCAGGAGGTGCCGGATCTTGTCGAGTACCCATCCGTCGTCGCCGGCCACTTCCCGGTGGAGTTTCTGCAGCTCCCGGAAGAAGTGCTGACGACGACGATGATTCACCATCAGCATTACTTCCCGGTGGTGGATGAAGAAGGAAGGCTCAAGCCGGCATTTCTGGCGGTGACCAACACGCAGGCCGAGAAACCTGAAGTGATCGCCCGCAACTGCGAGCGGGTGCTGACGGCGCGCCTGCGCGATGCGCGCTTCTTCTGGGAAGAGGATCGAAAGAAACCGCTCGAGTCGCGAATCGAACGTCTCTCCACCATCCTGTTTCACAAGAAGCTGGGCAGCTACCACGAAAAAGGCGAGCGGGTGGCGGCACTCGCCGCGTGGATCGCCTCCGAGGCGTTCAAGCAGCCGAATGCCGCGGCGGACGCCCAGCAGGCTGCACGCCTATGCAAGGCAGACCTGGCGACGGACATGGTCAGGGAACTCACCGAGCTGCAGGGAACGATGGGTGGAATCTACACCCGCGAAGAGGGGCAACCCGAGCCGGTGTGGAAGGCGATCTACTACCACTACCTGCCGGTTGGCGTGGAGGCCGACGCCGCGCCATCGCGTCAGCAACTCGGGCAGGCTGGGGTCAGCTGGGCGGCGGTGTCGCTCGCTGACAAGCTCGACTCGGTGGTCGGAATGTTTACCGCTGGCGAGCGCCCGACCGGGTCCCGCGATCCGCTCGGGCTTCGTCGTCAGGCGCAAGGCGCGATGAAGATCCTTGCTGATCTCCCGGAACTCACCGGCATGACGGCGACGCCCGCGATTGGTCCAATCCTGGCGCGCGCCGCGGAGCCGTTCGGGGGCTATGGAGACGCCGCCGCGCCTCTGTTGTCGTTTATCTCCGATCGCATTGCGTACTTGCTGGAGCAACGCGGCTTCGACGTGCGGGCCGTTCGGGCAGTGACGCACGGTGGGGTGGAAGGTCTGAGCCCGTACGAGGCGCGCAAGAAACTGGAAGCGCTGGCGCAGCTGAGCGGGTCGGAGGCGTTACTCGGCGTTGCGACGCTACTCAAACGGGTCAAGAACATCACGAAAGGAATTGCCGGCGTCGAGTCGATGAGCAGCATTCGCCCCGCGTTGAAGGAGCCGGCGGAACTCGCGCTGGCGGCGGATCTCGAGTCGCGTGCTCCAGTCATTCGGGCGGCGGCTGCCCGGCGTGAGTACAAAGATGCGTTTACGCAGATTGCGCAGCTGCAGCCGGCGGTGGCGAAGTTCTTCGACGATGTGTTGGTGATGGCAGAAGACGAGCGGCTTCGCACAGCCCGGTTGGGACTGGTGGCGACGCTGCGCGATCTCATCCTTGAAATCGCAGATATTTCGGAAATTGTGACGGAAAGCTAAAGTCGCGGAAGGCACTTAGGGGAGACGATGGCGAAGAAGGCGACAGGGAAAGCAAAGAAGAGCGCGCAGGGCAGCAAGGCTGGCGGCGGGCGGTTCGTGTATCTATTCGGGCGCAAGACTGACGGAAACGGTCAGATGAAGCCGCTCCTCGGCGGCAAGGGCGCGAACCTCGCGGAGATGTGCCGCATCGGACTGCCGGTGCCGCCCGGGTTCACGATCACGACCGAGGTGTGCACCTACTACTACGCGAACGGCCGTAAGTACCCGCCCGCGCTCAAGGCGCAGATGGAAGCCGGCGTTGCCTCGATTGAGCAGCAGACGAAGAAGAAGTTCGGTGACCTGACGAACCCGCTGCTCGTCTCGGTCCGTTCCGGTGCACGCGACTCGATGCCCGGCATGATGGACACGATCCTCAACCTCGGGCTCAACGACCAGACGGTCGAAGCGCTCGCGCGCAAGACGCAGAACCCCCGGTTCGCCTGGGACTGCTACCGCCGCTTCATCCAGATGTACGGCGACGTCGTGCTTGGCGTGCAGAAGCGGCCGGACGAAGATCACGAGCCGTTCGAGACCGTGATCGAATCGCTCAAGCACGAGCGCTATCACGGCGACATCGAGGATACGAAGCTCACGGTCGAGGATCTGCAGGAGCTGGTGCAGCGCTTCAAAGCCCTGGTGAAGGAACGCGTCGGCAAGAACTTCCCGTCATCGCCGTGGGATCAGCTCACGGGCGCCATCGGGGCCGTGTTCGGTTCATGGATGAACGATCGGGCGATGGTCTACCGCCGGAAGTACAACATCCCGACCGAGTGGGGGACCGCCGTCAATGTGCAGGCGATGGTCTACGGCAACACCGGGGAGGAGTCCGGATCGGGCGTCGCGTTCACTCGTAATCCGGCGAACGGCGTGAAGGAGTTCTACGGCGAGTTCCTGATCAACGCGCAGGGCGAGGACGTCGTGGCCGGCGTGCGCACACCGGAACCTGTTGCTGAACTGAAGAAGCAGATGCCGGCCGCTCATAAAGAGCTGGAGCGCATCCGCCAGACGCTCGAGCGGCACTTCAAGGACGTGCAGGACTTCGAGTTCACCATCGAAGACGGCGTCGTCTACATGCTGCAGACACGCAATGGGAAGCGCACGGCGATGGCCGCGCTCAAGTTCTCGATGGATATGCACAAGGAGAAGTTGATCGACTGGAAGACCGCGGTGATGCGCAACCCTGCGGATCAGCTCGAGCAGCTGCTCGCGCCCGTCTTCGACGTGGCGGAAGTGAAGAAGGCGAAGGCGATCGCGACCGGATTGCCCGCGGGTCCGGGAGCGGCGTCGGGCCAGATCTATCTGAATGCCGATCGCGCGGTGGCGGCATCCGAAAAAGGTGAGCGGGTTCTGCTCGTGAGAGTGGAGACGTCGCCCGAGGACTTGCGCGGGATGATTGCGGCCGAAGGAATCCTCACCGCGCGGGGCGGCGTGTCGTCGCACGCGGCGCTCGTGGCGCGGCAGATGGGCAAGGTCTGCGTGTGCGGCGCGTCCGCGGTTGAAGTGGACTACGGCAAGCGGACGGTGACGGTCCAGGGTCAGACCTTCAAAGAAGGCGACTGGCTGTCGATCGACGGCACGGCAGGGAAGGTCTTCGCCGGGAAGGTGAAGACGGCACCGTCGGAGATCGTTGCCGGCCTGATCGACAACGACGCGAACGCCAGGAAGACCGAGAAGTTCAAGAGCTTCCAGCAGCTGATGAAGTGGTGCTCGCAAGCGAGCCGGATGTCGGTGCGTACCAACGCCGACACGCCCGAGCAGACCAGCAATGCACTCGCGTTTGGGGCTGTCGGCATCGGCCTCTGCCGCACCGAGCACATGTTCTTCGAGGGCGACCGCATCGACGCGATGCGAGAGATGATCCTCGCCGAGACACTCGAGGATCGTCAGGCAGCGCTCGACAAGCTGCTTCCGTATCAGCGTGACGACTTCGCGGGCATCTTCCGTGCGCTGAACGGATACCCCGCGACCATCCGCTTCCTCGACCCACCGCTGCACGAGTTCCTGCCGCATACGCCCGAGCAGCAGGCCGACCTCGCGAAGAAGATCAAGGTGCCGGTGGAGCGGATCCACACCCGCGTCGAGCAACTGCACGAGTTCAACCCGATGCTCGGGTTCCGCGGCTGCCGTCTCGGAATCGAGTATCCGGAAATCTCGGCCATGCAGGCGCGCGCCGTGTTCGAGGCGGCCGCGCTCGTGCAGAAGGAGGGAATCAAGGTCCGCCCGGAGATCATGATTCCGCTCGTCGCCTTCAAGAGGGAGCTGGATCTGCAGCTCGAGGTCGTGCACCGGGTGGCGCGTGAAGTCCAGGATCAGAAGAAGGTGAAGTTGAACTACATGGTCGGGACGATGATCGAGGTGCCGCGCGGAGCGCTGACGGCCGATGAGATCGCGCATTCAGCCGAATTCTTCAGTTTCGGCACGAACGACCTGACGCAGACCGCGCTGGGGATGTCGCGCGATGACTCAGGGTCGTTTCTGCCGAACTACGCGGAACACGAGATCGTGACCAAGAACCCGTTCGCCACGATCGATTCGACAGGCGTCGGACAGCTTGTGGACATCGCTGTGAAGCGTGGCCGCACCTCCCGTCCCGACATCAAGCTCGGGATCTGCGGCGAGCACGGCGGCGATCCCGCCTCGATTCACTTTTTCGAGAAGGTGAAATTGGACTACGTGAGTTGCTCGCCGTTCCGCGTGCCCGTGGCACGGCTGGCCGCCGCCCAGGCGGCCCTGTCGACAAAGGCGGCGGACTGATCACGATCTACGCGCACCAGAACGGCGTCACCAGACCGGCAGAGAAGGTCGAGCGCGAATGGCTCGACCCCTCGTCTCCGGTGACGCTGTGGATGGACCTGTCGGCGCCGACCGACGCCGAATTCCGGATTTTAAGTGACGTCTTCGGGTTTCATCCGCTGGCGGTTGACGATGCCCGCAGCTCCCTGCAGTACCCCAAGGTCGAGCCGTATCCGGGATATCTGTATCTGGTCCTTCATGGCATCGACGTGAGCAAAGGAAAGACCCAGTTCGCCACGCGCGACGTCGACTTCTTCCTCGGGCGGAACTACCTGGTGACCATCCACGACGGAGAGTCGCGGAGCATCGGGCGCTTGCGCGAGCTGTGCGATCAGCACGAGCGCATCCTGAGCGAGGGTCCCGTGGCGTTGCTACACCGGATTGTCGATGCGATGGTCGACAACTACCGTCCGGCGCTCGAAGCGCTGGAGAATCGTCTCGACAAGCTCGAGGAGGTCGCCTTCGGCGGACGCGAGCACATCGTACGGCAAGTCATCAGGCTGAAGCGCGAGCTGGGCCAGTTGCGCCGTGTGATCATGCCGCAGCGCGACGTCATGGGTCGGTTGGCCCGGCGCGAGTTCCCCGCGATCTCCGATGAGATGGCGTTCCGCTTCCGCGACGTCTACGACCACATGGCCAGGTACGCCGACGAGGCGATCCTGTTCCAGGACCGGGTCACGGGCATCCTCGAGATCAACCTTGCCACCGTATCAAACCGGCTCAACCAGGTGATGAAGGTTCTCACGGTCATGTCGACGATCTTCCTACCGCTCACGGTGCTGACCGGGATGTGGGGCATGAACATCACAATCCCGCACTTTCCAGGCGGCCCGGATGTGCAGTTCTGGTGGCTGTCTGCCGTGATGATCGCCGTCATCGTGGCGATGCTCGTCGTCTTCCGCCGCCTGAAGTGGATCTGAGCCGATGGGGAAGATTCACCGGCTGCCGTCAGACCTTGCCAATCAGATCGCCGCGGGCGAGGTGGTGGAGCGTCCGGCGTCGGTCATCAAGGAGCTCGTTGAAAACTCGATCGACGCCGGCGCGAAGCGGCTGACCATCACCGTCGAATTCGGCGGCAAGAAGCTGATTCGTGTCGAAGACGATGGGGAAGGGATGGATCCGGAAGACGCGCGACTGGCCATCGAACGCCACGCGACGAGCAAGATCCGCCGCGCCGACGACCTCGAACGGATCGCGACGCTCGGGTTCCGAGGAGAGGCCCTTCCGAGTATCGCCTCTGTCTCGCATTTTGTGTTGAGAAGCCGGGCGCGCGGCGCGGCCTCGGGGACTGAGCTTCGCGTCAACGGCGGTGCCGTGGCGTCTGTCGCCGAGACGGGAATGCCCGAAGGCACGTCGATCGAAGTCGCGGACCTGTTCTACAACCTGCCAGCGCGGCGCAAGTTCCTGAAGTCCGACGGAGCGGAGTCGGCGCAGGTGTCGCGTGTCGTGACGCAGCTCGCGCTCTGCTATCCGGAAATCGGATTCACGCTGACGAACTCCGGGCGGAAGGTTCTCCAATGCCCTCCGGTTGCCGGGCTCCGCGATCGCCTCTACCAGCTATATGGCGAGCGGCCGGACCTGATCGAGGTTCGCCGCGATCGCGGCGACGTCACGGTCACGGGATACATCGCGGCGCTTGCAGAGCAGGGGCCGACACGCGGTCCCCAGAACGTCTTCGTCAACCGCCGTATCGTCAAGGACCGGACAATCGCGCACGCCATCATCGATTCCTACAGCGTCGCGTCGATCAAGGAACGAAGTCCGGAGGTGCACCTGTTCATCGAGATGCCGTTCGACGCGCTCGACGTCAACGTGCATCCGACGAAGGCGGAGGTCAGGTTCCGCGACCAGTCGTTCGTGCACGAGGTGATCCGGCGGACACTGGGAGACGCACTCGGGCGCGGTCCGGCACCCGAGCTGATGCTGCAGTCGCCGTCCTCCGGCGTTCCACAGCCGACGACGCTGCCGCTGCCAGCGAGTTACGGAACGACGTTCCCAAGCCGATGGGCAGTCGCGCCTCCGCGCGAGGGTGCGATCGCACCCGGGAGCGACGGTGCATTTGCCCGCGTGGCACCGCTCGCACCAGAGAACGACGGTGCGATCGAACCTCTGGTGCCTGGTGCGGGTGCAATGACGATCCGCCCGATGATGCCTCTGGGGCAATTCCGCGACACGTTCATCATCGCGGTTGACGAGGAGGGCATCGCGATCATCGACCAGCATGTTGCCCACGAGCGCGTACTGTTCGAGCGAATCACGGAGCGACTGACCGCAGGACGGCTCGAGAGTCAGCGTCTGCTTGAACCGCTGCTCGTGAACCTTCCGCCGAGCGGTCGACAGGCGCTGCTGGCGCACGGCGCAGATCTGGAGCGCCTCGGGTTCGAAATCGAGGAGTTCGGCGGCGATACCATCCGCGTGTCCGCCTACCCGGCGGTGCTTCGGTCAGAAGACTGCGACGCGACGCTCCGGACGCTCGCCGACGATCTCGAAGGGCTGGACCGCGGCTCGCGAGTTGAAGAAGCGATCAAGAAGATCGCGGCGACGATGGCGTGCCATGCGGCAGTGAAGGCGAACTATCCGCTCACAGCGGAGAAAATGGCACACATCCTCGACGAGCTTCGGCGCACGGCCTACTCAACGATCTGCCCACACGGACGGCCCGTGATGCTTCGCCTGACCCGCCGCGAGGTGGAGAAAAACTTCCAGCGGATTTGAGCCGCGTGCCCCTGCCGTAAGCCGTGGTGCAAGGAAAAATTTGACAGAGCGCCACTGTCGCGCTACCTTAAGAGCGCTCGTAAGTTTCTGTAATCTAACAACTTAGCTGGTCCGTTCCCGATGGAAGGACTCGTGCGCGCCGATAACGCCCGAGGTTGGGCCGAAGGTGCGCTCCGGGAGTAGTCAATTGTCTATCCGCCGCTCTGTTCTTTATGTCGGCCTGACCTTCTCTCTGGCCTCACTCGCATTCAGCTTTGGCGGCTGGGTGACCCAGCGTCAGATGGCGCAGCAACTGGCCGCCAACGATGCGCGTCTGACGGCCCTCCGCGACGAGATGGCGCGCAGCATCTTCGAAATGCGCGGTGGTGTGCCACTGGTGTCGGGGACCAAGGGTCAGGGCAAGCCTGCTGTCGTCGCCGCGGCCGGAACCGCGCAGAGCGCGATGGTCGACGAGATCAAGAGACAGCTGCAGAGCGAGATGGGTCTCTTTCCGGTTCGCCTCCTCCGCGATCGCAAAGAGAGCTTCGTCGAGTTGAACGCATACGACAACTTCGGGAAGACCAACTACGGGACGGCGGGTTATCTCGGCGCCGGCTACTTCATCACCGTGAAGCACGGTGTCATCGCCCTCGACGAGCCCGCCGAAGGGCGCGACGCGCGGCGCATCACCGCGATCAAGGTGCGCTACAAGGGTCAGGACCTCAACGCGCGGATCGTCGACACCGGCAACGCCAACGTCGAGGTGCACCCGGGGGACTGGGCGATCATCAAGGTGAATCAGGAGCTCGACCTGCCGGCGCTGCACATCGACACCAGCTACGCCTACGACTTTGCCGAGCCGATCTTTCGTCTCGGTAACGACTATTCGAAGGGCATCATCCTGAGCACGGGCTACGTCGGCCAGCGCACGACGAACGGACTCGTGACCTGCCTGACCGATGGCCACCCCGGCGTGTCGGGCGGCGGGGTGCTCAATCAGGACGGCAGCCTCGTCGGCATTCCGATCGGCCGGATGCAGGGTGATTACCGCTTCTCGTTCATCCTGCCGATCCGTCCAGAGATGTTCCGGAAAGTTCCGGGGCTGACGCATCAGCTGGCCGACGAACCCACGCCCGCGACAGTCGGATGATAAGAGAGGGCCGACCTGAGGTCGGCCCCTGCCGCTTCTGCCCCCGGCTAGCGCTTCCGAGCTGGCGGCACGTTCTTCTTGACCCAGTCGATCATCAGATCGGCGATCTGGTTGCTGTTCGAGTCGAGCATCATCATGTGCGTGACGCCGAGGATGCCCATCTCGTCCAGCT
>Ga0070673_100001695_pt1 | contig 13083 bp, 12 predicted proteins | sample KBSM23metaG_FD_65342 | JGI IMG/M metagenome (GOLD analysis project Ga0070673, IMG submission 65342) | Miscanthus rhizosphere microbial communities from Kellogg Biological Station, Michigan, USA - KBS M2-3 metaG | ecosystem: Host-associated > Plants > Roots > Rhizosphere > Soil ... | reverse complement strand
TAGTTCATGACTACCAGCCCGTTCCAGGTGCCGACCTTCCGGATCAGCCAGCTGGCGCCGCTGACCCGGAGCAGCTGGGCGGCCATTTCACGTTTGGTCACGACAAATTTTCTTCCGGCCTCGCGCGAAGATACCCGAACCCATCGGCGCCATCAAAGTCGGGAACCTTCGACGCGACGGCCGTTGACCATCCATGTTATGTGCTACGGCGCCGTGAGCTCGCTGCGAGGATATGTCCTGGACGATCGCGCGGCGGTCGAACGGCTGGTCCCTGCGTGGTGGGCGTTGCTCAAACGCGCAGCCAGCCCGCAGCCGACGCAGACGCCGTTGTGGTTGATGACGTGGTGGGACGTCATGGGCGGCGACGGGGGCCGCCAGCTGAAGGTCGCGGTCGCCGAGGACGCGGCCGGCGAGGTGGTCGGCATCCTGCCCTTGCTGCGCCGCCGGATCGTCCTCAAGGGGGTGATTCCGGTGCAGACGCTGGAGCTCCTCGGCTCGGGCGAGGATCAGGCGGACGAGATCTTCTCCGAGTACATCGGCGCGGTGGTCGCGCGCGATCAGGAACGCGCGGTGGCGGCGCGATTCGCGGAGATGCTGCAGGCCGGCGACTTCGGTCACTGGGACGATCTGACAATGCCCGCCATGAGCGCGGACGATCCGTGGGTCGCGCTGTTCGCCGACGAGCTGCGCGCGCGCGGGATGAAGACCGACGTCGTGCCGGATCTCGAGTGCCGCTACATCCTGTTGCCGGCGACGTGGGACGAATACGTCGCGGGACTCGACGGCGACAGCCGCTACTTCGTGCGCCGCACGTTGCGCGACTTCGAAGCGTGGGCCAAGGCGGAGGGCGGCGCGACGCTCAAGCGCGTGAACAACGACGCGGAGATGACGCAGGGTTGGGAGATCCTGCTGTCAGGCCACGCCGAGCGCTGGGAAGGCGGCGGCGCTTTCCGCAGCGAAAAGTTCAAACGATTTCATCAAACGGTGACGCGCGGGTTGCTCGCCGGAACCGGTGGGATCCTGGATCTGTTGTGGCTGGAAGTGGGCGGCAAGTCGCTTGCGTCGGTCTACAACATCGTCTACGAAGGGCACGTGCACTTCTATCAGAGCGGTCGCACGCTCGACGTGCCGAAGAAGGTCCGGCCCGGCATCGCCGTGCACCTGTATGCGATCCGGCGGGCGATCGAGCTCGGCTACAAGAGCTACGACTTTCTCGGCCAGCCGAGTCAGTACAAGCGCCAGCTCGCGCCGACCCACAGCCGCAACCTGGTGAACCTGACCGCGGTCGGCCCCAGCCTGAGGGCGAAGATCTCCAGCCGCGCGCGCCAGGAGGCGCGACGGTTCGCGAAGCAGGCGCGTCTCTGGGCGGGACGCGCGCGCGCGGGCGCGTCCACCGCCGGCGACGCCAAGCCCCAAGCCAAGCCGGACGCCAAACCGGAAACCAAGCCGGAAGCCAAGCCGGAAAAAGAAGCCTGATCGTGGCCGACCCGTTCGTCAGTGTGGTGATCCCGACCTACAACCGGGCATATTGCCTGGCCGAGACGATCGACAGCGCGCTCGGCCAGACGTACAAGAACGTCGAGGTGGTGGTCGCCGACGACGGCTCGACGGACGAGACCGAGTCGATGATGGGCCAGCGCTACGGCAACAACCCGCGCGTGCGCTACGCGCGGCAGCCGAACAGCGGCACCAACATCGCGCGCAACCTCGGCCTGCGCACCGCGCGCGGCGACATGATCGCGCTGCTGGATTCGGACGACATCTTCCTGCCCTGGAAGGTCGAGCTGCAGGTCGCCTGTCTGCAGGCGGTGCCCGACGCCGGAATGATCTGGTCCGACATGGACGCGCTCGATCCGTCCGGGCACATCGAGCCGCTGTTCCTGCGGCGCGGTTACAGCAACTACCAGCGCTTCACGACGCAGCAGATCTTCGCGTCGTCCCGGCCGCTGTCGGCGGTGGTGCCCGGGCTGGCCGCGCAGGTGGGATCGGCGCGCCTGTACCACGGCGACATCTTCGGGCCGATGGTGATGGGAAACCTGGTGCACACGTCGACGTCGATGATCCGGCGCGAGCGGCTGGAGAAGGTTCGTGGCTTCGACGAATCGCTTCAGCGCTCCGGGGTCGACTTCGATTTTCACCTGCGCACCTGCCGCGAAGGGCCGGTGGCGTTCGCCGACGTGGCGACCATCCGCTACCGCATCGGCGGGACCGACGCGATGTCGCACCCCGCGCGCCGGGTGCGGATGGCCGAGAACTTCATCCGCACGATCCGCCCGGTCATCGAGCGCGATCGCGATCGGATCGCCCTGCCCGAGCGGATGATCAACGAGGTGCTGGCGGAGGCGGAGCTGTTCCTGGGCGAGTCGCTGCTGGACAACAACGAGCACCGGCGCGCCCTCCCTCACCTGGCCAAGAGCCTGCGCATTCGCCCGTGGCAGCCCCGCACCGCCCGCCTGCTCGCCCTCGCCTGCCTCCCGCCGCAGGCCAAGGAGCCGCTGCGCCGCGCCTTCCGCCGGCTTCGCGGGCGTTAGTTAAAGTAACGCTTCAGCTTGAGGAAGTGCTTCTCGAACAGGTGGTACGAGAGCATCGCCAGCCCCAGGAGCACGCCCGTCATCACGATCGCGTAGGCCAGCTGGATCGCCACGTAGCGGTTCGCGCCCCGATACGCCACCACGTCGGCCAGCAGCACCTTCGACACGAAGATGTGGAGCGGCAGGTGAATGATGTAGATGGCGTAGCTGTACTTGCCGAACAGACGCAGCGGGCGCGCCGACAGCGCGGCGGAGATGCGCCCGCCGCCGGCCGCCTGCTCGATCACGCCGACGGAGATCAGCAGCGCGAACGCGATCGCCAGCAGCGAATAGCCGCCGATCTGGGTGACCGGCCCCGTTCGCACCAGGCCGAAGATCGCCGCGACGACCACCGCCACCGCCGCCAGCATCAGGGCGCGGCGCAGACCGGGCGCCAGCCTTTCGACCGCCGCCGGGTCGCGCAGCACGACCGCCCCCGCCGCGCCCAGCGCCAGCGCGTCCATGCGCGCGAAGGTGTTCTGGTACGCGATCTCGGGCGACAGTCCCAGCGTCCAGACGCCGATCCGGAACCCGAACGCCAGCGCCGCCAGCACGAAACACAATCGCAGCAGGCGCGGCGCGCTCAGCGCGGCGACGACGAACGGCCACACCAGATAGAACTGCTCCTCGACCGCCAGCGACCAGCAGTGCCCGATCGGCGCCGGGACATGCGTGGTCCAGTTCGACAGGTAGATCCAGGCCAGCGGCATCGCCCGCGCGTCGGCCTGCAGCAACGGGGGCACGCGCCCGAGCAGCGGTAACACGAAGGCGAGCACCACCAGCAACAGGTAATAAAGAGGAAAGATCCTCAGCACGCGCCGCCCGTAGAACGACCGGAAGTAGCCGCCCTTCGCCTTCGAATCCAGCAGCACGCCGGTGATCAGGAATCCGGACAGCACGAAGAACAGCTGCACGCCGATCCACCCCGGCTGCATCAGCCGATCGAGCAGGCGCGCCGCCGCCGGGGCGCCCGCGTCGGGCAGCACGTCCAGCACCAGCTGATGCGACAGCAGCAGCAACACCGCCAGGCCGCGAACGCCGTCCAGCAGCGGCACGTGCCCGCGCACGAACAGCGTCACCGGATGATCGCCGGGCGGGCCGCCCGGAACGGCGATCTCGGCCGGGACGGCGGCGGAACTCATCGACGACAACGCTTCTAGCCGGCGCGCGCGCGCGCAGCCAGCCGAAAGTTGTGGCAGCATGGCGCCGCCTGGACAAGCGAATGGGCCGCCGGATCAACGTAGGTTTCGTGGTCAACAACCTCGACGTCGGCGGGCTGGAGAAGGTCGTCGTCAGCCTGCTCGACAACCTCGACCGCGACCGGTTCGCGCCGCACCTCATCTGTCTGAACGGCGCGGGCAAGATGGCGGCGGACCTCGACTTGCCCGCCGAGAACCGCCTGGTGCTGGATCGCAGCCGCGACATTCGCCTTCCGGTCGTGGGCGTCACCATCGATCCGTTCCGGCTGCAGCAGATCCGCCGCTTCGTACGCGCCCGGCAACTGGACGTCCTGCACGCGCACAACATCGGTCCGCTCATCTACGCCGGCGTCGCGACCCGCCTCATCCCGATGCGCCGCCGCCCCCGCATCGTTTATTCGGACCACAACCAGCTGTTCAGCATGGACGCAGGCCGCACGCAGCGCGCGCGCTGGTACCTGAAGCTGGCCGACCAGGTCGTCGCCGTGTCCCAGGACCTGGAGCGCACGTTGACGGGACAGCTGCACGCGCCGCCCGAGAAGGTGCGCGTCCTGTACAACGGCGTCGACAGCGCGCGATTCGAGCGCGCCGATCGGAACAAGGTGCGGCGCGAGCTGGGCATCGCCGACGGCGAATTCGTGGTGGGCGCCGCGATCCGGCTGATCGAGGTCAAGGGCATCGACTACCTGCTGGCGGCGGCGCCCGCGGTGCTGGCGAAGGCGCCCGCCACCCGCTTCGTGATCGCCGGCGACGGGCCGGTGCGCGCCGCGCTGGAGGAGAAGGCGCGCGCGCTCGGGCTGGGTGATCGGGTGCTGTTCCTCGGCTACCGGACGGACGTCCCGGACGTCGTCGCGTCCTTCGACGTCTACGTGCTGCCGTCGGTGACCGAAGGGCTGCCGCTGGCGCTGCTCGAGGCGCTCGCCATCGGCAATCCGATCGTCTGCACGCGCGTGGGCGGCTGTCCCGAGGTCGTGGAAGACGGCGTGAACGGCTTCCTCGTTCCGCCCCGGGACAGCGCGGCGCTGACCGAGAGCATCCTGCGGCTGCGCGCCGACCCCGCCCTGCGCGCCGCGATCCGCGAGCGGAACCTGAAGAAGTTCTCGGAGCGGTTCACGTTACGCGCCATGGTGGACGCCCACGCCCGCCTGTTCGGCGATCTCGCCGCCGCCGCGGCGTGAACGGCGATCGGTCCCGCGTCAGGTCCCGAGCGCGCGCAACATCACCAGCGGCGTCTTCACCAGGATCGACAGCTCCAGCGGCAAGAACGTGCGCAGCTCCTCGGTCGCCGCGCTGTACGCCAGGTCGTAGAGCAGCTTGATGCGCATGTGGTCCGCCAGCGCGTCCTCGGTCCCCTCCATCTTGAAGGGGTTCGTCAGATCCTGTTCGTACTTCGCCAGATGACTGTCGGGAAACGGCTTGCCCGTGTAGCTGAGGTTGATCTGCGCGAGGCCCGTGATGCCGGGTTTGACGTCCCGCATCCGCTCCTCGAAATAGGGAATGGCCATCGCCAGCTGCTCCGCCAGCTCGGGGCGCTCGGGACGCGGGCCGACGATGCTCATGTCGCCCATCAGCACGTTCAAGAACTGGGGCAGCTCATCCAGCCGCGTCCGGCGCAGGAACTTTCCGACGCGCGTGATGCGAGGGTCGCCGGCCGTCGCCACGACCATCCCCGTCAGCCTTTCTGCGTCAGGCTTCATCGACCGGAACTTCAACATCGAGAATTCTCGAAATCGTGGACGCGGGGCGCCGCCCGTGGGACCATCGACTCTGAGCAGTTGACCCGCTCGACGTTGTCGGAAGAAAACCTGGCCAGGTGACTCGACGAAAATAGCCAGCGCCACGAGGGGGAAGATAGGCAGGGCGATGGCAAGACCCACACAGGCACCAACAAGATCGATCAACCGCTTGGCTACCCGTACCGATCGCGTCACGCGCGTAAACTACAACGAAACCGAAACTCTTCGGAAGCGGGAGTCACAAACTGGGATGTCGCCTGATCCGGCGTTGATACGCATGCAGATGGTCGGCCGTCTCCAGCTTCGTGACCTCGTGCTCCGTTCCGTTGCCGCGGCGTGCAAGCTGGTCACGCCCCGGGGGGAGCATCCTGGCCTGAACGACTTCCGGCTGGAGGTCGTCACCGCCGTCGGAGAGGCCTTCAACAACATCGTCCTTCACAGTTACGAGGGGCGTGACGACGGCGTCGTCGAGCTGGACATCCAGGCCATGCCCGACCAGATCTCGATCGTTTTTAGGGACTGGGGTGACAGTTTCGATCCCGATTCCGTACCGCTCCCCGATCTGGATACGCTACCGGAGTCGGGTCTGGGCATCTTCATCATGAAGACGCTCATGGATATCCGCTACCACGCCGGTCAGCCCAACGTGCTGACCCTTTCCAAGAAACTGACTAACAAGTCGTCGCACGCTGAATCCGTTACCGATCCTCTCGGGGGTAAGAAGTGACCTTCACAGTTGCAACTATCGAGGCCGGCGTCGTACGGCTGACGATCGAGGGTGAGTTGGACGTCGTGACCGCGTCCGAGCTTCGCAAAGGCGTCGACAAGCTGATCGACGAAAAACCGCGGCGGATCGAGGTCAACCTGACCTCCCTGCGCATGGTCGACAGCTCCGGGGTGGGAACGATCGTGTCGCTTTACAAGCGGATTCGCGCCCAGGGCGGCGAGGTCGTCATCACCGGCCTCCGCGACCAGCCGCTGGCGATCTTCCGGCTGCTGCGGCTGGATCGCGTGATGCTCGGTAGCGCGCCGGGCTAGCCCCGGACGTCAATCTGACGCGGGACCCTCAAAGGGTCCCGCGCCCCCCGCGATGGTACGCGCCGAGCAAAGCTCGGCGGCTCCCCACGCGAAATACCGGAAATCGGGGGTCTCGCGTAGTACGCCGCCCCACGCACCGGGGAACGGGCGAACCGATTCGGGGCTTTGCATCGCGAGATCGCGCGCAAGATTGTACCTAGCCCGGCCGTGGTGGCATGATGCGCTTGACCGTCGGCTTCGACATGCTCGGACGACTGAAACATCGCGCTTTGGTCCTTCGTTCGGTTTCCGCCGCGTGCAAGCGCGTGACCTCGCGTGTGGATGAACCGGCGTCGGTCGACTTCCGCGCGCAGGTCGTCAGCGCGGTGAGCGAGGCGTTCAACAACATCGTGTTGCACAGCTACGCCGGACGCGACGACGGCATCGTCGAGATGGACATCCAGACCCTCCCGGATCACATCAGCATCGAGTTCCGCGACTGGGGTGACAGCTTCGATCCTGATTCGGTGCCGCCACCGAATCTCGATCAGCTTCCGGAATCGGGACTCGGTGTCTACATCATGAAGACGCTGATGGATCTCAGTTACGCACCGGGACAACCGAACGTGCTCACGCTGTCCAAGAAGATTCCGCCCGCGTACCGCAGCACGCGCGCGAAGGGGCGGCGCCGCGTCAAGACGAGAAGTCGCCGGAGCAAATCGGCGACATGACGTTCACGGTTACCCCGCTTGCGGGCGGCGGCCTGCATATCGTCATCGAGGGCGAGCTCGATGCGGTGACGGCTGCCGAGGTGCGCAAGGACGTCGATCAGGTTTGCGCGAGCAATCCCCCGCGCGTCGAGATCGATCTGTCGACGCTGCGCATGATCGACAGCTCGGGCGTCGGTACGCTGGTGTCCATCTACAAGCGTGTCCGCGCGCAGGGCGGCGAGGTCATCATGGTGGGCCTGCGCGACCAGCCGCTGGCGATCTTCCGGCTGCTGCGGCTGGATCGCGTCATGACCAGCAGCGATGTCCCCGGCGTGGTCGCGTCGGCGCCGCGCTCCGGCCGCTGATCGGCCCCTTACGGGGATGCGCTACGGCGCGATCGCGACCTTGCGGATGCGGCGATACGGACCGGGCGGCTCGTCGCCGGCGGTGCCGTCGGCGACGAACAAGGTGCGGCCGTCGGCGGACGACGCGATCCCTTCCTGGCCGTAGAACCGCGCGACGTTGCCGGCGCCGTCCATGAAGCCGGCGGTGCCGTCGCCCGCCACCGTGGTGACCATGTCGTCAGTGCCGATCCGCCGGATGCGGTGGGAGCCGACGTCCGAAACGTAGACGTTGCCCGCCGCGTCGACCGCGAGAGATCGCGGCGTCACGAAGCGGGCGGTCCACACCCATCCGTCGATGGTGCCCGAGACGCCGTCGCCGGCGAACGTGGTGACCACGCCGGCCTTCGTCACCTCGCGCAGCAGGTGCGCCCCCTGATCGGCGACGATGATCCGATCGCCCGCGAGAACGACGACGCCGTAGGGCGTGACGAACCGCGCGGTCGACCCGGTCCCGTTGCCGGAGCCCGTGCAGCCCATCTGGCCGGCGAGATCGCTGACCGCACCGGTGGTCGGGTTCAGCAGCCGCACGCGCTGGTTGAAGTTGTCACCCATCGCCAGGGTGCCGTCCGACAGCGCCGCGAAGCCGCGCGCGCGTCCGATGTTCGCCGCGACGACCGTGGCGAGGCCGGTCTGCGTGTTGACGCTCCAGATCGTCCCCGAGTTCGCGTTGCGCGCGCCGCTGGGGTTCGCGTCGGTGTGCGCGTACAGCGTGGTGCCGGCGTACGCCAGGCCGAACGGCATCGTGAATCCGCTCTGTTGCACGAGCGTGGAGACGGTTCCGTCCGTCGCCACGCCGCGCAGGAGGTTGTTGTCGTAGTCGCTGACCACCATCGCGCCCGCGGGTCCGACGGCGATGCTGACCGGGTTCTCGAAGGTGGCCACGCCGGACGCGCCGTTCATGGCGCCGGCGTTGGCGCCGCCGGTCAGCGTCGAAACTGTCACATTCGCGACGAACGTGACGCTGTCGGGAAGCGGGCCGCCGCCGTCGGGCCCGCCGCCGTCGGTGCCGCCGTCCGTCGGGGGCAGCACGCAGCTCGCCGAGCCGCCGGTTCCCGAGACGCCGCCCGTCGCCGAGCCGCCGGTGCCCGCGACGCCGCCGGTGCCGCCCACGCCTCCGGTCCCGCCCGTGCCGCCCGTCGCGCCGCCGGTACCGGTCGAGCCGCCCGTGCCGGCCGTCGCGCCGCCGGTGCCGGTCGAGCCGCCCGTTCCGGCCGAGCCACCCGTTCCCGCCGAGCCGCCCGTTCCCGCCGAGCCGCCCGTTCCGGTCGTACCACCGCGGCCGCCGACGACGCCGGTGCCCGCGATGCCTCCGGTGCCGCCGCGGCCGGCCGTCGCTCCGCCCGTCCCGGCGCCGCCGCCCGTGCCTCCGCGTCCCGCCGTTCCCTGCGTACCGCCGCGCCCCGCGCTGCCGCCCCCTTGGCCGCCTTTTCCTGAAGGAGGCGGATCGTCGCCACAACCAATGAACGCGATCAGCGCCAGGGCGATGAAGCCGTGACTCAACCGCCCTTCGGATTTCCGCGCCATTTGTTTACGCACATCGTATCGCAGATTCGCGAGCTGCGAAAAACGTCTTGACCACGGGTGTATATTCGAAGGCGTCATGAACGGGGCGTTTTCGCCAGGCTGGAGCCACCTCCCAGAGGTCACGTCCGCGGGTGTCTGAGAACGGAGACAACTATCGAGGCAGGACCACCGACCTGGTTTCCCGCCCGGAGGGAGCGGGGATCTCGTTCGTCCGCTTCGCGCTGCAGGCTCCCTACGACGAGCGCCTGGTCTTCTGGGAGCAGCGCGAGTCGCAGACCGCGGCGTCGTTCCGGTTGCTGCGCCAGCGGTTGATCGACCGCGGCGACCCCAAGATCATCCTCTGCACCAGCGCCACGCGCAGCGAGGGCAAGACGAAGCTGGCCGCGAACTTCGCGCTGTCGCTGGCCGAGCTGGGCAAGCACCGCGTGTTGCTGCTGGAGACCAGCGTCCGCGGCGCCGCCCTGGGCGAGGTGTTCGGCTTCAAGCCGCCGGTCGGATTCGCCCGCCAGCTCGCATCCCACAGGGACCATCCCGGGGAGTCGTGGGTGGTCGTCCAGATAGAGGGCATCCCGCTTTACGTCATGGCGGCGGAGCCGCGTTGCTGCCCCAAGTGCCTCTCGGTGCAGACCGAGGACGCGAGCTTCTGCGGCCAGTGCGGGAACAAGACCGACTCCGAAGCGGCGCCGCCGCCGATCGACGCGGTGACGTTCGCGAACGCGATCGCGCAGTTCCGCGAATCGTTTCAGTACATCGTCGTCGACGCGCCGCCGGTGCTGCTGAGCGGCGAGGTCAACCTGATCCAGGACACCGTCGACGCGATCGTGTTCGCGACGCGCAAGGGACACTCGGCCGCGAGCGATCTGCGGCGCGCCATCGAACAGGTCGCCCCCGCCCCCGTCGCGGCGGTCGCCCTGATCGACGACTGATCGCGCTCCGCTATCGGTTCGCGTACCAGGCGATGGTGCGGCGCAGGCCCTCGCCGAAGTCGACGGCGGCGCGGTAGCCCAGGCCGGAGCGCGCGGCGGAGATGTCGGCGAGCGAGTGCTTCACGTCGCCCACCCGGCGCTCGGCGTAGGTGATGGCGATGGTGCGGCCCAGCGCCTCGCCGATCAGGCGGACCACGTCGTTCAGCGTGGTCGCGGCGCCACACGCGACGTTGAACACCTGGCCCGACGCACCCGCCGCCGGCGCCGACGCGGCCGCCAGGTTCGCCTCGACGGTGTTGTCGATGTAGCAGAAGTCGCGCGACTGCGTGCCGTCGCCGAAGATGGTCACCCCCTGGCCGGCGAGGCCGGCCGTGACGAAGCGCGGGATCACCGCCGCGTACTCCGACTTCGGATCCTGACGCGCGCCGAACACGTTGAAGTAGCGCAGGCAGACCGTCTCCAGCCCATACGCGCCCGCGAACACCTGGCAGTAGTGCTCGCCGGCCAGCTTGCCGACCGCGTAGGGCGACAGCGGCGACGGGCGCATGGTCTCGATCTTGGGCAGCGTCGGCGTGTCGCCGTACGCGGACGAGGACGCCGCGTAGACCACCCGGCGCACCCCGGCCTTCTTTGCCTCGTGCAGCACGTTCAGCGTGCCCGTGATGTTGACGTCGTTGCTCGAGATGGGATCGGCCAGCGACCGCGGCACCGATGGAATCGCCGCCTCGTGGAACACGACCTCGACGCCGGCTGAGGCACGCGCCATGGTCGCCTGGTCGCGGATGTCGCCCTCGATGAGCTCGATGTCCGCGGCCACGTCGGCCAGGTTCTCGCGCTTTCCCGAGAAGAAGTTGTCCAGGACGCGGACCTTGTCGCCGCGGGCCAGCAGCGCGCGCGCGATCGAGGACCCGATGAACCCGGCGCCGCCGGTGACGAGATAAGAGCTGGGCATGGGGGGGACGCTACCCCAAACGGTGACACGCTGAACAAGTTCCCTGAATAATCTTTGGTAGTATCCCGCGGCCCGATGGACTGGAAGTCGACCCTCAACCTGCCCAAGACGGAGTTCCCGATGCGGGCGGACCTCGCGCGCCGCGAGCCGGAATGGCTGGCGCGCTGGGCGAAGGACCGCCAGTACGAGCGCCTGCTGGAGGCCCGCCTGCGCGACGAGGCGCCCGAGTACGTCCTGCACGACGGCCCGCCCTACGCGACCGGCGCCATCCACTACGGCACCGCGATGAACAAGGTGCTGAAGGACATCGTGGTGCGGTCGCAGCTGCTGATGGGCAAGCGCGTGGTGTTCCGGCCGGGCTGGGACTGCCACGGCCTGCCCATCGAGCAGCAGGTCGAGAAGAACCTGGGCAAGGACGCCCGCACGCTGGACTCGGTCGCGTTCCGGCAGAAATGCGAGGAGCACGCGCTGAAGTTCGTCGACGTGATGCGCACCGAGTTCAAACGGCTCGGCTGCGTCGGCAACTGGGACGATCCGTACCTGACGCTCGCGAAGGACTACGAGGCGACCATCGCGCGCCAGCTGGCCGGGTTCGTGAAGGCGGGGCTGGTCTACCGCGACAAGAAGCCGGTGCACTGGTGCTTTGTTCATCGCACCGCCCTGGCCGAAGCCGAGGTCGAGTACGAGGACCACGCCTCGCCGTCGATCTACGTGCGCTTTCCGATCCCCGAAGGGGCTGGCAAAGCAGACGCGCGGCTGCGCGACAAGCCGGCCGCCTTCGTCATCTGGACGACGACGCCCTGGACGCTGCCCGCCAACCTGGCCGTGGTCGCCAACCCCGAGCTGGACTACGTCGCCATCCCGCGCGACGGCGAATACCTGATCGTCGCCGCCGGCCGCGCCGAGCAATTCCTGGCAGAGACCGGCATCGCGGCGCCCAAGGAGTCGTGGATCGAGATCTCGCGCGACGGCCTGCGCGCTCTCGAAGGGATCAATTACACACCGCCCTTCCCGCGTCCGAACACCGACGCGAAGCGTGACTACCGGCTGTGGTTCGCGCGGCACGCGACGCTGGAGGCAGGCACGGGCCTGGTCCACACCGCCCCGGGTCACGGCGCCGACGACTACGTGGTCGGGCGTGAGCACGGCCTCGAGATCTTCGCTCCCGTCGACGAGCATGGCCGTCTCACCCAGGATGCCGGCTCGATCCTCAACCTGCCCGGGACGAAGGTCTTCGACGCGAACCCGATAATCGTCGACTTCTTGAGCAGCGGTGGGTGGTTGCTCAACAAGCCGGGCGAGACGGTCCGCCACCAGTACCCGTGCTGCTGGCGCTGTCACAACCCGATCATTTTCCGCGCCACCGAGCAGTGGTTCGCGCGCCTGGGCGACGCCGCCGACGAGAAGTCGCTGCGCCACCGCGCGCTGGCCGAGATCGCGAAGACCCAGTGGATCCCGGCGTGGGGCGAGAACCGCATCCGCGGCATGATCGAGGCGCGCCCCGACTGGTGCCTCTCGCGCCAGCGCGTGTGGGGCGTTCCCATCCCGGCCTTCCGCTGCGAAAACTGCGGGAAGGATCTGCTGGACGCCGCGGTTATCGAGCACGTGGCCGACGTCTTCGCTCGCGACGGATCGAACGCGTGGTTCTCACGGCCGGCGGCGGAACTACTGCCTGCGGGCACGCGACCGTGCACGTGCGGCGGGTCGTGGGACAAGCAGCACGACATCGTGGACGTCTGGTTCGAATCCGGCGTGTCGTGGGCGGCCGTCGCGGAGGGCAAGCTGCTGCCGGCCGGCGAGAAGGTCGACCTTTATCTGGAAGGCGCCGACCAGCACCGCGGCTGGTTTCACTCGGCGCTGCTGACCGCCGCCGCCACGCGCGGACACGCGCCCTACAAGGCGGTGCTGACGCACGGCTGGGTGCTCGACGAGCGCGGCAAGCCGTACTCGAAGTCGGAGATCGCGAAGGCGCGCGCGGCGGGCGCGAAGATCAGCTACGTCGACCCGGCGGTCTGGATGGAGAAGAACGGCGCCGAGCTGCTGCG
>Ga0070673_100001691_pt1 | contig 13095 bp, 9 predicted proteins | sample KBSM23metaG_FD_65342 | JGI IMG/M metagenome (GOLD analysis project Ga0070673, IMG submission 65342) | Miscanthus rhizosphere microbial communities from Kellogg Biological Station, Michigan, USA - KBS M2-3 metaG | ecosystem: Host-associated > Plants > Roots > Rhizosphere > Soil ... | reverse complement strand
ACCGTTCGACCAGGCTGTTCACCCGAGCTTGAACCTTGTCCGCCGGATATTGGTTGATGCGAGCGAAGAACTCGATGGTCTCCCGTGCCGTCAATCGCGGATAGAGCGCAGTGCTGGCGGAGTAAAACCCCATGGAGCGGCGGACGCTGGAAGGGTCTTTCACGATGTCGTGGCCCAGAATCTTGGCAGTTCCGGAGGTGGGCGTGATGATCGTCGATATCATGCGAAGAGTTGTCGTCTTGCCGGCGCCATTTGCTCCGAGTAGTCCGAAGACTTCGCTTTCGCGGCATTGAAAGCTGACGCCGTCGACGGCGCGAATCGTTCCGCGAGACTCGTCCAGAAACGTCTTCGTGAGATTGCACACGACGACGGGCGCATCGCCGGACGGATCAACCCGCAACGGTGCCCTCGCCTTCGGCCTTGCGCCGCGTCCATCGTTTCAGAAGCCGGCGGAAGGCTCCGCCGGAAGTGTCCATCATGAAATCCTCTCTCTCCACGAGAGTCGTGGCTATCTTCAATGCCGCAGTGACGAAGAAGATTTCCATCGCGATAGTGATTGCCATCGGCTTCCAGTCGAAATAGCCACCTATCGCTTGCCGAAACATCATGGCGACATTCACCACCGGAATCAGCGCGACCCTTGTGGTGAATTCCTGCGACGGGCTTTGTATGAAAACCAGAGGAAACACAAAGGCGACCATGAAGGGGCTTACCAGGGACTGACCCTCTTTGAAGGTTCGTGCGAAGGAGGCAAGGATCATCATTCCTGCCGCGATGAACAGGGCCAGCAGCGCCGCTCCCGCCACGATGACGGGGATCGATGCGGGCGGAACCTGAAACGTGAGACCCGACGGGCCACCAAGAAGAGCGATGTTCGATCGCATGGTGAACATCATGGCCATCACGTTAAGGCAGCCGGCGACAAACGACATCGTGCTAACGTACAGATACTTGGCAACCAGGATATTTTCGCGCGATGTAGCCGTCGTCATCATGGTTTCCCATGTGCCGTTCTCCCGCTCACCCGCGGTTGTGTCGATGGCGGGATAGATAGCGCCCATGGCCAACATGATCACGAGCATCACCGGCAGCAACAGTCCAAGCACGAACCGTCCCATTTCGCTGTTGCTCGAGACATTCAATTCTTCAACTCGGAACCCCTGGAGCTGGGTACGGGTCACGCCAAGCTTTGCAGCCTCTCTCTCGATAAAGCGGTCGCGGTATCGGTCGAGTACGCGCTTGAACCGAGCCTTCGCTGTTGCCGATTCATCTCGCGAGGCGTCATAGGTCAGATGGACGCCAACATTGCCCTCAGCCAGCGGTGGAGCATCCTGCACCTGGACGAAGTCCACGATCAAATCCAGAGTGCCGGCCCTGATGTCGTGGTCGGGATTTTCTGAATCCTCGATCTCAATTGTACGCTCGGCCTGCAGGGCACGGCGCAGGGCGAAGTGTGCCACCGGCAGATTTCGAAGCACGATGTGAGACTTAAGCTCTGCAGCCTGCCCGCTGGCATAGGTGAGGGCGGAGTAAACGAGCCAGATCAAAAGGGGATAAAGGACCACCGGAATGATGATGCTGTAGACGACAATTCCGCGCTCTCGAAGGGCGGAGCGAAGTTCACGGAGATAGAGCGTTCGGATATCCTTCCAATTCATTCGAGGGTCTCAAGCGGGTGTCGCAGGTTAGTTTGCAACGGAGACATTACCGCCGGGAGACAAAGTATCACGAAGAGGTAGAATCAAAAACCGGAGGTGGCAGCGTCGGCTGCCAGATTTTACGATGTCAGGACTTGCAGAAAAGACATGCATCCCCTGCAGGGGCGGTGTCCCGCCCCTAACAGCCGCTGAGATACGGCCGCTCGAGGGCCAGGTGCCGGACTGGAAGGTTGTCAACAACCATCATCTCGAACGCCATCTGACATTCCCGGATTTCAAGTCGGGATTGCGGTTTGTGAATCAGGTGGGAAACCTCGCCGAGGAGCAGGGGCATCATCCGGATATTACGCTGGCGTGGGGTAAGGTCGGAATTTCGATCTGGACACATAAAATCGATGGGCTGACGGAGAGTGACTTTATCCTCGCGGCCAAAATTGATCGGTTGTAGCCAATGTCCGTTGCGCGATGAGAATTGGATCTAATCCAGAGCACCCGGACTGACCACCCGAATAGCGCGGGCCAGCGTTCCCATTCCATTGTTCATTTCCGCGGCCACCGCGAGGGCTTTCACGACCTTAACGCGGTTTTCAGGCGTGATCTGATGATGCTCTCCAACTCTGTCGCAAACATCCTGCAAATCGGATTCAGTCATTCGCCCCAGAGCATTGGCGAGATCCTCGATCTCAGGACCGCGGTTTCTCTCCTGCATCGCAAGGTAACCGCCCAGAAACGACAGCACGAAGGGGACGATTCCGTAGAGAACAATCATCAGAAATCTGAGGTTGCGTGAGGGTTCGAGCGTCCCATTCCACCAGTCGCGGAAGAGATCCGTCAATCCGAAGAACAGCATCGTTACAGAGATCAAAGGTGCTGCGGTGCAGATGGCAACGAAGGCATTCCGCAAGCTGCGGCCCGGGCGCTCGCTCGAGCGGGAACGCGTGAGCTGATACACAACGGTGGTGATCCAGGCCAGCGGGATCACAATGAAGACGCAAAACCAGAGAATGCTAAACCCGCCCTGTGGCTGAATGATCGCGTCGCGCCACCGAAGACCGACAAGCAACGCCAGGATCGAAAGAATCGTGCCTCCCACGATGATGGCCGGCTGGGCCGAGGGAGCGTTTCGAAAGCCCGTCAGGCCTGCGTAAAAGCTTCGGAGCGGAAGATCCACTCCCCATCGGAAAAGCGTGCTGGCCCGGATTTTCGCGCTTGTGCGTTCGCTGAAGGCCCCGAGCAGGCAACTCCTCAGCACCAGCAGACTCTTCAACCCGATTTCGCCGAGCACAACTGCCGGAACACCGCCGCCAAATACTTCTTCCGACCCGATGTGAAAATCCGCAAACATACGTCCGAGACGGCTTTCCTTGGGGGACAACTCCTGCGGACGTCCCCCTTCCAATTCTTCGAGCAATTTTTTTCCGCCGATAGCGGCAACTGCATTCAGCGCTGTGGAGTCCATGCCGACATCCGTGCCGAGCCATTGCAGCCTTGCCTGATCCGCGCCCTCCTTTCGGATCTGTTTCCATGCCGACTGTTCCCTGATCGAGTCTTCAAAGACATGAGGCAGGGACTCGTGCAGGATCCGGAAGTGGGCCATTTCGATGAGCAGAGTTCGTATTGAGTCACCCGATTGATGATCGTGGTCGGTATAGAACGAGTTGAGGGCCTGGGTTCGCGTCCACGGGTCAGGATCGGTCACGCTCGCTACCCACGACTTGATCTTCGCGACGGCAGCCTCGCTGGAGTCCTTGAACCATGCGTCCAACGGTGAAGGGCCGTCCGAGGGCAACAAAGCATCGCGTGCTCTCTGACGGGCACCTTCATTGTTCATTGCCGCTTCAATCGCGGGTCCCGTGAACACGGTTTCCACGAGTTCGCAAAGTCCATCAAGCCGTCCCCACATGATGTCATTCGCGCGCCAGGTACGTTTGAAGAATGCGGAGAAATGGGCCAGCGAATCGCCTGCCGTTTTGGCCGCCGCTTCCCGCTGGCTAAAGCCCTGCTGCGCGTCGGAAGGACTGATGCGGCACACATTGATGACATCTTTCTCTCGGAGTCCCGAGACCCATTCCAGTGGAAACAAGTAAGCGTCTATCGCATTGAAGTTGCGGAAACGCAGCAAAACCGGATCGTCGTTCCGCAGCAGATTTTCAAGAAACTCACTTTCGACGTTGTCGGCATGAACCAGCACACTGGAGAAATCGCCTATCGCAAAGGACAACCCTTCGCTCACACGATCAATACGACGATGCAGCGCCTGATTGAGTTCCTGAAGATTGTCGAGCTGGGGAACAAGCCCTTCGGCGCGCAGCAACAACTGAAGGCTGACGATTACTTTGTCCCAGGTCTCGGCTGGATTGGGCTCTCGTGTTTCGTCCCAGCCGTAGTCCGTCATATGGATCATTTGCTCCATGGCGGAATGGAGAACTTCGTACAACTCCAACTGATGGTTCAAACGTTTGAGCACGGGGAGATAACGTTCGCTTTGGCCGGTGCTGTTGCCAGCGGAGGAGGGGGAATAAAGCTGTTCGTAAACAAAGTAAATCAGATTGAAAGTTCGACGCAGCCTGAAAAGGATGTCGAAATCGCGCAACACACCGGTTGTATTGACCGTTCGGCGGTCGCATTCCTGAATCAGCGCTGACCGATATGCGGAAACTCTTGCAGAATTCCGGACGGTCGCTTCCTTGAATACTCCGTCAAGGACCCTCGAACTGATCGAAGCGTAGCGCGTCCGCGTGTAAATGGATCGCTGGGGTTCGGGAATCTCGGGAGGAACTTCGACGCCGCCTTTTGACGTTGCAGAGAATTCGTACTTTCCAGCAACACTCTGGAGTACCCGTTGGTATTCGCGAATGCTCTCGTTGCGCTCGGAGAGCAATCTCAGATCATCGGTAATGCTTTCATAGCCGGGGATGGTGACGAGAGAGTTCAGAATCGGTTTGAGAAAACTCGGAGCATTGGGAATGGAGTTAGCGTCCCTTTCCGGGAAGCGCTCGATGTCCGGTTCGACATAGTAGAGTCGCCTGTCTACCCGGCGCTCCGTGGTTCTGAAGAAGATCTCACGAGCTGTATATGTGAAAGGCTTGTTGTCGATAACGCCGCCGTCAATCAGGTACGAGGCTTCCTTCAGATCGCCCCAGTATTGGAGAAGTTCGTTTGCCGACATGCGCGCCGGCGATTTGCCCGATATGTTCGAGTGCGAGACAAAGACCGGCGCAAACGCTCCTGGGAAGCAGGATGTGATGCGGGCAAGCTTTGCGAGTGCTGTAATGACCGCTGGATTGCTCCCGGAATCGAAATTGGATTTTCGTCCCTGGCGGTGTTTGAGGTGGAAGACGGAACGATAGTCTTTCACTTCAATGGCGTGGCCGGCGTCGTCGATCCTTTTGTCGATACGGCCATCGATGACCGTGCCCGTGACGAATAGATCGAGTTCCTTGACAGGAGACGGGGCTTCTCCGACTACGGGTGCGTCGTCGAGCAGGCGAAAGGCACGCTCGAGCTCGCTCTGGTAATAGCCTTCGCTATCGAGCACGGAACGAACCGTCTCGGTTCCGTTGGAAGGCGGTCTTACGAGTCGCCCGATGTCGGCAGCATTGCGCCAGAGATCGGAGCACCTCGTGAAGTCCTTTCCGTTGCACAACGCGTAGGCGAGGAGAATCCCGTTCACACCCCCGGCGGACGAGCCACTGAGAATATCGAGAACTATTTCGGAGTCCGTCAGTTCCTTGATGAGGCGGTAGATGCCATTGCCCTGAACGGCATGGTAAAACTCTTGCGAGACGCCATTGATATAGACCGCCAGCGAAACGCCGCCGTACATCACGAGGCCGATCCGCGTTTCGCGAGATCGTTCAGGGAGTGTGGGTGGGCTTTGCGTTGTACTCATCGTGCTCAAGTTGATGGCCTCCGGGCGGCGATTTTACCTTGGGAAGGGAATTCATGTATGCCTCTCGTCAGATTACCTGAGAAAGACGAGCTGTTTTCCGTCACGATTGCGCTATTTCAGGATAGCGATGTCTTTCCAGGCGGGGCTTCGAAAACAGCACTCTGCGTGTGAGACAATAGTTCTCGTCAAATCATTGGAGGTGGATATTGAGCGCTTCAAAGATTCTGTTGATCGTTGTCGGGATCATTGCTGTGATCGCGCTGATCGCTGGAGTCGGAGTTTCGGGAACTTATAACGGCCTCGTGCAGCTCGATCAGCAGACACAGTCTTCCTGGGCGCAGGTCCAGAACGCCTACCAGCGCCGCGCCGATTTGATTCCGAACGTTGTGGAGACGGTTAAGGGCGCCGCGAAGTTTGAGCAGGACACGCTGACTGCGGTTACCGAAGCCCGAGCGAGAGTTGGAACGGTGACGCCAGAGGCTGCACAGAACATTACAAACAATCCCGCCGCCTTCCAGAAATTTCAAGAAGCCCAGGCTGGACTGTCTTCTGCGTTGTCGCGATTGATGGTTGTTGTTGAGAAGTATCCGGAGCTCAAGGCAACACAGGGTTTTCACGACTTGCAATTCCAACTCGATCAAACCGAGAACCGCATCAGCACCGAACGCCGGCGATACAACGAAGCGGCACAGGCGTTCAACACCAAACGTGATTCCTTTCCGACGGTTCTCATCGCAGGTTTCTTCGGAAGCAAGTTCCAGCCGAAGGTTTACTTCCAATCCACCCCCGGAGCGGACAAGCCGCCTGAGGTGAAGTTCTGAAGTGTCCGTTGGTCCTTTGGGCAGATTCTCGTTTGCGCTGACAGTACTGATACTGCTGCTGCTCCAGCCTGTGCGGGCGCAGGAAGTTCCCATTCCTCCTGCGCCAACGCAATACGTGACAGACACGGCTGGCTTTCTCCCGCCCGCGACCGTCGAGCGCCTCAATGCCCGGCTGCGAGATTACGAGCAACAAACCCAACATCAGATCATCGTCTGGATAGGTTCAACAACCGGCGGCGTTCCCATTGAAGACTGGGCGACACGGGCATTCGAAAAATGGGGTGTGGGCCGCAAGGGACTCGACGATGGCCTGGCGCTGTTCATCATGGCGAAAGATCGCCGCCTTCGGATCGAAGTGGGATATGGACTCGAAGGCGACGTCGGCGATCTCCGAGCTTCTCGAATTATCGACGAGGTCATCGTTCCCCGCATTCGAGCAGGCGACAACGCAGGAGCCGTTGAGAGCGGCGTCGAAGCTCTGATCGAGCGTATCGCTCAACCTCAACCGGCAGCCGGAGGCGCCCCTCCGGCCGCTCGAGAACGAGCCGCCTCGCCCATGACAACGGGCTCATGGATCTTCGTCGGTGTCCTGGTGTTCATCGTTCTTGCTGTCCTCGCGACCAGTCCGGGTCTGCTTGGGTGGATGCTGTTGAGTATCCTTTCCAGCGGCAATCGGCGGCGCGGCGGGCGCGGGGGCGGCTATTGGGACGGTGGCTTTGGCGGCGGTGGTTGGGGCGGCGGTGGCGGTTGGGGCGGAGGAGGCGGAGGTTTCAGCGGCGGTGGTGGAATGTCGGGCGGAGGGGGCGCGAGCGGGTCATGGTAATGACGAGGAAGCAATTACTACGAACCATTGACGACGCTCGCATTAAAGCAGCCATCGAGCAAGCGGAACATCAAACGTCTGGCGAGATCGTTGTGTCGGTCGCTTCGTTTTTCTGGGGAGATATTCACAAAGCGGCGCGGCGAACTTTCGCCCGCCTTGGCGTCTCAAAGACCGCCGCGCGCAACGGTGTATTGTTTTTCATTGTTCCCTCGCGGCGGATGTTTGTTGTCCTCGGCGACCAGGGCATTCATGAAAAAGTTGGACAGGAATTCTGGGAGCGCATCGCGTCCCACCTGACCTCGCACTTTCGTGACGGCGAGTTTACGGAGGGGCTGGTGCACGGAATCGACGAAGTCGGCCGCCAGCTGGCCGCCTACTTTCCCTACGACCGCTCCACCGATACCAACGAGCTTTCCGACGATGTCGATTTCGGTGGCCGCAGATGATTGCGATAATGGCGGGCGTGGAAATACCGGAAAACGAACTGGAATTCGTCGCTTCGCGCAGCGGGGGACCAGGCGGCCAAAACGTCAACAAGGTGTCTAGTCGCGTCACGCTGCGTTTCGATTTGGAGCGGACCAGCGCACTTACCGCTGAACAGCAACAACAGGTTCGCGGGAAATTGTCGTCTCGCATCAGCAAGGAAGGCGTGCTGCAGATCTCTTCGCAGAGGACTCGCAGTCAGGACCTAAACCGCGAGGATGTCGTGGCGCGTTTCATCGAGTTGCTTCGCGTAGCTCTGCACGAGGAAAAGGCGCGGGTAAAGACGAAGGCAACGCGCTCATCCCGTGAAGAACGGTTGAAGGAAAAGCGCATCAGGACGTCTGTCAAGCAGTCGCGCACTAAAGGATCGAAGGCATGGGACGACTGAGGCGATCGCTCGCCGCATTGGCTCTTGCCGTCGTGACGTCCACGGTATTGACGTCGATTGCCGCCCCACAGACGGGAGCGTTCCAACGCATTGTCTACACGCTGGCAATGACACGTCCAACGACGCATCTTTTTGAAGTGAGTATCGCGGTCGAGACACCTTCGGGGTCGGTTGCCGCCTCCATCGATCTCCAGATGCCCCTGTGGCAGCCCGGCCGATATTCGAACGCGGACTTTGCAAAAAACGTTCAGGAGTTTTCCGCCAGAGCTGGTTCTCAAGTATTGCCGTTCGAAAAAGTCGATAACCAGACCTGGCGTGTGGAGACACGCGGCAACAGAGCACTCACTGTGGCCTACAAGGTCTTCGGAAACGATCTTTCCGGGACTTATGCCCAGCTTGACGGCACCCATGCAAATTTCAACGGTGGCGAGATCTTCATGTACATCGTGGGGCACAAACAGGACGCGGTTGAGTTGCGCATCCAACCGCCTTCCGGATGGCGCACGATCAACGCGGGTTCGGAAAATCCTGAGCAGACACAGTGGAAGTACCCGAACTACGAGCTATTAATCGATAGCCCGACTGAAGTCGGTCCGGACTGGACGCTCGATGAGTTCAATACTGGCGGAAAGAACTACCGTGTTGTGGTTCACTCGCGCGGCAACGAGGGCGGTTTGCGCCCGAATCTCATACGGGACGTGCGGAAGATTGTCGATGCGGAAGTTGCTATGTGGGGAACTCCGGAATTCAATCGATACACATTTATCTATCATTTCGCGGACGACAACCGGTCGTTTGATGGAATGGAACACCTGGCCTCCACGCAGATCATAAACGGAAACAACCTCTCGGAGCCCGGAGTCATGGCGCGTGCTCTCGAAGATTCCGCTCACGAATTTTTTCACGTGTGGAATGTGAAACGCCTTCGGCCCGCCGCTCTCGGACCCTGGGATTGGACACGCCCGGCAAATACGAAGAGCCTGTGGATTGCGGAAGGCCTTACCCAGTATTACGGCAATCTGATGATGCGGCGCGCCGGGTTGTGGAACGACTCACGCTATTTCTCTGAGTTGAATCAGTCGCTCGAATTCGTGGAGAACAGTCCCGGCTCGCGATTGATGAGCGCGGTTGATGCGTCGCTGGCGGCGCCTTTCATTGACTCTGCCGTGCATCGCCAGCAGACGAATCTGTCGAATACGTCGATCACGTACTACCTGAAGGGCGAACTCATCGGCGTTGTGATGGACCTCACCATTCTAGGTCGGACCAATGGGAGCCGTTCGCTGGACGATGTGTTTCGCCTGATGTATGACGAACTTTATCTGAAATCTCCCAATGCCTCGTACTACCTGAAAGGTCGCGGTTATACCGAGGAAGATTTCGTGAGGGCTCTGTCCCGGGTGGCCGGCACAGATATGCAGAGTTTCTATGACCGATACATTCGCGGCGTAGAGCCGCTGCCTTATGACTCGGCCCTTAGTGTCGCTGGATTGCGGTTGGTGAGGACCGCCAATGAGCGAGGGTCATCGGGCATCGTGTTGGAGCGCGGGGCGGCGGGCCTTCGTCTTGCCGCTTTACCAACGGATGGGCCAGCCGCCAGGTTCGGACTTCAGGAAGGGGATCAGCTTGTAGCGATCGGAGGATCGCTGGTGAATCGCTTGAACTGGCAGGCTGCGCTGGACCGATTTAATCCCGGGGATCGCGTAAAGGTACAGGTGGAACGATTTGGCCGAACGGTTGACGTCAACCTGGTTATGGGTGAGCCGTCGGACTTTACCTATCGTCTGGAGGACCTACCCAACGTTTCCGATGAGGCGCGGCGCCTCCGCGCCGCCTGGCTCAAAGGGAATTAGGGAATTAGGGGACGGACTACTGAACCACGGGCGGTCATAGACCGCCCCTACAGTTTGGATGTCACGACTGTAGGGGCGGTCTATGACCGCCCGGGTTGAGTCCGTCCCCTAATTCCTACCGGCCCAGCGTTCGTGCTTTCTGCACGAGCGTGACGAACTCCTTTCGATAGCCGCTGCGATCCGGACCGACGGCGCCTTCCGCGATATCCAGCACTGAATCCATCCGGGCTGTGCCCTTATACGGCGAGTTCCGGAGAATCATGCCGAACTCCGCAACGGAAGCGGCAAACCGGAAGTCCGTTGTGGCTCGCTGGAATGTAGCGCCACGATCCACCAGCGGGACATCCATGCGCGTGCTGCTGTCGGCTTCAGGCAGCTTGTAGCGGACACGCAATGTCAGCATCTCGTTGCTGGCAGCACCGGCGTTAGGTGCAGGTCCTCCGGCACGAGCTGCCGTTTGAGGCTGCGTGTACTTTGAGGGATCGACGGACGGGCCAGGAATCTGGCCACCCTTGGGCACGACTTCGAACAGCGCCGTCACGGTGTGTCCGGCGCCCATGTCGCCTGCGTCTTTCGCATCGTTATTGAAATCTTCGGTGCGCAGCACGCGGTTTTCATAGCCGATCAAGCGATACGCTTCGACCTGTGCGGGATTGAAGTCCACCTGGATCTTGACGTCCTTGGCGACCGTGATCAGGGTGCCGCTCATTTCCTCCACCAACACCTTGCGAGCTTCCGCGAGATTGTCGATGTAGGCATAGTTGCCGTTACCCTGGTCTGCGAGTTTCTCGAGCGTCGAGTCCTTGTAGTTGCCCATGCCGAAGCCGAGCACACTGAGGAACACACCGCTCTTCGCGCGGTCTTCGATGAGACGGGTGAGATCACCCTGATTGGTGACACCGACATTGAAATCGCCGTCGGTCATCAGAATCACGCGATTCACTCCGCCGCGCTGGAAGTTGGCAATTGCCTGGTTGTAGGCCAGCTGGATACCGGAAGCGCCGTTTGTGGAGCCACCCGGCTGCAGGCTATCAATCGCCTGACGAAGCGTTTCCTTTCGGGCTCCGCTTGTGGGCGCAAGCACCAATCCCGAATTGCCGGCATAGACAACGATCGAAACCGAGTCGTTTTCCCCGAGCCGCTCGACGAGCATGTTGAGTCCGGCCTTCACCAGCGGCAGCTTCTCCGGAGAGTTCATGGAGCCGGAGACGTCGATAAGGAACACGAGGTTGCTTGGCGGGCGACGGTTCGCGTTCACCTCGCGCGCCTTGATTCCGATGCGGACAAGACGATTCACCGGGTTCCACGGCGCCGAGGCGACTTCCATGTTTGGCGCGATCGGGGCGTTGCCCGTCGGTTGCGCATAGTCGTAGTTGAAGTAGTTGATGAGCTCTTCAATGCGGACCGCATCGGGCGGCGGAAGTTGATTCTGGTTCAGGAAGCGCCGCACATTCGCATAGGACGCCGTATCGACATCGATCGAGAACGTCGCGAGGTTTTCCTGCGTGGTTCGAATGAACGAATTGTCCGTCACGCGGTCGTAGGCTTCCGTGTTCGGCGTGCGTGCATTCACTCGATCGATGGGTGCCGCAACACTTCGCAGTGCAGGCGCCACCGGCGATGGCGGCGGTGATGGCGGTGGCGGCGGGGGTGGCGCAGCAGCGGGTCGTGGCGCCTCGGTGAGAACACCTCCCAACACTCCGCCAAAAACACCGCCCCCCGCTCCAGCGCCTGTTGCTGGTGCGCCGCCCCGGCCACCTCCGCGTCCTCCACCTCCACCTCTAGCTCCGCCTGCACCTGGCGCTGCTGCGGGGGGCTGAGACTGCTGGGCAAGCTGGCTTTGCTGATTCCGCTGATCCTGCGCCGAAATTCCGTCGCGCACTGTTGATGCGCTATCGGCGCGAACGCCGGCAAACGTCGAATTCTCGGTTTTTTCGAGCTGGGTCAGCGCGATGAGATCGGTGACGTTGTTCTGCGGCGCCTCACGAGGGGTTCCGCTGGCCGGATTGTTTGAAAAAGCCGTGCTTGCTTGAGGCGCGGACACAGCCGCCGCGCCGGTTTGCTGAAGTTCTGCAACCTGCACCGGTGTAAGCACCGGTGCAACACTCCCGGTGTGAGTCTCGGCGATTACGCCACCCTGCCGGAGTTCGTCGCGTGCAACTCGCTCGATCCCGCGGACAGATTTCTCCGCTAACTGATTCGTAGACGTTGCCGCAGGGACGGCACCCGCTGAAGGCGCGGAATTGTTCGCCGCCACAGCGACTTCCTTGGCAGGCGATTGCTCGCTCTGCCGATTGATCGAGGCGCCTGTTGCGCTATCTGCGCTCTCCAACGCCGGGCTGATTCTCAAAGCAACTGGTAACGCGACAGCCAACACGACGATTGCCGCGGCCGCCAACCCCAGGCCCCACGTTGACGGGAATGCTTCAAACCAGCGCTTCGGCGGCTGAGCAGCCTTCCGAATTACCGCCCGCTGTTCCGGAGTCATCATCAAGGGAAGCAGCGAGGTCAGTTCTTCCTTCATCGACTCTGTCGCCAGGGTCAACTCTTCGACTAGTGCACGAGCTTCTTCCGAGGTCTCGAGCAGGTGTTCAATCTCGATGCGCTCGGCCTCGCCGAGTTCACCCAGAATGTAAGCCGTCCATTTCGGATCGTCGGGATTGACAGCAGGATTATTGCGGGGGGTATTCATTGGCTCCTCCTCGTGACTGGCGTCGCTATTACTGGCGTCGGTTGAGAGGCTTGAGTCGGCTGCGGCGCGTCCGGAAGCATTTGTTTGCGGATCGCGCGCACCGCGCTGTGGATAAGAAATCCGACATTGCTTACCGATAACTTGGTGACTTCGCTGATTTCCTTGTAGCTGAGGTCGCACTGGAACTTGAGATAGATGACCTCGCGCTGATTCTTGGGCAGGGTTTCAACGACCTGGAGTATCTGGCTGACGGTTCGGCGTTCGTCAAGGTCGGGCGTGACCGCGATTTCCGTGTCCCCTAGAGGTGTCATTCGAGCCTCCTTTTTCCGCGCATCGAAGGCCAGATTCCGGCAAACCGTGAACAGCCATTGCGCGAGATATCCATCGACACGCGCAGGATCTTCCTTGCATAGCCGGAGGAAGGTTTCCTGCACGACTTCCCGGGCACTTTCCAGGTCCGACAAAATCCACCGGGCATATCGCAG
>Ga0070673_100001688_pt1 | contig 13101 bp, 12 predicted proteins | sample KBSM23metaG_FD_65342 | JGI IMG/M metagenome (GOLD analysis project Ga0070673, IMG submission 65342) | Miscanthus rhizosphere microbial communities from Kellogg Biological Station, Michigan, USA - KBS M2-3 metaG | ecosystem: Host-associated > Plants > Roots > Rhizosphere > Soil ... | reverse complement strand
GCGCGCAGTTTCTGAACGATGTCGCGGTAGGAGACGACGGCACGGTGTACGTGTCGGACATGCTGGCGAGCAAGATCTACGCGGTGAAGGATGGCAAGGCCTCGGTGTTTGCCGAAGGCGACAGCATCGAGTATCCGAACGGTCTCCTCGTCGACGGCGACCGGCTGCTCGTGGGCGGCTGGGGAAAGCCGGAGCCTGACTTCAGCACGAAGGTTCCCGGCCATCTGTTCGCGCTCGATCTGAAGACGAAACAGAAGACGCTGATCACACCCAAGCCGTTTGGCAATATCGACGGCCTCGAGCTCGACGGCAACGGCGGCTACATCATCACCGACTACCCGAAGGGACTACTGGTCCACGTGACGAACGCCGGCGAAACCAAAGTGCTGAAGCAGTTCAAGGCGGGCTCGGCCGATCTCGCGTTCGTGCCGACGGGCAACATCGCGATCATTCCTCACATGAACGAAAACACGATCGCCGCGTACGACATTTCCGACGTCCTGAAAGACAGTAAATAATCGGCGCCAAATCAATTTCATCAGGCCGCAATCATAAGGCGCCGCTCTTTTGCGGCTAACCGGCATCGACCGCTAAGCACAGCGGTCGTGCCGGCCGACTGCGTCCGTGATCGCGCGCCGGGAAGTCGGCCTCCGCTCGTACCCTTTCGGTCCCGCGACGACTAAGGGGTTATTCGATCGCCGGTCAGGGCCGGCATGCACCGTTATTGCTAGCTCGGAAGACACGGATCGCCCGGACCGAAGTCGTCGCGCGGAATCGCTCCGCCCGACTTCCGGCACGGAGTACGTCGGCGCGCTTAACGGCCGCTGTCGTCCGGCACGACCGCTGCGCATTGGCGGCTGAACGGCATCGGCCGCAGCAATCCGTAGAGGCCGCTGGAACTCTCACGTGGGGTCCGCCTTTAGGCGGACCAATCCGGCTAGAGCCGGATCCCACGTCTGGCACGACGGCCGCGTTCGACCAGCGCAGTGGCCAGACAAAAAGGTTACTTGGCCGGCAGTCTGAATTTCCAGAAGTCCCAGGAGCGCTCGTAGTCCTGCAGGGAGTTCTTGGCCTGTTCAGGGCTTAGGTAGCTCACCTTGCCGCCGCCGAGCTGCATCGCCTGCATCTGCAGCCGGGCGTTCAGATTGAGGTAGTAGGACTTTCCCACCACGAGGTGCAGCGACGTGGCCACCACCGCCGCGCCGTGCCCTCGCATCAGCGCGGCGGACTTGTTTCCCAGCGTCTGCGCGAGCGAGCGACCCAGCTGGTTGCTGCGAACCAGCATGTCGACGCCGCCGGCGGTCCCGATGTCCCACACGGGTACGCCCTCCGCGATGAACGAGCCCATGTGATACATCGGCTGCATCGGCACGGCCGTCGCCGCGAACGGAATCACGTCGGAGCAGTGGCAGTGCACGATCGCCGTGACATCAGGACGGACCTTATAGATTTCGCCGTGAATGAAGCGCTCGATGTATCCCGCCGCGCCGGTGTTCGTCACCGGCTGGCTGTCGAGGTCGTACTCGGTGATGTCGGCGGCGGTCACGAGCGCGGGCGCCCCCGCGCGAGCCAGGAAATAGCGACTCGGATTGGCAGGATTCCGAACGCTGACATGCCCATAGCCGTCGAGCACGCCTTCATTGGCGAGGATGTGATTCGCGATGACGAGCTCGTCGATGACGGCCTGGCGAGTGGGAGGAGGGGCGGCCGGCGTCTGCGCCAGGGTCGGCAGGGCAATCGCCATGAGGGCGACAATCCAGCCCGGGCCACCGAAGACGATCCGCCAGAAGGAATCTCGTGTGTGCTTGTTCATAGTCACTTCTTCAGCGCCGCGCCCGCCAGGCGCGCGATCGCTCCGAGCGTCGTCTGCGCCGCGTTCAACCCGAGGCGGAAATCCTTGTCGGAGAAGGTAGTGTATCGATCCGTCGGCTGGTGCCAATGCGGGTCCCACCCGGCGCCGATCTGCATCCCGCGTTCGTTTTCACGCAGGCTGATCGCCGGAATGAGATCCATGAACTGCGATGAGTCGGTGTTCGTCATGTGGCTCCCGACCGCGGCCGGATAGTCGGTGGCGAACTTCTCGTTCGCGTCCCTGAACAGATACGCCAGCTTCATCGCGTCGTCGGCACGCTTCGAGGTCGACTGGAATTCCACATTGACGTCCGCTTCGGGGCGCTGCTCGGAGGCGAGCGTGCCGTCCGGGCGCGGCATCCCGTGATCGAAGAGCATCATGTCGTGCTGGATCATACCCAGCCATTTCGGTTCCGGATACCGGCCCGATCCCGCGGGATCCTCTTTGCCCTGAAGCGCAGCTCGCTGTTCGACGTACGCATGCGCACCCTGGTAGCCTGTTTCCTCGTTGTTCCAGAGGGCGAATCGAATCGATCGATCGGTCTGGACGTCAGGGCCGCTGAGGACGCGCGCGATCTCCATGACAAGCGCCGTGCCGGAACCGTTGTCATTGGCGGCTTCGCCCCATCCATGCCCGTCCATGTGGGCGCCGACGATGTACATTTCGCCGGGGTTGGTGGCGCCGATCTTCGTGCAGTAGAGATCTTCGCGGGGCCCTGGCGTCGTCGGCTGCGAATTGAGCTTCCGAAGCTCGAGGTCTGGCTGCTTCAGAGGATCGGTGTTCACGCCGGTCGGGGCCGTCACGCCGCGATATCGTGAACCGCCCTGGCCGCTGCGGATCTCGCCGCTCGCGATGACGCGATCGGGCGGCGCCGGACGAGGCTGCGGCGCCCGGCGGTCTCGCTGCGGTTGTGCCGATGCCGCCGGCGGCGGCGGATTGTAGGTGTACTTGATGCGCTCGGTGTTCGTGCAACCGAAGCTCTTGAGCTGCGCTTCGATCCAGTCGATGGCCGCACGATTGCGGTCGGTGCCCTGCCGGCGATCGCCGAACGCGGTCAAGCCCTTGATCGTCGCCTTGTATTTGCCCAGATCGAGACGTCCCACGAGCGCCTTCACGGTATCGCTGCTCGGCTCGCTCTGCGCTTGAGGAGCGGGCGAAGGCGTGGTCGCGGCTGGCGGCGCGGGCGCCGGCTCTTCTCGCCGATCGCATGCCGCGGCGCCGAGCGCGAGGATCAACATGCCGACGGCCGTACGCGCGTTCGGCCGCATGTCACATCACGCCCGCCCGGCGCATGACCACTTCCGACTTCTGGCGGATTTCGCGCGCGATTTCGAAGGGATCGCCCTGCGTGAACTTCGGCAGGAAGAGCTCGACCGACAGCGGGCCGGCGTATCCCTTGCTCGCGAGCTTGCGCAGAATCGCCTGGAGTGGCGCCACTCCATCGCCCGGAATGACCCGCGTGGTCTGCTCCAGCAACTCCCGCGGCAGATCGGGTGTGTCCTGGAAGTGCACGTGCCCGATTTCACCGGGCTTGATCAGATCGAGATCCTCGAGCTTGCTCGGGCCGGACCAGAAGTGATAGCAGTCGAGCAGCGGAGCGACGTTCCCCGCCGCGCGCGTCATGGTGAGCATCGTGGGCAGCGCCGCCACAAAGGTTGACGCCCGCGTCGCTTCGATCATCGCCGTCAGGCCGAACTGCTTGGCAATCACGCCGACTTCCCGCATGTTGTCCGCGCCGGTCTTGTAGTCGTCCTGCGTGAATTTCTGCATGGCGGCGGACGGCGTGTAAATGCGGGTCAGGCCCAGGGACGCGAACATCTCGCAGCGCCGCTTGAAATTCTCGACGGCCATTGCCCGCATCGGACCCGGCTCCCAGATACCGAAGGTGCCGGAGGCGCTCGAGACCGGCGTCAGCCCGAGGTCCGTGAGGATCCGGCGCGCGGCGGGGAGCGAATCGGTTTTCACGAACGCGTCGACGGAGGCGGCCGTCAGCTCGACGTTCTTGATCCCGGCGCGGGCCCAGCCTTCGAGCGATTTCTGATAACCGGCGCCGGCAGAAGTCTGCTGGTGCATCGACAGCGTCATCTTGCCGGCGGCAAACGCCTCGCGCGCGGCAATCACCGCCAACGGACTCGCGAGCATCACTCTTCTGGAAATCATGGGGGTGATTCTAGCCGATCACCGCAGCAGGCATCCCTGATACTGCAGCCGGTCCAGGGGCTATTTTCCGCCGGTGACGTCGATGAACGAGCCGGTCGTGTAGGACGCTTCATCCGACAGCAGCCACAGGATGGCGCGCGCCACTTCGTCGGCGCTCCCGCCGCGCCTCATCGGGACGAACTGTTTCACACGATCCACCCGGTTCGGTTCGCCGCCGCTTGCGTGCATCTCGGTGTAGATGAAGCCGGCGCGGACGGCGTTCACGCGGATGCCCTCCTGCGCCACCTCCTGCGCGAGGCCGATCGTCATCGTATCGATGGCGCCTTTCGACGCCGCATAGTCCACGTACTCTCCCGGCGAGCCGAGGCGCGCAGCGCCGGACGAGACGTTGACGATGGCGCCGCCCGCTCCTCCATGGCTGGTCGACATGCGGCGGACCGCCTCGCGTGCGCAGACGAACGGGCCGATCACGTTGGTCGCGAAAATGCGGGCGACACGCGCCGCATCGAGGTCCTCGACCCGCGTCTGGGTTTCCAGGATGCCGGCGTTATTCACGAGGGCGGCGAGGGAGCCGAGCCTGTCGCACGCTTCAAAGAGCCGCACGACGTCGCGCTCGACCGAGACGTCGGCCCCGACGGCAACGGCCTTCGCACCATCGCTCTCGATCGTCCTGACGACGCTTTCTGCGGCTTCGCGATTGCTCCTGTAGTTCACGCAGACCGAATATCCCCGCCGCCCGGCCAGCCGCGCCGTCGCCGCCCCGATGCCGCGGCTCGCGCCCGTGATCAGGATGACGCCATCGGTCACGGCGCCTTGCACGCGAAGTTCGCCGCGTCATTCGTGCTGCCGGTGCCGTTGTACGTGGCGACTTGAGGATAGGGGCACAACGGACGCGTCGTCTCGACCCTGTTGTCCGTCACCCGCAACGCGATGAGGTGATCGGGAGCGATACCCGATTCCCGCCAGCGCTCGAGCGCGCTGACGTAGTTCACCTGGTTGGGGCCAGGACCGCCGCCGCAGTGCTGCATGCCGGGCGCCATGAACAGCCGGATCCAGTCGTCCTGCTTCGGCCCCATCTTCGAGAGCACGCTCGTGTAATAGTTCACGGCGTTCCCGGCCGAGATCGCCGTGTCGTTCCAGCCGTGATAGAGGAGCAGCTTGCCGCCGCGCGCCTTGAACGCCGACAGATCGGGGTTGATCGCGTTGATGATGGAGCCGACCCGTTCGTCGACCACTTTGAGGTCGCGATCGAGATCGAAGTTCCTCCAATCCCAGTTGGAGTCGGAGTAGGCCACTCGAAATGAACCGAGAGAGACGCCGGCCGGCTGTGTCCCGCCCGAGATCGCGTTCCAGCCCAGTTCGCTTCCCGGATCCTTGCCGGGGAAGATCGGCTCACCCGTTTTGGTCCTGGCCGGAGAGTACATCCGCTTGACCGATTCTATCTGCGGCGCCGTGAGGCAGCTGTCGTCGTTGAGTCCGCCACGACACAAGAGCGTCTCCGGATTGAAGTTGCACGTCCGCGGATTGTTCAGCACGCCGTCCTTGACCCCGTCGCGCGCGTCGCAGGCCAGCAGAACGGCCTTGTTCAGCGTCGCGAGCCTGGCGGGCGGCACCGCGCTCGCCGCATCCTTGAGTGCAGGAACCGCGACGCCGAGATCCCAGGCGTGCAGATGCGTCTGGTAGTTCGCCGGCGCGCCGGCCACAACGGCGTCGAAGTCCTCCGGATATTTCTGCGCCTCCATCAGCCCCTGCCGTCCGCCGGTCGAGCATCCATTCCAGTACGACAACCGCGGGGCGCGATCGTAGAACGCCGACACGAACGCTTTTGATTTCACCGTCATCTCGTGGACGGCGCGAAACGCAAAATCGACGATCTTCTCGGGATGACCGATCCCGAACGCCGCGTCTCCGCCCTTATGGCCGGTATCGGTCGAGGCGGTCGCGTAGCCCTCACGCAGAGCCGACGCCATCGCCGGATAGCTGATCGTCCCGGCCCATCCGCCGTTGCCCACCGCCTGGAACTTTCCGTTCCAGTTGTCGATCGGCAGCCAGACCTCCATTTCGATGTTCGAATCCGATGAAGGCTTGAGCACCGCAGCGACGCGGCAGAAGGACGGCAGGTTGCTGAACGCCTGGCTCGCGGCTGGGGCGCCGGGCGCGCCGGTCGCCGGCGGGGCAAATGCGCCGGCCGCCACTTTTTGCGCCGATGTAATCGTCGTGCCCGGGAGCGCCAGCGACGACAGTTGTTCGCACGTGCCTGCCGCCGTTACGACGACGGCCGGGGCCGCGGCATCCGGCAGGACCCAAGCCAGCAGAATCGCGAACAATGCGCCCGTCACGGCGCCCATCAGGATCCTCATAACACCTCCTGCGCTGTTTCCGCCCAGACGCGCATTGTAATCCTCTCACCACGAAGGTTCCGCATGTCCCCCCCTCGCCACACCTCTCGCAACATCGAGAGCGCCAGGGCGAGAAAGGCGATGGCGCAGAAGCGATAGGTGACGCGCGCCCACTGCTGACCTGTCCGCCGAAACACCCGATCGACCAGCGCGGCGATGAAAAAGGCCCACACGATCGACGACAGCATGAAGCCCGCGAAAAACACAGCGTAGTCGAGCGGCGTCGGCGCAGCCACCCCGACGGCACGAAGAGCGCTGCCCATCGCGGCCCAATAGGCCACGTGCTGGGGATTTGTCAGCGACAAGAGGACCCCGGACTTAAACGCGGCTTTCACGCCATGCTCCCCACGCAAGCCAGACGAGATAGGCCGCCCCGGCGAGGGCGATCGGGACACGGAGCGATTCAAATTGCAGGAGTAGTCCGACGCCCATGAGACCGAGGATGGCCCAGGCGGCATCGCCGACGATCGAACCCAGCTGCACGGCCAGCGCCGATCGAAATCCGTCGCGGACTGCACGACGCACGGTTTCGGCGAACACCGGACCCGGTGCGGCGTTGAACAGCAGACCGAGCCCGAACGCAGCGGTGAAAATGGTCAGCATGATAGCCATTCAAGGAAGAACAGGAGAGCAGGAGTTGCTTTGCTCTAGACAAATCGATCCTCCTGGCCTCCCGATCTCTTGTTCATACCTTCTGCTGGTCTCCCAATCTCTCAACGGGGAGTATGTCGTGATGCCTGCGCACAGCAGCGGCGCGGCCGCAGCCATACCAGTGTTTTCGGCAGCGGATCGTCGTCGACGAGCGCTTCTGCCGATGGCCTCGCTGAAGGCCTGAACGGCGGCTCCGTCAGGGCTGTTCTTCGAGCGCGGGACATCCGGTGTCGCCCATCCCCTCGCGCAGCCCCGCTCGCGCCTTCTTGGCCAGCTTGGAGTATGTCAGTCGAATCTGATCGAACTCGCGTTCCTCCAGCTCTTCGAGGTCGAGGAGCCCGTTGTGCGCGCCTTCGGTGGCGCGAATGAGCTCGTCGAGCTTGAGTTGCAGCGCCTCGGAATCGCGGTTCTGCGTGTTCTGAATCAGGAACACCATCAGAAACGTGACGATGGTCGTGCCCGTATTGATGATGAGTTGCCACGTGTTACTGAACCCGAAAAGCGGTCCAGTGACGGCCCATACCAGGATGATCGCCACCGCCAGCCCGAAGGCCATCGGCCGGCCACTCGCGCGCGAGGTCGCCTTCGCGAAGTTCGTGAACCACGACGATGATTTCGCGGGACTCATGAATGGAATTACCGGCCCGGCGGCGGCGCGATCGTCGCCCCATCCCAGTGTTCGTCGGCTTTGCCGTCCTTGATTCGCCACATGTCGAACCAGGTCGACGTATAGGTCTTACCCGGAGCGCGAGGATCGGGATACTCGCGCACGATGGCGACGACGACCTTGTCCCCTTCGGCCGTGACCGACACGACTTTGGTCTTCCAGCTTTTCCGGTCGGGGATGGCAGTCGGCTTGCGGCTGCCGAAGAACTTGAGGACCGGCTCGAGCCCCGAAGCGACGTTCGGGTTGTGCTGAATGTACTCTTTCGTGAGGTACTTGTCGGCCAGATCCCAGTGATTCGCTTCGAGGAGGTCGCGCATGATGTGAAGCACGACCTGTTTGTTCGCATTCAGCTTCGGATCGGGACTGGTAAAGAGCGATTCCGGATCGGCGGCGCCGGTCACGGGAGCCTGCGCCATCAGGGGTGCGACGGCCATCGCGATCGTGAAAACGCTCAGCAGTATCTTCTTCATACGTGGCCTCCCAAAAACAGAATCCTACTTCGAGTGGGCGCGTGACAACGGGGTGCACTGCCGCCCACGGTCAGCGCACCGCGATGGGTGCAACAGTCGAGCCCGTGGCGCCCTGAATCTTGAGCGGCTGAAGCACCAGGGCGAATTCGTACGCGCGCGCCGCCGCCAGCTCCTCGAGCTTCAGGTTTTCGAGGAGGTGAATGCCGTTGATGACCAGCATGATTTGGTGAGTCGGGTTGGACAATGCCGGATCGGGGCTCGGGGTCACATTCACGGGCGCGTTGTCCGCTCCGACCAGCATCGGATCCTGCCGGGCCAGCCACTCGGCCGCGGCCACACCGAGTCCGGGGTTCGTCCTCATGTACCTGGCGTTGTCCTTGCCCCAGAGCCGGCCCCACCCTGTATTGACGATCACCGCATCGCCAGCCTGCAGCGTGATGTTCTGCCGCCGCAGCGCTTCCTGCAGATCGGCCGGAGTGATCTCGTAGGTGTCGGACAGGATCTCGACGCCCTTCGAGGCCGCGACGTCGATGAGAACGCCGCGGGTCATGAGGGCGCCGACTTTTTCGATTCCCAGCTTCGAAAAGCCGGTACGTGTCGCGATGTCATCGAGCTTGAAACAGTTGTAGAGGCTGTTGCCGATCGTCTGATGGCTGAAGCCGTCGAACTGGGTGCCGACCTGGCCGATCTCCGCGATGACGAGCTCCTCGTTGCTGCCGCGGCGGTTCGATTCGGGATTCATCACGGTGCGCTTCGTGTGCAGCTCGAACTGCCGCGTCGGCTGCAACGGCATCGACGCGGAAAGCACCTGGCCGAGCTCGAAGATCTCACCGGTACGTATCAGTTGCGCGGCGCGCAGAACGGTGGCGGGCTTCATGTGATTGCCCGCGCCCCGCTCGTCGCCCGCTCCCCACTTCGACGGGCACCGCTGGCTGTCGGCAGGCGGCTGCCAGGACTGAGCGCGGGCAGAAACGCTCCAGGCGCCGATAACCGCCGCAACGGCTATGACGAGAACAGGTCGCATGGCCATCACCCTTTCCTTGACGTCTTTGCTGGTTGCGTCTATTTGAGCGCCGGAACATCGAAGAACATTCCGCCGAACAACACATAAGCCAGCACGAGCGTCCAAATCACGTTGAAGGCCTGGCCGCCGAGGAACGCCAGCGCGGGACGACCGCCCTGGGCGGTCACCAGCTCCTTGAACCTGGTCTCCAGACCAATGGATGTGAACGCCAACGCGAACCAAAGCGTGCGAAGTCCCGTCAACACTCCCTTGGTGTCAGCGACTCGCGTCTGGTCGATCAGAAACGACAACACGAAGGAGGCGGCGATGAAGCCCAGGACGAACTTTGGAAACCGCTCCCAGATGACTCGCGCGTCAGGACGCACTCCACCGCGATCTTTGACGGCCCACCAGATCGTCAACAGGAATGCCGCCACGCCGATGAGAACGTTCTGGGATAGCTTCACGACGACTCCGACGTCGCGCGCGGAGTCGCTGATCATCTCGCCCGCGGCGACGACCGACGCGCTCGTATCGAGCGTCCCGCCCAGCCATGCGCCGCCTACGGCATCCGGGATGCCGAACGTCCGGACGATGTGGGGCATGATGACCATCATCGGCGCCGCGACGATGAGTACGAGCGAGGTCACGTACGACAGCTTCTTGCGGTCGCCTTGAATGGCGCCGCACGCGGCAATGGCGGCCGACACGCCGCAGATTGATACGGCCGACGCGAGCATCGTGGCAAACTCATCGTCCACCTTGAGCATTCGTGCGAGCCTGAAGCAGACAAACCAGACGGCCGTCACCACGAGCAGCGCCTGCGCAATGCCCAGCAGACCCGCCTGCACGAGATCGCCAAACAAGATGCTCGCGCCGAGGATGACCAATCCGACTTTGATGTAGAACTCGGTGCGCACCGCTCCGACGAGCCATGCAGGGACGCCGACCGAATTGCTGATGGCGAGGCCGAGCAGAAACGCAAAGATCACGTACTCGAGTCCCCAGCCAGAGATGGTTCTGTTGCCGGCAATGAGCAACGCCGCGCACGCAAGGGCAAAGAGCGCCGGAAATCCGATCGCGAATCGCGCGAACGATTCTTTCATCAGCAGAACGCCAACGCACGCGAGGACGAAGATGAGCGCGCCGGCGATCAACATGCTGGTCAGATTCTGCAGACCGAGCACCGTGCGAGTCAGGTCCGCGGCGCCCCCCCACGCAAACGCCGGAAGGGCGGGACGAACTCCGGCCAGGACGATCGCGATGGAGAGGCCTCCGAGCCAGACCGCGAGCCAGTCTTCGCCGAGCGGCAGCCGGGGCCGATCGGTCGCGGCGCCGGCGCCCTTGATTCGTGTCAGCGGAACGTCGGCGCCGTAGACGACCTCAGCCATCAGGTGTCTCCTATCGTCGCTGGTAGATGTGGGATCCGGCTTCAGCCGGATTGGTCCGCCTGAAGGCGGACCCCACAAGTGTTATGGAGCCAGCTGCTGTTCCAGCTTGAGTTGCGCGGCTCGAGCGCATCCTTGCATCACCTGGAAATATCGCTGAACCCCCTCCGCCCCGACTTCATACGGATGCGGGCCGTTGCCGCGGCCGGCAATCATTCTGTTCTTGTTGACCGCGTTATCGAACTCCGAATGATTCGACAGGATCACGGTCGCGCGCGTGGCGGCAGCTTGCTCGGCCATGTGCCGCTGCGAGTTGATATAGGTTTGGAAGTTCTGGATGCCAGGATTCGGCGTGTTGTTCACGAAGTTGAACGCCGTCCCGCCCGAGTACGCCACGTTGACCGGCCTGCCTTGGTCCCGCACGGCAAACGTATAGGACAACGTCCCCGGCGTGTGGCCAGGCGTTTCCCAGATGGTCACCGTCGTGTCGCCGAGCGTGATCTTCATTCCGTCGGTGGCGACGATGTCGCGCTTCGGCGCCATGGTTTTGTACCGGTTGGGGTACCTTTCCACGGACTGCCAGTCGGGCCCGCCCATGACAATGCGGGCGCCGTACTGCTTCTGGATCATCTCGGCGCCGCCGATATGGTCGGAATGAGCATGGGAGATGAGGACGTACTTGATGTCTCCCGGATTGAGGCCGAGCCGCTTCATCCCGCCGATGATCAGCTCCTCCGAGTTGTAGGGAAAAATCGTATCGAAGAGGATGATGCCCTGGCTCGTCGTCAACGCCCAGGACGAGTGAATGTTCCCGCCGACGAAGTAGAGATTGTCAAAGACCTTCGCGGGGTCTGCGTACCAGGTGTCACGCGCCGGCGCGCTCGCCGGCTTTGTGATGTAGTCCGGTACGGTGTCATTGGTGTTTTCGCCCCCGCTCTGAGGCAACAGGCAAATCCGGGCAAGAGTACCGAGGAAGTCGAACCCCGCAGCGGTCTTCGCTGACTCCACGGCGGCCCGGATTTCCTTGTCGAAATCTCTTGCCGGCTTCTGTTGCGCGACCACGCCAGGCGCGGCGATTCCGGCAGCAAGGATCAGAGCTGTCGCGATTCTGATGGCAGGCGATTTCATGAACATCCTCAAGGCGTCGATGGCGCGACGCAGCTGAAGCTCGACGCCAGGTTGACGTCGCCCGAACCGTTGTACTTCGGCCACGCCGGGTACACGCATAACGGGCGCGAGCGACCGGCGCTTTCCGGATTGGCATCGATGGCAACGAGCGTGTCGGGCGCCTTCCCCTGATCGACCCACCCATCGAGCGCGGCAAGAGAATCGAACTTCGCATTGAACACGCCGTTCCCGTGTCCGAATCCGGGGACGTAATAAAGGCGCGCGAAGGAATCGAGCGGGCCCTGACCGAACCTCGAGACCAGACGGCTGTAATAGTTCAACGTGTTGTAGGAAGAGATCGAGTCGTCAATCGAACCGACCAGCAGGATGAGCTTGCCGCCCTTGCTCAGGAACTGACTGAGATCGACGCTGTTGGCATCCAGGACCGTCGAGACCTCGACGATGCGCGTGGCCCATCGAGAGGGGTCGAAGGTCAACGTATTCAGTGTCAGATCTCTCGTGATGATGTAGCGGATGGTCGCATCCGACGGCTTGTACTGGAAGGCGTCACCCGCGGCAGGCGGCACCGACGCGACCGGCGCGTTGCCGAGGGTATTCGCGAGAAACGTCGCCCCGTCGAGAACGGGCCACTTCGGAAACGTGGTCAGCCCTCCGGCAACCGGAAATGGGAGTGAGAACGGTGAGTTGATCGCATCGACTGCGGAAATCTGGGCGTCTGACAGGCACGAATCGCCGCTATCCACACCGCCCGCGCAGCGGAGGGTCGTCTTCACCGTCTCCAGGGTGAAGATCCGGTTGCACTCAGGGACGTTGCTGATGATGCCGTCCTTGATTCCGTCCAACCCGTCGCACGCCGTGTAGACGGCCGCCACGAGCGTCCTGACCTTGTTCGGGTTGATCCACGATTCCTTTTTTCCGTAGAGCGCCTTGGCAAAATAGTTGGCGTCCAGATGGAGCAGCGTCACGTTGTATGCGGGATACTGCGCCACGACGCCGTCGAAATCGGCGGGGTACTTTTGCGCGGCGACGAGCGCTTCGTGCCCGCCCTGGGAGGCGCCGGCGAAGTACGAGTGTTTCGGCAGGACGCCATAACGCGCCTTGATGAGATACGCGCCGGCGTCATGCGTCTTCTTGACCTGCAGGTGACCGAAATTCGCGAGCGCTTCGGCGTTGAGCGCAAAGGTGCCGTCGAAGCCGGTCCCTTCGTGTCCGGAATCGCTGCCGAGCGTGACGTAACCGAGCGCCAACGGCGTCGGCGCGGCAGCCACCTGATTGCTTGCGCCGCCAAGGCCGGTGACGACGGATCCATCGAAGCCGCCGCCGCCCATCTGCAGCGAGCGGTTGTTCCAATTGGTGGGAAGGTTCAGCTGAAATTTGATGTCC
>Ga0070673_100001680_pt1 | contig 13125 bp, 7 predicted proteins | sample KBSM23metaG_FD_65342 | JGI IMG/M metagenome (GOLD analysis project Ga0070673, IMG submission 65342) | Miscanthus rhizosphere microbial communities from Kellogg Biological Station, Michigan, USA - KBS M2-3 metaG | ecosystem: Host-associated > Plants > Roots > Rhizosphere > Soil ... | reverse complement strand
TCACCTGCGTCAGGAACTTGCCCGGGACCTTGCAGTACGGCGTCGTCGTCCCGACCGTGTAGGGGCCAGTCAACCCCGCCGTCACCGACATTTCCGGCACCTTCTCGCGAATTTCGCAGACGTCGAGCGACGTCCGTCCGGTACTGAATCCACCCTGCACGACGGTGCCCTGACGCAGGCGGAGGTTGAGGTTGAGGTCCACGCCGTTCCAGCTCTCCTTCCAGTCGCCGTAGTTGCTGGCGAGGGTGAAGAGGTTGTTGACCTGCCCCGCCTTGTCCGGGTTGAGGTCGTAGAGGCCCGCCACCGTACTCCCGGAGTTCGGGAGCCGCGCGTCGGTCGGCACCGCGAAGCTGTACTTCGTGTAGTCCGACGCGCTCGTCAGCGTGTTGTCGGTCACCGTGAAGTTGCCGTACGAACGGCGGAAGTAGCCGAGTTCCACGCCCACGCGCGGCATCAGCTGATGCTGCACGCTGGCTTCGAGCTCCCACTGGTCGGGGCGCTTGTTCCAGCCATGCAGCATCGCCGGATCGGAGACCGTCGTCGGAATCGACTGTCCGAAGCGCAGGTTGGAGATCTGTCCGCAGAAGTCGGCGCCACCGCCCTTCCAGACCGCCGTCGTCGGACCCTGCGCCAGCGGATTGACCAGGTCGCAATCGGGCACGTAGTTGCCGTTGGCGTCGGTCCACGTCCGCGTGACGCTGTTGGACATGGCGTTCACGGGGTTGCCCAGGTTCGTGTAGGTGCTGCTCAGGCGCTGCGCCAGCACGTAGCGACCGACGTTGAACTTCACGGCCGTCTTTCCGCTGCCGAACAGGTCGTACACCGCGCCGAGACGCGGCGCGATGTCCTTCCATCCCAGGTAGTCGTTCTGCGCGAAGGTGACATTGCGGTTCGGAACGAGGGCCCCGGGTCCCATGCTCTGCTCCGGGAAGTTGATGTTCAGGTAGTCGAAGCGCGCGCCGACGTTCAGGGTGAGCCGCGACAGCGTCCACTTGTCCTGGGCATACACGCCCATTTCCGCGCCCAGATTGCTGCGGAACCCGTACGGCGTCGCGATCTCGGTGATCTGGTTCGGCTGGCCGTTGTTGAAACGGTAGCGGACGTTCGCGTCGATGTTGGTGTAGTCCTCACGCCGGGTGCCGAACGTGTCGAGGAACCCGAACTTGAGTGCGTGCGTGCCGGTCACGTAGGACGCCGACGCCTGGGCCGATGCGATGTGCCCTTTGACGCGGAGGAACGGACCCAGGCCGGTCTGGCCGGCACCGCGATACAGCAGATTGGGAATGAGCCCACCCTGCTCCGTTACGGCAATCAGCGTCTTGAACACGTCGGGAAGCGGCTGGGTGAACTCGAGGCTGCTGCCGCCACTGGGGTACCGATCCTTCCAGCCCTGGATGATGTCCGACACCTTCGCGTCGATGAGCCAGCGGTTCGTGAGCGGCGAGGTGTAGCTGCCGGTGATGAACTCGTTTTCCGGGAAGTCGTATTTCGTCGCCGACTCGGGCGCAATCGTCGCCGAGATCTGCTCCCACACCCGGTACTGGTGTTCGAAGAACGCCGACACCTTGTTCCTGGGCGTCACCTGCCAGGTGAGGCGGGTGTTGGCGCTCTTCTGGATCAGCGGCTGCACCGCGGGCTTGCTGTAGTCGGGATCGTAGTCCCATCGATCCGGGTTGCCGGCGTTCTTGTTCTCCCACAGACCAGCCTGATAGCTCTCGTTCGACTGCCATCGGGCGGCGGAATAGAACCACAGCTTGTCCTTCACGAGCGGACCACCAACGCCGGGGTTCACGTCGTAGACCTGCTTGAGCCCGCCGGGCGTCTTGAGCCCTTGTGCCGCCAGGTCGCTGGTGTAGTTGTTGCTCTGGAACTTCGAGTTCACGGCGGTGGCGAAGAACGAACCTTTCAGGACGTTGCCACCCTCGCGAGGAATCATGTTCAGCTGCACGCCTCCGAACGCCTGCTCCGCCGCACCCGCCGAATAGCTGACGGCCACTTCCTGCGTCGACGTCATGTCGGGGATGAAGTTGGAAAGCTGTCCGTCGCCCGATGTGGCGCTGATCGACATGCCGTCCACCATCACGCGCTGATCGTTCGCGCGGCTGCCGTGGACCGTCAGCGTGTTCAGGTTGAGATTGGTCGTGCCGCCGTAATCGAGCGGCCCGTTCATCCCGGGAATCAGGTTGGCGTAACTGTGCTGGCTCCGTCCGACTGGAATCGCGTCCAGCACTTCCTTCTCCAGGACGCGCTGTTGCGTCACGTTCTGGACGTCGACGACAGACGCCTGGCCGGTGACGGTAACCGTCTCTTCGAGCGCGCCCACCCGCATGTCCGCATTCACCGTCGCGGTGAACGACCCGGCCAGCTCGATGCCGTCGCGTTTGAAGGTGTTGAATCCGGGGAGCGTGAACGTCACGCTATAGGTGCCGGGGCGCAGATCGACGATCTTGAACTGGCCGCTCCCGTCGGTGATCACCGACCGGACCTTCTCAATCAAAGCGGGGCTCGCCGCCTCGACCGTCACACCTGGCAGAATCGCGCCGGACGAATCTTTCGCGACACCCGCGATGGATGCCTGCGCAGACGCCGGCGCGGGAACGAGCACGACACACACCAACGCGAGGGCGATTCCCTTCAGAACACGCACAGGCTTTCTCCTTCGCCGACAAAATGGCGCAAGACCCGACAGGTTGAGGCGGGCGGATTCTGAGGCGCGCGTTACAGGCGGTCAATACACGCGATCAGGTGTGTCGCGGTTTTGCTGAGTGCGCGCTATGCTCCGTCGCGCTTATGAGAGCTTCAGTTGTGAACGTGGCGATCGGTGCAGGCGTGCTCGTGGTCGGCGTGGCCCTCGGGCTGTCGGCGCAGTCCCGCGGCGGCGCGCAGGCGCCGATGTTCGAAGTCGATCCCTTCTGGCCCAAGCCGCTGCCGAACCACTGGGTCCTCGGCGCCTCGGTGGGCGTGTGGGTCGACGCGCAGGATCACGTCTGGATGATTCATCGCGGCGACAACCCGAACACCCTGAAGGGGCAGGAAATGAAGCCGCCCTTCAGCGAGCATTGCTGCTCTACCGCCCCGCTCGTGCTGGAGTTCGATCAGAAGGGCACGCTGCTGCGCCACTGGAATCCAGGGCCGAACGATCCCTGGATGGACCAGGAGCACGGCATCCACATCGATTCCAAGAACAACGTGTGGCTGGGCGGGGGCGGCGGCGGCGACTCCCAGATCCTGAAGTACACGATGGACGGCAAGTTCCTGATGCAGGTCGGAAAGAAAGGCGCCCGCCTGCGCGCCGGAGCGGCCCGCCCCATCAACGATCCCAACAGCCTGGATACGGAGAACTTCGGGCAGCCCACGAAAATCGTGGTGGATCCGAAGACGAACGAAGTCTACGTGTCGGACGGCTACGTCAATCACCGCGTCATCGTGCTCGACGCCGACAGCGGCACGTTCAAGCGCATGTGGGGCGCCTACGGCAACAAGCCGGACGACACGCCCGTGCTGGGGCCGCTCAACCCGCACCGCGGCAACCCGAACGCCGCGCAGCCCGCCGACCGCGGCGCCGCGCACGATCCCAATGCCGCGCCGCAGCAGCAGTTCCGCAACCCCGTGCACTGCGTGATCATTTCCAAGGACGACCTGGTGTACGTCTGCGATCGCCAGGGCGATCGCATTCAGGTGTTCACGAAGGACGGGAAGTTCGTCAAGGAGAAGCTCATCGAACCGAACACGATGAACGCGGGCTCGGTGTGGGACGCGGCGTTCTCGAGCGACCCGCAGCAGACGTTCCTCTACGTCGCCGACGGCGAGAACGCAAAGATTCACATCCTGCGGCGCGACACGCTCGAGATCCTGACGTCGTTCGGCGAGGGCGGACGCCAGCCCGGCCAGTGGCACGGCGTGCACAACATCGCCACCGACTCGCGCGGCAACATCTATACGACGGAAACCTACGACGGGAAGCGGATCCAGAAGTTCACGTTCAAGGGGCTGGGCCCGGTGACGGCGCGGTACCAGGGCACCCCCTGGCCGGCCGCTGCGAGGTAGGATCGCCCCCGGTTTATGCCTGTCACCGCTCGGCGGATCCGCGCACTGATCCTCGCGATCGGTGCCGGCGCTCTGCCGGCCATCGCCACGGCCGGCAGCGACGCCCCGCCGGCGGTCCGCTACGCGCTGGCCGCCTGGTCCACTGAGCAGTCCGGGGACGTGCTCGCCATCACGCAGGATCTCGACGGCTACCTCTGGCTCGGCACGCCGGACGGTCCCGTGCGCTTCGACGGCGCGCGCTTCCAGCGCTGGTCGCAGATCGCCGGCACCGGACTGCCGGCACGGCCGGCGGGCGCGCTGGCCGCCTCGTCGCAGGGCGGCGTCTGGGCCGGCGTCAGCGGCGCGGGCGGTGTGGCGCGAATCAACCGCGGCAGCGTCGTCCTCTATGACCCGGGAGACGGCGCGCCGCCGGAAGTGAACGCGCTCCTCGAGGATCGGCGCGGCACGGTGTGGGCGGCCGCCAGCCACGGGCTGTTCCGCTTCGCGGGCAACCGGTGGGCGCGCGTCACCGAGGCCGACGGCTACGACGGCGAGCAGGCGTTCAGCGTCTACGAAGATCGGGCTGGGCGTGTGTGGGTGGGGGCCGCCCGCGGCCTCTATCGGTTCGACGGCACGCTGTTGCGCCTCGTCGACGCCGCCGCCACCTACGTGGACAGCATGGCCGAGGACGACGCGGGCAATCTGTGGGGCACCGATCGCTCGGCGATCGTCCGGCGACTGGGCGGTGCGCCGGCAGCGCTGCGCCTCGATCCACGCATCCGCCTGCCGCTGCCCGGGTGGCGCATCATGGCCGACGGCCGCGGCGGCCTGCTGGTGGCGTCGTTCAGCGGCGGTCTGTTTCGCCTCGGCAATCCCACCGGCGCCCACCCGCTGCTCGAGCCGATCGAGTACGAGCACCGCCTGCGGGGATCGCCGCGAGCGCTCTATCGCGATCGCGACGGCAGCATCTGGGTGGGCATGCGCGGCGGCCTGCTCCGCCTTTCGGAAAACACCATCCAATACACCGGACCGCTCGAAGGGCTGAACCGCGACGGCGTACGAACGGCGGCCGTCGCGACCGACGGCAGCCTGTGGATTGCCACCACGCAGGCGCTCAACCGCCTCACCGACAGCAGCCGGCAATCATTTGCCATCTCGCTGACGCGCGCGCTGCACGCCGATCGCTCGGGCGCGATGTGGCTGGCAACCGACGACTTCGTCGGCCGCTATGTGGGAGGCCGTTTGATCAAGGAGCGGGTCCCTGACGTCCAGGCGAGCCGGGTGAACGGCCTGACCACCACCGCCGACGACGCGCTCTGGCTCTGTACGGCGTTCGGCGGCGTGCTGTCGTGGGAGCACAACATGCTCACGTCGCACCGGCAGCCGGGCGAAGCCGGCCGCCAGTGCGCCAGCATCCTCGCCGATCGCCAGGGGCGCGTATGGGCGGGTTTCGGCGGCGGGGGGGTGACCCTGCACGACCACGGCGCCGTGCGCGCCGTCTCCGAACGCGACGGCTTGGCCCCAGGCTCGGTGTGGCAGATCGCGCAGGGGGACGACGACGCCGTCTGGTTCGGGACGGCGGGGGGCGTGACCCGCTTCCAGAATGGCCGGTTCACCTCCATCACCACCGCGCACGCGCCCATTACGGGGGTGGTGCCCATCCTGGTCGTCGATGCGCAGGGCTACGTGTGGCTGGGCATCCAGTCCGGCGCCGTGCTGATGCGCTTCTCGACCGCCGAAATGGACCGGATCGAGAAAGAGCCGGGTCACCGGCTCGCCTACACGCTGTACGACGAGAACGACGGCCTGCAACCCGGCACGCAGATGTGGCAGAACGCCGCGGCGGGTGTGCGCGACCTGACCGGGCGGATCTGGGTGGTCGACGGGGCGGGCATGTCGATCATCGACCCGCGGCTGCTGCGCGAGGCGCGCCGTGCCTCGCCTCCGAATCTCGACGCGGTGACCGTCAACGGCGAGCGCGTGAACCCGGCGGCGGGGCGGCGCTTCGGCAACCACAGCACCGTCCAGGTCGAGTACGCCGCCTTGAGCCTGTCCGGAACGTCGAAGCTGCGCTTCCGCCATCTGCTCGAAGGCGCCGACAGCGACTGGGTGTACGACGTGAACGGACCGCGCGCCACCTACGCCAACCTTCCCGCTGGCGATTACCGCTTCCGTGTCGGCGCCACCGAGGGCGGGCCATGGACGGAAACCACGTTGTGGGCGTTCACCGTCGAACCACCGTTCTATTTGAGCCGCTGGTTTCTGATCATCGCCGGCACCATGCTGCTCGGCGGGATCGCCACGGCCGCGCGGCTGCGCGTGCGCGCGGTGCGCGCGCGCTATGCGCTCGTGATCGCCGAGCGCACGCGTCTGAGCCGTGAGATCCACGACACGCTGCTCCAGAGCCTGGCGGCGCTCGCCCCGGAGCTCGAGGCGCTGGCGACGCGCGGCCCCTCGCCGGAGGACGGCCTGTCGTCGGAGCTGCGCCGCCTGCGGCGTCAGGTCGACCGCTCGGTGCGTGACGCCCGCGAGTCGATCCTCGAACTGCGGCGCAACCCCATGGGCACGCCGCGCCTCGCCGACTCGCTGGCGCAGCTGGCCGACGACATCGAGACGCGGCACGGCGTCCGGCCAACGGTCACGGTGGTCGGACGCCGCCCCGACAACGCGTCGCCGGACGTCGACCTGCAGCTGTTCCGCATTGCCCAGGAGGCGGTGACCAACGCCGTCCGCCACGGGCAGCCGACGCGCATCGATATCCACGTGTCGTACGGCGACCGGCAGGTGACGCTCACCGTGTCCGACAACGGGTGCGGCTTCGATACCCACGCACAGAAGGGCGTCGCGCGCGACAACGAGCACTTCGGCCTGCTCACCATGCGCGAGCGTGCCGAGCACGTGGGCGGCGGGCTTCGGATCGAGAGCGTGCCCGGCACGGGAACCACGGTCCATGCGGTGGCGGGGTTGACCAACGAATGGCTGTAGTGAACCGCCGCATTCGGGTGCTGTGCGTGGACGACCATCGATTGATCCGCGAGGGCGTGGCCCGCATCGTCGGCGTCCAGCCGGACATGGAGGTGATTGCCGAAGCCAGCAACGGCGAGCACGCCGTCGCGCAGTTCATCGCCAGCCGCCCCGACGTCACGCTGATGGACCTGCAGCTCCCCTTCACGAGCGGCGCCGAGGCGACGCGCCGGATCCGCGAGGTCGATGCCGCGGCCCGCATCATCGTCCTCACCATGTATCACGGGGACGAGGACATCCACCGAGCCTTCGAGGCCGGTGCCATGGGCTACGTGCTGAAGGATGCGATCTCCGACGACCTGATTCGCGTCATCCGCGAGGTGCACGCCGGCCGCCGTGTCGTGACCGCCGAGATCCAGCAGGCGCTCGACGAGCGGGCACGCCAGCCAAGCTTGAGCCAGCGCGAGCGTCAGGTGCTCGAACTGGTCGCCGAGGGGATGCGCAACAAGGAGATTGCCGCCGCGCTCGGCATCAGCGCCGATACCGCCGGCATGCACGTGAAGAACCTGTACACGAAGCTCGACGTCCACGACCGCACCGCCGCCGTGGCCAAGGCGATCCGTCGCGGTATCATCCGGATTCAATGACCCCCGTAAGGAGGCCTATGCGTCGCGTTCTCATCCTCGTCGTGGTGACCCTGGTTGGCATCGGTGGTGTCGCGGCACCCGCGCTGGCGCAAGCCAAGGGCTCGGCCGAGGCGGCCGCCGCCGCGTTCGCCAACCCGAAGTGGACCCCGCCCAAGCTGTCCTGGGGCCATCCCGATCTGGAGGGCATCTGGACCAGCGACGACATGAGGGGCGTGCCGATGGGCCGGGCGCCCGAGTACGGGACCCGCCGCCACCTCACCGATCAGGAGTTCGCGGCGCGCGCGCAGGAGCGCGCCGACGCCCGCAAGGTCGACAACGCGCGCAGCGGCACCTTCCGTAACGAAGAAGGCTCGCGCGACTTCGGCTACACGTCGCTCATCATCGAACCCGCGGACGGCCGCATGCCGGCCCTCACGGCCGAGGCGCGTACGCGGCCGGCGCCGCGCGGCACCGCCGGCGTGGGCCCCTTCAACACCATCGACGACTTCAGCCTGTGGGACCGCTGCATCACGCGCGGCGTCGCCGGCTCGTGGCTGCCGGTGGTCTACGGCAACGGCACCCGCATCATGCAGACCCCCGACACCGTCATCATCGCGCACGAGATGGTGCACGAAGCTCGCGTCATCCCGCTCGACGGGCGGCCGCACGTCGGCTCGGGGCTCCGGCAGATGATGGGTGATTCGCGCGGCCACTGGGAAGGCAACACGCTCGTCATCGAGACGACCAACTTCACCGATCGGATTGCCGCCAACGGCGGCGGCGTGCGGTTCAGCGAGGCGATGAAGACGACGGAGCGGATCACCCGGATCGATCCGCAGATGGTGGAGTTCGAGATCCGGGTCGAGGACCCGAAGACCTACGTGGCGCCGTGGACGCTGCGGATGACGCTCACCAGCCAGCCGGGCTACGAGATCTACGAGTACGGCTGCCACGAGGGCAACCGCTCGGTCGCCAATTCGCTCAGCGGCGAGCGTGAGTACGAGCGGCAGGCGGCCGAGAATGCCCGGAAGGGATTGCCCCCGCCCGAGCGCGTGTTCGAAAAGGTCAACGGCGACGATCGGGGCCGGTAGGCACCCGCAGCACACGAAGCGCCTTGGGGGCGGCGCCCCGCGCCGTCCACGCGATCACGATGTGGTTCGGGGTGATGGCCAGCGCCGGATAGGACCCCTCGGCGTCGGACGCCAGATCGATCGCCTCGAACTGCGTCTGGCCGTGGTCGTCGGTTCGGCCACGGGCGAGCCGCACGCGCCGCGGCGCCCCGTTCACCACCTCGTCCCACGCGGCGACGAGCGTGCCGTCCGGAGACGCGATGAGCTGCGGATGGTAGGCGGCTCCCGCCGTCGGCAGCGGCGCCCGGGCGGCAAACCGGCGGCCGTCGGCGGTCGATGACAGGAACAGCCGCAAGGTCTCACCGCCGCGCTCCTTCACCAGCGTCGGCCACAACACGAACACGCGGCCCTGATTCCCCACCGCCAGACTCGGTCCGTTCTCGGGACACCCCTCGAGCTGCCAGCGATCCTCGCTGACGCGCACGGGATCGGAGAAGGAGCGGCCTCGGTCGCGAGACGTCGACACCGCGATGTCCCGCTGATTGCCGGCATAGACGTGCCGCCACGCGAGATAGAGGGCGCCGTCAGGCGCGGTGATCGCCGCGGTCTTGCAGCAGTAGCAGACGCCGCGCGCGATGCCGCGCGCCGGCAGCTCGGCGCCGAGCGCACCCACGAACAGCTGCGACCGCTGCGCGCGCTCCCCACCCTCGCCGGACGAAACCCCGCTCGGAGCCGCGGCACCGTGCTGGTGCGCGGCGTGCGCCGCGCCGGCCTCGGCCGCGGTGTCGCGGTGGTCCAGCCAGACGGCGTAGACGCGGCCGGTGGCGCTGTCGACGGCAATCGACTCCCACCCGCGGTTGCCGGCCGCGTCGCTGCCGGGCACCGGCTGGGAGGCCCCGAACGAGCGCCCGCCGTCGTTTGACCGCGCGCTCAGGAGCGCCGTCCCGCTGCCGGCTTTCGCGGTCCAGACCACCACGATCGAGGGGCCGCTCGTGCCGGCGACGAAGGCGATGCGCGGCGGCTGCTCACCGTTGATGCTCGCCTGCTTCTCCACCGCGTTCACGCGTACCGGCGATCCGAACGAGGCGCCACCGTCCCGGCTGACGGCCGCGTACACGTCGGTGCCCGCCGACTCCGAGGAGGCGGCCCAGGCGATGGCGACCCACGCCCCCTGGCTCGCCACCGACGGGTATTCGTTGACGCGATTCGGCACGCCGATCGCCGCCGTCCGGGTCGAAACCGACGGGCCGCCGGCGACGAGCGCGGCGCCGACGAGCAGCAGGGCCGCGAAACGGCTGAGGAGGTCCGACCGCATCTCGATTAGCTTACGACGGCACGGGCACAACATTGTGACCAGCGATCGCCGCATCGACATGTTTGGCTGCAGACAGCCGTGAACCGACACGCCACGATCGATACGCGCGCGTGGGCGCGAGTGACGACTCCAACAGATTTGGATGACGTTCTGCCGGAAGGCACATAGACGTCTCCTGCAGGCCAGCCGTTCTCGAGACCTCGAACACGCGACCACGCGCGGATTCCTTAGACATTCCCGGCGCACGCACGCCGGCCGCCGCTTCGAACCGGGGCGGCCCGTCTCTTGCTGAGAGATCCGGGCATCCACCCCCTGCGCCTCGACGCGCAACCACGGCACGTGCGGCTCGGTAGCTCAGGACCCGCAACGTGTTCGCAACGACCGCGAGGTGATGCGGTCTACCGGGCGAGATCGGAACGACACGAGCGGTCGCTACCGTTGGAGAGCGACAGCTCCCGACCGTGAATGCGCTGAAACGAGGGTGACAGCAATGACGCCGAACAATCCGCACCGCCGATGGCACGACCTCTACCGCGCGCATCCAGGCGCGCTCGAACCGGCAAGCAGCACGGCGCTCGAGATGTTTCGTGCGACGGCGGCACAGCACCGCGACCAGCCGCTGGTCCACTACTTCGATCGCTCGCTCAGCGTCGATCAGATCGACGTCCTGTCGGACGGCCTGGCGGTGGCCCTGCAGGAGCGCGGCACCGAGCCCGGCGATCGCATCGCGATGTGCCTGCAGAACATCCCGCAGGCGGTCATCACCGTGCTGGCGGCGTGGAAGTGCGGTGCGGCGGTCGTGCCGTGCAACCCGATGTGGCGCGAGCGCGAGCTCACCAAGATCCTGGGAGACTCCGGCGCCCGCGTGCTGATCTGCCAGGACGACGTCTTTGAGGAAGTGGCCCGGGCGGCGCTTCCCAACACCGCCGTCGAGCACACGCTCACCACCTCGCCGCTCGAGTTCCTGGGCGACGAGTCGGCCACGCCGCGAACGCTGGCCGGGATGTCCCGCGGCCGCGGGCTCGACGCGGGCGCGATGGATCTGCTCGAGGTGATCGGCCAGCACGCCGGACAGTCGCCGATTCCGATCGAAATCGGCGGGCACGACGTGGCGTTCATGGTCTATACGTCGGGGACGACGGGCGAACCCAAGGCGGCGCTCAACACCCATCGGAATGTGGTCTTCGCGACCACCGTTTACGAGCGCTGGATCGGCCTCACGCGCGACGACACCATCCTGGGGCTCGCGCCGCTGTTCCACGTCACCGGACTGATCGGCCATGTGACGCTCTCGATGCTCACCGGCAGTCCGCTGGTGCTGTTCTACCGGTTCGACGCCGAAGAGGCGTGCCGCCTCGCCGAACAGCATCGCGCGACGTTTACCGTATCGTCGGTGACGGCGTTCATCGCCCTGCTCAACAGCGACGCCATGGGCCGCTTCGATCTGGCGTCGCTCACCAAGGTCTACACCGGCGGCGCGCCGACGCCGCCCGGGGTCCTCGCCGACTGGCATGCCCGCACCGGCACGCGCATCCAGCCGATGTACGGCCTGACGGAGGCGACGTCGCCGACGCACATGACGCCGCACGGCGTGGTGCCGCCGGTCGATCCGAAGACCGGCGTGATCTCGATCGGCGTGCCGGTGTTCAACACCGACGTCCGCATCCTGAACGATCGCGGCACGGAAGCGTCGCCGGGCGAGATTGGCGAGCTGGTCATCAGCGGGCCGCAGATCGTGCCGCGCTACTGGCGCCGCCCGAAGGAGACGGCGGTGTCACTGCGCAACCGCGAGGTGCGCAACTGCGAGCTGCGCACGGGCGACGTCGGCTTCATGGACGAGGCGGGCTGGTTCTATCTCGTGGACCGCGCCAAGGACATGATCATCGCGTCGGGCTTCAAGGTGTGGCCGCGCGAAGTCGAAGAGGTGCTGTATCTGCACCCGGCGGTGCGCGAGGCGGCCGTGGTGGGCATCCCGGACTCGTATCGAGGCGAGACGATCAAGGCGGTCGTCAGCCTGAAACCGGGCCAGACGGTGACGGTCGACGACATCAAGGCATTCGCCAAGACGCAGCTGGCCGCTTACAAGTACCCGCGCGTGGTCGAGATCGTCGACGAGCTGCCGAAGACGGCCACCGGCAAAATCATGCGGCGGATGCTCAAGACCGCGCCGGACGCGGTACCGGCGGCCGAGGCCGAGTCGCGCGTGGCGTAGGGCGGACGAACGGAGAGCGAGGCGCCGCCGGCTACTGGCGTCGAGCAGGCTCGAACAGCTCCACGGGATTGCCGTCGGGGTCGAGCGCCTGGATCTGCTTTCCTCCAGGCCCCTCGAGGATCTCGTTGCGGAATGCGACCCCGCGCTGCCGCAGAGCGGCGACCGTCTGGGAGAGGTCGTCGACGGCCAGCACCACACGGTTCCAGCCGCCTGGCTGCTGCTGCTCGCCGCTTGGAAGCGGACGGGCACCCGAGCTCGCGGCGCCGCTGAGCAACAGATCGACGCCGCCGAGCGACACGGCCGCAAACGCCTCGCCCTGCTGGTGCTTCAGCTCGAACCCGAGCTCCTTCGTGTAGAACGCGACGGCCCGCGACACATCCCGGGACTGATACCGGACGCCATGGACGCGAAACGCGGACCCGTTTGGACCTGAAGTATTGATAGCCATCACCAGACTCGGAGATCCAAAGCCCGGGCCATGCGAAGGCGGCTGAGCCTGGGTCCTCAGTCGGCGGTAAAGAGGGCGGAGAGCTTATCCGCCACGAGCGCGCCGGCGTCGTCGAAGACGTCGCGGACGTCGTAGCGCGGCAGTTCCCACCGACCCCGGAGATCAGCCGGCTTGGTGATGGCGCGCACCTTGGTGGTGGCGCTCGCCAGCCCCAGCGACGCGGCCACGCGCTTCGTGGCGTCGTTCCAGCTGCCGTCGATGCCGTAGGGATAGGAGGCGTGCACATCCTCCAGCCCGCAGACACGGCGCAGCAGCTCGGCGCAGGTGCCGAGCTCCACCCGCTGCGCCTCTTCGGTGAGACGGCTGAGGACGCGATGGCTGTGCCCGTGGACGCCGATCTCGAGCCCTGCGTCCTGGCAGCGCCGGAGATCGGACTCGGACATGTAGAGCCGTTCGGCAATCGG
>Ga0070673_100001667_pt1 | contig 13154 bp, 14 predicted proteins | sample KBSM23metaG_FD_65342 | JGI IMG/M metagenome (GOLD analysis project Ga0070673, IMG submission 65342) | Miscanthus rhizosphere microbial communities from Kellogg Biological Station, Michigan, USA - KBS M2-3 metaG | ecosystem: Host-associated > Plants > Roots > Rhizosphere > Soil ... | reverse complement strand
ATGTAGAGGCCGACGACCACCAAGGCCTCTCCGACGCCGACCGTACCGTTGTTGAGGCCCATCAAGGTGAAGATCGGGTGGGCGATCATCGGGGCTGCCAGCAGATGAAGCCAGAAGGCGACGTCCGAGCGGCGGGTCAGCCGCGCGCGGTCGGACGAGTCCCACCACATCGCGAACAGGAACATGCCGATTCCGAGCAGCAGCACGAAGCCGAGGATCACGTCCTGGGCCGCCTTGTTGTTGTCCGGCTGGACGATGGCTACGACGATCGCGAGGAAGATGCCGGCGACCGCTGCAGCGCCTGCGGCAATCGTGATCGGCACATGGAAGCGACGCCAGTGAACCCAGGCGGCGACCGCGGCAATCGCTGCGCTGATGCCGCCGACCGTCGCGGCGAGGACCTGGTTCGTGTCGTTGAAGCGATCCGGCCCAATCACCTGGACGAGCAGGAAGGCCGACGAAGCAAGAACGCCGCCGACGAAGGTCAGCAGTAGCACGATCGAGGGCAGCGCCATGCGGCGCTTGGCGGTGAAGAACAAGGCGAGCCCCCAGGAGGTCGCGGCGACGGCGAGCGGCGCGAGGAAGCTCGGCCCGGTGTCGTCATGATCGGTGATCACGAGACCCGTCGACTGGCCGATCCACTGACCGATCCAGCCGACCGCGACGAGCAGAATCGCGGCCGCGATCGAGACGAAGATGTCGTTGAAGCCGGTGAGCAGCCGGAACTGCTCTTCGTCCGGAATCGCGGTCGAGCGCTGGCCTTCGATATAGGCGCGAAGTGCGTCGGCGTCGGCGGCGCTGATGACGCCCGATGCGACGGCGTCGTCGAGCTCTTGTTGGGAATACATGCAGGTCCTCCTGTTGGCGCGCAGGACCATAGCTTTTAGTGTATTATCGTGTCAATACACCACTGCGGCCGGATACGGCGCGCCTTGCGTGAGTTAAGCTATAAAATGAACAGTCAGGAGAGCCGAGACATGGCGAAGAAGCCAACGACGAAAGACCGTTCGGGCGGCGCCAAGAAGGCCGCGAAGACGACCGCGCTGGTCGAGCGCCGGTCTAGCGGTGGCCGGCGCGAAAGCGACGCCGGGATGGGCGATGCATTCATCAAACTGCTGCAGAGCCCGCTCGCTGCCGAGCTAGTGGCGGTGGCGGCGACAGCGGCGCTCGCTGCGCTTGCCGAGCATGGCTTCACCACCAACGGCGGCAGCCGGGGCAAACGGGCCGGCAAGGCGGTCAAGGAAGCCGGCAAGGCCGCCGCGGCGGCGGTAGGCAGGCGGCTCGGCAATGAGATCGACGAAATCCGAAAGGCGGCTAAGGCCGGCGCAAAAGAGTAAGGCGCGCGCGACCGACGGTGCGGGTCGCCTCCACGACCAGGCCGCCCGTATCGACCGCGTCGTCGCGGCTGGTCTCGACGCTCATCCAGCCGCCGTGGGCGAGCCAGTTCGCTTTTGTAACGGCGGCCACAACGGCAGTTCCCGAGCCTGTCGAATAGGGAGGATCGGCGAAGACCAGGTCGAAGGCGTCGGAATGGGGCAGGGCAAGCGCAGAGCCGGTCAGTTGCTGTATCGAGGCGCCCAGCTTCGCGGCATTGCGGCGAATAACAGCGGCGGCTTTGGCGTCGCTCTCGACGAAGGTTGCGGAAGCTGCGCCACGGGAGAGAGCCTCGAAGCCGAGTGCGCCGCTGCCAGCGAACAAGTCGGCGACGCGCAGGTCCTCAAACGAGCCGAGGCGGCTGGCGAGCATTGAGAAAAGGGTTTCGCGGACTCGGTCGGTGGTGGGGCGGGTCCCCAATCCGGGCGGGGCTTCAATAGGACGTCCTCGCCACTTGCCGGCGATGATCCTCATTTCAGCGACTTGGCGAAGTTTTCCAGCGCAGCCTGTGGGACCTCGTCGGCGTCGCCCGGCTCCAGTCCTTCGAGCGTCAGCGGGCCGTAGGCGACACGGATCAGACGCGAGACCTGGAGGCCGAGTTGGGCAAGGACGCGTCGAACCTCGCGGTTCTTGCCTTCGGTTAGGCTCATCTCGATCCAGCAATTACTTCCGGTGCGGCGCTCCAGGTTGGCGTTGATCGCACCGTAGTGAATGCCATCGATGGTAATGCCCTCGGCGAGGTCCTCGAGCTGGGCCTGGCTGACCTGGCCGTGGGCTCGGGCGCGGTAGGTGCGAACGACCGCGGTTCGCGGCAGCTCGAGCTTGCGCTTCAATTCGCCGTCGTTGGTGAGGAGCAGGAGGCCCTCGGTCATAAAGTCGAGGCGGCCGACGGGCATCACCCGGGGCAATCCGCTTGGAAGCCTATCGTAGATGGTCGGCCGTCCGCCCGGGTCGCGCTCGGCAGTGATCGTCTTGTCAGGCTTGTAGAAGCGGAACAGCCGCGTCGCGGCGGCCGGGCGGACCGGCTTCCCGTCGACCGTCACGCCCTCAAGATTATCCAGCAACGTTGCCGGCGTCGTCAGCTTTTCGCCATTGAGTGCAATGCGGCCTTCGGCGATCATGCGTTCGATCTCGCGGCGGGACGCTACTCCGGCACGGGCGAGCAGCTTGGCGATTCGTTGCGGGCTGCCTTCGCGCGCCGCCGGCGGTCCAGACGTCGGACGACGCTCGACGAGAGCGCGCTGCGGCACTGGTTTGCGCTTCGTTCGTTGCGCTGGTTGTTTCGGACGCGAAGTCATTTGGGGTCAGTATGCTGTTCGGGAAGCGTAAGCAGGTCGTCAAGCGCATCCTCATTGTTGAGGACGAGCCGCTGACGGCATTCGACAATGAAAATTTCCTCGGCGACGCCGGCTATGAGATCGTCGCGACGATCGATCATTTCGACGAGGCGCTGGAGATCATCGAGCGCGAAAAGGTCGACCTGATCCTCAGCGACATCCGCCTGCGCAGCCAACGTAACGGGATTGAGCTTGCCAATGCCGCGAAAAAACGCGGCATCCCGACCCTGTTCGCGACCGGCCATCCCTATCCCGGCGCGGCCGAGATCGCGGTCGGCTGTCTCCACAAGCCCTATAACGAACGCCAGCTGATGAAGGCGATCGAATGCGTCGATCGGCACCTCCAAGGAGAAAGCGTGAAGCTGCCACGTGGCTTGGAGCTGTTCGTAACGACGCGCGGCGAGGATTGAGAGTTGAGGCGTTCATCGCGGGGCTAGGCACGCCGTGAAACCTGTCTAAGGTTTCAGCCAAGGGGAGGCCTAGCATGGCAGCAGCACGTCCGAAGGGTTGGAAGCTCCTGAAGGCCGCACTCGCGACCCGCAAGGCGGCGACCATGCTTGCGTTCGGCTTCTCGTCGGGGCTGCCCTTCGCGCTGCTGATCGGCACGCTCAACGCCTGGTTGGGTGACGCCAAGATCAACCTGGCGACGATCGGCGTGCTGTCGTGGATCGGCCTCGGCTACGCGTTTAAATTCCTGTGGTCGCCATTGGTCGATCAGCTGAAGCTGCCGCTTCTGGGCGACCTTGGGCGGCGTAAAAGCTGGATCGTGCTCTGCCAGTCATTCCTTATCGTGTCGTTCATCGGCCTCGGCGCGACCGATCCGGCGACCAACATCGGCTGGTTCGCGATCTTTGCGGTAATCGGCGCGTTCGCGTCGGCGACGCAGGATATCGCCGTCGATGCCTGGCGCATCGATGTCGCTGATGAGCAGACGCCGGTCGAGCTGCTCTCCGCCGTATATCAGTTCGGGTACCGCATCGCGTCGATCGTCGGAGGTGCGTTCGCGCTGTTCCTGGCGGCGCGCATTCCGTGGGGCGCGGTCTATTTCACGATGGCCGGACTGGTCGTGCTGGTGATGATAGTCGCTCTGACCGCGCCGGACACCCAGCGTCCGCCGCGCAACGTGATGGAACAGGCGCTCGAGCAGTCGGGCGAGATCAGCGTCCAGGGCAGGCTGATCGCGTTGGCCGTCGTCGGCGTCTGCTGGGCGTGGGCGATCGTATCGCTCGCCTTGTTCATGATCTCAATGCTGGCTGCGCAGCAGGCGGGCACAAAGCCGCCGTCGGTCGCCGACTTCACTACCCATGTCGGCCCGTGGATCATCGTGGCGACGGTGTTCGTGCCGCTGCTCATTGCAGCAACGGTCAACTGGCTGAAGGTCCATGGCCGGGGCGTCCAGAAGGCGGGCGACCCACACCCGCGCGGCGGGCGCGCCGTGATGAACCACGTTTACGGGGCATTGGTCTCGCCGCTGGCGGAGTTGTCAGAACGCTTGCGCTGGGGCGTTCTGATCATCATCGGCTTCATCCTGACTTATGCGCTTTGCTACAATATCTGGTCGAGCTTCGCCTTCCCCTTCTATCTCGACTATCTCCACTACACGAAGGACCAGGTGGCTTTCGCCTCGAAGGTGTTCGGCATCTTCATGACGATGATCGGCATCAGCCTGGGCGGCTATTTGTTCGGGCGCATCGGACGCTTCCCGACAGTTCTGATCGGCGCCGCAGTGACGCCGCTCGGTAACCTCGTCTATGCGGATCTCGCCGAGGGTGGGGCGAATATCGACGCCTTCGCGCATACGTTACGGCTAAGCAATCTGCTTGGCCTGTTCGGCGCCGACGACCGCATGGTCCGACTGCTGCTGGCGATCTGTTACGAGAATATCGCCACGGGCATCGCGCTCACCGCGTTCGTCGCTTACTTGTCGGGGATCGTCAGCAAGAAGTTCACCGCGGTCCAATATGCGCTGCTATCATCGCTGACATTCCTGGTCGGGTCGCTGGGCCGCGGAGTCGCCGGCGAGAGCTTCGACAAATTTGGGTACGCTTTGGTGTTCCGCTGGACCGCGGCGGCAGGCTTGGTCGCCGTGCTGTTCGTGCTGCTCGAGTGGGCTCGCGTGACTGCCGCGAACCGGCGCGCCGAAGCGGGCACGGCGCCCAAGGTCGAGCCGGCGAAGGCTTAGTCCGGGACCTGGTCGTTCGCGGCGAGGACTGCTCCAGCGAGGTAGAGCGAGCCGAAGATCAGCACGCGTGCGTCCATTGGGATCGAAGCGAGCGCGGACGGCACGTCTTGTTGATCGACGGCCGTCATGCCGAGGTTCGTGGCGAATTCGACCAGATCCTCGGGCGGGTAGCAGCTGTGATCCGGGATCGGCACCATGTGGACGTGGCTAGCGATGTCCTTGAACGGACTGAGCATGCCGGCCGGATCCTTGGTCGCCAGGCTCGCGAAGATGAGGTGTAGTGGCTTGCCGTCGCAAAATGTTGAGCGCGCCCAATCGGCAATTTCGCGCGAGGCCGAGGGGTTGTGGCCGCCATCGAGCCAGACTTCGCTGTCGCCGACGAGCGGGCCGGGAGCGAGGCACTGAAGGCGAGCAGGCCAGTCGGCGCAGGCCATGGCCTCGGCTAGCGCGGTATCAGGGACTTTTAGCTCGTCCTGATGGCGGAGGAAGGCGACGGCGAGGGCCGCATTGAGCGCCTGATGCCCGCCGGGAAGGCGCGGCAATGGGAGATCGAGCTCGCCGCGTTCGTCCGAATAATGAAGACGGCCTTCGTGCACTTTTGCGTCCCAGGCGGTGCCGCGTGCCACGACCGGCGCACCACGTTCGTGGGCGACCTCTTCGACTCGGGCGGCGATTTCGGGCGTGTATAGCTGCGTCACGAGCGGAACGCCGTGCTTGGCGATCGCTGCTTTCTCCCCGGCGATGCCCGCAAGGTCGGAGCCGAGGAATTGCTGATGATCGAGCGCGAGGCTGGCGATGCCGCAGATCAGCGGATGCTCGATGACATTGGTGGCATCGAGGCGGCCTCCCAGCCCCACCTCGAGTATGCATGCATCTGCGGCCGTTCGGGAGAAGGCCAGGATGGCGGTCGCAGCGGCGACCTCGAAAAAGCTCGGCTCGATGCCATCGCCGGCACTGATCACTTCAGTCAGGAGCGCGGCGAGGCTCTCGTCGTCGATCAGGCGCCCGGCGACGCGGATCCGCTCATTGAACCGGACCAGGTGCGGGCTCGTGAAGGCGTGAACCTTATGTCCGCTCGCCTCCAGCGCAGCGCGGATGAAGGCAACCGTCGAGCCTTTTCCGTTGGTCCCGGCGACGTGGAAGACGGGCGGGAGATCGTCCTGCGGATTGCCGAGCTTTTCGAACACAGCGGCGATGCGCTCGAGCCCAAGGCGGTCGCCGACCGGCGACGTTTTCGACAGCCGATCGAGCTGCGCCTGGACGCCCGCATGCGCCGAGCGCGCGAAGTCAGCCATTTACGCGGCCTTCTTCGTCCTCGGGCAGAGGTAGGAAATCAATAGCTCAAGCTTTTCCCGGAGATCGCCGCGCGAGACGACCATGTCGATCATGCCGTGCTCGAGCAGATATTCGGCGCGTTGGAAGCCTTCGGGAAGCTTCTCTCGGATGGTCTGCTCGATCACTCGCTGGCCGGCGAAGCCGATCAGCGCGCCGGGCTCGGCGAACTGGACGTCGCCGAGCATCGCGTAGGAGGCGGTGACCCCGCCCGTTGTCGGGTCGGTCAGGACGACGATATAGGGCAGGCCGGCTTCCCTGAGCTCGGCTAGCGCGACCGTCGTGCGCGGCATTTGCATGAGGCTGAGGATGCCCTCCTGCATGCGCGCGCCGCCGGCGGCGGTAAACAGGATGTAGGGCGCCTTGTCATGTATCGCCGCTCGAACCCCGGCGACAAAGGAGGCGCCGACCGCAATCCCCATCGAGCCTCCCATGAAGGCGAAGTCCTGAACGCCGATGATGACCTTGCGGCCGCCTAGCTTGCCGCGCGCGTTCACCAGCGCGTCGCGCTCGCCATTGGCGGCGCGGGCGGCCTTGAGGCGGTCCGTGTAGCGCTTGGTGTCGCGGAAGCGGAGCGGGTCCTCGCGGACCTCCGGGGCGGCAAGCAGCTCATATTCGGAAGCGTCGAACAATTGCTCAAACCGCTTAATCGGGCCGATGCGGTCGTGGAAATTGCAGCGTGGACAGACACTGTAATTCTCTTCCCATTCCTTGACGAACACCATCGTCCCGCACTTGGCGCACTTGTGCCACAGGTTCTCGGCGCTCTGCCGCTTGGGCAGAAAGGGAATGCCGCTCCGGACCCGGCTTAGCCAACTCATCCGATAACCTCTTTCTTCAAGCTTGCCGCAATCTCGGCGATGGTCGCGGCGGGGTCGGCAGCGCCGGTGATCGGCCGGCCGATGACGAGAATCGAAGCGCCGTCGTCAAGTGCCTGGGATGGCGTCACGACGCGCTTCTGATCGGCGACTTCAGCGCCCTCGGGCCGGATGCCTGGAACGACGAAGAAGCCCTCCGGCCAAGCTGCTTTTGCCTGCCTTACCTCGGCGCCCGAGCACACAATGCCGTCGATGCCCGAATCGCGCACCATCCAGGCGAGGTGCGCGACCTGGTCCTCCGCTGAGCGACTGATCCCGAGGTCGCTGAGATCGCCCGAATCGAGGCTTGTCAGCAATGTAACCGCAACGACCTTGGTTGCGGGCGGAGCGGCGCGCTTGGCTGCGAAGAGCATCTCGTGACCGCCGGCAGCATGCACCGTCAGGATTGCAGGTTGGAGCCGCGCCAGTGCTTTCACGGCCTTGGCGACGGTGTTGGGAATGTCGTGGAGCTTGAGGTCGAGGAAGATCGGCAGGCCGGACGCGGCGACGCGGCTGACACCGGCAGGACCTTGCGCCGAAAAGAATTCGAGGCCGAGCTTGAGCCCACCGGCATGGCCGCGCACCGCCTCGGCAAGCGCCAGCGCGCGATCGAGATCGGGCGTATCGATGGCAACGAAAATCGGGCTCATATGACCGGGCCGGATTCCTCGGCCGGAATTGCATCGGCTGGCATTGAGGCCAGGCGGTTGCGTTCCATCGCGTCAATCCGCCGGCGCTGCGACCAGATCCGCGTGCGCAGCAGCGACCAGGTTGGTGCGAAGCCAATCAGGAAGGCGATCAATAGCAGTAGCGGCAGCTTGATGTCGGCCTGGATGTCGCCCCACAGGTTGACCGTCACGTCGAACCAATTGTGCGTCGAAAAGAGCACGACCAGCACAGCGATCAGGACCCAGAAGAGGGTCTTCAGGAATTGCATGGCGGGGCGTTTAGGCGAGCCGTGCGTTGAACGCCAGTCGCGCGGCGTTCGTCGCGCTGCAGAGTCGGCCTGTCGCAAGCGCGTTAAAGCTGCCGTTGAGACCGTCACGCCTCCCGGTCAGAGAGGGGAGGAGGGTGGGGAGTATGCGGATTTTGGAAAAGGCGCAAAAGCTAGGGCTGGGCGCGTTCGTGCTGCTGATGGGCGGCACGTTGCTTGCGATGCGTCCGCATCCGGCCGCGAATTCGCAAAACTCGAAATTGACGGCGGCGCATCTCAAGCTCGCGGCAGTCTCGACCGAAGCTCGCCGCGACGTTGATTATCGACTGCTCGATGCGCGGCTGAAGCAGCTGATGACGAAACCGACGATGGTCGGGCTTGCTGTCGGCGTGGTCGAGAACGGCCGCATCACCTTCCTCCAGGGCTATGGCGAGACGCTGGCTGGATCTGGCGACCGGGTGACGCCGGAAACGGTATTCCGCTGGGCATCCTGTTCGAAGGGCGTCGCCGCTACGATGGTCGCGAAACTTGCCGAGCAGGGGAAGATCGACCTCAACGCGCCGGTCGTGAACTACGCGCCGGACCTCAAGCTTCCCGCGGGCAACGAGTATAAGGCCAGCGTCGGCGACCTACTGTCGCACCGCCTCGGGCTCTATCGCAATGCCTACGACAACAAGCTGGAAGAGGGGCAAGACCCGAGCTTTCTGCGTGCTAGCCTAAGCCAGCTCAATCCGACCTGTGCGCCGGGGACGTGCTGGTCGTACCAGAATGTCGCCTATGACGCGTCGAGCGAGATGGTCTCGCGCATCACGCATCTGCCGTACGAGCAGGCGGTTAAGCGCCTGCTGTTCAATCCGATCGGGATGAGCAGCGGCAGCGTTTCACTGGCGGGGCTTGAGGCTAGCCGCAGCTGGGCGAAGCCGCACAGCGTAGGCAAGCGGCCGCTGCCGATCGTCGACACTTATTACAAGGTTCCCGCCGCCGGCGGCATCAACAGCAACATCAAGGACATGGCGCTGTGGATGGAAGCCCAGATGGGAGAGATGCCCGACGTCGTAGACGGCAAGGTGCTCGACACCATCCACGCCCCCTATGTGGTGACGCCGACCGAGCGCGGACGGCTGCGCAAGTTCCTCGAGCGGCTGGGTACAGCATGGTATGGCTACGGTTGGAGGAGCTACGACTATGCGGGCCATCACATCATTGGACACCGCGGCGGGATCAACGGCTATCGCTCGCTGATCCTGTTCGACCCCGAGAAAAAGAGCGGTGTCGTGGCCCTGTGGAACAGCAATACTAGCCAACCCGGCGGGCTAGAGTTCGAGGTGATGGATATGATCTATCACCTGCCGTTCCGCGACTGGCTGGAGCTGGCCAAGTCGCCCACGCAGTCGATCGCCACGGCCGAGGTCGAGCCCGAAAATGGCGGCGGCGACCGGCCCTAGCGACGCTCGGCTTCGGCTTCGGCTTTCCTGATCTGACGCTGCTCGTCGAGGTGCGACTTATAGCGGCAGCCCATCCCGATAATTGACGTGGCCATCCCAATGATCAGGACGGGCAGGTGCCATCGCGGCTCGTCCGAACTCGGCCACGCGATTGCGCCAAGGAAGAAGACGCTGGCGATCGAAACCAGATAGCCGAGGGCCTTCCAGTCCAAGCCGGCTGCTGCGGCTACTGTTACAGATTTATTACGCATCACCACAGGAACATCCGCGGTGCCAAGTTGGTTTCTTCCGCCAAAGCCAGCAGGGAGTATCGAGTATGGCCGAGACCAAGACACAGGACGCAATCGCGCTGCTGAAAGCCGACCATCGTACGGTCGAGGAATTGTTCAAGAAATTCGAAAGTGCGAACGGCTTCGAGCGCAAGCGCAAACTTGCCGAGGAAATCTGCCTCGAGTTGTCGGTCCATGCCCAGATCGAGGAGGAGATTTTCTACCCCGCCTGCGAGGGCAAGGTCGATGAGGACCTGCTCAAGGAATCGTACGTCGAGCATGACGGAGCCAAGGTGCTGATCGCCGAGATTACCGCCGGCAGCCCGGACGACGAATTCTATGACGCAAAGGTCAAGGTGCTCTCCGAAGAAATCGACCACCACGTCGAGGAAGAAGAGAAGAGGCTCGAAGGCCTGTTCTCCCAGGCGCGCAAAGCCGAGCTGGACATGGATGCGCTGGGCGAGCAGCTGGCCGCGCGGAAAGCGGAGCTGACCGAGCAGTTCAAAGCGAGTGGAATCCCGACGCCGCAGCTGACCACGATGGAAGACGTGTCGGTCTGATCAACGGAAAGCCGGCGCCAATTGGGCGCCGGCCCCTCACTCAAGCCGGGGCGAATTAGCGCAGTGCCGCAACCTGCTGGCGCTGCGCATCCCGGCCATAGATGTCATCGACGAAACTCAATTGGCCGCCATCGACATGGGCGGTCAGATAGGTGACGTAGATCGGCACGGGCGCGGGCAACAGAACCTGCTGCTCGGGATCACCGGAATCGGCCTGCGGATCGCGCTCAAGCAGCCAGCGGCCAAGCCGTTCCGCATCCTGAAGCCGGATGCAGCCGTGGCTGAGGTTACGATCGTCCTGCGCAAACAAACTCTTGTTGGGCGTGTCATGCAAATAGATGTCGGCCGGGTTGGGGAAGCCGATCTTTATCTTGCCCATCGAGTTCAGCGGACCAGGACGCTGTCGCACACGCACCGTTTCGCTGCCGCTCGCCACGGCTCGCCAGTTGACGCTGGCGGGATCGAGAATCTCGCCGGACCCATCGGGAGCGAGAACGTCGTACCCGTGCGACCGCAGGTAGCCGAGACCTTGTCCGAGTACGTTTCGAGCGATCGTCGAACGGACCAATTCACTCGAGACATGCCAATAGGGATTGAGGGTCGCATAATAGATCGTGCTGGCGAGCATCGGCGTCTGGGTAGACGGATCGGCCTTGCCGACGATCACCTTCATCGAATCCGCGATTTGTCCGTTCTCGATCATGTAAAGCCGCGCACCGGCGGCATCGACCATGACGTAGCGGCCCTCAGGCGGCACATCGCGCACCCGATCTAGGCTGGCGAGTACGCGGGGGTCCAGCTGCCCGCCGTTGGCCTGAGCCGATGCCCAGGCAGCGTCGCGAAGCTCGGCGTAAATTGGATTCACTTGCGAGACCGTCCGTACATAAGCCGCCAGAGAGGATGCAGCCGCCGTGCGCGTGAGGATGGTTGCGGCACTGTCGCGACGGGGTGTTACCCATTTGTCGGCGTAGGTCATCCCAGACGGGGGTGTCTGGATCGCATGGACATATTTCACCCAGGCTGCCGACAGCGCCTGATCTGCGGCAGCGAGAGCGTCCGCGTCACCGGACTCGGCCCGGGCGAGCATCTGCTCGGCCTGCGCCGCCAGAACGGGACCCTCGGGCAGACCGTCGAGCGCTGCGCGCTTGAGCACGCCGATGAGCTCGCGCGCCGCCGGGCTGTCGGCGCCAGTCGTCAGCCAGATCGGTCCGGAGCGGGACGCGTAGAAGCTGGCGACGTCGGGGTCTGCCTGGCCGAAGGTGGTCGGGGATGAGAGCTCCGGCGTCCCCGCCGCATGGGCAGGGCAAGCAAGAGCGATCAACGCAGCACAGGCCGCGCTGGCCAGCATTCGATTTTTCACCGTCAAAAACCCTTAATCGTTTCAGGCTCTTGGAGCCTTTGGAGCGAAAACGCGGAACTCGCTGTGGGGTTCAAAACCTATTCGAAACGCGCTTACCCATTTCGCAGCTGTAATCAGTTAAGCACGACTCGAAATCGGCATAAGCAATGACTTGGGGCTGCTCCGTTTCCTGTCGGTATGCTCCCCTAGCCGGTTACGCGCCGATGTAGACGGGCGTCCCAATGTCGGTGACCGAGTAGAGCTTTTTCGCGAATGCGCTCGGCAGGCGGACGCAGCCATGGCTGGCCGGGTACCCGGGGTTGTAGCCGCCATGAAGTGCGATCCCGTATTGGTCGATTCGCTGCATCCACGGCATCGGCGCATTGTCGTATTTCTTCGAGCGGTAGAAGGGCTTCTTGTCCAAGACCGAGAAAATGCCCGTCGGGCTCGGTTTCTCGTCCTTGCCGCTCGAGATCGTTGAGACCGCGACGAGGGTGTCGCCCCGATAAAGATAGGCGAGCTGATCGGACAGGCTGATAACAACTCGCTGTGGGCCAGCCGCGTCGGGCACGTCGCGCCAGAGATATTGGCCGGCCTTCAGCTCCTTCGGACCAAAGGCGTCGAGCATGTCGACGCGGGCCTGCGAGGCGGCATCGCTCGCCTCCATCCGGGCTTCATAGGTTTCCAGCGCAGCGGCCGGCGTCGAGGCGATGGTAGTCGCAAATACGCACGATCCCGTCAGCGCCAGCGCATAGACTAGCTGCTTCATTTCACACCTGAATTTAACAGTTGACTTTTGCTGCGAAAATGCATCGGCCCCGAGTCGAGTTCCCAAATCCTACGTAAGGGAAGCTGCCGAGGGGGAATTCCCGGCGTCGTTAGCGACTTGTTAGCTCTCGCGGGCGGAAGGTGAGCGCGAACGGGCCGGAAAGACATGAATGGCTGAAATTTCCTCAGTCACCACCGTCGTCGTGGGAGACCGCCTCCCATGGCCCGACGATGCTGGTGCCTCCGTCGCGAAGGGGCCATTCGATGCCTCGGCGATCTATCATTCCGGCGTTAGGCGCGACTGCGAGATCCGGAAAATTTCCGCGCTTGGCGTCACCGTTGCCAGCGACCTGGTCCCGGCACTCGGCGACAAGGTAGCCGTCGAGCTGGCGACCGGCCAGCGCGCCGCCGGCAAGGTCGCCTGGAGCGACCACGGCGAGCTTGGCGTCCGCTTCGAGGATTCGATCGACGTCATCGCCTTGCTGAACCGCAAGCTCGTGAGCCAGACCCCGGAGCGGCGGACGATGCCGAGGCTGGAGGTGCGCTGCCTCGCCCACATCAAGTGCGGCGCGAACTTCTGGCCGGCAATGCTGCGGAATATCTCGAGCGGCGGCCTGCAGCTCGAAGGCGCAGAAATGCCGCCGGTCGGGACCTTCGTGTCGATTTTCGTTGAGGGGCTCAACATCCCGTCGGGCGAAGTGCTGTGGAGCCGCGGCGAGCTGGTCGGAATCGAGCTGCTGGAGGAGCTGAGCTGGAC
>Ga0070673_100001664_pt1 | contig 13164 bp, 11 predicted proteins | sample KBSM23metaG_FD_65342 | JGI IMG/M metagenome (GOLD analysis project Ga0070673, IMG submission 65342) | Miscanthus rhizosphere microbial communities from Kellogg Biological Station, Michigan, USA - KBS M2-3 metaG | ecosystem: Host-associated > Plants > Roots > Rhizosphere > Soil ... | reverse complement strand
GATCGCTCTGCTTTCGGAACGGATTTCGTATCTCACCGAGCACTTCAAGGTGCACGCGAAGGATCACCATTCGCGTCGCGGCCTGCTCATGTTGGTCGGCCAGCGCCGTCGCCTCTTGGACTATCTCAAGGCCAAGAACGTCGACCGCTATCGCGCCGTGATCCAATCGCTCGGCATCCGTAAGTAGATCGCCGGACATCGAACGCGAATCCCGACGGCCCCTCGGAAGGCGCATGCGCCACGTCCGACGTCGCCCTCATTCAGCGACGCGCGGTTCCACTGTGTTGGCCCCCTGATCAGGAGAAAAGCATGTTTGTGCGTGAAGGAGTCAATTTCGGCGGCAAGGAGCTCAGCATCGAGACCGGCCGCATGGCCAAGCAGGCCGACGGTTCGGTGGTCGTGCGCTACGGCGACACGATGGTGCTGGTGACGGCGGTCGCGTCGTCGTCGGTGCGCCCGGGCGTCGATTTCATGCCGCTGACCGTCGACTATCTGGAGAAGACTTCGGCCGCCGGGCGCATCCCGGGTGGCTACTTCAAACGCGAGGGGCGGATGACCGAGGTCGAAGTGCTGACCTCGCGGCTCATCGATCGTCCGTCGCGTCCTCTGTTCCCCAAGGGCTGGCGGTTCGACACGCAGGTGATCGCGATGGTCGTGTCGACCGACCGCGAGAACGCGTCGGACGTGCTGGCGATGACCGGCGCGTCGATGGCGCTGCACCTGTCGGACATCCCGTGGGCGGGCCCGTACGCCGGCGTCCGCGTCGGTCGCGTCGAAGGCAAGCTGGTCCTCAACCCTACCTTCGCGGACCGCGCCAACTCGGACCTCGACCTGCTGGTCGCCGCGAGTCGCGACGCGATCGTGATGGTCGAGGGAGGGGCCGCCGAGATCGGCGAGGACGTGATCGTCGACGCCCTGATGTTCGCCCACCAGTCCGCGCAGCCGCTGATCGACCTGCAAGAGAAACTGCGGGCCGCGGTCGGCAAGCCCAAGCGCGAGTTCGTTCCGCCGGTCAAGGACCCCGCGATCGTCGAGAAGGTCGCCGCGCTGGCGAACCAGAAGATCGAAGCGGCCATGGCCATCCGCGACAAGCACGAGCGCTATGGGGCGCTCGATTCGGCCGGTGCGGAGACGAAGGCGGCGCTCGAGACGACGTTCCCGGAGCGCGGCGCCGAGGTGGGCGAGGCGTTCGAGTCCGCGAAGAAGAAGCACCTGCGCGAGCTGGTGCTCAACACGGGACGCCGCATCGACGGGCGAGCGACCACGGACATCCGCACCATCACGTGCGAGGTCGGCGTGCTGCCCCGGACACACGGCTCGTCCCTGTTCACCCGCGGCGAGACGCAGTCGCTCGTGACGACCACCCTCGGCACCAGCCAGGACGCGCAGCACATCGAGGCGCTCACCGGCAACATCGACAAGCGGTTCATGCTGCACTACAACTTCCCGCCCTTCTCGACGGGTGAGACCAAGCCGTTGCGCGGCGCGAGCCGGCGCGAGGTCGGGCACGGAAACCTGGCCGAGCGCGCCATCGCGCGGGTTCTGCCCAGCGAGAAGGACTTCCCGTACACGATCCGGATCGTCTCGGAGATCCTCGAGTCGAACGGGAGCTCGTCGATGGCCTCCGTCTGCGGCGGCATCCTGTCGCTGATGGACGGCGGCGTTCCCATCAAGACGCCGGTGGCCGGTATCGCGATGGGCCTGATCAAGGAAGGCGACCGCGTCGCCGTCCTGTCCGACATCCTGGGCGACGAGGATCACCTGGGCGACATGGACTTCAAGATCTGCGGATCGAAGCAGGGCGTCACGGCCGTCCAGATGGACATCAAGATCCAGGGCCTCACGCGCGAGATCCTCGAGACGGCGCTGCGCCAGGCGCGTGACGGGCGAATGCACATCCTGGGCAAGATGGCCGAGGCGTTGCCGACCCATCGCGACGATCTGTCGCGCTACGCGCCGCGCATCCACACCCTGCGGGTCAAGCCGGACCAGATCCGCGAGATCATCGGCCCGGGGGGCAAGACCATCCGCGGCATCACCGCGCAGACCGGCGTGTCCATCGAGGTGGAGGACGACGGCACGGTGCACATCGCGTCGCCGGACGGCATCGCCGTCAAGAAGGCGATCGACATCATCAAGGGGCTGACGACGGAGCCGGAGGTGGGCGAGTACTACCTGGGCGTGGTGAAGCGGCTGGCCGAGTTCGGCGCGTTCGTGGAGATCCTGCCCGGCACCGACGGGCTGGTTCACATCAGCGAGCTCGATTCGAAGCGCGTCAACCGCGTCGAGGACGTGTGCAAAGAGGGCGACGAGATGCTTGTGAAGGTGATCGCGATCGACCGCGCCACCGGCAAGATCCGCCTGTCGCGACGGGCGACGCTGGGTGAGAACCCGGAGGTCGTGCACAACTTCCGCGCCGTAGCGGCCTCGTAGGTCGTTGTCGACGGTGGCTGCGCCCCGGGTCCGCTTCCAGAAGCTGCGCCCGGGGGCGCAGGCGCCGCGCTACATGTCCGCCGGGGCGGCCGGGCTGGATCTCGCGTCGGCGGCGGATGAACCGATCGAGATCCCGCCGGGTGGCCGCGTCGCCGTCCCGACCGGGCTGGCCTTAGAGATCCCCGAAGGGTTCGAGGGCCAGGTTCGCCCGCGGTCCGGCCTGGCGCGCAAGTTCGGCATCACGCTGCCCAACGCACCCGGCACCATCGACAGCGACTACCGCGGCGAGGTGCAGGTCCTGCTGGCCAACCTGGGCGGCGAACCGTTCGTGGTGAATCCGGGCGACCGGGTCGCCCAGCTGGTGATCGCGCCGGTCGTCCAGGTCGAACTCGAGGAGGCCGACTCCCTGAATGACAGCGCCCGCGGCGCCGGCGGCTTCGGTCACACCGGCCGCTAGATTGTTCTTGTGCAGCGGCTGAGTATGAATAAATATTCACCGTATGAATAGGACCCCCGTCGCCGCGGTCGGCATCGTCGGCGTCTCCGGGTACTCGGGCATGGAGCTGGCGCGGATCGTCGCTGGCCACCCGCAGCTGGCGTTGGCGCTGGCCATCAGCGACAAGTGGGCCGGGACGACGCTGGCCGATCACCTGCCCATTCCCTCCGCCGGTGGCGCGCTGGTCGTCCGGCCGCAGAAGGAGGCGACAGCGGCCGCGTTCGCGGGGCTGGAAATCGTATTCCTGTGTACGCCGGCCGAGGCCTCGATCGCGCTGGCGCCCGTCGCGCTGGAGGCGGGGGCGCGCGTCGTCGACCTGTCCGGCGCGTTCCGGCTGCCGGCGAATGAATATCCACGCTGGTACGGGTTCACGCACGCGCGGGCCGACCTGCTGCCGGCGGCGTGCTACTCGATGCCGGAGGCGGGCGCATCGGGCGACATCCGCTCCGCCCGGCTGGTCTCGAACCCGGGCTGCTACGCCACGGCGAGCACGCTGGCGGCTCTGGCGCTGCTGCGCGGCGAGATCATCGCCGCGGAGGGCATCATCATCAACGCCGCCAGCGGGACCACCGGCGCCGGCCGCAAGGCGAGCGAGGACTTCTCGTTCTCGGAGGTCGACGGTGACTTCCGCGCCTACCGGGTCCTGCGGCACCAGCACACCCCCGAGATCGAGCGGGCGCTCGCGCTGGCGGGCCAGCCGCCCCTCAAGGTGACGTTCATGCCCCACCTGCTGCCCACCCGCCGGGGGATCCTGGCGACGGTCTATGGCCGGTTGAACCAGGGAAAGACCGCCGCCGACGCGGCCGCGGCCATCGAGCGCTTCGTCGCGGGCAAGCCGTTCCTCAAGGCGGCCAAACCGGACGCCGTCCGGCTGCAACCGATCGTGAGCACGAACCGCGTGCTGCTGGGCGCGGACGCCGATCCCGAACGGGGCGTGGCGGTGGCGTTCGCGGCCATCGACAACCTCGTCAAGGGGGCGGCAGGACAGGCCGTCCAGAACGCCAACCTGATGCTGGGAATCGAAGAAACGACAGGCTTACTCAACTTGGCCGGGAGCGCACCTTGAGTGACAACAAGAACGGGGACCCTGGAAGGGTCCCCGAACCCCCCCGCGATGAGCTCCGTGCGGCAAAGCCGCACTCCGTTCACACGTCGTCCGCGAAGAGCTTCACCGTTCCCAAAGGGTTTCGTTTCGGCGCGGTCGCCGCGGGCGTCAAGCAGGCGGGCGCGGCCCGTCGCGACGTCGCGCTGATCGTGTCGGACGCGGACTGCGCGGCGGCCGGCGTGTTCACGGTCAACCGGATGCGCGCGGCGCCCTGCGACTTCGGCGCCGGCCGGCTGCCCGCCAAGGACATCCGCGCCATCGTGGCCAACAGCGGCAACGCCAACGCGATCGTCGGGCCGCGCGGCGCCGCCGACGAGCGGGCGGTGGCGAAGGCGGTGGCGGGCGCGCTCGGGGTCGACGCGGCCGCCGTGCTGACGGCGTCGACGGGCGCGATCGGCGCGCCGATGCCCGTCGAGCGGATCGCCGCCGCGGTACCGGCGCTGGTGGCGGCGCTGGGCGACGACGCCATCCCGGCCGCCGAGGCGATCCGTACCACCGATCTGCGGACGAAGGTCGCCTTTCGGGAGTTCGAGATCGGCGGCAAGGCGGTCAAGTTCGCGGCGATCGCGAAGGGCTCGGGGATGATCCACCCGCAGATGGCGACGATGCTCTGCTTCATCACCACGGACGCGACGGTCGCGCCGGCGGTGTTGCAGGCGGCGCTGGCGGAGGCCGTCGAGGAGACGTTCAACACCATCACCGTCGACGGCGACATGTCGACCAACGACACGGTGATCGCGCTGGCGAACGGCCGCGCCGGCGGCAAGGCGATCGAGCGCGACGGCGCGGATTTCACGAAGCTGCAGGCGGCGCTGGTCGGGCTGTGCGGCGACCTGGCGCGCGCCATCGCGGCGGACGGCGAGGGCGCGTCGAAGCTGCTGATCGTCGACGTGGCCGGCGCGCCGGAGCGCGCGGTGGCCCGCGATCTCGCGCGCGCCATCGCCGGCGGCAGCCTGGTCAAGTCCGGGATCTTCGGCGGCGACCCGTCCTGGGGTCGGATCCTCGCCCAGCTGGGCGCCCGGGTGGGCGCGCGCGACCTGCCGCTCGATCTGTCGAAGGTGACGCTCGATATCCAGGGCGTGCGCGTCTACGGCAGCGGCGCGCCGGTCGCGTTCGACGCCAAGACCCTGGCCGCCTACATGAAGAAAGCGGAGATCGCCGTGCGGATCGACCTCGGTGTCGGCAAGGAATCGGCGCGCGCGCTCGGTTGCGATCTGACGTTCGACTACGTGAAGATCAACGCCGAGTACTACACCGGCACGACCGCGGCGTCGTCGCGCCCGCCCGTCGGCACGAACCGGCCGCTGGTCGTCGAGGCGCTCAGCTACATCCGCAAGTTCGGGGGCAAGCGGGCGGTGATCAAGTACGGCGGCGCGGCGATGATCGACCCCGCGCTGAAGCGCAGCTTCGCCGAGGAGGTGGTGCTGCTGCAGGCCGCCGGCCTCAAGCCCGTCATCGTCCACGGCGGCGGCCCGGAGATCACGAAGACGCTGGAGAAGCTGGGGCGCAAGTCGGAGTTCGCGGACGGCCAGCGCATCACCGGCGCCGAGGAAGTTCAGGTCGTCGAGATGGTGCTGACGGGCCGGATCAACACGGACATCGTCGGCCTCATCAACACCCTGGGCGGCAACGCCATCGGCCTGTCGGGCAAGGACGGCCGCCTGCTGACCGCGCACAAGCTGGAGACGCCGCCCGGCAAAACCGACCTGGGGTTCGTGGGCGAGATCGAATCGGTCAACGCCGGCCTGCTCGACATGTTCCTGGAGAAGGGCTACACGCCCGTCATCTCGCCGGTCGGCTTCGGCAAGGACGGCGCCAGCTACAACATCAACGCGGACGTCGCGGCGGGCGAGATCGCGGCGGCTTGCGGCGCCGAGCGGCTCATCTACCTGACCGACGTGGCCGGAATCCTGGAGGAGGACGGGACGCTCATCTCCGAGATCAGAGCGGCCGATCTTGAGGCGCGCCTCGGCTCGACCATCAAGGGCGGCATGCTGGTGAAGGTGCAGTCGGTGCTGCACGCGCTCGCGAGCGGCGTGCGGGCGGTGCACGTGGTGGACGGGCGGCAGCCCCACAGCGTGATCGCCGAGCTGTTCACCGACCGCGGCGTCGGGACGCTGGTGACCTGACATGGCCGCCAGATCACAGCAGCCGCGCGAGGCCCGCCGCGACGCCATCCGCGCGATCCTCGCCGCCGGCGACGGACGCGCGGGCGCGGTGAACAGCCAGGCCGAGCTGCGCCGCCGCCTGCGCGCGCGCGGTTTCAAGGCGTCGCAGGCGACGCTGTCGCGCGACATGGCCGTGATCGGCGCCCAGCGCGCCGCGGGCGCGGACGGGCCGCGCTACCTCGTCGACGGCGACGGCGGGTCGCTGCCGCTGGATCCCGTGCGCCGCCTGGTCGACGGCGTCGATCACAGCGACACGCTGGTGGTCGTGCGCACCAAGGCCAGCGCGGCGTCCACGGTGGCGCGCGCCCTGGACGAGGCGCACCTGGAGGACGTGCTCGGAACGATCGCGGGCGACGACACGGTGTTCGTGGCGCCGCGCCGGTCGCGCGAAGGCGATCGGGTGGCGCGCCGCCTCAGGACGCTGCTCGGCCTCGCCTGAAATGGCGGCGATGGACGCGCCTGCGTTCGCGCGCCTCTTGCGGGTGATGACGCCGGAACGGCTGGCCGTCGTGGCCGGCTGCGTGCTGTGGCCCGACGACGGTCCCCCGCCGGAAGCGGACGTCGAGGCCGCTTTGCGCCAGCTCCGGAGCAACCATGCCGCCTTCGGGCCGGCCGGCACGCTCGACGCCCGGGCACGCGCCGCGTACGAGCACGACTACAATCGACGGTTCATCGTGCGCGACCTGAATGCGGTCGACGGTGACAGCTGGACGCCGGCGGACCTGGTGACGTGCGCCGAGCACTGGGCGGCGGTCCTCCGCGATGCGCTTCGTCGACAGATGCCGGACCGGCGCTTCGAGGTCGAGGTCATCGGCGCGGACCTGGCGGATGACGAACCGCTGGAGGTCTGCGTGACGTTCACCCAGAGCTAGTCGCTCCGCGCCGCAGGCGCGGTGTGCGACTACGTTTTTTCTGGTAGCCGCGATCGCGCGCTTCGCGCGCGGGCGGCTAGCTCCCGGATCCGCGGGCAACTTCAGTTGCCGCGGCAAGGACGAGACGGCGCAGCGTGGCCGTGTCGACCCACGGGCCGTCGCCGAGGCGCCGGTTGTCGCGTGAGAAGCTCTGGAAGCGGGTGCCCGCGGGCCGCAGCGTCGATCCGTATCGCTCGCCCAGCGCGGCCATCGCGTCGGCCAGCGAAAGGTACCTGTCCGCCCGGCGGTTCGCGGTCTTCAACGAAACCGTTCCGAGACCACGCGATCGAGCTCCGCGGCCGGATTCTTGTCCTTGCAGCGCCGCGGATCGGGGAGCTGCGCCAGCAGGGCTTTGTCGGGCGGCACGAAGGAAACGACACTATAGTGCCGCCATGCCAAAGTCGATCATCGTCGCCGAGATCGGCGGACCAGAGGTGCTGCGCTGGGAGGACGTTCCCGATCCGGCTCCGGGGCCGGGCGAGGCGCGCGTGCGCCAGACGGCGATCGGCGTCAACTTCATCGACGTTTACTTCCGGCGCGGCATCTACAAGGTGCCGCAGCTGCCGTACGTTCCCGGCCAGGAGGGGGCCGGGGTCGTGGAAGCGGTCGGGGCCGGTGTCAGCGAGGTCGCGATCGGCGATCGCGTGGCCTACGCGGGGCTGCAGGGGTCATACGCCGAGGTCCGGCTCGCGCCGGCGGCGCGCCTGGTGAGGTTGCCCCCGGGGATCGACGACAGGACGGCCGCCGCGCTGATGCTCAAAGGGATGACGGCGGAGGTTTTGTTGTTACGCTGCGCGCGCGTCGGGCGTGGGGACACGATCCTGATTCACGCCGCCGCCGGTGGCGTCGGCAGCATCGCGTGCCAGTGGGCGAAGCACCTCGGGATTCGCGTGATCGGCACGGCCGGCGGCGCCGACAAGGTCGCGCGCGCGTCGGCGCTGGGCTGCGACGCCGTCATCGACTACGACAAGGAGGACATCGCCGCGCGCGTCAAGGAGCTGACCGGCGGCGCGGGCGTGAACGTCGTGTTCGACGGCGTCGGCAAGCGGACCTTCGATGCCTCGCTGGCTTGCCTGGCGACGCGCGGAATGCTGGTGTTGTTCGGCCAGGCGTCGGGCGCCGTGCCGGCGGTCGAGCCGGCCGCGCTGGCGCGCGCGTCGCTGTATCTGACGCGCCCGTCGTTCTTCCATTATGTCGGGGCGCGCGACGAGCTGGTGGCGTCCGCGACGCGCGTGTTCGAGGTGGTCGCGTCCGGCGCGGTCAAGATCGAGGTCGGCCAGACCTACGCGCTGCGTGACGCGGCCGCGGCGCACCGCGATCTCGAGGGGCGCAAGACCACCGGGTCGACAGTGCTCTTGCCTTGAACCACCGCCTCGTTTTCGTTAGAAGAAGCGCGGACAAATGATCCCGCGATACACGCGCAAGGAGTTGCTCGAGCTGTGGTCGGACAGCCACCGCTACGAGACGTGGCTGCGGGTCGAGCTGGCCGCCTGCGCCGAGATGGAGAAGGCGGGCGCGGTGCCGGCCGGGACGGCGGCGGCGGTGCGGGCCAAGGCCGCCGGCAAGCTGGACCCGGCGAAGATCCTCGAGCACGAGGAGCGCACCCGCCACGACGTGATCGCCTTCCTGTCGCACGTCGAGGAGCTGGCGGGCGAGCCCGCGCGCTGGCTGCACCTCGGCATGACCTCGTCGGACGTGCTGGACGCGTCGCTGGCCATCCAGCTCTGCGAGGCGGCCGACCAGATCCTCGCCGGGGTCGATCTGCTGCGCGCCGCCTGCCGCCGCCGGGCCGAGGAGCACCGCGCGACGGTCGCCATCGGCCGCTCGCACGGCATCCACGCCGAGCCGATCACGGCCGGGCTTGTGTTCGCGGGCTGGTACGCGGAGCTGGGGCGCGCGAAGGCGGCGCTGGTCGCCGCGCGCCACGAGATCGCGGTCGGCAAGATCGCCGGCGCCGTCGGCACCTACGCGAACCTGGAACCCGCCGTCGAGCAGGCCGCGCTGGCGTCGCTGGGCCTGCGTCGCGAGGTCGTGCCGACGCAGGTGGTCGCGCGCGATCGCCACGCCGCCTACTTTCTGGCGCTGGCGCGCCTGGGGACCGCCGTCGAACGCCTGGCCGTCACCATCCGCCACTGGCAGCGCACGGAGGTCGGCGAGGCGACGGAGGCGTTCGGCAAGGGACAGAAGGGCTCGTCGGCGATGCCGCACAAGAAGAACCCGATCCTGTCCGAGAACCTGTGCGGCATCGCGCGCCTGCTGCGGTCCTATGCCAACGCGGCGATGGAGGACGTGGCGCTGTGGCACGAGCGCGACATCTCGCATTCGTCGGTCGAACGCGTGATCGGCCCCGACGCGACCGGCCTGGCCGACTTCATGGTTCGCCGCGCCGCCGGCCTGGTCGACGGCCTGGTCGTGAACGCCGCGCGCATGCGCGACAACCTGGACCAGGCGAAGGGACTCTACTTCAGCGAAGCGGTGATGCTGACGCTGGTGCGCAAGGGAATGGCGCGCCAGGCCGCCTACGAGCTGGTGCAGCGGAACGCGCTGCGCGCCGTGGCGGGCGAGGGGAAGTTCCGCGACCTGCTGGGCGCCGACAAGGACATCGCGGCGCGCCTGGACGCGGCGGACATCGACCGCGCCTTCAACCTCGAACACCACCTGCGCCACGCCGGCGCGATCATCGACAGGGCCCTGGCGGAGGAATCTTCATGAGCAAGACGATCGACGAAGCCGTGATTCGCGCGCAGCTCGACAAGACGCTGAGCGGCACGAACTTTCCCGAGCTCGGCGAGAAGTACGAGGGCAAGGTTCGCGACTGCTACGTGCGCGACGGGAAGCGCACGATCGTCGCGACCGACCGCATCAGCGCCTTCGACGTGGTGCTGGGGACGATCCCGTTCAAGGGCCAGGTGCTGAATCAGATGGCGGCGTTCTGGTTCGAGGCGACCGCCAACATCGTCCCCAACCACGTCATCAACGTGCCCGACCCGACCGTCACCGTGGCGCGTGAGTGCGAGACGCTGCCGGTCGAGTTCGTGATGCGCTCGTACCTGACGGGCGTCACGTCGACGTCGATCTGGACGCACTACTCGAAGGGCGGCCGGACGTTCTGCGGCCACAACCTGCCCGACGGCATGAAGAAGAACCAGCGCCTCCCGAAGGCGATCCTGACGCCGTCGACCAAGGCCGAGAAAGGCTTTCACGACGAGTCCGTGTCGCGGGCGCAGATCCTCGAACTGGGCGCGCTCAGCGCGACGGACTTCGATGCCGCCGCCGAGATGTGCGCGCGCGTGTTCGCGTTCGGCCAGCAGGAGGCGCTGCGGCGCGGACTGATCCTGGTCGACACCAAGTACGAGATCGGCCGCCGTCCCGACGGGACGCTGTGCTTCATCGACGAGGTGCACACGCCCGATTCGTCGCGCTACTGGTACGCCGACGACTACGACGCGCGCTTCGCGCGCGGCGACGAGCCGCGCGGGTTGGACAAGGAGTACGTGCGGCGGACGCTCGCCGACCAGGGCTACAAGGGCGACGGCCCGCCGCCCCCGCTGACCGACGACGTCCGCGTCGAGGCGGCGCGTCGCTACATCCAGGTCTGCGAGCTGGTCACCGGCCGGCCGTTCGTCCCCAACACCGACGAACCGAACGCCCGCATCCGGAAGAACCTGAAGCTCGGGTAGGTCGCCCCTCACCCTAACCCTCTCCCGCAAGCGGGAGAGGGGACCAGAGCTAGCGGGGCTCTTCGGGCTTGTCGCCCAGCGGGCGGACGGCGCCGCTCATGCGGCGGCGCGCGCCGGCGTCCGAGAGCAGGCGCGGCAGGTCGGCGATCGCTTGCGCGACCGACACCGGTTCGATCGGTTCGGGTTTGAGCAGCTTCTCCAGCTCCTCGATCTCGCCGGCAGCCTTCAGCCAGTTGCGATCGACGGCGCGCCGCAGGCGAGCCTCGTCGACGCCGAACTCGGTCGCCAGGTCGACGGTGGTGTCGACCTTGGGATGAACCGTGGTGCCGTTCGTGCCGGGGCGATGCGCGGCCGACGCCCCCGCGACCGGCACGCGGACCGCGCCCGATGCGCCCGCCGGCGCCTTGCGCGCGAGCATCTTGTTCAGCAGCTCGCGCGACGGGTTGTCGAGCCGCAGGAACTGCACGCCCATGCCGTGCGCCTTCTGCGGCGCCGCGGGATCGAACGGCTTGACCCAGGTGACCTTGCCGTCGCCCGCCAGCGCGACCTCGCCCCCGACCAGCTGGATCTCGAACGCGAACGTCGACCCCATCGGCAACGGCGTGCGGCTGGCGATGAAGACGCCCCCGCGTGTGACGTTGGGCGCGAACTTGTCGATGAACGCGTCGAACGAAGCGAGGCGCAGTCGGATCCGGACCGGGGCCGTTGAGCTCACGAAGGTTTTCGAGTATCCGCCTTTCCCGCGGTCGCCGGCAAGCCAAACAGGCGCCGCGTGTTGGCGGCGGTCGCGTCGTCGACCTCGGCCGCCGGCAGACCGCGCACCACTGCCAGCGCGGCCAGCGTCTCCGCGATGTAGGCAGGTTCGTTCTTTCTGCCCCGGTGCGGAATGGGCGCCAGATAGGGCGCGTCGGTTTCGATCAGGATGCGGTCCAGCGGCGCGAACGCCGCCGCCTCGCGCAGGTTGCCCGCGTTCTTGAACGTCAGGATTCCCGAAAACGACAGGTACTGGCCCAGGTCCAGGTACGCGCGCGCCTCGGCCACGCCGCCCGAGAAGCAATGGATGACGCCGGCGCCGGCCCGCTCCTCGCGCAGAATCGTGGCCGCTTCGTCGTGGGCGTCGCGCACGTGCGACACCACCGCCAGGTTCGCGGCGCGTGCCATCGTGATGAAGCGCCGGTAAGCCGCCTGCTGCTGCTCGCGCGGCGAATGGTCGTAGTAGTAGTCGAGCCCGGTCTCGCCGATGCCGACGACCCGGGGCGCGCGCGCCAGCGCTTCCAGCGCCGGCCAGTCGGCCTCACCCATGGCCGCGACGTCGTGTGGGTGAACCCCAACAGTGGCGAACACGTCGGGCTCGGCCGCGGCCAGCGCGACCGCGGCGCGCGGGGCCTCCAGACCTCTGCCTACTCCGACGCACACGAACGCCTCGACGCCAGCCGCCCGCGCGCGGGCCAGAACCTCCGCTCGATCCGCTTCGAAATACTGGGGATCGAGATGACAATGCGAGTCAATCATGTCCTAAATGTTTGCTACGAAGCCTCCGATGGCACGATAGGCGCGGTCGCTGATCGTGTGGGGGAAAACAAGCAGGCGTGTTGCCGAAATCTGACGACTACGACAAGACGAGGCGGCTCGGACCGAATCAAGGCCCGGGGACGGCAACCGCTGCCGCCGTCGACGCGGACGCGCTGAAGCCCGGCACGTTGTGCGGCGCCTACGTCTTGAAGAAGGAGCTCGCGTCGGGCGGCGGTGGAACCGTCTACGAGGCGCAGCACCGCATCTTGCTCCGTCGCGCCGCGGTCAAGGTGCTGCGCCGGCAGCTCGCATCGTCGCCGCAGATGGTCGCGCGGTTCCTCCAGGAAGCGCGCGCCGTCAACATGATCAAGCATCCGAACATCGTCGACATCTTCGAGTTCGACGATCTGCCGGACGGCCGCCCGTTCTACGTGATGGAGCTGCTCGACGGGATCGACCTGCGATCGATCCTGAACGAGCGCGGCCGCTTCCCGCCCGGCGAGGTGCTGGAGATTCTCGAACCCGTGTGCTCCGCGCTGCAGGCGGCGCACGACCTGGGCATCGTCCACCGCGATCTGAAGGCGAGCAACATCTTCATCTCCAACCAGGACGGCAAGCGCGTCGTCAAGCTGCTGGACTTCGGCATCGCGAAGCTGCTGCATCCGGACGCGGGGCAAGGCGAGGGCGGTCTGACCGTCGTCGGCACCCGGCTGGGCACGTCGTACACGATGGCGCCCGAGCAGATTCGCGGCGACGGCGTCGACGCGCGCACGGACATCTACGCGCTGGGCGTGGTGCTGTACCACCTGGTGACGGGCCAGTACCCGTTCCGCGCCGAGACGATGACCGAGATTGAACG